>VFQP010005161.1_pt1 | contig 11588 bp, 11 predicted proteins | sample 3512351 | NCBI WGS metagenome assembly VFQP01 (sample SAMN10412372, study PRJNA504923) | tailings metagenome | isolation source: Relicate 1 Philex TSF1 revegetated site | place: Philippines: Tuba, Benguet | collected 2017-08-29
CTTTGAAGTGAGACTGCAGCGAACGCCATGCAACGACGACGACGACACACACACATTGGCCCCCTACTGTTCTGCAGCACCGCTGCGTGAGGTCTGCTTCATGATTAACTTTGAAGTGAGACTGCAGCGAACGCCATGCAACGACGACGACGACGACGACACACACACACACGCCAGCAGGGCGGCTGCCAGGCGCACGACACAGGGGGTGGGGTGCCTGCAGCGCCACGGCGGTGTGGGGGTCACGAGGGGAGCGAGGGCCAGCCGCGCACCACGTGGCTGTTGGTGAGGATGAGCAGGCGGGGCGCTGAGCTGGCGCCCTGCCCGGGGGAGGGGCTGGGCGTGGCCGGGGCCGCGGCGGGCGTGGGCGCCCGGGCGGGGGTGCTGGCGGCGTCCACGTCCGTGCTGCTGCTGTGGCTGCTGCTGCCGTTGGCGGCCAGCGGCACAGGCCCTGGGGCACGGGCGGCGCAGGGGGCAATGGCGGGGGCGCAGGCTTGCGCCAGAGGCACGAGGCGGGGACAGCGGTCCCGGCCTTGGCCCGGCACACCGAGCGCGTGTGCTCCGCACGCACCGTCTCCAGGGTTGGGCACTGCCTCCACCTGATTCACGTCCACGATGAAGGCGCTGCCAGAGCTGCTGCGCTGGGGGCACATCTGCAAAGGGCGGCGGGACGGGGACTCAAGTGGCGGGGCGGGGCGGTGCAGCACAGCATGCGGGGGCTCCGCGCGGGCGCTCACCTGCCAGGGCTGCCCGTAGTTGGGGTCCGCCTTGACGGTGAACACTGCGGCCAGGCGCAGTGCCGCGCGGTGCGGCGCCGCTCAGCGCGCGGCCCGTCCGCAATGCTGAGCGCCTGCCCTGCCCTTCACGCCATCGGTGCTGCGCGACACACCCGTGCTGCCGTTCACCTTTGAGCACGGACTTGAGAGCCCAGGACTTTTGGGTGCTGACCGGCTTGGTCGGCGCAGGCGCCGCCCGGCTCGCTCCAGCCGCCGTGCTCTGCAGCCAGGCAAGTGTGGGCAGGGAGGGCAGGCTTACTACTGTTGCCGCCTCCCTTTCCCCCTTCCGCGTCTCCGAGCGTCCTGGCGCGCGCCCACCTCATCGTCGTCCCCAGGCGTCCCGGCCCCGTCGAGCAGGCCGTCCGCTTCGAAACGAGAGCGCGCCAGCATCCGAGCCGCCGCTGCGTGGGGCTTGCTCGCCGCCGGCGATGCCCTGTGGTGGACTTGTGGCCGCCCGAGAACGCCGCAAGGGGTGCTGCTCCTGCTCACGGGCTTGTGCGGGGCTCGCTGGGGCGCGCTGGTCAGGACCATGTATCAATGCGCGGGATCTGCACTGTCTGCGGCCTTTGCAGCAGCTTGTGGTGGCGGGGGGAAAGGGGGTGGAGGCGTGCCGCAAGCATGCCGGCGCCACAACAGGACGCGCGCACAGACGGCAAGTGCAAACAGCAGGCCTGCTGCGCTCCTGTTCTGGAAGGCCTTGAGACAGGCCAGTGGCGCCACTGCTGGCACATTGCCAGGCAGAGCCCCTGGGAAGATCGACGGCGATCGCCAGATCTCTCGATCAGCCGCCGCCGCTGCACGTCAGGCGGCCGTGGTGACGGCCGTGCCCAGGCCCACCAGGCCGCCGCTGGTCGCCAGGTCGTCGTTGCTGTGGCCGTGCGCGAACTTGTTGTTGAGCTGCGCGAGTGGACGAGTGGACAGGAGTGGGCCCTAAGAGACTTGTGCTCACTGAGTGCTGCGAGCACGCGCCCCACTGTGCTCCGCCACCCCCCCACACCCACGCCACCACCACACACGCACGCACCTGTGAGCAGCCAAACACCACGAGGCTGGTGAGCCCCTTGCAGGCGTCCACCAGCGCGCCCAACGCGTCGGGCGTCAGGCGGCGGCAAAAGCTCACGTCCAGGTGCGTCAGCGTGGCGTGGCAGCGCGCCGCCAGCGCCCGCACGCTGTCGTCCGTCACGCTGTGCGCGCTGTGCAGGCAAAGCGACTCGAGCGCCCCGCACTGCGCCACGGACACCAGCCCAGCGTCCGTCAGGCGAGGGAGCTTCTGCACAGACAGCACCTGCACCCACCACCGCCACCACCACGCAGGGAGACGCACACACGCATGTGGTCACCCACCACACGCTGCGTTCCATCCCCCGCATGACGTGGCTCCGACGGCAGCGCGAGCCCGCACCTTGAGCGAGGGGCACCCCGCTGCCAGCGCCTGCAGGCCCTCGTCCGTCACCTGGGCAGTGAGCGCAACGCAAACAGCACCATGCACCGCGTCACCACCGCTGCGCGCTGACGGCGGCGCTGATGATGGCACAGGCACCCTGCGGCCTGCGCCCTGCCCCGCTGCGCACCTTGTCGCACATGTTGGCGCGCAGTGTCTCTAGCTGCGGCACCCCTGCCGCCAGCGCCTGCAGCCCGCCGTCCGTCACCTTTGGGCACCGGCACAGGGACAGGTGGCGCAGCGCCCGCCTGTTGCTGCCTTGCGCCGCCCCTGCCCCACCCTCTTCCCCTCCACCTCCTCCCGCCTGCTGCCCCAGCGAGGACAGCACGCCGTTGTCCACCTGCGGCCACACGCACGCCACGCACGCACGAGGACGCCTTGCCTGCTGAGTGCCAACGGCGTCGTGCAGCCCCCAAAACCTGTGCGCGCCGCACCTCGAGGATGCCGTCCAGCGTGAGGCTGACAAGGGAGGCGAGCTGGGGCAGGCAGGCGGACAGGCAGGGCGCGTCCAGGCCACGGCACTCTGCCAGGTCCAAGTGCCTGCGCCATGCACGCGGACGACAGGGCGGTGCGTGGTCGGCGCCATGTGCACGGTTGTCTTGGCCCCTCAGGCGCCAGTGCAGCAACGTGAGGTGGCGGCGTGTCTCACGTGAGGTGGGGCGTGAGCTGCGGCAGCTGGTGCACCAGCGCGGGCGTGAGGCGCAGGCAGTCGGGCACGCTCAGGTGCGTCAGGTGGGGCGCCACGCGCAGCACCTGCGCGCCCAGTCACGGTGGTGGACGGCAGCCAAACACGGAACGCCAGCACGTGACACACGCGGCCACCAGGCGCGCTGGAGGCGCCCCTCCTGTACACCACGCCCACATACACGCGCTAGCACGCGTACCTGGGCGAGTCCCTGGGTGTTGAGGCGGTAGGCGCCCCCCAGCTTGAGCCGCCTCAGCGCGGGCAGCACGCCCCCCGGGCACTGCGCCGCCGCGCGCGCCAGGGCCTCGGCCGCCTCCACCTCGGGCGCGGCGCCCGCGGCGCCGGCAGCACCTGCGGGCAGGGACGAGGACGAGAGCACAGGCGCGGCAGGGAGTGAGCGCTGTGTGAAAGCACAGGCAGCGAGGCAAGTCACGTCGCCCATGCGTCCGCGCATCAGCACGTGCAGCCAGGGACACGTGCGGGGTTGATGCCTGGTTGGGTGGCGGGGTGCCGTGCCTGCGCTGCACACCCCCTCCCTGAAGCCGTGCACACCTGTCGCGCGCTTCTGCGACGCGTCGCCAAAGCCCCGCCCGCACATGCCCAGCTCCAGCCGCTCCAGCCTGCACGCAGCGCCAGGCGCGCATTGCCACCTGAGTCCCAGCCCGCGTGCCAGTGGCACGCCGCGACCCAAGTGCCTTGGCCCCTCATGCCCTTGCTGACCTGGTCGTGGCTGCCTCCTGCACCAGCTCCACCATGTGCGCCTTGTCCAGCTGGGTGCAGTCGGGTAGCAGCAGCTCACTGGGGCCGTCGCGCGCAAACACCAGCGCCACCTGAGGCCATGGGCGCGAGGACCAGCAGGCGCACGCACAGCCACCACACAGGGCACGGCATGGCGTGCGGCGGCGCGGTGCCCGGCGTGGTTCCACCAAAGCGCCGGCCCAGTCGTTAGGGGGACGCCGCACCGCACCTCGGGGGTGAGGGCGCGGCGCGCGCAGCAGGCGACGGCCAGCGTGGAGCGCATGGCGTCGGGCACCCCTGCCAGGCTCTCGAGGCAGTCGGCGTACTGCACCAGCACCGACACGCACAGCGCGCGCAGCGCCGGCACCGGGCACGTGACGCGCGGGCCCAGCGAGGGGTTGCGCGAGGGGCGCCAGGCGCCCACGCGGCCCCGGCCCCCGCTGCCGCCCTCTGCGCCGCCCGCGTCTTCGCCCTCCTCCCCATCCTCCTCGTCGTTGGGGCCTGCAGCGTGGAGGCGCGGCAGTGTGAGGGCCACGGCCACAAGGGGTGAGCAGACGGCGTCGGGCACAGGCGCACTCCCCCCAGGCGAAGAGCGAGCCCGTGTGGGCATACCTGCTGGGTTGTTGCGGCGCCCTTCCTGGATGCGTGCCCTGCGCCGCTCCTGCGCCTTCTCCCGCTCGTTCACCAGCTCCACGGCGCTGCTCCACGGCCCCAGCGCCCGGGCCTGGCATCAAGGCGAGCGGCGCGTGTGCAGCACGAGCGTCAGATTGCATGTGATGCGTTGCGTGGCCTCCCCCTACCTGAGCAGTGGTGCTGCGCACCGTGGTGCCGCCCGCGTGCACGTTGGCCTCGTCCAGCTCCGCCTCCTCCTGGAAATTGGCAAAGTGCGCGGCGCGCCTGCGTAGCGGAGGTGCATCAGGAGGTGGAGGTGCATCAGCAATCAGCGGTGCTGCAGCGTGCCTGCTCCTCTGGTGCTGCTCCTCTCGTGCTTGCTTTGCGCGGGGCCGCACCTTCGGGCGATCTCGGCCATCCCAGCGCGCCGATCGGCAGGCGGCGCTGCAGCACCGCCACCGCCACCACCACCACCGTCTCCCTGATCAGCCGCATCGGCCGCTTGCCGCTGCGGCGCTGGGGCCGGGTCGCCCTCCTGCTGCTGCTCGCGCTGGCGCTTCCGCGGAGGCATCGTGTGCGCAAAGGCTGATGAGGATGCTGCGTTGCTCAGCAGCGAAAGTTGAAGCTTTACATGAGCCTCAGCTGGGGGGACAGTGGAACAGGGCAAGCAAGCGTGCACAGCGCGCGCGCGTGCGAAGCAAAGCAAACAGCAGCTGCCACCAGAACCTGAGTGATGAAAGAAGAGGAAAAAGAAGAAGCAGAACAGCAGAGAGGGGTGAGACGCGCGGAGCGGAGGCAGCGCTATTGGCGGGGAGTCCAGAGGGGCGCTGCGCCGCACGCGGTTATGTCTCAGTCGCTGCAGAGGGCCGGAAACTCGTTGCCCAAGAAGAGACTGCATGAAGCGCGCAGCAGAGAGAAATCCTCAGCCGAACTGGGGGGGTGTCCAGAGAGGGGACTTGTTATTCACTTGCCCGCCGCCGGCGTGGCCTGCGCCGCCACCAGCTTGGCGTACGCGCCGTTGGGCAGCGCCATGAGGTCGGCGTGCGTGCCCTGCGCAGCGCACTCAAGGGACAGGGGGCGCACAGGTGAGGTGGGATCCACGCCGCGCTCCAGCAGCTTTGGCGCTGTTGCTTCCCCCGCAGCGCAGCGCCGCACCCACCTGCTCGATGATGTGGCCGTTGTGCAGCACGCTGATGGCGTGCGCGTTCTTGATGGTGCTGAGGCGGTGCGCAATGACCAGGCACGTGCGGCCCTTCATCACGTGGTCCAGCGCGTCCTGAACAGGACAAAGGAAGCAGCCACACACCAGGGGGAGTGCATGACTTTGCGCGAGAGCCCCCCCGCATCCTCGCTCGCAGTCCCCCGCCAAGCCAGGCCAAGCCGAGCGCCGCCAGTGCGTGGCCGCTCACCTGCACCACGCGCTCGCTGCGCGCGTCGAGGGCGCTGGTGGCCTCGTCCAGCAGCAGGATCTTGGGGCGCTTGAGCACGGCGCGCGCAATGGCCAGGCGCTGCTTCTGCCCGCCGCTCAGCTGGATGCCGCCCTCGCCCACCTTGGTGTTGTACCTGCGCCCAGGAGCACCACCACCAAGGTACGGAGCCACGCAGGAGCACGCTCGTGAGCACGCCTCCCCTCGCGCCTCCCCTCAGGCAACCCACCCCCACCCCCTCAGCCCCAGGCTCACCCCTCGGGCAGGCGCGCCACAAACTCGGCGGCGTTGGCCGTGCGCGCCGCCGCCTCCACCTCCTCCAGCGACGTCTCCTCGGGCATGCCGTACCGGATGTTGTCAGCCACCGAGCCGGCAAACAGGACAGGCTCCTGCGCACGCAGCACCGTCACGGTCGCGCGTATCGTCGCGACGGTACGCCCACCGCACCTCACGCCCACCGCACCTCACGCCCACCGCACCTCACGCCCACCGCACCTCACGCCCACCGCACCTCACGCCCACCGCACCTCACGCCCACCGCACCTCACGCCCACCGCACCTCACGCCCACCGCACCCACGCAAGCAAGGCTCACCTGCGACACCAGGCCGATCTGCTGCCTGAGCCACCTGAGGTTGAGCTGGCGGATGTCCACGCCGTCCACCAGCACGGCGCCCTCCACCGGGTCGTAGAAGCGCTCGAGCAGCGACACCACGGTCGACTTGCCGCTGCCGCTCTCGCCCACCAGCGCATACACCTGCAGCCGCACCACAAAGCGGGAGCACACACACACAGTGAGGCCGCATGGCGCCGAGACGGGGGCCGGATTCCCCCACGCCTGCACGCGTGCGCCTTTGCCGCTTGCCTTGCCGGCGGGGATGTGCAGGTTGAAGCTCGTGTAGATGACCACCGAGGGTCGGTTGGGGTACGCAAACTTGATGTCGCGGAACTCCACGTCGCCCTGCGTGTCCTCGGCCGGCACCTTGGCGTCGGGGTCGTCCGGCGCGATGGCGGGCACGCGGTCCAGCAGAGGGAACACGCGGCCCACGGCGCCCTTGGCCTGCACAAACGTACGCCGTGCCACCACGGTGCGAGCCGTGACTGCGAGATGCAGCTAAACCTGTGTGCCGCCCCCTTTGCTCCTCGTCCTCAGCAGCCAGTGCGCGTATGCTGTACCTTGCCCATGTCGGGGAAGGTGACGCCCGCCTGCGCCATGCCCATGGCCGCCAGCAGGATGGCCAGGAAGCCCTTGAGGAAGCCCTCCAGGTCGGTGCGGCCAGTGTCCACTTGCCTGCACGTGCGCCGCGTGAGTGCAAGCGTCGTGTGGGCACTGGCGCTGCGCCCCCGCTAGGTGCAACCCGGGACGTCCGCGAGCGAGATTGTGCGACGCACCATCCGCCGAACCAGAGGATGATGGCGTAGAGCAGGAACATGGTGGAGAAGGAGAAGCCCATGCCGATGCCGCCCAGGTGCGCCTGCTTGGTGAGCACGGGCCGCGTGCTCTCCAGCATGTCGTTGTACTGCTTGGAGATGTACGCCTGGAGGTTGTACGCGTGGATGATGCGGATGGAGCTGAAGGCCTCGCTGATGTACTGGTTGGCCGAGCCGTACAGCTCCTCGCTGGCCGTCGAGGCGTTGGTGGCAAACTTCATCTGGAGGATCATGGCCAGCATCAGCACGGGGAAGGTGCCTGCGCGCGCGCGTGCAGTGGCGCAGGGCGAGGGCAGCAGGTGTGGGAAGCGTGCCGCGTCATGCTGGCGCCAGTGTATGCGCGTTGCGCCCTCACTCACCCGTGACGACCAGCGCCATCTGCCAGTTGTACACCAGCGCGATGACGTAGCCAAACACCAGCGTTGACAGGTTCTGCAGGATGAGGGCGCGCGGGGCACGGTGCGGTGTGCAGCGTGCGAATCGTCACTGACAACGCGCGCAGCGTCCAGCACCCACCAGGTGCGCTCCCCTCCCCTAGCCTCACCTGCAGCGCCACGCCCACGGCGTCGCCCACGGCACCGCGGATGTAGGCGCTGTCGGTGGCCAGGGCCGAGGTGAGGCGCCCGGAGCTGTGCTCGTCCTGGTCAAAGAAGGCAATCTGCACGCGCACGCGGGGGCGACAGGAGCGCGAGCGCACTTGCCGGCTTGCGCGGCCGCCGGCGAGGTCTGCGCAAGTGAGTGCACTTGACGCGTGGCAGCACGGCCAGGGCGGCTCACCTCTTGGCGCAGCAGCGTGCCGAGCAGCAGGATGCGGATGCGCGTGGCGAGCTTGGTGCCGGCGTAGCCGAGGCACAGCTGCTGCAGCGCCACCGACAGCAGCGCGCCCACGCCCACCAGGAAGAACATCCACGCGTAGAAGGACGCCTTTTTCTTGAGCTCGTCAAAGTCAGTGAGGAAAAAGATGCTGATCATGTCGGAAAAGACTGCGCGCAGAGGGCAAATGCAAGGCGAGGGGGTGAGCTCATGCAGAGTGCCCCCGCTCCTGGCTCAGCACTTCAGCCCCCCATCCCCACTCACTGAAGGCCAGGGCGGGGTGCTGCAGGCCGGCCACGAAGGACGCCACGGCGCCGAAGAAGACGTAAGGCCACTCGGGGCGGTTGAGCTCAAACAGCCTGCGGCGTGGCCACGTCGGGGCACACGTCCTGGTGGTGGCGCCGCACGCCAGTGCATGAGAGGACACTGTTCAGACGGCGCGTGCGCGCACCTGCTCATGGGCACGTCCTTGGCGCGCGCCTCGTCCAGCGCCTGCTGCTCCTTCTCGCTCAGCTCCTTCTTCTTGCCGCCCTTGGTGCCGTCCTGCGGGGAAGGGGGGGGTGCACATGTGTTCCACGTGGCACAGGCACAAGTGACCACACAGGCGCCTTGCTGGAACGAATGCCGCCGACGAGACCCCACTTGACTTCACTCACGTGCACCACCACCTGGGCGGGCGCGGCGCCCGTGGCCGAGGTGCGCTGCAGCTGCGCCGAGGCGCGCCTGCCGTCGGCCAGCGCGCTCACGGGGCCCGACCCGGCCTTGTCCAGCTCACTGCCCGCCACGCCGCCGCTGGGCGCCACGGCCAGCGCCTCACGCAGAGACGGCTGCACGCCCGCAGACGCCCTGTGAGTCAGTCACGCGTGTGCAGACAAGCAGCCATCGTCACCACGTTCTGAGGGCTGGGCGCACGAGGAAAGAGCAACGCGCACGCAAGGCGTGGCGCTCACTTGCTGGCGGGGCCAAGTGCGGCGCCCGGCTCTGAGCCCGCCGCCGCGATGCTGCCGGGCAGGTCCACCGACGCACCCTGCGCAAGCGGAACGACAGCACGCCACCAGTAAGGCGCCGTGCGCCACGCAGGGCAACGTGAGCAGGGCACGTGGCTCCACCACAGGCCGCCACGCCGCGCACCCTGCTGGGGTCAGCCAGCGCCAGGGCCAGCGCGGCGCCTCCCTTGTTGCCGTCCCCCATGGGCGAGTCGTCGTCGGGGTCCTCGGCCACGCCCTGCTCCTCCTCCTCGTCGGCGCCGGCTGCGGCCGCCTGCTCCTGCTGCTTCTCCGCCGCCTGCTTCTGCATCTGCACCAGGATGCTGTACGGGCCTGCAGCGCGCACCCGGGGGGAGGGACAGCAGCAGCAGCGCGTGGCGTCGCATCACGGCGTGCGGTACGTGGGACCTGCACGCGGCCTTTTCCGCACGTTCTGGGCCAGTGCCTCCTCACCCTCTGGGTTCTTGAGCAGGTCGTCGTGGCGGCCCAGCTCCACCACCTGGCCCGCCTGCACCACGGCGATGGCGTGTGCGTGCTGGATGGTGCTGAGGCGGTGCGCCACCACCACGGTGGTGCGCCCCACCACCATCTTGTCCAGCGCCGCCTGCGGGCACGCGAAGGGGCGGCAGCACGAGACCACACGTGACCGTGACACCGGCAGAGCAAACGCGAACAACGCGGGCGCCCGGTTGCGCACAAGGAAGAGGAGGCGGCACGGGCTCTGACGCTGCACTCGCCTGCACGATGCGCTCGCTGCGCGTGTCGAGCGCGCTGGTGGCCTCGTCCAGCAGCAGCACCTGCACAGAGGCACAAGGTGGAGAGAGGAGCGGAGAGGATCGGGCGCCGCTGCCGAGGAAAGGTGACTCTCGCCTGTTGAAGAGGAGTACACATGAGGCGCACCTTTGGGTTCTTGAGGATGGCGCGCGCGATGGCGATGCGCTGCTTCTGCCCTCCAGAAAGCTGCACGCCGCGCTCGCCCACCTGCGTGTCGTACCCCTCGGGCAGCAGGTGGATGAACCTGCGCAGGCGCCAAACAGGCAGAGGGCACACGGCAAGGGGGGTTGCTGGGCGCTGCAGGCAGGGCGTGTGGGATGAGGCAGGTGGGTCAGGCACCCGTCCCATCAACGCGCTGGCTCACTTGTGCGCGTTGGCCGCCAGGGCCGCCGCCAGCACCTCCTCGCGCGTGGCGCCGGGCTTGCCGATCGCAATGTTGTCAAAAATGGTGGTGGCAAAGAGCGTCGGCTCCTGCGCGTTCGACCGCCAGCCCGTCGCGCCGTCACGTGACTGGGTGCGCGCCTCCCACCCACCACACACATGCACCTGGGTGCCACGTGGGATTCTCACCTGCGACACCATGCCGACCTGCTGCCTGAGCCAGGACAGCTTGAGCGCGCGCAGGTCCACGCCGTCCAGCAGCACCGCGCCCTGCATAGGGTCGTAGAAGCGCTCAATCAGCTGCACCGCCGTCGACTTGCCGCTGCCGTTGGCGCCCACCAGCGCCACCGTGTGTCCCGCCGGCACGTCCAGCGAGAAGACCCTGAGTGCACGTGCCAAAGTGACGGGGCAGCCAGGCGTCAGGAAGGGCGCCGCCTGGGAGAGAACAAGCTTGCGCCGCAGGCGTCCTGGAGCACATGCGCGCACACAGCGGCACGCACCTGAAGACGGGCACGTCGGGGCGGGCGGGGTAGTTGAAGAAGACGTCGCGCAGCTCCAGGTGGCCGGCCACCTTGTCCAGCTCGCCCGTGCCGTTGTGCGCCGGCAGCACCACCACCAGGGCCTGCTGCTGGCTGCTGGCGTCCACCACGGCCAGCTCCTTGCCGCCCTCGGGGGGCGCGTCGGCCTTGCCAGAGGGGGCGGGCAGCGCGGGCGCGCCGACGTCGTGCATGAGGGGCTGGCGCTCAATGATCTTGAACATGCGCGCGCCGGCGGCGCGCCCGGCGCCAAAGTGCTGCAGGTTGGGCGCGGCCTGGCCCAGCGCAAAGCTGGCCATGAGCGTGGCAATCTGCACCAGCACCACCTGGCCGCCGTCGTACTTGCCCGCCACGATGCGGTACGCGCCGTAAAAGAGCGCCACGGCGTACGAGCAATACCTGGAAGTTGTGAGGGCGTGTGAGGGGTGTGGCACAAAGCAGGGCAAAGAGGTGGGCGGCGTGCGCGTGGCGCAAGGTGGGGGAGCTCAGCATACAGGTGGGCCGGGTGCGCCTCACATGACAAACTGCACGCCGCCCAGCGTGAGGCCCAGCAGCACGTTGCCCTTGATGCCCTCCTGCGCGGCGCACGGGAGCGAGCTCGGTGCGGTGCGGTGTGGCTCCGGGCGCAGTGCACGCGTTGGAGGAGCAGCAGAGCGTGTGTGCGCGCGCGCACCTTGAGGGGCTTCTCCAGCGCCTTGTCGTAGGCCTTGATGACCGAGGGCTGGCCGTTGTAGGCCGCCACGGTGCGCACGCTGGCAATGGCCTGCTGGGCAATGGTGCTCGCCTGCAACAAGGGGGGAGGGGGCGCGCGAGGGAGGGGCGTGGGGCGCGAGTGGGCGACACCCCGCCACGTTGGACGTTGCCCCACGCGTCCCTGGCTGCTCTCCTGCTGCCCACGCCTCCCGTGCGCCCTCACCTCGGCGTAGGCGGCCGCGCGAGCCTTGTTGCCGATGCTGCCAAAGGCGGCGATTGCGTATCCCATGATGCCG
>VFQP010005162.1_pt1 | contig 11588 bp, 8 predicted proteins | sample 3512351 | NCBI WGS metagenome assembly VFQP01 (sample SAMN10412372, study PRJNA504923) | tailings metagenome | isolation source: Relicate 1 Philex TSF1 revegetated site | place: Philippines: Tuba, Benguet | collected 2017-08-29
CCAACTACACGATCATCATCGTCACCCACTCGATGCAGCAGGCGGCCCGCGTGTCGCAGAAGACGGCGTTCTTCCACCTCGGCAACCTGATCGAGGTAGGAGCGACCAAGGACATCTTCACCAACCCGCACCACAAGAAGACGCAGGACTACATCATGGGCCGCATCGGCTGACGGCCGGTTTCCGCGACAGCCCCGAAGCGCACCCAGAGGACCGAGCCATGGCCTTTTCCAGCGAGCACATCGTTTCCTCCTACGAGGAAGAACTCACCGACCTCGTGCAGTCGATCTCCGAGATGGGCGGCGAGGTGGAGGTCGCCCTCGCCAATGCCACCAAGGCGCTGCTGAAGCTCGACCACGCGATGGCGCGGCAGACCATCGAGGCCGACCGCCGCATCGACGACATGCAGCGCCGCATCGACGAAAAGGCGGTGTCGATGATCGCCCGCCGGCAGCCGATGGCTTCGGACCTGAGGATGATCATCACCGCGGTGCACGTGGCCAACGACCTCGAGCGCGTCGGCGACATGGCCAAGACCATCTCGCGGCGCGCCATCAAGATCGAGGGGCTGATGCTGACGCCCAGCTTCTACACCGGCGTCAAGCACATCGCCGACATGATCCTGGCCCAGCTCAAGGCGGCGCTCGATGCTTACACCGCACGCGACGCGGCGGCAGCGGTCGAGGTGTGCAACAACGACGACGACGTCGATGCGCTCTACACCTCGATCTTCCGCGAGCTCCTCACCTACATGATGGAAGACCCGCGCAACATCACCTCGTGCACGCACCTGCTGTTCTGCGCCAAGAGCCTCGAGCGCACGGGCGACCACGCCACCAACATCGCCGAGCAGGCCTACTTCCTCGCCACCGGCAAGTATCTGAGCGGCGATGTCGAGGAGCTGCACCGGACCCAGCAGCGGCCCGAGTAAGGACCCGGTCGAAATGGCCAACGCCACCATCCTGGTCGTCGAGGACGAATCCGACCTCGCGATGATGCTGAGCTACAACCTCGAGGCGGAGGGATTCACCGTCCTCACCGCCGAGGACGGTGAAGAAGCGACCGACCGGCTGCGCGAGAGGCATCCGGATCTGATCCTGCTCGACTGGATGCTGCCCGGCCTTTCCGGAATCGAACTCTGCCGCCGCTGGCGGGCGCGGGAAGACACCTCGCGGGTGCCGATCATCATGCTGACCGCACGCGGCGAGGAGGAGGAACGGGTGCGTGGCCTCGCCACCGGCGCCGACGACTACATGGTCAAGCCGTTCTCGTTCCCCGAGCTGATCGCCCGCGTCAACGCCCTGCTCCGCCGCGCCAATCCGCAACTGGTCAGCACGGTGCTCAAGGCCGGCGACCTCGAGCTCGACAGGACGGCGCATCGCGTCCGCCGCTCGGGGCGCGAGGTGCACCTCGGACCCACCGAGTACCGGCTGCTCGAATACCTGATGCGGCATCCTGGGCGAGTCTACTCGCGCGAGCAGCTGCTCGACGGCGTGTGGGGCAACGACGTCTATGTCGACGAGCGGACGGTGGACGTGCACGTCGGGCGCCTGCGCAAGGCCATCAACCGCGGCCGCTCCGCCGACCCCATCCGCACCGTGCGCGGCGCCGGCTACTCGTTCGACGAGAGTTTTTGAGCGGAAGCAAGCCGCTAAACTGAGGTCCCCGCTTTCGCGGGGAGAAGGCTTGGAGGTGGCAGTACCCGCCGGCTCCACTAACCTCATCCCCGCGAATGCGGGGATCTCAGTTTCCTCGCGCAGGATCAGTCCAGCGCCCTACTCCGCCGGTACGGTCCGCTCCCCCGCTTCGGCGAGCTCGCGCTCCAGGCGAGCTTCCTCAACGGCCTTGGGGCGGCTGAAACGGGCGAGCAGCAGGTAGGCGACGGGCGTCAGGTAGATCGTCGAGACGGCGGCGAGGCCGAGGCCCCCGACGATCACCCAGCCCAGTGCCGCGCGCGCTTCCGAGCCGGCGCCGCCCGCCAAGATCAGCGGCAGCGCCCCGAGCACGGTGGCGATCATTGTCATCACCACCGGGCGCAGGCGGATGTTGGAGGCTTCCTCGATCGCATCGCGCACCGACAGGCCACGATCGCGCAGCTGGTTGGCGAACTCGACGATGAGGATGCCGTTCTTGGCCATGATGCCGACGACCAGCACCAGCCCAATCTGGCTGAAGATGTTGAGCGTGCCGCCGGTGAAGAGCAGCGCGAACACGGCGCAGGCAAGGCCGAAGGGCACCGTGGCCATGACGATGATGGCGCTCCACACGCTCTCGAATTGCGCCGCCAACACCAGGAAGACGATCAGCAGCGCAAAGCCGAAGGTGATGGCGAGGCCGTAATTGGCTTCGCCAATGGTCCGGGCCTCGGCGAGCGGGATGATGGTCACGCCGTCGGGCAGGAGGGGCGCGGCAAGCGCCTGCGCCTGGGCGTAGGCATCGCCGAGCGCGAGGCCGCCGTCGAGCGAGGCGCTGACCGCGATGGCGCGCCGCTGCTGCTCGCGACTCAGCGAGGGCGCGATGGGTGCCTCGGTGAGCGTGGCGATCGTCGACATGGGCACGTAGCGACCGTCCCCGGTGCGTATGAACAGGGATTCGAGGTCGCGCGGATCGTTGACCGGGCTCACCGTCGACAGCAGCCGGACAGCATAGCTCTTGTCGTTGATGAACACCGAGCCGACGTTGGCGCCATCGATCATCGCCTGCATGGTGGTGGAGAGGCCATTGATGTCGATGCCCAGCGCCTGCGCGCGGTCGCGGTCGATGCTGAGCGTCAGCTGCGGCTGGGTGGTGGAGTAGTTGACGCTGACCCGGCCGAACGCTGGATTTTCCTCTAGACGCGCGGCTATGGCCTGCGCCGCGTCGTAGAGTACGGCGTAGTCCGATCCGACGACGGCGAACTGCAGGCCCGATCCGCCGCCGCGGATGCCGAGCGAGTTGCCCGAGAAGGTCGAGGCCCGGACCCCGGGGACCTGCGCGGCGATCTGCTGGACCTGCGCAGCGATCTGCTGCTGGGTGCGGCTACGCTCCTCCCACGGGGCGAGCGTGAGCGTCAGGTTGCCGCTGTTGGTCGAGGAACCGAAGCCGGAAATCGAAAAGATCGACGTCACCTCGCCATCGGCGAGCAGCGGCTGCAGCAGTTCCTCGATGCGCTTCATCTGCGTGCGGGTGAAATCGAGGCTGACCGTCTGCGGCGCCGAAATGCGCAGGTTGATCACGGCCCGGTCTTCGGTGGGTGTCAGTTCCTGCCGCAGCGTGCCGAAGGCAAACCAGGCCGCCACTGCGATGAGCAGGGCGATGGCCAGGATCGGTAGCGGGAAATTCAGGCAGAAGCGCAGCGTCGAGCGGTAGATATCGCCGAGGATGCGGCCGAGCCAGCCGAGCGGATTCCACCGCTGCCGGTCGTCGCCGGGTTTCAGCATGCGCGAGGCCAGCATCGGGGCAAGCGTCAGCGAGACGATGGACGAGAGGGCAACGGCGATGGCCAGGGTGAAGCCGAACTCGCGGAACAGCCGGCCGGTCTGACCGGGCAGGAACGACAGCGGGATGAACACGGCGGCCAGCGTCGCCGTGGTGGCGATGACGGCGAAGAACACTTCCTTGGTGCCCAGCACCGCGGCGGCGCGCGGCCCGGCGCCCATGGCGCGGCGGCGCACGATGTTTTCGAGCACGACGATGGCGTCGTCGACGACGAGGCCCGTGGCAAGGACGATGGCCAGCAGCGTCAGGATGTTGAGCGAAAACCCCATCAGGTAGACGCCGGCCACGGTGCCGATCAGCGCCACCGGAATGGCCAGTGCCGGAATGAGAGTGGCCCGGAGGTCGAACAGGAACAGGAAGATGATGGCGACCACGACGACGGTGGCGATGATCAGCGAGCGCTCGACCTCGTGCAGGGCGCCGGAGATGAAGACGGACTCGTCGGACGACACGGTGACGCTGGTGCCAGGCGGCAGCTGCGACTGCATGTCGGCGACGGCCGCGCGGATGCCTTCGGAAATGGCGACCGTATTGGACTGCGCCTGCCGGGTAATGCCGAGCCCGATGCTGGACCGGGCATCGGACGAGAGGCCCGAGGCGGCGGCAGTGGCGCCGAAGACGACCGTCGCGACATCGGCCAGCCGCGCCTTGCCGCCGACAGCGAGGTTCTCGAACTGCTCGACGGTGGTAACTTCGGAAATCGCGCGGACGTTGATGTTCTGGTTGGGTCCGTTGATCGAGCCGGCCGGTGAATCGAAGGCGATGGTCGACAGGGCCTGGCGGACATCGGCAACCGTGAGGCCGAGGCTCGCGAGCTTGAGCGGATCGACGTCGATCTCGAAAATCGGGTCGCGCGTGCCGTAGATCGAGACGTCCGCCACGCCCTTGACCGCTGCGAGACGCTCGATGACGGACTCGTTGACGTAGGTCGTCAGCTCGTCCTGCGTCAGCGTGTCGGACGTCACCGAGATCTGCATTATGGCGGCGGCATTGGGGTCGGCCTTGCGGATCGTCGGTTCGTCGGCGCCTTCAGGCAGGCGGGCGACGATGCGGGCCAGCGCATCGCGAACGTCGGAGGTGGCGACGTCGAGGTCGGTGCCGTCGGCAAAGCTCAGCGTCACGCGGCTGCCGCCATAGGACGAACTCGAGGACAGCGAGGAGACGCCCTGGATGCGGGCTACCGCCCCTTCCACGACGGCGGTGACCTCGCGGTCGACGGTCTCGGCCGAGGCGCCCGTGAAGCTGGTCGAGATCGACAGCACCGGCTCTTCGACGCTGGGCAGTTCGCGGACCTCGATGCCCATGAGCGCGGCGATGCCGGCGACGACGATCAGGGCGTTGACGACGATCGCCAGCACCGGGCGGCGCACGAACAGGGCTGCGATGCTTCCGCCGCGCTCGTTCTGGCTGGAAATGGACATGGCTCAGCCTCCCCTCGCCGGCGCGTCGTCGGCGAAGCGCACGGCGGTCCCGGGCTGGAGCTGGAGGACGCCCTCGGTGACGACGAGATCACCCTTGGCGACCTCGCCGGTGACGAGAACGCCGCCGGAATTGCGCTGCACGATCTGCACCATGGCGCGCTGCGCAGCGCCGTCGGCAACGCGCCAGACATAGGCGCCTTCGGCCGACCACTGGATGGCGAGCGGGTCGACTGTCACGTAGGTCTCGCCGGCAAAACGCATCGACACCGAGAAGCTCATGCCCGGCCTTATGCGTCCGTCCTCGTTGGGAATGCGGGCCTGCACGCGCAGCGTGCGGCTGGCTGCATCGATGCGGTTGTCGACGGCGCTGATGCTGCCGACGAAGGTCTGCCCGGGGACAGCCGCGGATACGGCGCTGACCTCGAGGCCGGTGACCATGTCGGCGGCGTAGCGTTCGGGCACCCAGAAATCAATGAGGATTTCCGATGAATCCTCGACGGTCGTCACGACGGTGCCGGCGTTGACGAGGTTGCCGGGGGACACCTGCAGGAGCCCGACGCGCCCGGCAATCGGTGACACGATCGTCCGGCGGGACAGCGCCAGCTCGGCATTGCGCAGCTCGAGGGCCGCCGTCTCGGCGGTCAGGCTGGCGGCGGCGAGCTGCACGGCCGAGATGGAGGCCGAAAGCTCGTTGGCGCGAGCCAGCGCCGCCTGGGCATCGTCGGCGGCAAGCCGGGCGCGGTCGAGCGCGATCTCCTCGGTGGCGGCATCGAGGCGGGCGACCGGCTGGCCGGCCTCGACCCAGTCGCCGGCGGCGACTTCGAGCGATTGCAGGGTGCCGTTGGACGCCGTGGCGATGGTGGCGGTGCGAACAGCCCCGCCCTCGCCGATGGCTGTCAGCCGATCGTTGATGGTGGCGGTGCCGGCCGGCAGGGCGACGACGAGCACGGCCTGCCGGCCTCCGCCGAACGCGCCTCCCGGCCCCCCGCCCGGTGCGCCAGGCGCTGCTCCGGGAAAGCCTCCCGGCGCGCCGCCGGGGCGCTGGCCACCACCCGGTGCAGCCGGCGCATCCGCTGCGGGCGCGTCGGCCGGCAGCAAGGGCAGCGGCACGCCCCAACCGATGATCTGGGCGCGGAGGCCGGGGTTGAACCAGGCGGCGGCATAGACGGCGATGATTATGATTAAAACGGTGGTCAGCAGCTGCACCCACCAGGGACTGGAGCGGCGCCTCGTGGTGTCGATAGCCGGGGCATCGGGATCGGTGCGCAGCCTGTCATCCACCTGTCCGGCTCCGTGTTCGCGGCGTCCGCAAACGCTACGGCCACGGCCGCTTCGAGACAAATGAATGATTGGAAAGGTGGGTTGCCGCACCTGTTGCCGAACAGCAAAAAGCCCCGCGCTGCGGGGCTTTTCCAGGCTTCAGGCACGCCCTTCAGTGTTCGGTTTCGAACTCCGACAGGTGGAAATGATAGGTGGTGGAACAGAACTCGCAGGTCACCTGAATGTCGCCGTCGACGGCCATTTCCTGGCGGTCGGCGGCGGAGAAATTGTCGCGCAGCATGGCGTCGATGCGGTCGGCGGAGCAGGTGCACCGCTCCTCCAGCGCCACCGGCGGCAGCACCCGCACGCCGGTTTCGTGATAAAGACGGAAAAGCAGGCGCTCCGGCGACAGGTCGGGATCGGCCAGTTCGTCGTCTCCGATGGTGGCGAGGTGCGAGCGGGCCGTGGTCCAGGAGTCGGCCTCGACGAAGTCCGGATCCTGGGTGTCGGGATTGTCGTAATCGCCGTCACCCGGCAGGTCCGGCATGGTCTGCACCCCGGCCTTGGGCAGGTACTGGATCAGCATGCCGCCGGCCCGCCAGACAGGCACCGGCTCGCCGCGCTTCTGGAGCTGCGCGACGGCGAGGCGCACCATGGTGGGGATCTGCTCGGACTGCTGGAAATAGGTATGCGCCACCTCCTCGAGAGAGTCTCCCTCGAGGGCGACGATGCCCTGGTAGCGGTCCATGTGCGTACCCTGGTCGACCGTCATCGCAAGGTGGCCCTTGCCCAGCAGTTCGCCGGGCTGGGTCTGCCCCGTCTCGATGGCGCGGGCCACGGCCTCGGCATCGAAGCGCGCATAGCCGCGCAGCCCGTCGGGTGCATCGAGGTCGACGACCAGCAGGTTGACCGGACCATCGGTCTGGGTCTGCATGATGAACTTGCCCTCGAACTTGAGGGAGGAGCCGATCAATGCCGCCAGGACCACGGCCTCGCCGAGGAGGCGCGCCACCGGCTCGGGATAATTGTGACGCTTGAGGATGGCATCCACGGCCGGGCCGAGGCGCACGACGCGGCCGCGGCAGTCGAGGGTGTCGAGAGTGAAGGGGAGCGCGACGTCGTCACCGCTCTCGGGCCGATCGAGGCCGACCTCAGTCATCTGCTGCTCAGTCATGCAGTATTCCTTTCACCGGTTGCCCGGTCGCAAATGCACCGACGATCCGCATCCGACCTCCGCCTCGGCAAGATAAGGGCCGGCCGAAACGCGGCGGAGCCAGTGCCGCGAGTTGCGCTGTTCCGCCTAACGGAGAGCCGGACGGCTCAGAGATTGCCGACGCCGAACGCCCAGCAGAGGATGGCCTTCTGGGCGTGGAGGCGGTTTTCGGCTTCGTCGAAGACCACGGATTGCGGACCATCGATGACCTCGTCGGTCACCTCGTCGCCGCGATGGGCGGGCAGGCAATGCATGAACAGCGCATCCCGGCTCGCTTCCGCCATCAATTGGGCATCCACCCGGTAGGGTTTCAAGTCCCTCCGCCGCTCCGCGGCATCGGTGTCACCCATCGACACCCAGGTGTCGGTGACCACGAGGTCGGCGCCGCGTACTGCCTCGTGCGGATCGGTGATCAGCTGGACCGCGGGACCGGCCTTGCGGATGTCGGCGAGGAGGTCCTTTTCCGGCCAGTAGTCCTCGGGCACGGCGATGGTCAGCTCGCATTCGAAGAGCTCGGCGGCGTTGACCCAGGAGGCCAGCACATTGTTGCTGTCGCCGACCCAGGCGACCTTGGCGCCCCGGATGTTGCCGCGGTGCTCCTCGAAGGTCATGACGTCGGCCATGACCTGGCAGGGATGGGCGCGGCGCGTGAGGCCGTTGATCACCGGCACCGTCGAGGCGCTGGCGAGATCGAGCAGGTCCTGGTGGCTGAGAATACGGATCATGATCGCGTCGACGTAGCGGCTCATGACCCGCGCCGTGTCCTCAAGGGTCTCCTCGCGGGCGAGCTGCATCTCCTGGCCGGACAGCATGATGGTCTCGCCGCCGAGCTGGCGCATGCCGACGTCGAAGCTGACGCGGGTGCGCGTAGACTGGCGCTCGAAGATCATGGCGAGAACCTTGTCCTTGAGCCAGAGCGGACGATCACCCTTCTTCAGCCCCGACTTCAGCTCGACGGCGAGGTCGAGCATGCGGCGCAACTCGGCTCCGGAAAAATCGTCGAGGTTGAGGAAATGCCTTGGGGTTGCCGTGGTCATGCTCCGGCTCCTTGTGCTGTGGCGCTGGACGGCAGCGGATCAGTCGGCCGCGGCTGGGGCGATCTGCGTTTCGGCTTCCAGGGCGGCAAAGGCATCGCCGATACGGCGCGCCGCTTCCTCGATATCGGCCTCGGTGACGACCAGCGGTGGCAGCAGGCGGAGGACGTTGTCGCCGGCGCTCATGGTCAGCAACTGGTGATCGTCGCGCAGGCGCTGGGTGAAATCCTTCACCGGCGGCACGATCTTGATCCCCGCCAGCAGGCCCTTGCCGCGCAGCTCCAGCACATACTGCGGGAACCGCTGTTGCAGCTGCTGCAGGTGCCAGGCGAGGCGCTGGCCCATCTGGTTGACGTTATCGATGAAGCCGGGCCCGAGAATCCGGTCGAGCACGGCATTGCCGACGGCGCAGGCCAGCGGATTGCCGCCATAGGTCGAGCCATGGGTGCCCGGGACCATGGCGCTCGCCACCTCGCCGCGCGCCAGGCAGGCGCCGAGGGGAAAGCCGGCACCGATGCCCTTGGCCACGGCCATGATGTCGGGGGTGATCCCCGCCCATTCGTGGGCGAAGAAGCGGCCGGTGCGACCGTAACCGCACTGCACTTCGTCGAGGATGAGGAGAGCGCCGTGCTCGTCGCACAGCCGGCGCAGGCCCTGCATGTAGTCGGCGGACATGGCGGTGACGCCGCCCTCGCCCTGCACCGGCTCGATGATGATGCCGGCCGTGCGCGGCCCGATGACCGCCTCGACGGCGGCGAGGTCACCGGGGGCGACATGGACGAAGCCCTCGAGCGGCGGACCGAAGCCTTCGAGGTAGTGATGATTGCCGGCGGCGTTGATGCCGCCGTAGGTGCGGCCGTGGAAGGAGCCGGTAAAGCCGATGATCTCGTAACGCTCGGTATCGCCCTTGGCCCAGAAATGGCGCCGTGCCGTCTTGACGGCGCATTCCACTGCCTCGGTTCCCGAATTGGTGAAGAACACCGCATCGGCAAAGGTGGCGTCGACCAACCGCTGGGCCAGCCGCTCCTGCTCGGGAATGGTGAAGGTATTGCCCGTGTGCCAGACCTTATCGGCAGCGGCCTTCAGCGCACCGACGACGTGCGCATCACCATAACCGAGCGCATTGACGGCGATGCCGCCATGGAAATCGAGGTATTCGGTCCCGTCCTGCGAGAACAGTCGGACGCCCTCGCCCCGCTCGAAAGCGAGTGGCGATCTGGCGTACGTACCGTATACCGCAGACATCGGTCCCTCCTGTGGACACTGGGGAGTGTTGCAAAAGCCCCACAAAAACCAAAAACGCGCTGCATTTGGCGGCGCGTCGACAGGATCGGGTATGCCGCCGCGAACCCGAAAAGTCAACGTTGCCGGGTCAAGTCCCTGATATGACTCGGCTTCCGCAACATGCTGCGAATCCGGGAGTTTTCCCCGTGAAAAACCGGGGCGACTCTTGATCGTGATTCAGCGGCCGGAATATTATCGCAGACATCGGGAACACGATATCTCGTGTGGCGGACCCGGCAAGCATACGACCTGTTGAGTGGAACAGGCTGTCAGGCGCATTTGACAGCGCGCTGACGGATTCACGATTCGAAGTTTTAGGATGGCAACCGTCATGGGCTGGACAGAAGAGCGCGTCGAACTCCTCAAGAAGCTCTGGCTGGAAGGCTTCTCCGCCAGTCAGATCGCTGCGGAACTCGGCGAGGGCGTGACGCGCAACGCGGTGATCGGCAAGGTGCACCGGCTGAAACTGTCGGCCCGGGCGAAGCCGGCGACATCCGCACCGGCCCGCCGGGCGACGCCGCGACCGGCGCCGCGCCGCGTCCCCACCAGTTCCGGCAGCCATTCGACGGCAGTGGCCAAGCGCTCGATGCTGCGCACGCCGGTCGCCGGAGCCACGGCCCTTGCCGCCACACCGGAAATCGAAACCGAGGTCTACGTGGCGCCGCAGGCCCAGGAACTGTTCATTCCGGTCGAAAACCGGCTCACCCTGCTGCAGCTCAACGAGCACACGTGCAAGTGGCCCATCGGCGACCCGCTGACGCCCGACTTCTACTTCTGCGGGCAGCATTCGGACGAGGGCAAGCCCTACTGCGAGTTTCACGCCCGCCGCGCCTACCATCAGGTGGAACGGCGCTCGCGCTGAGCAGGCGGAGGGCGCGCGGTCAGCGTGACCTCATTGCATCACCCCGGGTAATTCGACCGGGGAATGGGCAAAGTTCACTTTGCCATCACATCCATGCGGCCTATTCCGGAGTGCGTCTCCCTGAGACCACATCGCGCGCCGGATGAGGGGTTTTGCAACAGTCCCCCTCACCCGGCGCGTTTCGTTTGGGCCTCGCTCACACCCGGACGGCGTGCCGGACACGGTCCTCGCCGCCGAAGACCCGGATATAGCGCTCGATCTCGCCGGCATCGCCGGTGGCCTTGGCCGGATTGTCGGACAGCTTCACGGCCGGCCGGCCATTGGCGGCGGAGACCTTGCAGACGAGCGAAATGGCATCGAGTCCCGGCGCCTGGGTCGGCGCGCAGCCCTCGAAATCGTTGGTGAGGTTGGTGCCCCAGCCGAAGGCCATGCGCACGCGGCCGCGGAAGTGGCGGTAGGTGGCCTCGATCGTCTCCACATCGAGGGCATCGGAAAAGATCAGCAGCTTTTCGCGGGGGTCGCGGCCGCGCGCCTTCCACCAGGCAATGATCTTCTCGCCGCCCTCGATGGGCGGGGCACTGTCGGGGCGAAAGCCCGTCCAGTCCGCCACCCAGTCGGGGGCATCGCGCAGGAAGGCGGTGGTGCCGAAAGCGTCGGGCAGGACGATCAGCAGGTTGCCGCCGTAGTAAGTCTTCCAGTCCTCGAGGACCTGATAGGGCGCGGCCTTGAGCGCGGACTCGTTGGGCGAGAGCGCGGCGAGGACCATCGGCAGCTCGTGGGCGTTGGTGCCGAGCGCCTCGAGGTCGGTGTCCATGGCGAGCAGCACGTTGGAGGTACCGGTGAAGCTCTTGCCGATGCCTTCCTTGAGGGCCTCGACGCACCAGCGCTGCCACAGGAAGGAATGACGGCGGCGGGTACCGAAATCGGAGATGCGCAGGTCCGGCAGGCGCTTCAGGCGCTCGACCTTGGCCCACATCTTGGCCTTGGCGCGGGCATAGAGCACGTCGAGCCCGAACTCGCCGAAGGCCTTCATCGCG
>VFQP010005163.1_pt1 | contig 11585 bp, 9 predicted proteins | sample 3512351 | NCBI WGS metagenome assembly VFQP01 (sample SAMN10412372, study PRJNA504923) | tailings metagenome | isolation source: Relicate 1 Philex TSF1 revegetated site | place: Philippines: Tuba, Benguet | collected 2017-08-29
TCTTGTCCTTCACGCCCGAGAGGCTGCGCATCTGGATGCGGTCCTTGGCGTAGGCCAGCGCGTTCTGGAACGCCACCTCGGTCAGGCCCAGCGACTGGTTGCCCACGCCCAGGCGGGCGGCGTTCATCATCACGAACATGGCCTGCAGACCCTTGTTGGGCTCGCCCACCAGCGTGCCCACGGCGTCTTCCAGCACCAGCTGTGCGGTGGCGTTGCCATGGATGCCCATCTTGTGCTCCAGGCCGGCGCAGTGGATGCCGTTGCGCTCACCGAGGGAACCGTCGGCCTTCACCTTGAACTTGGGCACCACGAACAGGCTGATGCCCTTGCTGCCCACGGGGGCGTCGGGCAGGCGCGCCAGCACCAGGTGGATGATGTTCTCGGTCATGTCGTGTTCACCGGCGCTGATGAAGATCTTGGCGCCCGTGATCTTGTAGCTGCCATCGGCCTGCGGCTCGGCCTTGGTGCGCAACAGGCCCAGGTCGGTGCCGCAATGGGGCTCGGTCAGGCACATGGTGCCGGTCCATTCGCCGCTGACCAGCTTGGGCAGGTACAGCCTTTTCTGCTCGTCGGTGCCGTGCGCGTGCAGGGCCTCGTAGGCGCCATGGCTCAGGCCAGGGTACATGGTCCAGGCCTGGTTGGCGCTGTTGAGCATTTCGTAGAAACACTGGTTGATGACCAGCGGCAGGGCCTGACCACCGTAGTCGGCATCGCACGACAGCGAGGGCCAGCCACCCGCCACGTACTGTGCATAGGCCTCCTTGAAACCCTGGGGCGTCTTCACCTCGTGGGTGACCTTGTCCAGCGTGCAGCCTTCGGTGTCACCGCTGATGTTGAGCGGGAATGCCACTTCGGCGGCGAACTTGCCACCTTCTTCGAGCACGGCGTTGATGGTTTCGGCATCCACCTCGGCGTGGCGGGGAATCTGGCGCAGACCCTCGGTCACGTTGAGCACTTCGTGCATCACGAACTGCATGTCGCGCAGGGGTGGGGTGTAAGCGGGCATGGTCTCTCCTGAAAGGTTTAGGAAGCGGAAATGGGTCGTGCGCCGCAGCGCGCCAGGATGTGGTCGAACCCCCGCTTGGCGCGGGCGATCGAACTCGGGTTCTTGAGAAAACGGGCCTCGTAGTGCAGGGCCAGGATCAGGCCGTGGATTTCAAACAGCATCTGCTCCTCGTCCACGTCGGCGTTCAGGTGGCCTTCGGTCTTGGCCAGCGTGATGGCACGCTTCATCGCGCCGTGCCAGGTCTGCACGGTGCTGGCCAGCGCGTCACGAACGGGCCCGGTGCGATCGTCGAACTCGACCGCGCCGCTGATGTAGATGCACCCCGAGTCGATCTCGATGGAGGTGCGCTTCATCCAGTTGTCGAACAGCGCCCGCAGGCGCGGCAGACCGCGCGGGTGGCCCATGGCCGGGAAGAACACCTCTTCCTCGAAGCGGTGGTGGTATTCGCGCACCACCGAAATCTGCAGTTCCTCGCGCGAGCCGAAATGGGCGAACACGCCCGACTTGCTCATCTGCATGACCTCGGCCAGCGCACCGATGCTCAAACCCTCCAGGCCGATCTGGGTGGCCAGGCCCAGCGCGGCCTCCACGATGGCGGCCTTGGTCTGCTGACCCTTGTGCTGCGGCCGCGTGGCACGGCCGGAATCGACGGCTTTGATGGCGTGGGAAGCGGACATGGGTGGTTCAAAATAAAACGAACGGTCGTTCTATTTTGAACCCAAAATCACCCCCGGCGCCACCTCACACTGTGGCTTTTGGTCAAGATTCCTAGAGTCAGTGCTCTAGAAGCAACGCCAGGCTGGCATCGAGCTGCTCGGTGGGCAGCCGGCGAAAGCCGCTGCGCGCGAAGCGCTGCAGGCGCCCGAGCGTGAAAGCCGTGAGCGTGGAGGCCAGCACCTGGGCATCCACTGTGGGGGCGGCCGAGCCTCCCGCTCCGGCGGCCTCGCGCAGCGGCTGGCGCAGCGCGGCCTCGAACTTGTCGAAAAACAGGTTCATGCGCTGCTGCAGGCGCTCGTGTTCGAACACCAGGGCATCACCCACCATCACGCGCACCATGCCCGGGTTCTTCTCGCCGAACTGCAGCAGCATGGCCACCAGGCGCGCGCAGTGCACCGGCGCCTGCGGCTCGCGTTCGGCAATCTGCTGCACCAGGCCGAACACGCTGCTTTCGATGAATTCGATCAGCGCCTCGAACATCTGCGCCTTGCTGGCGAAATGGCGGTAGAGCGCGGCCTCGCTGACCGACAGCTTCGCGGCCAATGCCGCCGTGGTCACACGCTCGGCGCCGGGCTGTTCCAGCATGGTGGCCAGCGCCTGCAGGATCTGCACCCGGCGCTCGCCGGGCTTGGGGCGCTTGCGGCCGGTGCCACCGCCCTCGGGCGCGTCGGTCGATGCGGATTCGGCTTCGGCGGCTTCGGGGGTGTGGTCGTTCATGGCTGTGGGCTCAGTGGGAACGGATCATGGTGCCCATGGGCTGGTCACCGAGGATTTCCAGCAGCAGCGCGTGCGGCACGCGGCCATCAAGGATGTGTACGGCCTTCACGCCGCTCTTGGCGGCATCGAGCGCGCCGGCGATCTTGGGGATCATGCCGCCGCTGATGGTGCCATCGGCGCAGAGTTCGTCGATGCGGCGCATGGTCAGCTCGGGCAGCAGCTGGCCCTGCTTGTCCAGCACGCCGGGGATGTTGGTGAGCATCAGCAGCTTCTCGGCCTGCAGCACGGTAGCCAGCTTGGCGGCCACCACGTCGGCGTTGATGTTGTAGCTCTCGTTGTGCTCGCCAAAGCCGATGGGGCTGACCACGGGAATGAAGGCATCGTCCTGCAGCGACTTCACCACCGAAGGGTCGATGCCCACGATGTCACCCACCTGGCCCACGTCGTGTTCCACGTTGGGGTCCTTCTGGTCCAGCATGCGCAGCTTGCGCGCACGGATCAGGCCGCCGTCGCGCCCGGTCAGGCCCACGGCCTTGCCGCCCGCGCGGTTGATCAGGCCCACGATGTCCTGCTGCACCTCGCCGGCCAGGACCCACTCCACCACTTCCATGGTCTCGGCGTCGGTCACCCGCATGCCCTGGATGAACTCGCCCTTCTTGCCCAGGCGCTGCAGCAGGGTCTCGATCTGCGGGCCACCGCCGTGCACCACCACCGGGTTGATGCCCACCAGCTTGAGCAGCACCACGTCTTCGGCGAAGGCGGCCTGCAGGGCCGGGTCGGTCATGGCGTTGCCGCCGTACTTGATGACCATGGTGCGGCCGTGGTACTGCCGGATGTACGGCAGAGCCTGGGCCAGGATCTCGGCCTTGTCTCGGGGCGCGATGCGTGCGGAGGCGGGGGTGGTGTCGGTCATGGTCGGGCAACGGTGTGCGGGCAGATTGTGCAGCAAGTGCGCACGGGGCGAGTGGCCCGTTTATACGACAGCCGGCCAGGGTGTTCATCCACCAGCCCCGGGGCCCGCCCCTCAGGTATTGGGCAGGGGCTCCCAGCTGAACCGGTTCTTGCCCAGGCGCTTGGCGGCGTACATCGCCTGGTCGGCGCAGGCGATGAGCGTCGCCGGATCGGCACCGTGTGCGGGGAACAGCGCCGCACCCACGCTGGCGGAGATGCGGCACTCGCGGTCTTCCACCACGAAGGGGGTGGACAACGCCGCGATGACCTTGAGCGCGACCGCCTCGCAATCCTGCGGCTGGGACAGCACCGCCAGCGCCACGCCGAACTCGTCCCCCCCGAAACGGGACACCGTGTCTTCGGCACGCACGCAGCCTTCCAGGCGCTGGGCCACCTGCTGCAGCAGCACATCGCCGGCCGCGTGGCCGTGGCTGTCGTTGACCGCCTTGAAACCGTCGAGATCGACATAGAGCACGGCGGCCAGCCCGCCGCGACGCCGGGCGGATTCCAGCACCTGGACCAGCCGGTCCTGGAACAGCACGCGGTTGGGCAGACCGGTGAGCGCGTCGTGCAGGGCGTCGTGCGAGAGGCGGGCCTCAAGGTCCTTGCGGGCGGTGATGTCCTGCGCGACGGCCACCAGAAAGTCGGGACGGCCACGGGCGTCCTTCACCACGCCCAGCGCCTCGCAGACCCACAGCACGGTGCCATCCTGACGGCGGTAGGGCTTTTCGATCTCGGGCGCAAAGACCGGTGAATACGCCGACAGGCGGTGGGCGAGGAACTGCCGTGCCTCGTCCCGGCTTTCCGGGTCGCTCAGATCGAACAGCGTGCGGGCGCGCAAGGCCTCCTCGTCATAGCCCAGCATGCGGCAGAACTTGTCGTTGGCCCGCAGGATGCGACCGTCGGGCGACACGTGGGCAATGCCCATCGCCGCCTGGTGGAAAGTGGCCCTGAACAGGGCCTCACTGGAGCGCAGGGCGTTGGCCACGGCGCGCTGGCGTGCCAGCACCAGCATCAGCAGGCCGGCAAACACCAGCAGCACGGCGGTGGCGGCACCCGCCACCGCGAGGTAGTTGGCGCGCCGCTGCAGCACCGGGGCCAGCTCGTCGTCGTATGCCGTTCCCACGGTCACCATCAGCGGGTAGCCCGCCATGGTCCGGTAGCTCACGATGCGGGCCACGCCATCCAGCGCCTCGCCCCCATCCACGAACTCGCCCAGGGGTTCCCGCGCCCGGCGCTGGAACCAGGTCTGCCCCTTCGCATCCAGCCCGAAAGCGGTTTCGCCGCCGGTCTTGCGCCCACGCACCATGCCGTCCAGGCCGGTCAGCTCCAGCAGGCCCTGCCGCCCCAGGCCGGCCTGCCCGTAGAAGCCGGTGAAATTGGCCGGGTCGACCGACATCACCACCACACCGCCAAACCCGCCGTCCGGACGCTGTATGCGCAGCGACATGGGGATCTGCCAGGTGCCGGACACCCGGCCGAACACCGGCTGGCTCACGAACAGATCGTCGCCCCGGCCATCGCGTTGTGCGCGGAAGAACTCGCGGTCGCTGTAGTTCACCGGCCCCGTGGCCTGGCTGCTGCTCACGATGGCACCGGTCTCGTCGACCACGCTGACGATGGTGAACGGGGTCTCGCGTATCACCCCCTGCGTGATCCAGCGGCGCAGGTCCAGATCGGCTCCCTGCTGCCGGTACTGCTCGCGTGCGAAGGCGGCCACCTGCTCGGCGGCCTTCAGGGTGCGAAAGACCTGCTGTTCAAAGGCGATCGCCAGGTTGGCGTTGGACTGCATCGCCGCGGCCACCGCCTGCTCACGCTCGAAGGCGCTGCGCTGCAAGGCCACCAGCCAGATGGCGGCGACGGCCGCGAGGCTCACCAGAACGATGGCCAGGTTCAGCGGCAGGCCACCCTGCCGGTACCAGGGCACGCTCGCGGACGTGGCCTCGGGCGGGCGATCGCCCGGTGGCGTTGGGGCAGTCATCGCATGGGTCTCCGGGGTCTCTCGGAACGACGGACTGCTGCCACTGTACCCGCCGAGGGGGGCGGGCGTCCAGCCGGCCACCCGGTCCGCGCCCCGGGCATGCCAGATCCCGGCCCGTTCAGACGTTGAACAGGAAGTTCAGTACGTCGCCATCCTTGACGACGTACTCCTTGCCTTCGGCGCGCATCTTGCCCGCGTCCTTGGCGCCCTGCTCGCCCTTGAAGGCGATGTAGTCGTCGAAACCGATGGTCTGGGCGCGGATGAAACCGCGCTCGAAATCGCCGTGGATGACACCGGCCGCCTGCGGTGCGGTGTCGCCGATGTGGATGGTCCAGGCGCGGACTTCCTTCACGCCGGCGGTGAAGTAGGTCTGCAGGCCCAGCAGCTTGAAGCCGGCACGGATCAGGCGGTTCAGGCCCGGCTCGTCCTGGCCCAGCTCCTTGAGGAATTCCAGCCGGTCGGCGTCGTCCATCTCGGACAGCTCGGCCTCGATCTTGGCGCAGATGGCCACCACGGGCGCGTTCTGCGCGGCGGCGTACTCGCGCAGCCGGTCCAGGAAGGGGTTGTTCTCGAAACCGTCTTCGGCCACGTTGCCAACGAACATGGCGGGCTTGGCGGTGATCAGGCACAGGGGCTTGAGCAGCACCTTTTCCTGGTCGCTCAGGTCCAGTGTGCGCACCGGCTTGCCCTGGTCGAGCACGGCCTGCACCTTGGTGAGGATCTGCACCAGCGCGGCGGCTTCCTTGTCGTTGCCGCTCTTGGCGGCCTTGGTGTAGCGCTGCAGGCTTTTTTCCACCGTGGTCAGGTCGGCCAGACAGAGTTCGGTCTGGATCACCTCGATGTCGGCGATGGGGTCGACCTTGTTGGCCACGTGGATGACGTTCTCGTCTTCGAAGCAGCGCACCACGTTGACGATGGCATCGGTCTCGCGGATGTGGGCCAGGAACTGGTTGCCCAGGCCTTCACCTTTGGACGCACCGGCCACCAGACCCGCAATGTCCACAAACTCGACGATGGCGGGCACCACGCGCTCGGGCTTCACGATCTCGGACAGCTGCGCCAGGCGCGGATCGGGCACCTCGACCACACCCACATTGGGCTCGATGGTGCAGAAGGGGTAGTTCTCGGCCGCGATGCCCGCCTTGGTCAGGGCGTTGAACAGGGTGGATTTGCCGACGTTGGGCAGGCCGACGATGCCGCACTTGAGACTCATGGAATACCTCGGGAAGGGAACCCGGTAGTTTACCGGGGAGCCTTCAGCGGCCGGTCACCAGACGCCCCAGGCCCCCGCGCCGGTCTGGCCTTCGGCCAGTTCGGCCTCGGTGCCGGCACGCACGATGGCGTTCATCCCGAAGGTCAGGGCGCCGTCCAGCCGGCTGTCGGCACGGTAGCCGCGCAGGGCGTCCGTGACGCTGTGGCCGGGTGTGGCGGTGTCGGGGTCCACGTCGGGAATGGGGCAGCGTGCACAGGGCTTGACCGGCTGCAGGTGCACCAGGGTCCCGCCGGCATCCAGGTAGATGTCGGACAGGCGGTCTTCGTCGTGCGCCTGCAGGCCACCCAGCACGATGTTGGGTCGGAACCGCCGCGTGTCCACCGCCGGCTGGCCGGCCTGCGCCAGGCGGCGGTTGAGGTCGTCCATGGCGGCGGTGCTGGTCACCAGAAGGGGGTAGCCGTCGCTGAAGTGGTTGGGCGCCTCGATGCCGCCGGTCCACTTGAGGCTGGACAGGCGGCGCACCTCGGGGTCGAAGCGGGCCAGGCGCACACGCTGGCCCAGGAAGTCGCTGAACCACTGCGCCGCCACGTCCCCCATGTCGTAGGCGTCCACCGTGTCGTCCCACACCCGCACGCGCAGTGGCGACTCGGCGGCATCCAGCGCCAGGTGCAGGGCCAGCATGCTGGGCGCGCGCAAGGCCAGTTGTCCCATGCGAAAGGCCGGCTGGATCAGCGCCATGCGTGGCAGCTCACGCTGGGAGACGAACTCGCCGTCGGCGTCCACCACCATCCAGGTGCGGTCCCACTCCAGGCCGGAGTCGAGCAGCGTGGCGCGCGGCAGGCGTATGCCGGCGCAGGACTTCACCGGGTAACACCAGAGTTCGGCAATGTGCAGGGGCAGGTCGGCTTCGGGCGACAATGGGGCGTTCATCCGGCCAAGTGTGCCACCGCCGCGCACGGGCTTCGTCGGCCTACCTACAATCCCCCGATGTCTTTGAAGTTCGACGTCTGCGTGCGTGGCGGCGGTGTGGTGGGCCTGACCACCGCCCTGCTGCTGGCCCGGGAGCGCCTGCGCGTGGCGCTGGTGGCACCCGCCCACGGGCCCGACCCGGTGCGCGACATCCGCGCCTACGCGCTCAACGCCGCCTCGCGCGCCGTGCTGGACACCTTGCGCGCCTGGCCACCCGGTGACGCCGCCACCCCCATGACAGCCATGCGCATCCGCGAGGGCAGCGGCGCCGTGCCGGCCGCGCAGCTGGATTTCGACGCCGCCGACGTGGCCGGCGAACCGCTGGGCTGGATCGTGGACGTTCCCGCGCTGATCGCGCGGCTGCAGGACGCGGTGGCTTTCCAGGGCGGCATCGAGCGGCTGGACGAACCGCCGGCCCAAGTGCCGCTGACGGTGGTCTGCGAAGGCAAACGCAGCGCCACCCGGGAGGTCTGGGGCCTGGATTTCGACGTGCGCCCGTACCCCCACACCGCCGTGGCAGCCCGGCTGCGTTGCGAACAGCCCCACGGTGGCATCGCCCGGCAGTGGTTCGTCGGCGGTGAAATCATGGCCTGGCTGCCGATGGACGGTCCGCAAGGGAACCTCGTCGCGCTGGTGTGGTCGGTACCTCATGAGCGCGCTGCCCATTTGCTGGCGCTGAGCCCCGAGGATTTTGCACAGGCCGTCATGTCCCACACCCAGTCCGCCCTTGGCACCATGGCCGTGCAAGGCCAGCCGGCCGGCTGGCCGCTGGAGCTGTCGCGCGCGCGCCGCTGGTTCTCTGTACGCCCGCAGGGCAGCGTGGTGCTGGCCGGTGACGCCGCCCACGCCATGCACCCGCTGGCCGGGCAAGGGCTCAACGTCGGCCTGGCCGATGCCGCCGAACTGGCCCGCGTGCTGGCCGGCCGCGAAACCTGGCGCAGCCTGGGCGACGCCCGGCTGCTGCGCCGCTATGAGCGCGCCCGCGCCGCCGACGTGGCCGCCATGGGCACCGTGACCGATGGGCTGTTCGGCCTCTTCAACCACGCCGACAGCCGCGTGCTGGCGCTGCGCCAGTGGGGGCTGGGCGCCTTCTCGCGCAGCGGCCCCCTCAAAGCCTGGGTGGCGCGCCGCGCCATGGGCACCACCACCTTCAACCCATCACACCCATGAAAACCAGCCTCCAATCCCTGGCCGCCTTTCTGTTGTCCGCCGTGCTGCTCGGCTGCGCCAATGCCGCCCCCGAAGACGACATCCGCGCCGCCCTCAAGGAACGCCTGCCCAACCTGCCGGCCATCGACGAAATCAGCAAGACGCCGATGAAGGGCCTGTACGAGGTGCGCGTCAATGGCAGCGAAATCTTCTACACCGATGCCAAGGGCGAGTTCCTGATCCAGGGTGAACTGATCGACACCCGGGCGCGGGTGAACCTGACGGAAAAACGCCAGGAGCGGCTGAGCGCCCTGCCCTTCGACAAACTACCTGTCAAGGATGCCTTCACCATCGTGCGCGGCAAAGGCGAACGCCAGATGGCGATCTTTGCCGATCCCAACTGCGGCTTCTGCAAACGCTACGAGCAGGAACTGGCGACGCTGGACAATGTGACGCTGCACGTGTTCCTCTACCCCATCCTGGGCCCCGACTCCCAGGTGAAATCGCAGCACATCTGGTGCGCGGCCGACAAGGGCAAGGCCTGGGAAGACTGGATGCTGCGCGGCGTGCGGCCCACGCCCGCCCAGTGCGACACCGCCGCGCTCGCACGGAACGTGAGCTTTGGCCAGACCTACCGCATATCGGGCACGCCCACCACCTTCGTCGCCTCGGGCGCTCGCCTGACCGGCGCGGTCGGCATTGCCGATGTGGAAAAAGCCCTGTCTGCCCGCTGAACGCCCGCCCACCATGCCGACATCGCCCGCGCAGGCCGCCGTCCAGTACCACGTCACCGTCGACGATCCTCACGCCCACCGCTTCGGGGTCACCCTCAGCGTCAAGCGGCCAACCAAAGGCCAGCGCCTAAGCCTGCCGGTGTGGATCCCGGGCAGCTACCTGGTGCGGGAGTTTTCCCAGCACCTGCTGCCACTGACTGCCGAACAGAACGGCCGGCCCGTAACCCTGCGCCAGCTCAACAAGAACACCTGGCAGGCCGACTGTGCCACGGGCCACCCGCTGGTTTTGCACTACCAGGCCTACGCCTTCGACCGCTCGGTGCGCACCGCCTTCCTCGATGCCAACCGGGGTTTCTTCAACCCCACCAGCCTGTGCCTGCGTGCCCACGGCCACGAAGACGCGCCGCACGAACTGGAGATGGCCGCCAACGCCCACACCAAGGGCTGGTCGGTGGCGACCGGGCTGGTGCCGGTTGTGGTCAAACGCAACGGCTTCGGCACCTACCGCGCCGACGGCTACGACGAGCTGGCCGACAGCCCCTTCGAGCTCGGCCCGTTCTGGAGCGGCAGTTTCAAGGTGCGCGGTGTGCCCCACCGCTTTGTGGTCAGCGGCGCGGGCGCCTGGTTCGACAGCGAGCGGCTGCTGCGCGACACCCGGCGCATCGTCGAGGCGCAAATGGCCTTCTGGCACGGTGAAAAGGGAAAACCGCCGTTCGACCGCTACGTCTTCATGCTCAACGTGACCGACGACGGCTACGGCGGACTGGAGCACCGGCACTCCACCGCGCTGATCGCCCGCCGCGCCGACCTGCCCCGGCTGGATGGCAAACCCGACGCCGCGCTCAAGGCGGTGGACGGCTACACCACGCTGCTGGGGCTGATCAGCCACGAGTACTTCCACACCTGGAACGTCAAGCGCCTGCGCCCTGCGGAGTTCAAGCGTTACGACTACGAACGCGAGAACTTCACCCAACTGCTGTGGTTCTTCGAAGGTTTCACCAGCTACTACGACGACCTGCTGCTGCGCCGCGCTGGACTGATCGCGCCGGCCGAATACCTGATGCTGCTGGGCAAGACCGCCAACCAGGTGCTGCAGACGCCGGGCCGCTTCGTGCAGAGCGTGGCCCAGGCCAGCTTCGATGCCTGGATCAAGTACTACCGCATCAACGAGAACACCCCCAACGCCACGGTGAGCTACTACACCAAGGGGGCGCTGGTGGCCTTGTGCCTGGACCTGACCCTGCGCGCGCAAGGCCGCGCCACGTTGGACGACGTGATGCGTGCGCTGTGGGCGCGCACCGGCGGCGGCCCCATGAAGGAAGCCGATCTCAAGGCCGTTCTGAAACAGCTGACGGGCCACGACCACGCGGACGAAATCGCTGCCTGGGTACACGGCACCGGTGAGCTGCCGCTGTTGCCCCTGCTGAAAGGCCTGGGGCTGAACGTAAGCGAAGAGCCCGCGGCTCTGGCGCAGCGCCTGGGCCTGCGGGTGAGCGAAGGCGCCGGCGGCATCGCCATCAAGAACGTGTTCACCGGCTCGGTGGCCGAAGCCGCCGGCATGGCACCGGGTGACGACTGGCTGGGCGTTGAAATCGGTGACGAAGCCTGGCGCGTCAACAAACTCGACGAGGTGGCGTTCTACCTGGGCACGCGCCGCGAACTCACGGCCCTGGTGTCGCGCGACAAACGCCTGCTGCGCCTGCCACTGAAATGGCCCGTTGCGCAGACCAGCCTGAAGGTGGCTCTGCCCACGGCGCCCGCCGACAACGCCCCCTGGAAAACCTGGATCGGCTGATCAGCCTTGGCGCAGGTCGAGCACGCGCTTGGCCTTGCCCATGCTGCGCTCCACGCCCCCCTCGGCTTTCAGTTCGATGGCCGCACTGCTGCCCACATAGGCCTTGATGGCGTGTTCCAGCGCCTGGGCCGCCTGGCGCGCTTCGGACGTGTCGGGTGCCAGGCCGGCACGGGTTTCCACCCGCACCGTCAACGTGTCCATCGGCCCCTCCTTGCTCAGCACACACTGGTAGTGGGCGCTGAGTGCGGGCTGCTTGAGGATCAGTTCCTCGATCTGCGTGGGAAACACATTGACGCCGCGCACGATCATCATGTCGTCGCTGCGGCCGGTGATCTTGGCCATGCGCCGCATGG
>VFQP010005164.1_pt1 | contig 11583 bp, 8 predicted proteins | sample 3512351 | NCBI WGS metagenome assembly VFQP01 (sample SAMN10412372, study PRJNA504923) | tailings metagenome | isolation source: Relicate 1 Philex TSF1 revegetated site | place: Philippines: Tuba, Benguet | collected 2017-08-29
GATGGCGTTGCGGCTGTAGTCGCTGAAGGTGAGGAAGGTGCCGCCGTAGGGGATGTAGCCGCCGTGCAGCGCCACGCCGTTCATGATGGCGGCCATGCCGAACTCGCGCACGCCGTAGTTGACGTGGCGGCCGATCTGGCCCTCGGCCGTCTTGACGACGTCACCGGCCAGGTCCACACGCAGCGCGGGGGTGGATTTGGTGTTGGTGAGGTTGGAGCCGGTCAGGTCGGCGCTGCCGCCCAGCAGTTCGGGCAGCGCGGCGGTGAAGGCTTCCAGCGCGATCTGGCTGGCCTTGCGGCTGGCCACGGTCTCGGCCTTGGTGTGGGCAGCCACGGTGGCGTCCACCGCCACCTGGGCAAACTGCTTGGGCAGCTCGCCTTTCATGCGGCGCACGAATTCCTTGGCCAGCTCGGGGAAGGCGGCCTTGTAAGCGGCGAAACGGTCTTTCCAGGCGGCTTCGGCGGCCTTGCCGGCTTCCTTGGCGTTCCAGGCGGCGTAGACGTCCTTGGGGATCACGAAGGGCTCGTGCTTCCAGCCCAGGGCCTCGCGGGTGAGTTTGATCTCGTCGGCACCCAGCGGCTCGCCGTGGGCCTTGGCGGTGTTGGCGCGGTTGGGGCTGCCCTTGCCGATGTGGGTCTTGCAGATGACCAGCGTGGGCGCATCGGCCTTGTTCTTGGCATCGGCAATGGCGCGGTCCACGGCGTCGGCGTCGTGGCCGTCGATGGGGCCGATCACGTTCCAGCCGTAGGCGGCAAAACGCAGGGCGGTGTTGTCCACGAACCAGGGTTGCACCTGGCCGTCGATGGAGATGCCGTTGTCGTCGTACAGCGCGATCAGCTTGTTGAGCTTCCAGGCACCGGCCAGCGCGCAGGCCTCGTGGCTGATGCCTTCCATCAGGCAGCCATCACCCAGGAACACGTAGGTGTGGTGGTCCACGATGGCGTGGCCGTCACGGTTGAACTCGGTGGCCAGCAGCTTCTCGGCCAGCGCCATGCCCACCGCGTTGGTGATGCCCTGGCCCAGCGGGCCGGTGGTGGTTTCCACGCCGGGGGTGATGCCCACTTCGGGGTGGCCGGCGGTCTTGCTGTGCAGCTGACGGAAGTTGCGCAGTTCGCCGATGGGCAGGTCGTAGCCCGTGAGGTGCAGCAGCGCGTAGATCAGCATGGAGCCGTGGCCGTTGGACAGCACGAAGCGGTCGCGGTTGGCCCAGGCCGGGTTGGCCGGGTTGTGGCGCAGGTGGCGCTTCCACAGGGCCACCGCGATGTCGGCCATGCCCATGGGCGCGCCGGGGTGGCCGGAATTGGCCTGCTGCACGGCGTCCATGGCCAGTGCGCGGATGGCGTTGGCCATGACCAGGGGAGAAACGGAAGGGGCGACGGCGGCGGTGTCGGTCATGAAAACCTCGTGGATGCCTCGGGGGTGGGGCGCGAAGCGGGAGTGGGTGGCAGCCCCGCCTGGGATAAACCCTGAATTTTAGCCGCTGGGGGCCGGTAGCATCGGCAGACCGCCGCTACCCCGCGCCCCATGTCCCACCTGTCCACCCCCTCCCTGCTGCTGGTTTTTGTGCTCGCCGCCGTGGCCGTGTGCTGGGCCGGCGTGGTGCTGACCCGCGCCACCGACACGCTGGACGAGGCCCTGGGCTGGGGCCAGGAGATGGGCGGCCTGGTGCTGCTCGCCATCGTGACCAACCTGCCGGAGCTGGCCATCACCGTCAGCGCCGCGCTGGCCGGCCGGGTGGAGGTGGCCGTGGCCAATCTGCTGGGCGGCGTGGCCATACAGACCCTGCTGCTGGCGCTGTTCGACGCTTTCGGCAACCGGGGCCGCGTGCCGCTGTCCACCCGGGTCGATTCGCCGGCGGCGCGGCTGGAGGGCGGGCTGGTGGTGCTGATGCTGGGCCTGGTGTTCCTGGGCCACCAGATGCCGTCCGACGCCATCCGCTGGGGCGTGACACCCGACGGGCTGCTGATGGTGCTGGCCTGGGTGGGTGGGCTGCTGCTGATCAGGCGGCTCTCGCACACCCGCGCTCCCGCACACCCCCCGGCGCCGGCACGCCGGACCCCATCAGCGGCCGGCGGCACCCGCCGCGCCGCGGTCGGGTTCGTGCTCATGGCCGCCGTCACCCTGGCCGGCGGCGTGCTGCTGGAAACCAGCGGCGATGCGCTGGCGGCGCGCTGGGGCATGGACGGCGTGCTGTTCGGCGCCACGGTGCTGGCCGCCTCCACCGCCCTGCCCGAGGTGGCCACCGGCCTGCCCGCCGCGCGGCGGGGTGAGCACGCACTCGCAGTGAGCGACATCCTGGGCGGCAACGCGGTGCTGCCCGTGCTGCTGGTGCTGGCCACCGTGCTGGCCGATCAGCCGGTGCTGCCCCAGGCCGGCAGCGACGCGCTCTACATGACCGGCCTGGGCCTGGTGATGACGCTGGTTTTCATGGCGGGCATGGCACGGCGCTCGCCCGCCAAACGCGCCGGCCTGGGCTGGGACAGCTGGGTACTGCTGGCCTGTTACGCCACCGGGGTGGCCGGCCTGCTGGTGTTGACCGGCTGACCGCCCAGCGGCGCGGCAGGCGGTGCCGGGTCCCGCTGGAGCATGCGCTGCGCCAGGTTCTCCGCGATCATGAGGGTGCTCAGGTTGGTGTTGGCGCGCGGTATGGTGGGCATGATGGAGGCATCGGCCACCCGCAGGCCCACGACACCGTGCACACGGCCCTGTGCGTCCACCACGGCCTGGTCGTCGCCGGCCACCCCCATGCGGCAGGTGCCCACCGGGTGGTAAAAGCCGGTGACCCGGTCCTTCAGCCAGTCCTGCAGCACGGCTTCGCTGGCCAGCAGGTCGGGCAGCGTGAGGCCGGGATTCACCACGTGGCGCAGCAGCCAGCGGCGCAACACGGCCGGGCCGTCCAGCAGCGGCGCGCCGCAGGCGGCCAGCCACCGGTTGCGCGGGGTGAGGACGTTGAGCCGGCGGATGCGCTCGGACAGCGCGGAGGGGAACACCTCGTTGGTCACGGCGCGCAACGTGGGTGAGTCATAGATGGCGGCGGCGCGTCGCACCGCATCGCTCAGGCGCGCCACGTCGCGCTCGTCGGCCAGCATGTTGAAGTCCACGTCGGGCGGTGCCTCGGGGGCGGCGCTGGCGATGCGCACGCTGCCGCGCGAGTACGGCTTGTACAGGCAGATGACCAGCGCGCCGAGCTGGTGCCCCACGGCGTGCCAGGACGCCTTGTTGGTGACCGACACGTACATGTCGGAGCCGGCGCAGCCCGGCACGCCGGAGTCGTAGCGCAACCCGAGGTTGGCGGCGGTGCGCAGGGCGGGCCGCTGGCGCCCCTGCGGCTGGAGGTGGCAGGCCACGGAAATGGACGGGTGGTCCTGCAGGTTGGCGCCCACGCCCGGCCGGTCGGCCACCACGGCCACACCCAGCGACTGCAGCAGCGCGGCCGGTCCGACGCCGCTGCGCTGCAGCAGCGCGGGCGACTGCAGGGCGCCCGCGCACACCGTCACCTCGCGCGCCCGCACGGTGTGCCGCTGGCCACCGATGAGGACGCTCACGCCCTCGGCCTGCCGCCCCTGGAACAGCACACGTTCCACAAACGCCTGGCCGACGATGTGCAGGTTGGGCCGGCGCCGCACCTCGGCGGTCAGGTAGCCGATGGCGCTGGACACCCGGTGCTGCGGGGTGTTGGTCATCGGGACCTCGAACAGGCCGTTGGCCGGTGCGCCGTTCATGTCGGGGTGGTGGGTCCAGCCTTCGTCCTCCAGGTGGCGGGCCACCGCCTCGCAGAAGGCCGGCCACTGCGCACGCGGCGTGCGGCGGATGGTGATGGGGCCGTCCCGTCCGTGCAGCGGGCCGCCGTGGTCCAGGTCGTTTTCCAGGCGGCGGAAATGGGGCAGCACGTCGTCCCAGCCCCAGCCGTCCAGCCCCAGGGCGGCCCATTCCTCGTAGTCACCGGGCAGGCCCCGCATGCCGATCATGGCGTTGACCGAGGAGCCGCCGCCCATGATGCGGGCCTGTTCGTAAGGGCGCGCGGGCCGGCCGGCCGCGCGCGTGGCATTGAACTGCACGCGCAGCCCGGGCCAGAACAGCGACGGGTCGTAGTAGGCGCTGTAGTAGGTGTCCAGCACGTTGTCGGGCACCTGGCCCGGCGGGGTGTCGGGGCCGGCTTCCAGCAGGCAGACGCGCAGACCGGGGTGGGCCGACAGGCGTGCGGCGAGCGCGGCACCGGCCGAGCCACCGCCGACGATGACGTGATCGAAAGGGGTCGAGAGAACAGCAGACATGGACAGATCCGGTTCAGCCACGGGCAGGGGTCTTGATCACGTGGGGCTCCATGTAGCCCTTGAGGCCATGCAGGGCGTACTCCACCCCCATGCCGGACTGCTTCACCCCACCAAACGGCACACCCGGCTCCACACCCATGTGGCTGTTGATCCAGGTGGTGCCGGCCCGCAGCTGGGCGGCCAGGGCCTGGGCGCGGTCCAGGTCGCGGCTCCAGACGGAACTGCCCAGGCCGAACGGCGTGTCGTTGGCCCGCCGCACGGCATCGGCCTCGTCGTCGAACACCAGCACCGGCAGCACCGGGCCGAACGGTTCCTCGTCCACCACGCGCATGCCTTCGTGCGCATCGGCCACGATGGTGGGTGCGATGAAATAGCCGCCGGCCGGCAGCACCTGCCCGCCCTGCAGCACGCGCGCACCGGAGGCCTTCACGTCGGCCAGGAGGCCACGCACGCTGTCGTACTGCATGCGGTTCTGCAGCGGGCCGAGCTCGGTGGCGGGGTCAGAGCCCGGGCCGACACGAACCTGCGCGGCGATGCGCGCCAGCGCCGCCACCAGGGGCTCGTAAACCGGCCGCTGGACGTACAGCCGCTTGATGGCCATGCAGACCTGGCCGCTGTTGGCAAAAGCGGCCCAGAACAGCTGCGGAGCCACCGCCTCCACGTCCACGTCGTCCAGCACGATGGCGGCGTCGTTGCCGCCCAGCTCCAGCGTGAAGCGCTTGAGCGTGCCCGCACAGGCCGCCATGACGGCCTTGCCGGTGCGCACCGAACCGGTGAAGGCGATCTTGTCGATGCCCGGGTGGGCGGTCATCCAGCCGCCCATGTCGGCGCCGCCCGCCAGCACGTTGAGCACACCGGCGGGAAACAGGTCACGCGCCAGCTCGCCCACGCGCAGTGTGGTCAGGGGGGCGTAGGGCGAGGGCTTGAGCACCAGCGTGTTGCCGGTGTAGAGCGCCTGCACGATCTTGGAGACGCCCAGCACGATGGGCGTGTTCCACGGCGTGATAGCCCCGACCACCCCCAGGGGCTCGTGGTGCAGCACGGCGCTGCCACGCGCGTCCTCGCGCAGCCGTTCGGGCTCGGGCACCAGCGCGGTCAGGCCATCGATCAGCTGGGCCGAGCGCTCGAACTCCTCGCGCGCACGGGCCAGCGGCTTGCCCTGTTCGCGGGTCAGCAAGGTGGCCAGTTCGGGGCCCTGCTCGCGCAGCATCTGGGCCAGGGCCCGCAGCCGCTCGCCACGCGCGGCAAACCCCAGCGCCCGCCAGCCCGCCCAGGCGGCACGGGCGGCGGCCACCGCCTGGTCCAGCTGCTCCCGGGACGCCTCGGGGCAGGTGGCCAGCACTTGGCCGGTGGCGGGGTCGGTGACGTCGAAACGGGTCGGGCTGTCGTGCAACTGCCCGGCAATCAGGTGGCGGACGGGCAACAGGGCATGCGGTGTTGGAATCATGGCGCCTATGCTGCCCAGGCCTCCCAGGGCAAGCAATGTTCCAGCCCGACTATGTGGTATTCCCCGGGCGCATAGAAGCCCGCGCCGAGCGGCTCAGCGGGGCCGTTTGGCGAAGCGGTGGATCAGGTCGCGGACGATGGCTTCGGTGCCGTTGAACAGCAAGGTCTGGGGCCGTCGGCTGGACGACACCAGCGACAGCCGCCCCTGCAGCCGGGGGCGCACGAACCGGCGTATGGACAGCTCCTGGCGGCCCGGCAGGCCCGCCCACAACACCGACTCCGGCACCACCGCATGGCCGCAGCCGGCCTGCACCAGCATCGGTATGGACGACAGCGCGCCCACCTCCAGCCCCACCTCCAGCGGCAGGCCCTGGCGCGTGGCCTCCGACTCCAGCAGCCGCCGTATCGGGTGTGGCTGGGCCGGAAAGATCAGCCGCAGCGGGGCCAGTTCCTTCAGGGTGACCGTGCCCGCCTGCGGAAACGGCGTGTCGTCGCCCGGCGGGCTCAGCAGGTAGAGCGATTCGTCCACCAGCGGCTCGATCTGCAGCAAGGTGGTCGGCGTCGGGCTGTGCACCACCGCCAGGTCGGTGCGACCCACCAGCACCTGCTCCTGCAGGGTGGACGAGAGCCCCTCGTTGATGGAAATGCTGGCCTTGCCAAAACGCTGCTGGAAGGCGCGCACCAGCGGCACGGTCAGCGCCTGCGCCACCGACGGCGGCATGCCCACGGTGACCCGGCCGACCAGATCGCCGTCGGACTCGTCCAGCGCCGTGCGCCCGGATTCAAGTTGCGTCAGCGCATTTTGCGCATACGACAGGAAACGCGCGCCAGCATCGGTGAGCACCACGCCCCGGCCATTGCGGTGGAACAGCGAGCGGCGCAGCTCCACCTCGAGCCCGCGGATGTGGCGGCTGAGCGCGGGCTGCCCCATGCGCAAGGCCGTTGCCGCATGGCTCAGGTTGCCGTGGCGGGCCACCTGAATGAAGTACTCCAACTGTTTGAGGTTCATGGCACGACGAGGCTCCGGTATGCAGAAAATACGATATCAGAAGTCGGCCCATCGATGCGACACGGCCCCTGTGCCGTACCTAGACTCCGCTCCCATGCCACACCGGCATGGCCCCACCGAACCAGGAGATTCCGTGTACACCGCAACGATTGGCGCCCCCATCTCGACCGCCCACCTCGAACGCCCCGTCTACCAACGCATCACGGCCACGCCGGTGTCGCCGCACATCGGCGCCGTGATCGGCAACGTGGACCTGACCCAGGTGCTCGACGCCGAACAGATCGCCGAGATCAAAGACGCCTTCGCGCGCTACCAGGTGATCTTCTTCCGCGACCAGCGCATCAGCCACGAAGACCAGATCCGCCTGGCCAGCCACTTCGGCCCGCTGGGCCAGCACGTGGGCAAGAACACCATCAGCAAACCCACCGACAACCCCTACGTGCGGCGCTTCCACTACGACGAGACCTCGGACCGCGTGTCGGGCGAGAACTGGCACAGCGACCAGTCGTGCGCTCCCATGCCGCCGCTGGGCAGCATGCTCTACCTGCACACCATTCCGCCCGACGGCGGCGGCGACACCATGTTCGCCAACACCTGTTCCGCCTACGAAGCGCTGTCCGACCGCATGAAGGCCTACCTGGCCGGCCTCACCGCCACCCACGACGGCACGCGCGTGTTCGGCCCCGGCACGCCGATCTCCTCGCACCCCATCGTGGTGCGCCACCCGGTCAGCGGCCGGCTCGGCCTGTTCGTCAGCTGGGACTTCACCAGCCACATCGACGGCATGCCCAAGGCCGAGAGCGATGCGGTCCTGAACTTCCTGTACCGGCATATCGGCCGCGACGAGTGGTCGTGCCGTTTCCGCTGGGAACCGCACTCCATCGCCTTCTGGGACAACCGCTGCGCCCAGCACAAGGCCGTGTGGGACTACTGGCCCCACATCCGTTCGGGTTTCCGCGTGCAGATCGAAGGCACGCAGGCCCCGCTGGCCGGCTGATGCGGCACGCTTGTTGCTGAGAAAAACACCATGAAAACACCCCACGCCCTCACCCGCCGCCTCGTGACCCTGGGCCTGCTGGCCTGCCTGGGCCTGCCACAGGCCCAGGCCCAGCTCGCCGCCGACCGCCCGGTCCGCCTCATCGTGCCCTTTGCCGCCGGCGGCTCGTCCGACGTGATGGCGCGCCTGCTGGCCCGCCAGCTGGCCGCGCAGATGAACCTGTCCTTCGTGGTCGAGAACCGCCCCGGCGCCGGGGGCGGCCTTGCCATGGAAGCGGTGGCCCGCGCACCCGCCGACGGGCACACGCTGCTCTACGGCACCATTGGCACCAACGCCGTGGCGCCGTCGCTGTTCAAGAACCTGCCGGTCGATCCCGCCAAGGATTTGCAGCCGGTCTCGCTGCTGGCGCGCAACCCCAGCGTGCTGGTGGTCAACAGCAACCTGCCGATACGCACGCTGCCCGAACTGATCGCCTACGCCAAGGCCAACCCCGGCAAGCTGACCTACGCCTCAGCCGGCAACGGCTCGATCTCGCACCTGGCCTCCGAACTGCTGAAGACACGCGCCGGCATCGACATGGTGCACGTGCCCTACAAGGGCGGTGGCGCCGCGTCGGCCGATCTGCTGGCGGGCAACGTCTCGCTCATGATCGAGACCATCACCAACGCGCAGAGCCTGGCCAAGACGGGCAAGGTGCGCGCCATCGCCAACTCGGCCAGCGCACGCTCGCCCAGCGCGCCGGATCTGCCCACCTTCGCCGAGGCCGGCCTGCCCGGTTTTGCGGTGGACAGCTGGACTGGCCTCTTCACCGGCAGCGCGGTGCCGCGCGCGGTGGTGGAGCGCCTGAACGCCGAAGTGGCCCGCGCCGCACGTGAGGCCTCGTACCGGCAGGCCATGGCCAACATCGGCGTGGAGGCCACCAGCTCCACGCCCGAGGAATTCGGCAGCTTCGTGCGCAGCGAAACCACGCAGTGGGAACGCGTCATCCAGGCCACGGGCACCAAGGTGGAGTGAACCGCCACCGCCGCACCTGACCGGCAGGACCGCACGGCACAATGAAGCCGTGCGCGCCCTCGCCGGGGCGCGGTGCCCACACCGGGTGAGGCCACGATGGAACTCGACCAGCTCAGGAACTTCATCCAGATCGCGGAACACGGCAGCTTCAGCCGCGCGGCGGCCATGCTGGACGTCAACCAGCCTTTTCTGAGCCGCCAGATCAGCCGGCTGGAAACCGAGCTGCGCCGTCACCTGTTCTTCCGCCACGGCCGTGGCGTGGAGCTGACCGAGGCCGGGCAGCAGCTGCTGGTGACGGCCCGCAGCGTCATCAACCAGCTCGATCTGATCGCCCGCCATGCCCCGGTGGGTGACGACCAGCTCATGGGCACGGTCACCATCGGGCTGACACCCGCGCTGTCACAAAGCCTGGCCGTACCCATCGTGCGGCGTTTCACCGCGCAGTTTCCGGCCGCCCACATCGCCATCGTGGAAGCGCTGTCGCGCGACCTGCACGAGCGCCTGCTGGCCGGTCGCATCGACGCCGCGCTGCTGCACGACCAGCCATCGTCATCGCTGGTGGCGGTGGAGCCCCTCACCACCGAAACCCTGTGCCTGTTGTCGCCCCGGCACCACCCCTGCGCCAAGCGCGACAGCATCGAATTCGCCGAGCTGACCGGGCTGCCGCTGATCTTTCCCATGGCCCCGCACCCCTTGCGCAGCATCGTCGAGGCCGAGGCCGTGCGCCAGGGCGTGGCCCTCGACATCGGCTACCAGGTGGACGGTGTGGAAACGCTGCTGGCACTGGTGAACGAAGGCTTTGGCCACACCATCGCCACACCCGACGTGGCCCGTGCCGGCCGCTACAGCGACACGCTGCGCGCCACCCCCATCGCCTCGCCCAGCATGGTCACCACCATCGCGCTGGCCACCTCGACACGCCAGTTGCCCACCGCCTTGCACCAGCTCACGTTGGACATCGTGCGCAACGTGTTCGGCGAGGTGTTTCGCCGCCCCTGAACCAAGGGCCGGACCCGACCGGGGCCGGCCCACCCCATCATTCCGCCGAGATGTTGAGCTCGCGGATCACCTTGCCCAGCACGTTGTAGTCGGTCTCGTTGACCTTGCCCAGCACGCTGGGCGCCCCCCCGGCCGGCAGCGCGCCGAAGGTGGCGAATTTCTTCACCACGTCGGGGTTTTTGAGGATTTCGTTGACCTGGGTGTTCAGCAGTTGCACCACCGGCGCCGGCACACCCTTGGGCGCGAAAATGCCATTCCACGCGGTCAGCACCACGTCCTTGTAGCCCGACTCCACCAGCGTCGGGATGTTGGGCGCCAGGGGCGAGCGTTTCGTGTCGCCGATGGCCAGCGGCACCAGCTTGCCCTGCTCGATGTACTGCGACACCGCACCGATGGTGACCCAGGCGGTCTGCACGTGGCCGGCCACGATGTCCGTCACCACCGGTCCCACGCCACGGTAGGGGATGTGGCGGATCTTGGTATCGGCCGCACGGTTCAGCATCTCGGCAATCACCTGCATCGGGGTGCCGGCCCCCGGGCTGCCGTAGTTGACCTCCTTGCCCGACTTGGCCGCCTTCACCATGTCGTCCACCGTCTTGAAACCGGTGGACGGATGGGCCACCAGCAGCAGCGGCTGTTCGGCCGACTTGATGACCGGCTCGAAAGACTGCAACGGGTCGTAGCTGTTGCTAGGACCCAGCTTCATCACGAACGGCGCAATGGACAGGAAGTTGGGTGTGAACAGCAGCGTGTAGCCATCCTTGGCCGCGCGGGTCACGTACGAGGCCCCCAGGGTGCCACCAGCGCCCGAGCGGTTGTCCACCAGCACCGGCTGCCCCAGGCGGCTGGCCAGCTGCTCGCCCAGCAGACGGGCGATGGCGTCGGTGTCGCCACCGGGCGGGTAGGGCACCACCAGCGTGACGGGCTTGCTGGGGTAGTTCTGGGCAAGGGCTGCGCCCGAAACCAGGGCCAGCACGGCCGGCAACGCCAAGATAAATCGCCTGGATACGAATTTCATGTTTCCCACTCAGTTCCGACAAGGGTTGATGGCACAACTGCAGCTCAGCGCAGTTCCTTGCGCATTCAAAAACCCGGGAAATGCGGATACTGCTTGCGTGGCATCGGCACTTCACGGGTCTTTGCGGGCACGAACAAATCCTAATGACGATGCCCCTCACAGAGGTACTCGCCAGGCCATATGGCAGCTATGCCCCTCGGGAATGGGTATACACAATCCATGCCCACCGCTGGTGCCAGAATGCTCGACATGAGCACCCCTGCCCCCCGCGCGCAGGCGCTGATCCTCGCCGCCGGACGCGGCGAACGCATGCGCCCGCTGACCGACGCCACCCCCAAGCCACTGCTGCCGGTGCACGGCCGCCCGCTGATGCAGTACCCGCTGGACGCCCTCAACGCCGCCGGCGTCAGCCGCGTCGCCACCAACACCGCCTGGCTGGGCGAGCAGATCGAAGCCACCTTTGGCGACCGGCTGGTCTACTCGCACGAAGGCCGCGACTTCGGCGGTGCGCTCGAAACCGCCGGCGGCATCGCCCGCGCGCTGCCGCTGCTGGAGGACTGCTTCTGGGTGGTGGCCGGCGACGTGTACGCGCCCAGCTTCCGCTTCGACCCCGCCGAACTGGCCCGCTTTCGCGCCGGCACCGCGCTGGCCCACCTCTGGCTGGTACCCAACCCGCCCCACAACCCCAAGGGCGACTTCGGCCTGTCGCCCCAGGGTCTGGCCCTCAATGGCGACGGCCCCGGTGGACAGCGTTACACCTACAGCACCCTGGGCCTGTACCGGCAAGCCCTGTTCGCGTCGCCCTGGTGCGACATTCCCCCCGGCA
>VFQP010005165.1_pt1 | contig 11580 bp, 12 predicted proteins | sample 3512351 | NCBI WGS metagenome assembly VFQP01 (sample SAMN10412372, study PRJNA504923) | tailings metagenome | isolation source: Relicate 1 Philex TSF1 revegetated site | place: Philippines: Tuba, Benguet | collected 2017-08-29
CGTTCCTCAAAGCCAAGCTTCGACTGTGGCTTGGCTCCTCGCACAACGCCGTTGGTCCGGCCCAGCGCGACACTTTGACGCATTTTGACCACGGCGCCTCCATCAGCACCAGCAATAGCGATGAGCTCCCACAGCCTCGTGCAGAGCCTGGGGCGAGCCGTGAGGCCGCCACTTGCGAGGCTCGAAGCAGCGGCCCCACCTCCTCCTTCCCGGCCACAGCGAGCCTCATGGCCGCGCAGCAGCAGGGTGTGGAGCTCGCCGGCCTGGTCGCGCTGTGCTGCGGCAACGACGCGCACTGCCGCGTGGCGCTGCTGGTCGCTGCTGGCCCCTCGGCCGAACGGGGCGGGCCACATATCACGACGCCCGCTGGCCACCCAACTCCTCCCCTCCGAGCCGCCTTCGTCTCGAGGAGCCTGCGCACCGCGACGGCGCGCCTGCCAGAGCTGGACGCCTGCAACCAGGTGCGCTGGAGGTGGCACTCGGATCCGGGCTCTCTGGTCACCAGTCCGTCGAGTCCCTCACGTGCTGCCTCACGGCGGTCATGCTGACCGCCTGCTCGTCGGTGCAGTACCTCGCGTGCCTGCGCGCTACGCTGCACACGGTGGGGGTGTCGCTGGAGGCGCTGGCTGGGGCGCAAGAGGGGCAGGGAGGCGCTGCGCTGGCCGCCGTGGTGGGCGAAGACGCCGTACAGGTGTCCCGCCTGGCCCTGACCGAGGTGAGGATGACAGCCATCGCAGCCATCGTACCCCTGGGCAGAACAAACCACCTGAATCAGACGAAGCAACCGGGCCCGCACTGTGCGTGCAGGGCTGCGGGGCGCGCACCGTGCTGGTCGTTGAGCATGGCGGCCCGAGCGCCGAGCCCTTTGCTGGCATGGTGGCGGCGCACGCGGCCCAGCCCACGCCACCCACACACGTGCCGTGCTCACACGACAACCAGCAGCTGGAGCTGGCGCACCTCATGCTCTCGGCCCCCGGCTCGCTCACCACGCTGTGCGACGAGCTCGGCCACGTCGTGTGCCAGAACCCGGCGGCGCAGCGCTTCAGCGGCGAGCTCCTGGCCCGCAGCGGCGGCGGCGTCAGCACCACCAACTACCTGCAGCAGCTGCTGCAGCTCGAGGCGCCAGAGGTGCTGCAGGACCTGCTGCGCTGCGTGCGAGCCGGCACCTCGTGGACGGCCTGCGTGGTAGTGCCACCCGCCCTCGTGGCCGGGCCACGCGCTCAGCACCTCCTGGCACGTGCGTCGCTGCCTCTGTCTAGCAGCTTGATGGGCAGCAGCGCGTCCATCAGCATGCGGATGCCCAAGCCCCAGTTGGCTCGCAGGGGCAGCCGGCTGGCACTCGACAAAGGCGCTTCATCGCGCCAGGCCTCGAGCCAGCAGGTGTGGTCCTCGTTGCTGAGCAGGTCTAGTGCAGCCCTCGGGGGCTCTTGGGTGCCCGCCACAACGCACGTGCTTCTTGCTGGCGTGGTGACTGCTGCTGCAGGTGGCGCATGACGCGCTGCTCCCTGCCGGTGTACTCGAGTCGTTGGCCGGCCGGCCGAGGCGCGAGGCTGCCCATCAGCTCGCGCTCGTGGGCCTGAGCTCCTCGCAATCGTGCACCACCGTGAGCGGCTGCGCCGCCACCAGCAACAGCCTCGCGACTGGCACCACGAGTCGATCGACGCTCGCGGACCCTCGCAGCCGGCTGTTCAACATCACCACCTCGGGCGGCATGCTCAGCACCACGCCGCGGCTCACCTCGCTCATCAACCGCGTGCCGGTGGTGGCGGACGAGGCCTTCCTGCTGTCCTCCGCGTCCGCCACGGACGAGCTGGAAGCCGACGCGGCCATGGCGTGGCTGCAGGACGAGAACTCCCCCGCTCCTGTGCTGACGGGCAGTTCGCTGGGGCCAGAGATGGACGACACGGAGGAGGAGGCGCGGCTGGTGCTAGACGACACCGCCGCCGGATTGGATGCCGCCATGCCTCGGTCGCGCCGGCCTCCGGAGGCCACCCGCCGGCTCGTGCGCTCGCCAAGCGCGCTCGACGTCACAGCGCCTCCCACGCGGGGTCCGGCGCGCTTCCACGAAGTCGCCGTGCATCCCGTGCAGCGGTCCTCGACGGGCGACAGGCTGCTGCTGGTGGTGCAACACGACGTGACCGAGAAGGTCGCCTTCAAGCGGCGCCTCACTCGGGTGGGTGGCGCGCTCGCTGGTGGCCTCTCCGCTCCACTCCTTCGGCTCCAGCCCTCCCCAGGAGAGCGTGAACTGCGCCGCCTCCCCGTGCACTGCTCTCCCTGCCTGCAGGTGTCTGAGGCGTGCGTGGGCCTCCTCGACGCCATGCTCCCCCGGCACGGTGCGCGTTGTGTGTTCTGCGTGCGCCGCCGTTCATCACCAGCGCGCTGTGGTGCACCCGTCCCGAACGCGGAAAGAGCCTGTGGACGACGCGCTGCCTGTGCAGTGGTGGAGCACCTGGTGGCCACCAAGGCGCTGGCACCGGCCACAGGCCCCGCACCGCCGAGCGGCACCAACGGCAGGGCGCTTGACACCATGCCGCTCAACGGCACGGATCAGCCGCCCCTCGAGGAGCTGGCCACCAAGCACGACAGCGTGACGCTGTTCTTCTGCGACATTGTCGGTGCGTCAAGGTCTCTGCCACGCGCTTGTGCGGGCGCATGCTGCTCAACAACAGCGGCCGCCCTGGACGGCTTGACTCTCATCACGTCGACGTGCAGGGTTCACGGCCATGTCCGAGAGCGTGCAGCCGTGGCGGGTGATGCAGTTCCTCAACACGCTGTGAGTGAGTTTGCCGGCGGTTCGCAGAAAGGGCCCAGCAAAGATGGCCAGAACAAGACGCTGTGTGCGTGCTGTGCGTGCTGGGCCTGCGCAGGTACTCGGCGTACGACTCGCTGGCCGACCGCTTTGGGCTTTACAAGGTGGAGACGGTCGGAGGTGAGCGCGACGGGGCTGAAGGGTTGCCGGGGGGAGGGAGCACGCGCACGCATGCACCACTTGTGCATGGAGCCACGTGCGCCAATCGACCCAGCGCCCCACCTGCGACCGCACAGACTGCTACGTGTGCGCGGGCGGCCTGGTGGAGCTGGACGAGGAGGGCAAGTGGAACATCGTGCCCAACGAGGAGGACCCCGCCCGGCAGCGCGCCGCCGCCTCGCGCCACGCCACGGCCGTCTTCCAGTTCGCCCAGGCGGTGCTGGCCATGGTGAGCCACGCACTGGTTTCCGGACTGAGGCGAGCACACTTTCCAGACCTCACGCCAGGATTGCCTTTCGTGCGTCCTGTCTTGCAGGCCGCCACGTCGGTCATGCCGAACGGGCAGCCGCTGCAGCTGCGCGTGGGCATCCACTCGGGGCCCATCTGCTCGGGCGTGGTGGGCCACCGAATGCCCAAGTACTGTGAGTGGAGCTGCTGCGCTGGCACCATCGCAGCTTCCTGGCGTCTGTCGCGCCAGCAGCTCAGGGCAAACTCATCGCCTTTTGCGTCACCTCTCTGCGCAGGCCTGTTTGGCGACAGCATGAACACCACCAGCCGCATGGAGACGACGGCCCTCCCGTGCTCCATCCACCTGTCCCAGGCCACGTACGAGCTCCTGGCGGCGGCCGGGCAGCACAGCCAGCTGGAGAGCACGGGCGGGCTGGAGATCAAGGGCAAGGGGTGGATGGTGCGTGCGTGCGCGGTGCCCGCGGCAAGGCTCATCAACACGGCTCTGGACCAGCGCCGCTCACCTGAGTGCGCACGTTTGCTGCCTGCTGCGCCGCAGCTGACGTGGCGCTGGGTGCAGCCTGCTGCCTTGGACCTTGTGCAGTCGTTCAACAGCGACGGCAACGGCGTGCTGCAGGCCATCGGCGCGGCAGGGCTCAGCACCTCGAGCGGTGCCTGCTCGGCCTCACAGCAGGCGGCGCAGCTGCACACATCCGCTTCCGGGTGCCGCGACTCCAGCGCGCACCGCCTCCGCGCCATCTTCAAGGCACACGTGAGTAGTCCCAGTGGGGCTTTTGGAGCTGCGGAGCAACATCCCCAGGCTGTGCCGCTTGAGCACCGCTTCAAGCTGCAGCGGGCGCAGAGAGCTCTGCTGCCTGGCGCGTGCCTGGTGTCCTTCTGACGCAGGCCGTTGCTGTGGAGGAGATTTCAAAGTTGAGGAAGCGCGCGGGCCCAGAGGTGCTGCGCACAACACCCAGCGCCGCTACGTCCGCAGAGACAGCCATTGCGCAGTCTTCGCCTGCCCCGCCAGGCACCCCGTGCGCCCCGAGCGTCACAAGCAGGGACTCCCCTACGCTGGGTCCTGCTGTGCCTGGCCCTTCATGGCTCCCCGTCCTCAGCGTGGCCACCACGCCACCGCAGCACGGTCGTCGGCCCCACGCCGCCGGGTGTGACGAGTCTCCACGGCTGGTCGGCGCGGTCGTGCTCGAGCCCAACCAGCGCTGAGACAGCGTATGAGCTAGGATATCGTTTGAGGTCAACCTCGATGCGCCCTCAGTGTGATGTCACGCCTTGCACTGCCAGGCTCCACCGCTCCAACGCTCGCAATTTCCCAAGACACCTGTACTTCCCCCTCAAGACTTCTCCCTCAACCGGTCGGCCCTGGGTTATTCATTATAGCAAGAATGCTGCACACCAAGACTATGCAGAAACACACGAAACGCCCCAACTTGTTTCCTGGATGCGCTTTGCCCTTGGCTCCATGGAAAGCATACACGCGCACAAGGGCGCGGCGCCTCACATGGTGCGCTGCTCTACGAGGTGGCTAAACCCAGCCACCTTATCTGAGACTTTGGGGCATACTCGCGAAAGGCTTTGTGCCGGCGTGCTCACTGTGTGCGCCACTTCAGCTTTCTTGCCTCGCCTCAACTCTTCACCCCTTGCCCTTCAGGCTCTGCTTTCCCCGTGAGATTTCACCAAGAGCTGAGGGGTCACGCGCGTGCGTGTGCCACACGTGCAGAGCATGGACTGACTGTGTCACTTTAACGTCACCTGTGCATCCTCGTCGATCCACCGCATGTACCTTGCTCCTGGTGCTGTGAGTCACACACTGCCCCGACCAACCGATGCAGAGCGTCTGGTGCTTGCCGTTTTGGTGCCGACAGGTGCGCTTGCTTGTTGTTGAGGCGCGTGCGCGCGTGAGCGATGCAATTGTCCCTTGAGGGGAGAACGGTTGAGCAGGTTTGTTGGGTCCAGAGTGGAACGGGATGCTCGAGCGAGGTGATTCCTTGGAGGGGGGGAGCAGAACTGCAGGAGGGGGAGGGCGAGTTGTGAGTGAGACAAGAAGAAAAGAATGGCCCACCTTGGGGGTTGGGGCATCGAGGGCCAAAAGTGGGCGTGAGCAAGACAACACTCCTTGACAGGGGACGGGGCCAATGAATGGTCCTGCGCAGACTTGTGGGGAAAGGGCGGTGGAACGCTGTGCAATCCGAGTAGGAGGTGCCATGGCGTCCGCCACCATCACGTGGCGAGGAGGCCTTGCAGCGCCTCCCACAGCGCCGGCGCGCAGCTCAGCACCTCGACACAACCCGAGCTGCCGCCATGCGAGCCCGGGTCCACCAGCGCCACGCCGCGGCAGCACGTATCCGTCACCCACACGCGCTCAAAGGCGGCGCCCAGCGCCGCACAGGCCTGCCGCGGGGTTGCCTCCCCACTTCCGCCAGGCGAACTGTTGCCCTGGTGCAGGCAGCAGTGCACGGCAAACGCCCAGGTGCGCACGCGCACGGGACGCGGGCGCAGCGTGGCGGCCAGCGCCAGCACCGCCTCACGCGCCGCCAGCAGCGTCCGTCCTGCGCATCATTGCACACGCACGCACGCGCCGCAGCCATGACATGGCCGCAGCCCTCGGAGGCAGCTCACGCCACCACCACAGAGCCGCACCTGTCCTGACGATGTCGTCCACGACGACGACGTGCCACGTGACCCCCTCACCAGCCACGGCGCCGTCAGGGGGCTGCAGCAGGGCGGCCAGGGCGTCGCTTCCCAGGGGCCGCACGCACGCCGCCGCCGCCTCCAAGCCGTCGTGCCCACCCCCGTCGTGGCGGTGCCGCTTGTCGCACACGAGCACCGGCACGCCCCACCGCCGCACCACGTGCCCAAACCGCTGCTCGGCGCCGGCGTCTGGAAAGCACACGACCGCCACCACGCTGGGCGCTGCTGCCGCCGCCACCGATGGGCGCGCCGCCTGGGCTTGCTCGCTGCCGGCAGGCGCCAGCGCTGCTGTTTGCGCGCGGCAGAGCAACTGGGCGAGGCGCGGCCTGAGCAGCGCGTCCAGCACCGAGGCGGTGAGCGGCGCCACGCTGTCCTGGCGGAACCACATCCTGAGGTCAAGGTCGTGCACGTCGAGCAGGAGCACCTGGGTGGGGCCGCCCGCGCACGGCGGCACGGCGCTCAGCAGGCGCGCCACGCACGCCGACGTCGACACCTGTGCGGAGCGCGCCGGCGGAGGCAGGGAGAGCGCGCAGCCAGGGAGGCAGCTGGGTGAGGAAAGGTGGGAGCGGGCAAAGGAATGAAAACTGAAAGGGACGCGCAGCCACTCGCACCTGTCCCTCATGGCGGATGAGCTTGCTGGGGCCGGTGGCGTAAAAGGGCACGGCGAGCGTCAGCGCGCCGCCCGGGCTCCGCAGCACCTTGGCCAGCGCGAATGCCACGGACAGCGTGCAGACGACCAGCGCTGCGGCACGGCAAGAGGGGGGGGGGGCGGGAGAGGGGTGAGACGACGCACGGGCGTGCTACCGTGTGGGCAGAGGAAGCGCGCCGCCAGACGCGCACCTGGCGTCTCGAGGCTCGCCAGCAGCACCACCCGCTCGTGGCACAGGCCGTCCACGTCCTGCACGTCGCGCATGACATGGCGTGCCCCCCCTTCCTTCTGCAGAGCTTCAGGAACAGGGAAGCCTTCGCTGTTGTCCTCTCTCACCTCGATGTGCAGGGCCGGGCCGAGGCCGCTGGCGCCCTCCGCTCCCTCCTCGCGCACTCGACCGACGCGCCAGTCGCCGCTGAGCGCGACGAGCCGCTCAGCCAGCACCTGCGTCTCCGCGCTGGACGGGATGACGACCACCATCGCTCGCGGGCGCCGCACGAGTCGATCGCACCGAGCTTGTGGGCGCCGCAACGCGTTCGCGCGCAGCCCAAGCCCTGCGTCTTGGTCTGCAAGGCTGCAAGCTGCAGGTTCAGCTGCAGGGCCATTGCAGCGTGCGCGTGCGCTGCCACGACGCAGGCCCGGCGCTCATGCCGTCGTGCAGTCGACGCATCCCTGCTTTGCTGTGCAGCTTTGCATCGAGCTGGTGTTCGGGTTCATGACGCACTCACGCTCTGCAGCCACAGGCTCTGGTCTCTGACTCCTGTTTTGCCGGTGCATCCCGGCCGGCCGGCCATCATCGCATCGCCCACATGTCCCGGTCACATCCAGGACTGCAGGTGAGCAAGTCGCCAGCAAGCATCACAGAGCGTGATCGACAGCGGATATCAGCTGATATGTGTCACATATCGACAGCTGATATCGGGCCGTGGGCGCACGGCTTGCTGGCGCAAAGTGTGCATCTCTCTCCAGCACTGTGTACACATCGCCTGGCCAGAGGGTACAGGCCAGCAGCAGGCGCTGTCCACATCCACGCCAGCAGCAGGCGTCCACCTTGTGGATGGCGCCCACGCAGGTGCGGGCGACAATGGCGCCCAAACCTCAGCCTGCCAAGGCCGGCCTCGGCCTGGACGACATGCCCGCGCTCTTCCTGGAGGCGCTGGTCAACAGCGTGCCCCGGGGCGACAGCGGTTCCAAGCCGAGCCGCGTCCAGTCTTTGCTGCGCACGTGCAAGCGCATCCGCGGCATCGTCTTGGAGCTGCGCGAGCTGCAGCTGCAGTACGGGTGGTACGGTGCGCCCTTCCTCAAGAACTCCGAGCCTGTGCCCGTGCGCGCCCGTGTGCGGCACTACGAGTGGGACCTCGTGGACCGCCTGGTGTCGGCGCACCGACAGGGCGTGCGGCGCAGCGCCGCTCGGTTCGTCGGGGGCGGCGACAACGACGCCCACAAGGCCATGCTCAGCATCCAGCACATGTTCAAGTTGGCCACGCGCAAACTGCAGCAGCGGCCGCCCGTCCAGGGCGTGCTGCACTTCCAGGTGAGGCTGCATCCGGGCAGCGAGGCAAAGCGCCTCTCCCCCGCACCTCTGGGGCTAGCAACCGGCCTCGCAGCCGGCGGCCAGCGCCTGGCAGCCTGCCCGTTCCTCCGCTCATCTGTGTGCGTCGCGCGTGACCCGACGAGCCCCACGCGCCCATGGCACCAAGCGCGAGCGCCGCGCCGGGCCGACTCAATCTGCGCAGGACATGGCGTGGGACGGCGCCATCGCCGCGCCCGCCATCCTCCAGGCCTGCCCCAACCTGGAGAGGCTCTGCCTCATCTCGTGCGAACTGGACGCGCCGCCGCCCGAGCCTGCCGCCCCGCCGCCGCCGGCCCCGCCCCGGCCAAGGCGGCCACCGGCAAGCGGCGCAAGAAAGCCGCCGCCTCCGCGCCGCCGCCGCCGCCCGTGGCCTCCAAGCTGACCCACCTGGAGCTCCGCCGCGTGCGCTTCCACCCCGCCGCGCCCAAGGACTGCTACGCAAAGCAGCTGCGCGCGCTGCCCAGCCTGCGGCACGTGACGGTCGAGCACGCTGCGTACGACTCGTGGCCCTTCCGCCAGCCCGAGCTCCTCAGCAGCACCGTCACCTCGCTGCAGGTCGTCGACACGCAGTGGTGGTACGCCGGCGCGCCGGCGGCGGCGCTGCTGCCCACGCAGCTGCCGGCGCTGCGCCTGCTGGCGCTGGACGGCGCCGCGAACGGCGTGCTGACCGACGAAGTGCTGGACGTGCTGCTGCCGGGGGTGCCGCGGCTGGAGCACCTGTGCGCGCACGCGCTGGCGCTGCAGCGGCCGCACGACGACCGGCCCTGCGCCTGGCGGGTGAGCCGCCCTCGCCGCCGCCGCCCCTCGCCCTCGCCGTGCCCGCCCCTCATGCGCTCCTAGCCGCCGAGCAGCCGCACCCGCAGCTCGTGGTTGTCGGGCGCGCAAAGAGGGAGCGTCGCCGCGTGGGCGCAGTGGACGCTGACACCTGTCTTCCTCCGCCCCTCCCTGCCGTGGCGCGCCGCCGCCCTGCGCAGGTGCTCGAGGTGTACGTGGCGGACGCCGCGCAGCTGGCCCTCCTGCCGCACGCCGGCATGGTGTCCGGGTGCCGCCTGGTGGTGCACGACCCGCCACCACTCACCCTACGCCAGCAACGGCTACCGGGAGCCCCCGCCGCGTCAGCCCGGCCAGCTGGTGGTGCACGCCACGGGCGCCCGACAGCTGGCGGCGCATCGAGACCATGGCCACGCTGTGGGGCGAGCAGGTCGTGGGCCGGCCAGTGGCGGTGCGGCCCGACGCGCGCGGCGACGGCGCGCAGCCCGGGCTGGGGCGTTGACACGCTGGCCGATGCGCTGATGGGGCCGGCGGCGGCGCTGCGCCCGCGCGACCTGCTGCTGCTGCGCGAGTGCTGGCGCGACCCGCTGGACGCCGCCGGCGTGGGCAAGCTGGCGGCCAGCCTGCCGCAGTCGGCGGAGCGGCTCACGGTGCAGCGGGGCTTTGCGGACGACGCGTGGCGCACGGCGCTGGCCTCGCTGTGCGCGGCGGTGCCCCACCTGCAGCAGCTCAGGGTGCACGGCGAGTGGCAGCGCGCCGCGGGCCTGCCCACGCCAAAGTCGATGGGGCCCATGGTGGCGTGCGCCACGCGGCCCATCAAGGTGGTGTTCCCCGTCCGCGAGATGCTTGTGAAGTACAGCTCCTCTAGCCCGCCCGACACGCTCTTCCTGGAGGCGCTCACCGAGGTGGCGCGCATGGCCATGGAGCGGGCGGGGCACGCGCACGTCACCATGGTGTTTGTCTGAAAGTTGCGGGCGCAGGTGCCGGCGCAGGCTGCGCGGCCTGCGGTGGTGCTGCCGCACGCGTTGGGAGCCGCCTCAGGCCGCAGCCTGTGGTGCGGGTGAGCCAGCGCAGACACTGGCTGGCGACGTTTCGCCTTTGCTCCTGCTGTGCAGTCGAGGGCGTCGCGCTTGTGGCAGGAGCCCTGTAGATGCTCTCACGGCTTGCTCCGTGTGCAATAGACGCTCTCACGTGGTTGCTCCTGGCTCACTGCTCGCTCCGTGCGCACAACGACGTGTCTCCGCGTCAAATCGTTGCCCATTGATGCGTGTAGTGCTGTGGATGCATGGTGTCACGGCGCGCGGCGCGCAGAGGCCAGTGAGTCAGTGATGGAAGAATCGTGGGCGTGGCACCGCGTGAACCGAATAGCGGCCCAAGCATGAGGATGGTGCCGTGCATCAAAGCCTGACGACGACGAAACATGTGCAAACACCGCCTGCTCCTGCATTCTCCACTCGCAAAGCTGTCTCTGGGGCTGGCAGAGCGGTTCCGGGTCTACCGAAATGCTACACGACGGTTCCTGAGGCAGGGTGGGGGGCGCACGCCGGCGCGCGGACAAGCTGCGGGGGAGGAGGGACAGGCGCTCAGACCGGCAGCTTGGTCATGCCGTAGAGCTGCTGCACCACGGCGTACACCGTCTTGTTGCGGTCGTACCTGCAGCAGCGCACACGGTTGCGGACGTCGCGCTCGGGTCCCGTTGCACCGCCACCACTATCAGGCGCCCACCGCTCCTGCGCCGGCCCGCGCGGCGCGGCGCACGAACAGCAGCACTCACTTGTGGATGTAGACGGGGTGCAGCGTCCATCCCTCCCTGTGCACCGAGATGACTCCAAACTTGTCGACCTGGATGGGCATGGCCACCGAGGCCGTGTAGAGCCACGAGTGCCCATTGAAGAGCTCCATGGCGCCGAACCGGAGCTTGCTGCGCTTGCCGCCAGTCACGTGCAGAAGCCAGTTGTGCGGGCCCTGGTCGGCGATGAGCACGCACTTGTTGGAGGCCTCGCGCATCACCACCTGCGGGGCGCGCGCGCGCACGGGGCAAGCCACCGGGCGCCATGGATCAGCACCACCACATGATGCACACGGGCGGCACCACGCACGAGCCCGCTGCGCCTCCTCCTCTGCAGCCTCTGGCCATCGCCCGCTCACACGGTGCCCTGACGTTTGGCGCGCGTGTCGCACGTCGCCTGCACAAGCGCAGTCCAGTGCTGTCCCGCCAACACCGCCCACCCACTCCAAAAAGAGCTCTCGCGCGCACCTCCATGAGCATGCGGAAGTACTCTAGCACGGCGGGCCCGCTGCCCAGCATGGCGCCGGCGCACGTGAGCGGGCGGTTGAGCACGTGGTCCACCAGCTCCTTGGGCTGCAGCCCGTCAAAGCACTTGTGCATCATGTCTCGGTCCCACGGCTCGTCCTTGATGAGCAGCGGCTGCGGCCGCCCGCCGGGGCCCACCTGGTTCTCTGCACACCACCGCGCACACGAGCAGCACCGCACAGGAGGATCTTGCAGCCCATGTGCAGAAGGATCCTGCCGGGGGGGAGGCCCATGACCAGCTCTGCCTCTGCCGCAGAGCCTGCGGCCCCCCTGCCCACCCACACGTGCCCTCTCCACATGGGCACGCACCCATGGAGAAGATGGTCATGTTTTGCGCCACGGCGTGCGCGGCGAGCGGGTGCATCCAC
>VFQP010005166.1_pt1 | contig 11576 bp, 8 predicted proteins | sample 3512351 | NCBI WGS metagenome assembly VFQP01 (sample SAMN10412372, study PRJNA504923) | tailings metagenome | isolation source: Relicate 1 Philex TSF1 revegetated site | place: Philippines: Tuba, Benguet | collected 2017-08-29
AGCGCTTCGTTTTCGCCGTGCGCAGCCACGCGATGGCGCCGGGCACGCGCGCCCAAGCCGCCCCGGCATTGACCGCGATCACGCCCGCTTCCTCGCGGCCGCCCGGCGGCACTTCCATCGGCGTGGTCTTTGGCGGCTTACGATCGCCGATCAGATAGGCGGGCGCGAAACCGTTCGCTTTCACCGCCGCGTCGAGCTTCGCATCCGCATCCGTGGCCTTGGTCGCGAAGGCCAGCAACGCGCGCGCATAGGCGCCGCGCGCCCCGCCTTCTTCGGTCACGCCCGCAAGGATCTCGTTCGCCTCGTCGTATTTCTCGCCGTCGATCAGCGCGTCGGCGAAATCGAACGAGCATTTCGCGGGATCGGACGGATCGAGGCGCAGCACTTCGCGCCAATGCGCGTAGCCCGCCTCGCGCTCGCCGCGCACGCTGATCGCCGAGGCGAGATGCTGGCGCGCTTCGAGATAGGCGAGCCCGCGCGGGCTGGCGCCGAGATTGCCCGCTTCGTCCGCAAGCCGCGCGCCCAACGCGCCCTCGCCCGCACGCAGCGCGATCTCCAGCAAGCGGATGCGTTCGTCGAGATCGCGCGCGGCGAGCAGCGACACGAGCGTGAGTGCCGAGGCGCAATAGGCACTTTGCTTCAACGCCGCCGCGGCCCCTTGCAACCCCGCGCGCGCATTGGGCATGTCCCAAGCGCTTTGCGCCATTAGATCGGCGTCGTCGAGCGCTTGGGCGCCCAGCATCGCCGCACGATCGGCGTCCTTGGCGATCAGGTCATAGGCGACCAGCAGGTCGAAATCTTCGTTGGTCAGCATCGTCTCAAACTCCATCGACGGGGCGCGAACGGCGATCCTCGTCGATCGCCACATAGGTGAACACGCCCGCCGTCACTTTGACCTGGGCGCCGCCGGCGCGCGGCCGCGTCCAGGTTTCGACCTTCACGGTCATCGAGGTGCGGCCCACGCGCTGGATCTCGCAATAGCACGAGACCTCGTCGCCGACATGGACCGGTTTGTGGAAGGTCATCGCCTCGATCGCGATGGTCGCGACACGGCCCTTGGAACGCTGGCTGGCGATCGATCCGCCCGCCAAATCCATCTGCGACAGCAGCCAGCCGCCGAAAATATCGCCGTTGGGGTTGGTGTCGCCCGGCATGGCGATGGCGCGCAAGGCCGGTTCGCCCATTTCCTTGCGCGGGCCTTGTTCATGTAGTGTTTGCGTCGAATCGGCCATGACAGCTAGTCTCCCGCCGGTTTCCGTATACCTCTGACGTTCGAGTTATCGACGATGGCCGATTTGTTTTCCAGCGCTTCGCGTAAAAACGACTCCTATACCGCCAAGGACATCGAGGTCCTGGAGGGGCTGGAGCCCGTGCGCCGCCGCCCCGGCATGTATATCGGCGGCACGGACGAACGCGCGCTGCACCATCTGATCGCCGAAGTGCTCGACAACTCGATGGACGAGGCCGTGGCCGGCCACGCCGACTGGATCGAGATCGAGATGGAGGAAGGCGGCTGGATGACGATCCGCGACAACGGGCGCGGCATTCCGGTCGATCCGCATCCGCGCTTCCCCAAGAAATCGGCGCTGGAAGTCATCCTGACCACGCTGCATTCGGGCGGCAAATTCTCGAACAAGGCCTACGAGACGTCGGGCGGTTTGCACGGCGTGGGCGTGTCGGTCGTCAACGCGCTGTCGGACGGGTTCGAGGTCGAGGTCGCGCGCGACAAGGCGATCTGGGCGCAGAATTATTCGCGCGGCGTGCCCAAGGGCCCGCTGAAGAAGATCGGCACGACCAATAACCGCCGCGGCACGACCGTGCGCTTCCATCCCGATCCGGAGATTTTCGGCAAGAACGCGCATCTGAAGCCGCAGATCGCGTTCAAGATGGCGCGCGCCAAGGCGTTCCTGTTCAAGGGCGTCGAGCTGCGCTGGAAATGCGCGCCGTCGCTGCTGAAGCCCGAATGGGGCATCGCCCCGGAAGCGACGCTGCATTTCCCCGGCGGTCTGGCGGATTCGCTGGCCGAGGTGATCGGCAAGCGCCCCTGCTATTCGTCGAAGAATTTCGCCGGCGACGTGAAGCTCGACAATCAAGGCGGGCGCCTGGAATGGGCGGTCGCGTGGCCGGGCGACGAGGAAGGCGAAGTCCATTCCTACGTCAACACGGTGCCCACGCCGCAAGGCGGCAGCCACGAGCTGGGCTTGCGCGGCGCCCTCACCCGCGCGCTGCGCGGCTACGGCGCACTCGTCAACAACAAGCGCGCCGAGACGATTCAGTCGGAAGATGTGTGCGACGGCGCGGTCGTATTCCTGTCGCTGTTCATCCGCGACCCGCAATTCCAGGGCCAGACGAAGGATCGTCTGGGCATGCCCGACGCGCAAAAGACCGTCGATGCCGCGTTGAAGGACCAGTTCGATCATTGGCTCGCCAACGATTCGGGCTCGGCCAAGGCGCTGCTGGAACGCGCGATCGAACGCGCGGACGAGCGCGCGCGCCGCCGCCAGCAGAAGGAAATGGACCGCAAATCGGCGACGCGCCGCTTGCGCCTGCCCGGCAAGCTCGCCGATTGCTCGGCCAACACGACGCTCGACACCGAAATCTTCCTGGTCGAAGGCGATTCCGCCGGCGGCTCGGCCAAGCAAGCGCGCAACCGCGAGTTCCAGGCGATCCTGCCCTTGCGTGGCAAAATCCTGAACGTCGCCAGCGCCTCGGTCGACAAATTGCGCCAAAACCAGGAACTGACCGATCTGGTTCAGGCGCTGGGCTGCGGCACCGGCGACAATTTCGACATCGAAAAACTGCGCTACGACCGCGTCATCATCATGACCGACGCCGACGTCGATGGCGCGCATATCGCCTCGCTGCTCATCACGTTCTTCTATCGCGAGACGCCCAAGCTCATTGAGCTCGGCCATCTCTACCTCGCCATGCCGCCGCTCTATCGCCTCGCGGCGGGCGGCGACGTCGTCTATGCGCGCGACGACGCGCATAAGGACGAGCTGATGAAGTCCAAGTTCAAGAACCGCAAGGTCGAGGTCAGCCGCTTCAAGGGTCTGGGCGAAATGCCGCCCAGCCAGTTGAAGGAAACGACGATGGACCCCAAGCGGCGCACGCTGCTGCGCGTGACCGTCCCGCACGCCCACGAGGCGGAGGAGAAGGAAGCGACCGAGCAGCGCGTGGAAAGCCTGATGGGCCGCAAGCCGGAGCTGCGCTTGGCCTTCATCCAGGAACACGCCAAGTTCGCGACCGAACTGGACGTTTAAGCGCTATGAATAATTCTTTTTAATCTTACTTGCGACAGCATTTATGTGCTGAGATGTGTCTGCTTCCTATGCGCAGCAGCTTTCTTAGTGTGACCAGTCTTACGAAGTTTAGGCTGTTTCTGGATACCACTTTCCAGACATTTCTAGACTTAATTTTGCCGCTAGATTCGATATCATCGATTGTAATAAAGTCTGAATCGCAAGCGCAACAAGGTAGGGCGACGTGAATATTGTGCCACTAGCTTTTGTTTTCTTCGCGATTACGCTGCTCACTGGCGCAGCAGCGTTTAACTCGTCAGAAGCACTGTTGCAGAATATTCTGCTAGCTGCGGCATCTGCATTTCTTTCTGTGTTCTTGGGGCTATTAGCAGTAAATGTGATTCTCAATTCATCTGACCGTAAAAAAATAGCTCATCCTCTATTAATGCTACTTAAAGGCCTAGCCGAACCCCTGCATAATGATTTATTTATTCAACTTGGGCGGGACACGTTTGGCGCTGAGAAATTCAATAATCTTATTGATTCATACCAAAGGCACGATCACTCCCCAGAGGTGTTTAGCCCCGACGACTTAGAAAGAATTTATGGAATGATCACCTCAAGAAGAAATGATATTTTAAATACATATGAAAAATTAGAGATAGTCCTGCGTGATATCGCTGCGATTTTGGGATGGGGATATGATGCTCGTATACTCGGGGCCTTACTATCTGCCAGGGGAAATATTGCGAACTTTACTGCTCTGCTTGCTCTAGGAGATCACGACATAAACAAAAAAAAGGAAGCTGGTCGAATATTACTTTGACATCGAAGGCGCAATGAATACTGTGATTGAAGCGTTAGCAAAAAAGATCGGCATTTCGATTTCATAATTCCTAAAATTTCAAGCTCTCTATGTCCTGGACCGATCCCCTCTCCTTCTTGTTGCTAGCATTCATCGCTGGCGTTTTCCTGATCGGCGGCTTTTCCAAAGGCGTTCTCGGCATGGGTTTGCCCACCGTCACGATGGGCTTGCTGGCCGTCGCGATGGCGCCGATCCAGGCCGCTGCGCTGCTGATCGTGCCGTCCTTCGCGACCAATCTCTGGCAGATGTTCTCGGGCGGACGATTTCGCGCCCTCTGCGCACGTCTCTGGCCCTTCCTGGTGCCGCTGATCCCGGCGACCTGGCTCGCCTCGGGCGCCATGACCGGCGAGTACGCGCGCTACGCCGGACCCGCTTTGGGCGTGACACTGCTGATCTATGCGGGGCTGACCCTCGGCGGATTCAAATGGCGCGTGGCGCCGGTACACGAGAAAATCACGGGCGTGTTGGTGGGTATCGCCACGGGCCTCGTCACCGGCTTCACGGGCGTGTTCGTCATGCCCGCCGTGCCCTTTCTCCAAGCGATCGGGCTGGAGAAGGACGAACTCGTCCAAGCGCTCGGCATCGCCTTCATGGTCTCGACCGCCGCCCTCGCGATGGGGCTCGGCCGTGCGGGGGTGTTCGGGCTCGACGAAGCGGCGAGTTCGCTGATCGCCTTGCTGCCCGCTTTGGCCGGGATGTGGCTCGGCCAAAGCGTGCGCGCAAAGCTCTCGGTCGCCATGTTCCGGCGCGTGTTCTTCCTCGGCCTTACGGCTTTGGGGGCTTACCTCGTCTTGCGCGCCGTTCTTTAGGCGGCGCGCATCTTCACCACGAAGCCGTCGATCTCGGCGCGCAGGCTTTCGGCCAAGCGCGCCAGATCGTCGGCGGCGGTCAGCACATGCGCGGCGGCCGTACCCGTCTCGTCGGTCGATTGCGTCACGGCCGCGATATTGCTCGACACGACCGCCGTGCCCGACGCGGCCTGCTGGACATTGCGCGCGATTTCCTGCGTCGCGGCCCCCTGCTCCTCGACCGCCGACGCGATCGTGGTCGCGATCTGGCTGACTTGGCCGATCGTCGTGCCGATCGTGCCGATCGCCCCCACGGCCTTGCCGGTGGCACCCTGGATCGCGGAAATCTGCGCCGCGATTTCCTCGGTCGCTTTCGACGTCTGATTGGCGAGCGTCTTCACTTCCGATGCGACGACCGCGAACCCCTTACCCGCCTCGCCCGCGCGCGCCGCTTCGATCGTGGCGTTGAGGGCGAGAAGATTGGTCTGCGACGCGATGTCGTTGATGAGCTTGACCACGTCGCCGATCTTCTCGGCCGCCGCCGCGAGCGAGCGCACTTGGCCGTTGGTGTCTTCGACCTGCGCCACCGCTTCGCCCGCCACGCGCGTCGATTCAGCGACTTGGCGGCTGATCTCGACGATCGAGGACGACAATTCCTCGGCCGCCGAAGCCACGGTCTGCACGTTGGTCGACGCCTGTTCGGATGCAGCGGCCACGGAAACCGACTTCTTGCTCGCGTCGTCGGCCATCGAGGACATCGATTTGGACGTCGCCTGCAATTCGCTGGACGCGGCAGCGAGCGTTTTCAACGACGACGACACGGATTCGTCGAACGTGCGGATATCCGTCTCGATCGCAAGCTGGCGGCGCTCCTTGGCCTCGCGCGCCGCGCGCTGTTCGGCTTCCAACGCGTCGCCTTCGATCATCTTCTTTTTGAAGAATTCGACCGCACGCGACATGTCGCCGATTTCATCGCCGCGCGCCGCCCCGGGGATTTCGGTCGCGAGATCATGCGCGGCGAGGCGCTGCATCGCCTCCGTCAGCGCACGGATCGGGGCCGAAATGCGGCGCATCGCGATCAGGAATCCCGCGACGATCAAACCGACCGCGAGCAGCAGCAGAAGCGCGTTAAGCGCCAAGGCGCTTTGCGCCGCGACGATCTGGTCGTCCGCCATGCGCACGATCTCCGCCAGCGCGACCAGCGACACGTTGCCGATCAAAGCCAACGCTTCGATGCGCGTGCGCAGGAAATCGGGTGCGGCCATCGCGGGCTTCTCGCCGGCGGCGAGTTGCTTGCCCATCGTCAGATTTTCTTCCGCCATCGGGCCGGCAAAATTCGGCTGTGCGGCCTTCACCGCCGCGTCGATCGAGCGGGCGAGTTCGGGACGCGCGGCCGTTTCGCGCACGATCGCCCAGGCGGCCGACGCGATGCCCAGATCGCGCGCTTGCGCTTGGGCTTCTTCCGCCGTCCAGCCGCGACCGGCCGACAACGTCGAACCGATGCGCAACACGGTCAATCCGGCGGCACTGCGCACGGTCCAAGCCGCGCGCTTGACGCTCAAGGTCTGGTCGATGACCGGATCGAAGAACAGCAGCGAATTTTCCAGCAGCGTGCCGGTCGCTTCGAGTTGGTCGAGGAAGTTCTGCCCCAGGCCCGCCCAATCGCGGATCAGGCCCGCGTCGCGCTGCGCGCGCGGCACGCGGATATCGTTCGCGGCCTTGCCGCGCGAAGCGGCCAGCGCTTCGTGGCTCGCCTTCAGCTTGCCGACCGCTTGGTCGAGGCCGGGTAGTGAGACCTTCGCCAGTAACGCGATACTGGCGGCATAGCCGTCTTCGGTGATCTTGCGGTTCTTCGCGATGTCGTCGGCCATCGATGCGACGACCGGCGCTTCGCCGCTCAACGCCGTTTGCGTGTTGCCGCGTTCCAGCCGCGCTTCCTGCAGCGTCTTGAACAAGGCTTGGCTGATCGGCGCATAGGACGCGATCCGCTGTGCGGCCGCGTAACGCGCATACGCATCGGACACGTCGGACACGGTCGACGCGACGAGCATCAAGCCCATGACGGCGATCAAGCCGCCCAGCGTGGCGCGAATGGAAAGCTTGGACAATGCGAGCATAGGGGGAGCTCCTTGCGGCAAATCGCGAAGTTATCCGTCCCCTATATCGGCGATTCCTTAACGGCGCGTATCCACGGCGAACGCATGCGTAATTATCTCGCGCATAGCCGGTATCGCCGAATATTTAGCGAAAATACGTGCGAAGTTGTCCGCTATCGCGCATCGATCCGATAGCGCGGCGGCACGAACAGCAAATAATCCTGCGCGTGCGCGGCGTGGTGGCATGCAACGCAAAAGCGCACATTCGCATCGCCCCGCCCGCCGGTCTCGCCGATCAAACTGCCGTCGGGTTGGAACACGGCGAAGCGCCAGTCGTTGGCCTCGGGCGCATAGCCCGGCCTCTCGCGCGTCATGATGAAGATGCGGAATGCTTCGGCCTCGCCGTCCGCGCGCACGCGAAAACTGCGCTTAAGCAGCGTGGCGCCTTCCGGCATCCGCGCGCCTTTTTCATATTGGCGGTACGAAGGTGCTGCCGCCGCATCGGCATAGACTTGCAGGAACATGCCGTGCTCGGATGCTCGATAGCCCTTGGACATCGCCGTCCAGGCCTTGCCGTCGATCGCCTTGTCGCGCACGCGCGCGAAGGCGGCGTCGAGATCGCGGCCAAGGCAATCGGCCGTCGCGTCGATCTCGTCGTCGCGCAGACTTCCCGGCGGCATGCCCAAATCGCCGAGCATGGATTGCGATGCCGGCGACGCGGCGAGGCGCTTCACGGTGCAGCCTTGGGCGGTCTCGCGCGACGGTGCGGCGCAAGCGACAAGCGCCAGAACGGCGGCGGCGAGGACGAGGCGAAGCGGCGTCATGGGCCCGTTTCGCAGGCTTCCGCGCGAAGGTTTCGCCGCCATTCTCCGCCCCCCTCGATAATCCCCCGATTTTGGAATATTTTATCGAACGAGTCGTTGATCGGCGGCAAGAACCGCCTGACAGGGGAACGGCATCATGTGTCGCTGGCTAGCCTATACGGGCCGACCCATTTATCTCGAAGACTTTTTATTCAAGCCCGAAAACTCCCTCGTCACGCAATCGCTGCACGCGCGCAAGGGCCATACGATCACCAACGGCGACGGGTTCGGCGTGGGCTGGTACGGCGACCGGCCGGAGCCCGGCCTGTTCCGCGACATCCGCCCCGCCTGGAACGACGAGAATCTCCGCTCGATCGCCGAACAGATCCGCACCGGACATTTCTTCGCCCATGTGCGCGCCTCGACCGGCACGTCGATCAGCCGCGCCAATTGCCACCCGTTCCAGCACGGGCGCTGGATGTTCATGCATAACGGCCAGATCGGCGGGTTCGATCGCGTGGCGCGCGAATTGGATTTCGCGATTGCGCCGGATTTCTACCGCGCACGCAAAGGCACCACCGACAGCGAGACGATCTTCCTGCTGATGCTGACCTACGGGCTGGAACGCGATCCCGAAACGGCCATCGCGCGCACGCTGGAACATGTCACGGCCGCGCATATGGCGGCGGGCTGCGCCGATCCGTTCCGCTTCACGGCGGCGTTCACCGACGGGCGGCGCGTCTACGCCGCGCGCTATTCGACCGACGGCAAATCGCCCACGCTGTTCTATGGCTGCGGCACGGGCGTGCGCGCGGCCGTGGGCGGCGATTGCTCGGGCGACCAAAGCGGGGCGGACTCGCTGCTGGTCCTCTCCGAACCGCTCGACACCGACACCTCACATTGGACCGCCGTGCCCGAAGCCTCGCTGTTGGTCGCCGATCGCGGCAATATCGACGTGCGCCGCCTGGAACTGCGTTTGCCCCAAGCCGCTTGAACGGAACCAACATGCTCGAGATCTACGGCCGCGCCTCGTCGTCCAACGTCCAGAAAGTGCTGTGGCTGTGCGAGGAGCTGGGTCTGCCCTACCGCACGTCGCATGACGTGCCGCCGGGCAAGGCGGGGACCGACGATTACAAGCGCGTCAATCCCACCGGCAAAATCCCGACGCTGATCGAGCCCGACGGGTTCACGCTGTGGGAGTCGAACGCGATCTTGCGCTATCTCGGCGCCAAGCATGCGGCAGGTGGTTTGTGGCCCGCCAATCTTCGCGTCCGCGCCGATGTCGATCGCTGGATGGATTGGCAGAATTGCGCGGTCGCCCCCGTCGCGACGACCGTGCTCTATCAAACCTTGCGCGCGAAGCCCGAGGAAAAGAACCCGGCCGCGCTGGCCACCGCGTCCCAAGCCTCGCGCGACGCCGCCGGTTTGCTCGACGCGCAATTGAAGGGCAAAGCCTATGTCATCGGCGATGCGTTCACCCTCGCCGATATCGCGCTGGGCCAATGGGTGTGGCGCTACGTCAACCTCGTCGAGCAGCGCCCGGACCAGCCGCATCTGATGGCGTGGTACGCCCGCCTGCAGGACCGCGCGGCCTATAAGAAGATCGTAATGACGAAGCTTGTTTAAGCAGAGCCTCCGATAATCTCCATAACATACTGTTATGTATAAGTTTTATTGCCGTGTTTTCGCTCGGTGTTCTGTGACAGTCGTTACAGCAGAAAAATTCCCGTTGCGCTGCAATTAGAGTGAAAATTGTCCGAACACGCTGCGGGTATTCATGGCGAACGAACACGAACGCGATCTCGAAGATATCCGCCAGTTTCTGACGACCGCGAAAAACATTCAGCGCGGCGCGCCGCTGGATTTGACCCGTAAGGATCTGTCCGGCGCCAATCTGGTCGGCCGCGAATTGACCGGGGCCCGCATGGCGGGCGCCAAACTCGTCAACGCAAGGCTCGCCCGCGCCTCATTGCTCGAAGCCGATTTGTTCGGCGCCGATCTCGCGGGGGCGGATCTGCAAGCCGCCGATATGCGCCGCGCCACGCTGCGCGGGGTCACGCTGAAGGGCGCCAATCTCAACGGCGCCAATTTAGCGGGGGCCGATTTTCGCGGCGGCGTGATGATGGACGCCAGCGGCAATGGCGGCGGCTTCGGGCTGGAGGTCAGCGACCTTTCCGATTGCCTGATGGAATACGCGAACGCCGAACGCGCGCAGCTCGCGGGCGTCGATCTGTCGGGGGCGAGCCTTGCGGGCGCCAATCTCGAAGGTGCCTTCCTGTTCGGCGCCAATCTGGGCGGCGCCAATCTCGCCCACGCCAAACTGCGCGGTGCGGATCTGGGCGACGCGAAGCTCGCCGGCGCCACGCTGGTGGGGGCCGATCTCGCCGGTGCCAATCTTGCCAATGCGCGCGTCGGCGGCACCAATCTCGCCGGGGCGAATATGGAAGGCGCCAAGCTCGACGGCGTCGATCCGGCGGGGCTGATGCTCGATGCCGCCGGCGCCTTGATCGCGCGCGGCAAATTCGCACCCGCCATCGCGCGCGAAATCGAAGCGCATGCGGAATGGCTCGACAGCCGGGGCCGTGCGGGCCGTGCGGCGAATTTCGATGGCGCCAATCTGGCACTCTACGATCTCGCGAAGCTCGATCTGTCGGGCGCCAGTTTCCGGGGCGCCAAGCTCGCGGGCGCGTCGCTCGAAGGGGCGACGCTGCTGCTGGCGAATTTCGCGGGCGCGGATTTGTTCCGCGCGAACCTCACGCGCGCCACGCTGCATGGCGCGCGTTTCCAGGAAGCGCATCTGCGCGACGCGCGATTGACCGGGGCGCATGTCGGCGAAGTGCCGATCAACGACGCCACCGGCAAGCCGACGGGCCGCAAGCTGCGCACGAGTTTCGCGCGCGCCCGCGTGCGCGGCGCCGATTTCAAAGGCGTCGACATCCGCCAATGCGATACGGACGAGTTGGTGAAAGACTAACCGCGCTGGGCGACGAAATCGGCGTGCTGCAAGCCGCCGTAAAACGGCTCGCCCGCTTCCAGGAACGCGTTGACCTTCGCGTTGAAGCAGAAATGCGACATGCCGTGCTTGTCGACGACCTTCAGCTTCTGGCGGCGGAACTTGCCGTCGGGGCCTTGCGGGCCGGTCAGATACATCGTCGCGCGCGCGACCTTGGTGCCGAGCACGTCCAGTCCCGTGAGCTTGGCGAGATGATCGTCGACCAGCTTGACGAAGGCTTCGGTATCGAGCGGCGGCGCCCCTTCCCCGCCCATGCGCGTGAAGTCGCCGACCAGGATTTGCCCGGCACGGCAATTCTGGATCAGGCGCGCCACCGCGATCGTCACGTCGCCGACGATATATTCGGCGAAGCCCAATTCGTCGCGCGACGGCCGATAATAGGTGTAGTGGCTGCCCACGCTCAGGCTGCCGCGCAGTTCCGGCACCGCGTCGGCGACCTTCGTCGTGCGCTTGATGGCGAGATAGTAGATCGACAGCAGCGCGTTGAAGGCGAACAACGCGGCGTCCGCCTCCACGCCCTTGCGCGCGTTCCAGACGTAATAGCCGTCGCCGGTGGTCGAGCGTTCCATCGTGAAGGGAAAGCCGAGCTTCGTCGCCGCTTCGCCCGCCAGATTGATCGCGAAATCGAGCGTGGCAAGCTGCGCCGCCTGAATTTCCGGCCGGTTTTTCGAGAAGGCGACGATGTCGAGCAGCAGCACGGCACGCGCCTCGCTATGCTGCACGCAAAGCGGCATGAATTCGCGGTCGATCAACGCGGGCGCGATCTCGC
>VFQP010005167.1_pt1 | contig 11575 bp, 10 predicted proteins | sample 3512351 | NCBI WGS metagenome assembly VFQP01 (sample SAMN10412372, study PRJNA504923) | tailings metagenome | isolation source: Relicate 1 Philex TSF1 revegetated site | place: Philippines: Tuba, Benguet | collected 2017-08-29
GCTTCATCAGACCGGAAGTTTATCAGCCCCAATTGTATGATCTATAGCGATGCATCTCGTCCTCCTCCTCCTGGCCGCCCCCGACTGGATTCTCTACAACGCTAAGGTCGTCACCGTTGACCAGAAATTCAGCATCCAACAAGCCGTCGCCATTGAAAACGGACGCATTGCAAGCGTAGGAACCAACCAAGCCGTACTCGCCACCAAAGGCCCCAACACCAAGCTCACGGACCTCAAAGGCAAAACCCTCCTGCCCGGCCTCATCGATGCCCACGTACACATCGAAGGCAGTGCCCTCAGCGAGTTCAAGGAGAAGCTCCCCGTCTTCGACAGCATCGTCACCATGCAAACCTGGATCCGCGCCAAAGCAAAGTCCACCCCCAAAGGCGAATGGATTGTCGTCCCGCGCACCCTGCCTCCGCGCTTCAAGGAAATGCGCATGCCCACCAAGCAAGACCTCGACGTCACCCTTGACCATCCCGTCGCCTTCGACGGCAGCTACGTCTGGTCCGCCAACACCATGGCCTTGCTACGCAGCGGCATCACCAGGAACACTCCGAACCCGCCCGCCGGCGAAGTCGTCAAAGGCGCGGACGGCGAGCCCAACGGTATCCTCCGCAATGCCGGTCATCTCTTGAAAGGCGTCCCCCAACCAGAAGCCACCACCGAAACCAATCGTCTCGCCGCCTTGGAGAAGATGCTCAAGATCTACGCCGCCGCCGGCCTCACCACCGTCGCCGATCGCGCCGTCCTTCCCGAAAACGTCGCCCTCTACCAAAAACTAAAATCCCAAAACCGCCTCGCCACGCGCCTCGTTCTCACCTGGCGCCTCCCCAGCAGCCTATCCACCGAGCAGATGCTCAACGAAGTCGCCAAGTCCACCTGGACCACGAACCAAGGCGACGACATGCTCAAGATGGGCAGCTTCAAACTCACCCTCGACGGCGGCCAAAGCGTCGGCACCGCCTACCAGCGCGTTCCCTACGGCCCCTTCGGCCGCCAACTCTACGGCCAAACCGATCCCAAAGCGCGCGGCATGCTCTTCGCCGACGCCGACAAACTCTTCCGCGTCTTCCAAGCCGCCCGCAACAAAGGCTGGCAACTCACCGCCCACGTCCAAGGCGGCGGCGCCATCGATCTCTTAGTCGACACCTTCGAAAAGCTCGACAAGGAAAAACCCATCGCCCCCTCGCGCTCCCACGTCATGCACGGCAGCTTCATGAGCCTTGAAACCATCAAGAAGATGCAGAAGCTCGGCGTCCACGTGGATGCCCAAGGCGCCTGGCTCCATTACGATGCCCCCGCCCTGAGCCGCGTTTTCGGTATCGAGAATATGCGCTACTTCTTCCCCGTGAAGACCTTCCTCGACCACGGCATCCCTGTCGCGGGCGGTAGCGACCACATGCTCGGTCACGACAAAGACAAAGCCGTCAACCCCTTCAACCCGTTCTTCAATATGTGGATGGCCATCTCGCGCCGCACCACCGAAGGCAAGGTCGTATACCCCGAAGAAAAAATCGACCGCGTCGCCGCCCTCAAAATGCACACCACTTGGGCCGCCTTCCAGGAGTTCAGCGAAAAGTCCAAAGGCTCCATCGAGGCAGGGAAGCTAGCCGACCTCGTCGTCATTGACCGCGACTACCTCACCTGTCCCGAAGACGCCATCAAACAGATCCGCGTCCTCCAGACCATCATGGGCGGCAAGCCTACTTACTCGGCAAACTGATCTCGGGCGGCAGCGAAACATCTTCCACCGCCGCCCAAGCCCGTACCACTTCCAAATAGTCTTTCGCCTCAATTCCGCGAGGCAGAATCGCCTGCATGGATCGAAGTAACTTTTTCTCCGGCGCGCTCAATTCCGCAACGGGCCTCTCATGCAAGCTAGGCACCTTGAACAGCACCTTGCTCGACTTAGGCAAACCCTCCACGGCCACGCGCACGCCCTTCGGCCCGACAAATTCGCGCGCCTCCGCATCGTAGCTCCACCCGGCCCGTAAACGGAAATCGATCGAGCCCAACAGCATTTACACCAATCCCATCGCCTTCACTAAATTCGGCTGCGGACCGATATGCTGCGTCAGCGGCACGCCGGGGCCCGCCACCTGCGGCGTGCCCGTCTTGATCAAAATGTCCCGAACCTTCTTCGGCGTCAACGGCGCTCCATTTTTCGACCACGAGCGGCCCTGCAAACAAGCCACCGCTCCGGTCACAATAGGCGACGCGCTCGACGTTCCCGAGAAACGCGCCGTGTACCACTTGTTCTCCGACGCATCGCCCTGCAAGTCGCCGTAGGCTAGCGTCGTCACATGAAAGCCCCATCCCTGCACATTCACAATCTTCCCGTAATTGGAGAACCAAATGCGCGACCGGGGAACTCCAATGCTCGAATACGCCGGCCCAAAGCCCCCGCTGCCATCGAAGTCGAAGAAGTTCGCCGGCGGCACTCCCGCCCCCACCACGATCGCCCCGCTATCCTTCTGCAACCCGGTGTTGTTGAAGATCGGCAATTGGAAATTCTCATTGCCGTTTCCAGCCGCCTCCACCACAGTGATCCCCTTATCGGTTACCGTTCGGATCGCATTGAAGATGTCATCCCAATACTGCATAGCGACATATTTCCCATTCGGTCCAGTCGCCTGCAATTCAATCAGAATCACATCGCCCTTGCTCAATTGATTCCCCGTGTTAATCAACGCCTGCGCCAAATTGAAAACCCCGCCAATCACAGCCGAATGAACCACCGCTTTCGCCTCATGGCTAATCCCCACGCAACCCCGAGAATTAGGGACAGACACCATTTCTCCCAGCACCGCCGTTCCGTGATTGCGCCAATCGAGCGTCGTCAACATCGTTCCACCAATCAACGAAATACCGCGCGGCAGATCCTCATGCTTCAAATTCCAAGCGCCCTCAATGTCGCAAATCGTCACCTTCTTGCCCTTGGCCCCCGCTTGCCCCCAAACGTCGCAAGCGCCAATACCAATCGGTGGCGAAGACAAATACGTCTGCGTCGGCTCGAACAATCTCGTTCCCGCCGAAGCTCCCGACAGCCCAGCCGGCTCCGGACGCGGCGCCACATAAGCCTTCCAGATCTGAGAGTGCTTATCCAATGCCGCAGCCAATTTCTTCACATCCTCGCCGCGCTTCGGCACGATCTGAATGAAGCCGCTCTGCTTAAACTCCTCGCCCGCCCCCCGCGCCGCCAGCATCCTTCCCGTTGGCTTGGCCGGCAACGCCGCCGCCAACGGAATCCTCTCGCTCACTTCCGTCGCCTTCAATCCGAACTGCGACTTCACACTCGCAATATCGAAGCGCGCCAGCACGGAGTTCAAGCTCTCCGTCTCCGGCGCGGCCACCGCCGGCCCCGCAAATCCTGCGCCTCGTATCGTCACGGGCGCCTCGTACTTCAACTCCGCGACCACATAGTCGGGAATCTTCGCCTGATCATAGCTGCCAATGGAAAAACCCGCCGTGGACTTCGCGGCGGGCTTCTTGTTTCCGGAACCGGATTTTTTAGAACTGGGCATCGTTGCCTCCCTGAGCCCTTAGTGACTCAGCGCGGCAAAACGTTTCAAGTCGACGCCGCTTTTAATTCTTCGGCAATGCGCTTGGCGACAATTTCCGCCTCGCCCGGCTTCATCATCCAAACCGTTACCACCAGTTCATTCCTGTTGGTCGATGGCGTCACTTCGATCGAAGGCTCCGCCTCAAGCAAGCGCTTCTTGATATCGATAGGCGATGCTTTGATCTTCGATTGATCCCACATGATCTTCATGTGTGGCGTCCGGTTCGCAATCTCTGGCACGTTCACACTTGTCGTAACGGTTGGGAACTTCTCCGCCGCCTTACGAATCACATCCACGCGGCGATCCCATTCCTTGGCTTCCGCCGCGAAGTCCTTCTTCATATACGCTTCCAACGCCACCAGTAACCCAACCATCTCTTCCTTGTTCACTTTCAAGCCGCGCCCGATCGTGTCCGAATACGGCGAAGTATTCAAACGCGCCGCCGTGATCAAATCCTTGCGCCCCATCAAAATGCCCGACGATTGCGGCGCTCCAATTCCTTTGCCACCGGAGAAGGTCACAAGGTCGAAACCCATCTTGTTGTAGAGACTCAATCGCGTTACCGGCAGCGCATCGGCCGAAGCGTCGTTGAAGGTCGGGATGCCGTGCTTCTTGCCGAGATCCACCCACTCCTGCACTTTAATCTTCCCTTTCGGATCCGCGTCGTTGAAGAACAACGCCATCGCCACATCGCCACTAGCCGCCGCGGACGCAAATTCCTCCGCCGTCTCAATCTCCCACATCTTCACGCCACACGCCCGCACCGCATGGTCATAGCCATAGCGATGCGTCTTCTGCACCAGCACCTTCGTCTTCATGCCAGTCAAATCCGGCAGCCGCAGAATCTTCTCCTGATCCGTACCCGTCAAGCAAGCCGCCGTCCCTACCAGCAAAGCCCCTGCCGCCCCCGAAGTCACCATCGCCGCATCCGCCTCGCACATCGTAGCGATGCGCCCACCCACCGCATCCTGCAGCTTCGTCAAATGGACGAACTGCTTCGACGCATACTCCATCGCATCCATCACTTCCTGGCTCATCAATGAAGCGGTCAACATCGTATAAGTCCCCGCCGCGTTGATAAAGGGCCGCACGCCCAACTCCTTGAAGTAATCCGGAGTTTTCATTTTCCCTTTCGCCGTCCCCTTAGCCGCCATTAAGGGCAGGGAAGCGCTAACCGAGGCAATGCCTCCAACGAATTTGCGACGTGAACTCATAGGTAACAGCTTATGCCCAAATCGCAACCAACGCCAGCTATCCTGGTCCATGTCCACATGCCCCGCATTTTAATCACAGGAGTCAGTGGATTTCTCGGCGGCGCCCTCGGCCGCCACCTCCGCGCCCAAGGCCATCACATCACCGGCCTCAGCCGAACCCCACCCCGCCCCGGCTCAACCGACACCTTCTACCCCTGCGATCTCACCCGCGACGCCCTCCCCACCCAATCCTTCGACGCCATCATCCACTGCGCCGCCCTAGCCTCCCCTTGGGCCCCCACCCACCGCTTCGCAAATCAGAACATCGAAGCCACCAGAAGACTCCTAACTCTCCCTACCGGCCACTTCCTCTTTATTTCTACGTCAAGCGTCCACTACACCTGGGGCGACCAATTCCACATCCGCGAATCCGACCCCCTTCCCAAAGTCGCCATCAACGAATACGCACGCACCAAACGCGAAGCAGAACAACTCGTCGAACAATCAAGAACCAATCACACCATCCTCCGCCCCCGCGCCATCTTCGGCCCCGAAGACACCGTTCTCTTCCCCCGCATCCTCCGCGCCGCCAAATCCGGAACCCTCCCCCGCATCACCCGCGAAGACAACAAGCCAACTCTAGCCGACCTCATCTACATCGACAACCTCACCCACTACATCCACCGCGCCCTCGAACTACAAGCCACCGGCACATACAATCTCACCAACGCCGAACCCGTCGACACCTTCCTCTTCCTCCAACAGATCTTCGCGGACCTCAACTACCCACCCATCAAAAAGCAACTCCCCAGCCGCTGGGCCTTCCGCTTAGCCAAACTCCTCGAATGCACCAGCGCCCTAACGGGCAACCACTGGGAACCGCCCCTCACCCGCTTCGGCGTCGAGGTCATGATTCACTCCAAAACCTTTGACCCTACCAAAACAATGGATGCCTTCGGCCCCCCACCCATCAAAATAGAAGACGCCCGCCAACGCTTCGTATCCTGGCAACGCAAACAAAATGGTACTGCTCACTAACCTCATCTTCTGGCTCATCCAAGGCCCGCGCCTCTACTTCGCCAACCTCTACGCTCAACGCAGGCGCCCCACTCTACAATCGCCCCTTGACGTCACCATCCTCCAGCCCATCCTCGCTGGCGACCCGCGACTCAAATCCTGCCTGGCCAGGAATGTCGCGGAGAATCCCGATGCAACTTTCCTCTGGCTCGTTGACGAAGGCGATGAATTGGGCCAACAAATTGCCAAGGAAGCCAAAGCAACTAAGGCGGCCAACGTCCAGATCCTTAGTGGCCCCGGCCCAACCGACGGCGAAAACCCCAAACTCGCCAAACTCATCCGTTCCCTTCCGCAAGTAACCACCAGGCATCTCATCGTGCTCGACGACGACACCATTCTCCCCAATAACTCACTTCGCACCCTCTGCGCTCATCTCGAATTGGATAAAGGCCTCGTCACCGGCTTGCCCGTCTTCACCGCCCACGACACTTTCTGGGAAAAGCTCCTCGGAGGCTTCATCAACGGCAATGCCTACCCCACTTATTTCGCTCTCGCCGCCCTTGGCGAACCACAAACCATAAATGGAATGATCTACGGTGTGGACACCCAGCAACTCAAGCGCCTCGGCGGTTTCGAAGCGGCTGGCCACCGCCTCACCGACGACTACGCCGTAGCTTTGCTCTATCGCAACGCCAAGCTGCCCATTACCCAAGCCAACGCGAAAGCGGAAGTGGAAATCACCGTGGAATCCGCCGCCCACTTCGCCCGCCTCATGCGCCGCTGGATGATCTTCGCCAACCACTTCTTCCAAAGCAATCGCGGCGTCAAGCCACTCCTCTTCGCCGCTCTTCCCGCCTTCCTCCCGCTCCTTTATTTCTCTCTCATGAGCCAATTCATTTATTCCATCGTCCTGCGCCGCCACGCCGATCCCATCTTTCATTTCCTCGCCGCCCTAACCGTACCCTTCTTCTTCTTCGCCTCCCTGGTCCGCTCCAACCAGCTTTCCTGGCGAACTCGAAAAATCACCCTCGACAAAGGCGGCATCCACTATCGCTGATGCACTACCTGGACTTCCTGGAGCGGCTAGCTCCCCAAAGAACCCTCCTAACTCCCAGAAAACGTCGCGCCCTGCTATGGACCGGCCAATCCAGTTGGCACAACGCTGGCCTTTTCCCGGACCAAAAACACCTCCTCAAAACACTCTTTCACGACGATGCCCTAACGACCGGCTTCCCCTTCCACCAGGACTGCGACCAACATCAACCATCCCCGCTCTGGCGCGCCAGCCTCCGCAACGCACGCCAATCCTTCTGGTGTCGTAACAACACCCGCTACCAGCGCCTCCTCCACCAAACACTCAACACAGCCCTTCAAAACACCAGCGAACGAATCACCTTCCTCACCGCCAGTTGCGGTTTCGAAATGCTAAACGCCGCCTTCCCGCAAACCCAATTTCCACTCCATCTCGAAATCCGAATTATCGCCCTAGGCCCCACTTGCCTAAGCAAAATCAAACTCCCCACTTTCACCACAGTCCAAGGCCGCACCGACATCTACAGCAAACTCCTCTTCCGCGGCCCCGTCCACCACACAACCAACTGCGGCCACCTCGAATACGCCCGCTGCCCAGAGACTCTACAATTACTCAAGCGCCTGATCACAACATGAGCCGCATCCTCTTCGTCAGCCCACCCTACGCCGGCCACGCCTACCCCCAACAAGTCCTCCTGCAAGCCGCCGAACGCGCCAGCTACACCTGCCAACAATTCACCGGCGGCCGCTTCATCGACGACCTCTTCCGCGTAGCCAACACCCCCCACCAAGTCGGCTCCAACCCCATCCGCGTCTTAAACCAACTCGAAGCCTCCACCGCCCTCCTAAAGCCCTTACAAGAAGAACTCCGCCAAGTAGTCGAAGAATTCCAACCCCACCTCATCGTCGCCGACTCGGTCGCCGTAGTCGCCGGCCCCCTCGCCGAAGAACGCAAACTCCCCTGGATCACCACCATCGCCACCCCCTTTGCCATCGAGCAAAACGAAGGCACGCCCGCCTACTGCGGCGGCTGGCGCCCAGGCAATAAACCCACCAGCAAACTCAGAGACGCCATCGGCCGCGCCGCCATCCGCTACTTCAAAAACTTCGCCTTCAACAAATTCAAAAGCCGCTTCGCCAACATCGGCTACACCCAACGCCTCCGCGCCGACGGCACCGAAGTCATCTACTCCCCTCACTGCATCCTCGGCTACGGCATGTGGGAGCTCGAATTCCCCCGCGACTGGCCCGCCCACTTCGAAATGATCGGCCCCGTCATTCTCAAAGGCAAACCGGAGCCACGCCTCCGCAACGTCAACGGCCTCCACGTCATCGTCACCCTAGGCACCCACCTCCCTTGGGCCAAAGACAAACTCATCGGCGAAGTCGAACAACTCGCCCGCCGCCTGGACCACATCGAGTTCACCGTCTCCCTCGGCGGCAGTCCCGGCTACGTCGAACGCCGCTCGCACAATGTGAATATCCTCCGCTACTTCGATTACCTCCACCACCTCCCCAGCGCCGATGTCGTCCTCCACCACGGCGGCGCCGGCATCGCCTACGCCACCATCCTCGCCGGCCGCCCTCACGTAGTCGTCCCCCATGATTACGACCATTTCGATTACGCCGCCCGCCTCGTCCACCACGGCTTAGCTTTGCAAGCCCCCTCCATCGCCCGCGCCACCCACGCCATTCTAGAGGCCACTCGCATGCCTGTCGAGCACTTCATGCCCTTCCAGCAAGTCGCCGAAGCCTATCAGCCCGAGGAACGCTTCCTCCACCACGTGCAACGCCTCATCGGCAAGGCAACTGCAGCCACCGCCTGACAATCCATTCGCTCTCCGGATCGAAGGACCGCCGCACCCGCCGCCGCTTCTCCCAAAGCGGCCGAGCCACCAACTCTTCTCTCTGCACCCGAGCCCTCAACAATTCCTCCACCGTCCCAACCGCAACATCCCCCCGCAGCACAAACTCACCCTCCGCCAACTGTTCCAATTCATAACGCCCATGCCCGACCACCCTATGCACCTCCGAAGGAAACACCATCCGCCCCTCCACATACAGCACATCTTGTAACCGCCCCTCGACTTCGACAATCTCGCCATCCACCACGCGCAACACATCGTCCATCCGGTACCGCACATAGCGCTGCGTAGTCCGACGCAAGTCCGTAATCACGGGAACGAAACGCGAAGCATCCCCGCGAAAATACATCCGCTGCAACGCCACCAAATCCTCATTCCAATCCAAGCCCCCCCGCTCATTCCCCACCGCCAAGAAGCCTTCCTTCGCCTGATACACCACCCGAGGCTTCACCCCAAACAACTCTTCCAACGCCTCCCTATCACCCGGCGCCATCGCCTCCCCACCCACCAGCAAAAAGCGAGGCCGCAACCGAAGCATTCCACCCAACTTCTCCAACGCACTAGGCGGCCCCGCCAAAACGTTCGGCGCATACTCTTCTAACTCTCGAACCCACTCCTCAATCGCCCGCTCCAAAGAAAAATACCGCAGCCGCAACCTCTGCTTCGCGTACAACGCATTGTCATGCCGCAACAACAACGCCGCCCGCATCCCCAAAACATTCCGCCACCCTATAGTTTTTGCGACAAAAGCCTTCGCCCAATCCCGCCTCTCCCGTTCATTCGTAATAAACACTCCCGGCTCGCCCGTAGTCCCGGTCGACAAACCAAAACTAAACTCACCCCTCTGGCCAACTACTCTGGCTTCCTCCAACCCAACCCCCAACACATTGAACTCCGCAAAGCGCCGCTCATACTCTCTAGGCCCCACCACCGGCATTTCCCGATCCCGAAACGCCGCAATCGACTTCTCACAATGCGAAGGAATCATCCACAAATCCGGCCGCTGTGCCTTCAACGCATGCAAACGCCGCAAAGTCTCCTGATAAGCCCCATAATCCGCAATCGCCAACCGCCCCGGCCTCGCCGGCATCGCCAGCCGAGTCACATTCTCCAGCACCCACCCCGCATCCGCAATCAAGAACACATCCTCGCCATCAACCCTGCAAATCAACCCATACTGCCCCAAAGCATGCCCCGGCAAAGCCACCGCCAACAACGACCCATCCCCCGCCAAATCATAAGCGGACTCAAAAGGAGCCCACTCCGCTCCAAGCCTTACCTGGACACAATCCTCAATTGCCCGCCCCCGCGCTTCAAAATCCCTCGGCAATAACTCCTCCAAAAAAGCATGCCGCGCCCGCCCAAACCCACTCATCCGACGCAGCCGCTCCAACCCCACCCGCGAGTACCAAATCGGCACGGCGCCGCTCGCAGCGGAGTTACTCGAACGCACAACACCCTTCACCTCGGGGACAGACGCGCCCCGGCCCGTGAAGGGCCGGGCGTCTGTCCCCAGCAGACCCACGTCTCGCAACCCCCCAATATGATCCGGATGAAAGTGCGAAAGAAACACCGCATCCACCGCACCAATCGAAGCGTTCCCCAGCCGAAACGGCAGAATCCCCCGATACACCCGAGCCGCCCAACCAGAAGCCTCCACCAGCGCCCGCCCATACCCACAATCAAAAAGAATCTTACCCACACGAGGATGCGAGATCCGCGCCACCAGGGCAGGGAAGCGCAACTTCCCTACCGTCCACCGCCCATTCACAAAAAACTCCGGCTGCTCGCAATCCCCCGCCTCCAACAGTTCCAGCCTCACCATATGCGCCTAATACCGCAACACAATGCCATGCATCGCCAAACCCGCCGCCGTCCCCAACAACAAAACCTCATCCCCCCGTCCAACCGCCCCACCACAAATCGCCCGATCCAACGCCACCCCCACGCTCGCCGTCACTTGATTCCCAAACTCTGCAAAAACATTCGTATAAGAAATGTTCGCGTGCTTTCGCAACAACTTCCGCAAACTAGCCAACCCCACCGCCGAGGCCTGATGCGGCACCACATGACTCACCGCCAACCCCTCCAACATCTCCTCAAAAAATCCCGGCAACCACTCCCGCGCCACCTTCAACATCCCCATCCCATCCATCCGGAAAAAATACTCGCGCTCCGATTCCGGCGGCCGCCGCACATTCCACTTCGTCCCTCCCGCCGCCACAGAAGCCAACCCTGAAGCATCGCTCAACGTCAATGTCTTCGAGCGCAAGATTCCCTCCTCACCCTCCGCCGGACCCACCACCATCGCCGCCGCCCCATCCCCAAACAACGTCGCCGTATCCAAATCCTCCCAACACAAACCCCGGCTCCCCAGTTCCACGGCCACAATCCCCACATGCCGCCACACACCGGTAGCAATCATAGCCCCTGCCCACTCCAGCGCCTTAAAAATCCCCCCGCAGGAAGCGTTCAAATCCACACAACTCACTCCATCCCGCCTACCCCCAATCGCGCGATGAATCAACGTCGCCGCCGTAGGCATCGGCTGCTCACTCAAAACACTCGCAAACAAAATCGCATCCAAATGTTCCGGACCCAAACGCGCCCGCTCCAAAGCGCAACGCAACGCCGCCGCCCCCAAACCACTAGACGTTTCCTCCGCCCCAGCAAAATACCGAACCTCCACCCCATTCCGCCGCAACGAAGTTCCTGCTTCCACACCCAAACGCAAATCCAACTGCTCGGCCGTAACCCGCTCCTGCGGCAAAGTCGTCCCCGTAGCCAACAAACGGCATCGCAGCATCGTCAAGCCCACACCAGCACTTCGTCCAGCGTCTTCTTGCGCAAGCGCGGCACTTGTGCGCCCATCGCCGGATACCCCACCGGAATCAACAAAAAT
>VFQP010005169.1_pt1 | contig 11573 bp, 21 predicted proteins | sample 3512351 | NCBI WGS metagenome assembly VFQP01 (sample SAMN10412372, study PRJNA504923) | tailings metagenome | isolation source: Relicate 1 Philex TSF1 revegetated site | place: Philippines: Tuba, Benguet | collected 2017-08-29
GGGGGGGGGGGGGGGAGGGGGGGGATGTGTGTGATTTATGTGTGTTTGTGTGTTTTAGGGTGTTGTGGATGCTGTACATTGCTGGCTGTGTGTATGAGTCATATATGTATGTATGACCATGATCATTACCACTATGATCGTATAGACTGGGCCTTTAGGATACAACACACCATACATTACAACATACCTACACCACAACATACCCTGTGTCACACCACACATATAAACCCCCCACATATCACCCCCCCCCTTCTCCAGGTATGTCGCTCCCCGAAGGCAGTGGCATGCTCCCCGACGGCACAACCTACTCTCGTAAAAGCGGCGAAGAAATGGGTGCCAATGGACGCTGGCATCGCTGGACCACCATCAAGGGCACCTCCCCTCGTGGGGCAGTCAACTGGGAAGAGACATGGTGGGAAACGAGTGACTGGCAGGGTACCAAGGAAATGGGGGCCTTTAAAACGGGAACCAAGGCAGATGGAAGCGCATGGCGGGAGAGCTGGCAGGAGGTGTTGACGTATGATCAGGCAGTGGGAGGGGAACCGTTTGTGGAACGAACGGCACACAAGTGGGCCAAGGATGCGGTGCTGGGGACGGAATGGGAGGAGAAGTGGGGGGAGAAATATTGGTGCAAGGGACGGGTGGAGAAGTATGCGGACAAGTGGGGGAGGGAGGGGGCGCATATTTGGCATGAGAAGTGGGGGGAGCATTATGATGGACAAGAGGTGTGGTGGTGTGGTGGTAGGGGGGGGGGGTGTTGTGGAGAGGAGCAGGAGTGTGTGTGTGTGTGTATGTGAAATCATGCACAGTGTATGTAATCATGTGGTGTGTGTAGAATCGTTTGCAGCATAGAATCAGGTGCATGGAAAACCATGCGTACAATCCATGTATTTCACCCCCTCCACACCACACCACCCTCCACACACCAACAACAAACAGGGTGTGATGAAGTACACCGACAAGTGGGCAGAGAAGGTAGGCATCGATGGTGTGTTTGTTGAAGCCAAGTGGGGCGACAAGTGGGAGGAAAATTTCAAATGGGGCAAGGGGGAACGCAAGGGGGAAACATGGTCGGAAGATTGTCATGGGGGGCGCTTCAACCGCTATTGGGGGGAGGAACATTTTGGGGAGGGGTGGGTGCGGAAACATGGACACAGTACAACTGGGGAGCATTGGGACGTCACGGAACAATCCGGGACTGTGTATAATCCGATTCCCCATTTTAATTTTGCACTGGCACTGAGGCATTCTCCTGCATTGCAGGCTGTGCCGGTGCTGCCCAGGGATGGGGCGAGTGGGGAACTGAGCAAGGGCATTAATGCACTGTAGATGTGGGAGCTTTATATGCAGTTTGATAGGGGCTTTATATGCAGTTTGATAGGGGGGCTTTGTATGCACTGTGGGGAGTTGAGCAAGGGCATCATTGTTGTTTTGTTTGTATACACTGGTTTGCTTTTGACTGCTGTTGTTGTTTTGACTGATCGAGATCTGCAGTGATTTACACACCCTGCATTGCTGCGCTGCTATTGAAGCGTTTGCTATGAAAAGCGTCATCTGGTTTACAGGGGTTGCTGCTCACGAATGGGACCCAGCACCCTTTGTTGATGCAACAAACACACAGACCATTTGCGTACACATTGCATACACACACTCGAGGAAGGGAGAAACACATGCTACACACACTCAACAGCAGCACACATGTCAGCTGCGACACACTCAACAGTTAGCAACACATATGCCAACTGCTGCTGAGTGTCAGACATGCTGCTGAGTGTCAGACATGCTGCTATGACCACATGCTGCCATGACAACACTCAATGTTGCTCGTGACTGTCAACTAAGACTGTCAGGCATGCCATTACCACCCTCACTGTCACCACCCTCACTGTTGCTCCTCACAGTCACTCCTCACAGTCACCCCTCATGGTCACTCCTCACCCACTCATGCATCCTTCATGAGGCGTGGTGGTTCTCATGCATTCTTCATGAGGCGTGGTGGTTCAAAAACACCTCCACCTTGCTCAAACAGGGGGGTTGTCCAGTAATGATCAAAGGCACGGAGGGTCATCTCACCTGTCCACAACTCTCCTGGATACAAGCTACGGAAGGATGGGGGGCAAGGTGGTTGTCTTGCTTGTGGTTGTGTGTTTGTTTTGCTTGTGGTTGTGTATGTCATGCATCATTGTGTATGTCATGCATCGTTGTATACATCATGCATCATTTGTATGTGGGTTTGCAAGCATCACCACGTACATGACAGGTTGTGATACACGAGCAGATGGCATGGTGACAAACTTGTGACGATCTCTGGCATTGTCATTCGCTGTGTGTGTGTGTATGCGTGGGTGGGAGTGGGTGGGTGGGATGGGTGGGGGTGGGGGGTGGAGGTAGATGTGTGTGCAAATATGTGTGGGAACACTGAGCATTTTCTTCGCAACACATACACACACACAGTACCCACCCCTCCCAAAATAAACAAAACAACAACAACACAACCACTCCTACCTGGTGGATGGTATGCAGCAATATCCCTAAACCCAAACCTATTGATAATTTTTACATGTGACCTATCACCTGGACAGAAAAACACATCCCCCTTGTCAGCATCAGCATCCACATACAGCCGATCCACCAAGCCATCTGTGTGTACAAGGGTGTGTGTGTACAGGGGTGTGTGTACAGGGGTGTGTGTACAGGGGTGTGTGTACAGGGGTGTGTGCAAGGGTGTGTACAGAGGTAGTGTGCAGTATGTACAGCGGTGTGTGGAGTATGCAGTATGTAGCTGCATAGGGATGTATACATGCACACCATGTGGTGCATACAAGTACACACAAGTACACACAAGTATACACACACACACACACAGAAATCATGATACACAATGCATACACACACACACACACAACCCACCCCCACCCCCCCACCCACCACCCACTCTTCACTCTCCCCCAACAACCACCCACCCTCATACCTCCCCCCCACACAAACACACTCTCCCCCAACCACCCCCTCATACCTCCCCCAAAGGTCAAGTAATCCTGATCCTCCACCCTCAGAATAGACTGCATGCCCGTCTCATCAATCTCCCAGTCAAGCATAAACTTACCCCCCAACCCCAACACCCTCACTTGCTCTAGACCCCCAGTCAACATGTCCCTCGCAGCAAAGGTGGTTGCGAGTGCAGCACAAAATTCAAATGGGTGGTCATCGGTGTTGCGTATTTGTAATGTGACGGTGAGCTGGACGGGGGGTTTGGTGCGGTCTTCGTCTTCGCTTGCATCAGCAGCCTGGTTTTGGTGGAGATGTTTTTGTTGTTGGTGGTGGTGATTTTGTTGTTGGTGGTGTTGTTTGATAATTGAATAGGAAAAAGAGGAGAAAAAGGAAAAGGATAAATGAGGTTGAGAGAGTGTACAGTGTGTATACATGCATGCATGTAACAGACCTGTACACCACCATCACACATTCCCCCCAAACACACATACCAATACACCCCACTCCCACCCCCCACACCCCCAAACACACATACCAATACTTCCTCAGATTCATCCTCCTCCACTTGTGCATGCTCTGTTTCATCATACCCTTCCGGTAGCTTCCCATGTTTGGCTGCCAGTCTCCGCTCTTCATCATTAGGGTCAACCTGAAGGGAGGGGGGGTCCACTCCATCACCAACAGACACCTGTGGTTGAGGATTGGAGGTGTGGGTTGTGTATTGTTGAGGGTTGGAGTTGTGTTTGGGGGTTTCACATGTATGTGTACATGTGAAGTATGGTTGTGTGTTGTAGCATGGTTTGTTCAATTTTCTATTGGTTGCATATACATATTATATACATGTGCTTACGCATGTGCGCTGTGTATGTCTGTTGCAGCGTATCTGTGACCAACACACCACCACCACCATCCTCAACATCTCCCCCCCAAAACACCACACCACCCCCACATACCGACAAGTATGCCTGAAATTTGTGAGGCCACACAGCCATCGTCGTATCATCACTCTCTGCATGCAACACCACCGTTGGAGCAGGATCATCATGCAACTCTGGATCATCCACATACATGTCCGCCACATCCCAATGTACATGCTGCAAAAACCCATTCCCCATCACCTCCCCCCTGCGATACTGGGGGAAACACACCGGGATCCCACCAAAAATCGGACGTTTCGGGTTCCAGTTGCCATCATCGCGCACATGCAGCATCTCTGCACCACTTGCTTTACGCCAGGAGGTGACACATGCGCCGTGCAGGTAGACCTGGGCGGTGCACCCATTGTAGGGATGGGTGAGTTGTACATAGGGGAGGCCCCCCCGGCCCCTGTGGAGCGACAGGGCCCCTTCGATGCCCATGGTTGTGTTTACCCAGTCTACGTATTCGTCCACGACAGTACTGGGTGTGTTTTTGAGGGGGTGGGTGTGTTGAGTGGTGGTGGAGAGGGTATGTGCGTGGTGTGTGTGTTTCATGATGTGTATTTTTCACGGTGTGTGCGTTGTTCAAGCGCGCACATGTGTTTGTACAACCCTGTACGTACTTCATGGGTACGTGTCGGATGGTGCCATCGTCTTCCTCCACTTGCACCAAATCATCCTCCTCTTCATACTCCTCTGGTTCGTAGACATACAAGTTGTCATCTGCCGATGCCCACTCGGCATACCCGCCAACCTCCTTTTCAGGCTGCTGCTGTGCTACACGTGCTTGCACAGCACCTCTATGATGGGATGGTTGTGCTGATTTATATAGTGGAGATTGGTGTGTAGCTGTGTGTGGATGGGCTGGATGGGCCGGCATCGGCCGGCATGCCAAGCTCCTATTCCTGCTGCTGCAGGGTAGCTCAAAAACCAACGAATGCCTATGATTGGTGGTGAAATGTATCAAAGCATTCTTTGCGTTGCAGCGCATTGCGTGTCCATGCCTCTCGAAACCAGTGCAATCCATCCAACATACCTCATCAACAGCACGCTTGTGCGTCAAGCTCGCTGACAATGATGTTCAATACGCAGCTACAATACAATGCGTGTCAAGGCACTGTAACACTGCCCCAAGCACCCCACGGTTTGTTTTGGGAGTACAGTCAAAGTTGCAATGCAATGGGGGGGCGGCGACACAGTTGAGAGCGTCGTGTGTTACAACGTGGTTGTCGTGATTGTATATGATAAGTATTTCCACACGAGAATAAGAGAATTCAGCAGGGTCAAAATTTGGCAGTGACATTCACTCAACATTGTTCACACCTAGGTCCTGTATGGTGGTCTTGTACGCAGCAACCCACTCCAACCACTGCCTCCACGTGCGATCACGCTGTGTTTTGGGGGGGGTAGCATACATATACAACCACCACCACCACAGATACCACCACAGATACCACCACCTCAACACACGTACCTGCAGTGTCGCCTCGTTGCCCACCACCAGCAGCCCCCTCTTTGCTCTCGTCAGGGCAACATTCAACCTCCGTGCGTCTGACAAAAACCCCACACCTCCCTTGGCATTGCACCGTACAGCTGAAAACACCACCACTTGTCGTTCCTGGCCCTGAAAGCCATCCACAGTGCTCACCTGCCATCCTGTGCTGCTAATGGTTTTGTTGCTGCGAGTGGTTTTGTTGCTGCGAGTGGTTTTGTTGGGGCGTCGTCCATGTGCATTCCCCTGTCCATGTGCATCCCCCTGCAATGTTTGCCTACCCATTTGTTGTTGATCATGGGTGCTGCTGTTATGCCCAGGTGACCCCGGCTGTGTAGTGTCATCACCGTGTGTCGTGTCATCACCCCGTGTGGTGTCATCATCAATGTCTGTTGTTTGTAAAGTGACTTGTGGTAAAACTGTCTCTCTCTCACTCAGTAAAACAGCTGTATCCTGTTGCTGTTGTTGTTGTTGTTGTTGTTGTGGTGGTTGTTGTTGTTGAGTGAAGAGGAGTTGTATGCGTTTGACTTGTGCTGCGTAGGGTGTGATGATGGCAATGTCACTGGCATGTATGCCATTAGAAACAAGGTGTTGTGCTACTGCAACCACCACCTCTGCCTCACTGTGTGAGTGTGAGTGGGTGGGTGGGTGGTAACGTGGTGAGTGGATGGGGGCGGGGTAACGTGTGTGTGTACATACGTAATAATAATAATACAAGTGTAATAATAATAACAAAAGGGTAATTATAATAATAAACCCACACATAGTATGGTGCATCACACATGGTATGCGTATCCCCTATCAATAAGCAATATTATCCCACCACCACCACCACCATCACCCAACAACACCCCCCCCCCCCCCCCCCACCACCATACCGTATATTTTCATACGATGCGCGCATCACCACAGCTCCCCCCCCCTCCGCTACCCCCACCTGCTGCCCCGCTCGCAGCTCCTCCCCTGCCACCTCCACAAATGCAATCCCTACATCTCTCTGGGGCCATCGAAGTCCCACTGGGGCAGGCCGTGATGCTGCAGTGGGTGCCGATAAGAGAGCGTTACCGTAAAATGTGCGACTGGGAAAGGTGGCGAGGGTGGGATGCATGCGGTATTGTGTGTTGAGCAGGAGGGGTTTCACACCCTGGAGCAGCAGGCGTTCAAAGAGGGAAACTGCTAATCCCAGTGAAAGGGCCTGTTGAGGGGGTATATGTGTGGGGGTGCTTTTTGTGTGAGGTTGCTGTTTGTGTGAGGATGATGTGTGAGGTTAATGTGTGTTGTTTGCACGAAATCACCCCAATACACTACCCCTTTTAACACACTACACCTTGAAGTTCATTCATACATACATACCCCCCAACCCCCACACACATACTGTGGGTGATTTCACAGTGGCAGGCAATTGTTGTGGATCCCCCACCATCACCAGCGACTGTGGTTTGGCAGATGCAAGTGCCACTGCTGTGGTAGGTTCTGTTGCTTGTGCTGCTTCATCGATGACGAGCAAAGGAAAGGTGAGGTGCTCGAGACGAGGGTCACCAGCACCTACACATGTTGCTGCAATTACGTCACAGCTGCCTAGTATCAATGCTGTGTGTGTGTGGGGGGGGGGGGATGTGTATTCAGAAGGAGAGTGTGGGTGTGCATGGAGGTGTGTGGAATGTGTATTCAGATGGAACACGTGTGGGTGTATTCATGAGGAACAAGTGCATATAGAAAACATACCCTCCCTTCCCAAATACCATCCCCATCTCTAACACACCACCACAATACAGCTTCAAAACATATACAACCACCACAACACACCACCATACAACCACCACCATACAACCACCACAACACACCAGCTGCTTGTTCTTCCAATTGCACCGCCCTCTGCCATGATGCAGCACTCGCATCCCCACCTTTCCCCCCACCTTTCCCCCCACTCGCCATCCGTGTCCGAATTGCCGCTGCCTCCACCCCTAATGGATGGTTCCGGATCCGTGCCTCCAAGGTTACATTACGCACTGATTCAGCCACCCGGACAGGCTGTCCCACCCGAACCACCTGAAGTCCCTGGGCAAGCAGCGCCTGCACCATATTGTCCACTGCAGTATTGCTTGCTGCCACTGCAAGCACCCCACATCGACGGGGGGGCCCATCTCGCGAATTGGGACCAGTGGGAGTGGTGCGGAGGAGCTGTACCGCGGCGGCCACAAAGGCGGCGAGTGTTTTTGTTTTGCCGGTGCCGGGGGGGCCCTGCCAGAGGGTAATGGACCGGGATAGGGCAGCATCAATGGCTTGGATCTGAGACTCGTTCATTGTGCCTGGCAATAATGTGGGTTTTTGTTGAGTTGGAGGTTTGTTTTTCTTTAAAGTGGGAGGGTGTTTTGGGGGGGGGCAAATGGGTGTTTTTGTGTGTGTGTGTAGTGGGTTTGTATTGTTGTGATTGTCTTGGATTGCAGTGTCTGTATGACTGGCAGTGTTTGGGGTTGTGAGTTGAAGTGTTGTTTTCCAAGAGGTTGGGTCTTCCAGTACCTTGCAAGTGTGTGAGGATGGTCTTTTTTGTTGATACCTTGGCCCACGGTGAGGGCTGAGCACATGCTGCCTGTTGGTGTATGGGTTCCCCCACAGGGGGGTATATGAGTCTGTACGTATGATGTGTATGTGTGCACATGCTGCCTGTTGGTGTGTGATAGAGAGTCTATGAGTGTATATGTGTGGTGCATGTGCGGTGTGTATGTGTACATGTGTAATGTGTATGCATGTGTTATGTGTATGCATGTGTGTATGCATGTGTGTAGGTATGTGTGTAGGTATGGTGTGGTGCACAAAATATAATAATCACCTACCACACCTACCTCAATACTGGGTTGTCCACTCACATCTGCCAATAGCCATCGCTGTAATTGCTCAGCCTGAACACTTGGCCATACTGCATCCCCTGTATGGTATTGCAATGTATTCCTTTTTCCAATATATTTCTTTTTCCAATATTTCTTTTTCCATGAGTACACAAGTATATCACACAAAGCACACCCAACACAGAAAGCATACCCAACACAGAAAGCACACCCATCACATCCCTACTCCCAAGCACCATCCCACCCACTCCCCACCCCACCCCACCCCACTTGCAATACCACATCCCATCCCACAAACCATACCACTCGCAACGGTATTGACAGCCGCAACACACCGCTGATGTGCAGTTGTATTGGCATACAGGTCCACTCTCCATGGACCAACAAAGGTCGTAAGGGATTCTGCAGCAGAGGGGGGTACGGCTATTCGCAGCCATTGACGTGAAAAGTCAACAACCACAGCTTCTATTGCATCATCACCTGCATGTGGCATCATGATCCATGTGTGGCATCATGATACATGTAGTCAACCATGAGGGTGTTGACTTTGGTGTTGACTGGGGGTATTTATGTGCAAGGCATCCACATACAATGCATCTACATACAATGCATCTACATACAATGCACCTTTATGTGTATATATGCTACAATTACACAAAAAGTCAACACCAAAGCGAATAGCCAAAGTCAACACCAAAGTCGATAGCCAAATCCCAGCACCACTATCCATTACAACCATCCACTACCACCCCTCTACATCCACTACCACCCCTCTACATCCACTACCAACCCTCTACATCCACTACCAACCCTCTACATCCACTACCAACCCCTCCGCCACCATCCACTACCATCATGCACTACCTGGTGTACGTTTGCTGAGAAGCACAATATCTCCTGGGCTGAGTGTGTGATCTGGGAGGGGTGCTGTGCCAGGCAAACTCAACCGAAATATAACATCCCTGGGTGGTAGCATGTAGAAACATTGCCGTATACTATCACACACACTACGTACACTCACACACAACACATACCAGTACACAACACATACCAGTACACGTAACACACAACCCTTTGTCACACCCCCCACACCCCTTGTCACACACGCTACACCCACCTTTTGGGTCATCCCCCCCCCCTTCATGGGCCATACCTAAACACAGAGGAGTCCTGCCTTGCAAACACCCCAGCCACACACACCCCTGCAGCTTGCAACTCCCCCACAGAACACTGCTGCAGTCTATCTTGTGTCTCAGTCCACTCTGCAACGAGTTCCGCATCTAATGCAGCAAGAAACGCAGATTTATAATGAGCACGTAATTCCATTCGTACTGCCTGCTTGGCACCCCGGCCCCTTCCAGATCTACGCTGTTTATTGTTTTTATTCTTGTTGTTATTGTCATTGTTATTCTTGTTGTAGTTGCTCTTGTTGTTATTGTTATTCTTGTTGTTATAGCTTGTTGCTATACCAGCAGAGTGAAGTTCCTCCCTTGTGTCGTCATGTGCAGCGCCCCCTGCAGTGCATGCCTTGTGAAATGGTGGTATGTCATCCACCTGCGTGCTGCTGTTGATGGTTTTGGCGATGCGGTCAATGATTCGCTGATGTTCAATACGCTTGATTTTGGAAGATGCGCTTGCAAGCATGCTCCGTTCATGTTGTTGCTTGCCTGGTGGTTGCTTTGGGGTGGTTGTGCGGCGCTGCTGCTGTCGTTTGGGGGAGGAGCGCCTGTGTGGGGGGGGGATGTGAGGGGGGCCCAGTAGGAACATCATCGTATGTGCTGTCAATCATACTTGCTGTTATTTGCAACGATGTGAAGCATAGCACGTCCAGCCCATGGCAGGCTGTGTGTGACCATCATGGTGATGATGGAGTGTGATGTCAACAGGCAGGCTGTCAACTTGTGTACATGCAATACATGTACTATGGTTAATTGCAGTGACAACGAGGTTGTGTTTGCTCGTTGAAAAATCAAGTAGTTTAAGTTTTTTGCCATCATCTGCTGGTCAACAAACACACACTTGTTCTGCATCCATCACTTCTCATCTGTACCACTCGACCACTTGAACTCAGCAATATGATGGGCATGAAGATGCAAGTGACGCCCTTGCGGTCCGCAGTGCAAGCGCCTCGATCTGTTGTGCGATCTGTTGCACGCACCCCCACTGCAAAGCTGACGTTGTACAGCAACCCACGCACACGCAGCAAGATAGTTGAATGGTATTCTTTTGGTGTATTGTTTTTACTCCAAGGTGGTTTGATCATGCAACATCACCACCTGCACATCAACATCCATCTGCGCACACCGTCTGGTTGAGACCTTTGATCAAGCAATCCACCTGCACATGAATTACCCCCCACACACTCACCTTAGGTATCTTAAAGAGCTCGGTGCAGAGTATGAGAGCCGTGATATGGACATGGCAAACAAGGAGCACAAGAGCGAATGGTACTTGGCAGTTAACCCCTTTGGCAAGCTTCCAGCACTACAAGATGGGGACGTGACACTGGTACTTGTTGTTGTGCATAATCATTGTGTACTTGTTGTGTACTTGTTTTGTTCCTGTTGTGCACCTGTTGTGCACAATCGGTGTGTGCCAATGCATGGTCATAAAGATGGCTATGAGCCTGGATGGTTTTCTTTCCCTTTTGTGTCATTTGTCTACACATGCACAACAACACACATGCACAACAACACACATGCACCACCATACCACACCACTCCTTATTCGCCTTGCACAGTTTGAGAGTGGTGCTATGCTGCTGTACCTAGCAGAGACACTGGGTGGTGCTGATAGCCCAGCCGAACGAGCAGAGCTGGCCAAGTGGATATTGTTTGCAAACAGCACCATGGTATGTATGTTTTGTGTGTGATGCGTGTGTGTGTGTAATGTGTGTGTGATGTGTGTGTGGTGTGTGTGTGGTGTGGTACAGTGGACATCTACATCATCATGCACATAAACCCTGATTTACACACAACCCCCATACACATACCCATATACGTACACAAACATACACACACATACAACCCTATGCATACCACATACAACCTTATATATACATACGCATACATAGACATACACATACATACACATACACACAAACTACACACAGTCCACTGGTTTGTTTCTAGAACAATTCCGAGAATCACAAACACCAGTGTGCTTGCAGCCCCTTGAGACAATCCTCTCAAAGCAGGATTATTTGCTAGGAGACACAATATCAGCTGCTGACATTGCTGTGGGAGCCAACTTGCTGTACTTGCCAATGTTTGTCATGGATGTATGTGGGATTGCAGATATATGGGTATATATATATATATATATATA
>VFQP010005170.1_pt1 | contig 11572 bp, 11 predicted proteins | sample 3512351 | NCBI WGS metagenome assembly VFQP01 (sample SAMN10412372, study PRJNA504923) | tailings metagenome | isolation source: Relicate 1 Philex TSF1 revegetated site | place: Philippines: Tuba, Benguet | collected 2017-08-29
GCGCCGGGACCGGCGACCCCGCCGCGCTCCCCGGTGAGGAACGGCAGGAACGTCACGCCGCCCGCGCCGTCGGGCACGGTCCGCGCGAGCGCGAGGCCGTCGGACCAGCCCAGCCCGAGCACGCGCAGCGCCCAGCCGAGCGCGAGGCCCGCGTTCTGCACGGCCGCGAGGCGGTACCAGCGCGCGGCCGGGCCGGCGCCGGTGTCCGCGAAGGTGTGCACGAGGGGGTCGAGCACGGGCTCGGGGCGGTCGAGCGCGGCCATGACCTGCGCCCCCGTGCCGAGGTTGACGTGCAGCCCAGGCGACCCGACGGCGAGCCGCGCGGCCGGGGTGTCCCCGCCGCCCACCACGACGGGCACCGCGCTCCCGCTCGCCGGGAACCACCGCGCGAGCCGGGCGGTCGTCCCGGCCACGGCGTCCGACGGCGCCACGCCCGGCAGGAGCCGGGCCGGCAGGTCGAGGTGCGCGACGACGTCGGCCGCCCAGGCGTCCGCGGGCACTTCCCACAGGAGCGTGCCCGCGGCGTCGGACCGGTCGGTCGTCGCGACGGGGAGGGCGGCGTCGTCGACGAGCCACGCACGCACGACGTCCTTCGGCAGCAGCACGTGCGCCGCGCGGTCGAGCGCTCCGGGGTCGTGCGCGGCGAACCAGTCGAGCACGGGCCCCGTCATCCCCGGCACGAGCGGGTTCGCGAGCGGCGCCCGCAGGGCGTCGGGCAGCGCGCGCCAGCGGTCGAGCCGGTCGGCCGCGCGCGCGTCCGTCCACAGGACGGCAGGCACGATGGCGTCTCCCGCGTCGTCCACGAGCACCGCGGCGTGCATCTGGCCCGCGACGCCGACCGCGCGCACCGCGACCTCCCCGAGCCCGGCCGCGCGGGCGGCGAGGTCGTCGAGGGCGACGTCGATCGCCGTCGTCCAGGTCGTCGGGGCCGACTCGGAGCGGCCGGGGCGCGGGTGCTCGACGTCGTACGCCGCCTCGGCCTCCGCGACGACCGACCCGTCCCGGCCGAGGAGGACGAGCTTGAGCCCGCTCGTCCCGAGGTCGATGCCGAGGGTGGTGCCGAGGGTGGTGGGGACCAAGGTCACGGGACCGACTCTCCCACGCCCGGGTAGCGTCGGCGGCATGAGCGCCACCCGTCCCTCGCGCTGGGAGCAGAAGACCGCCGCCGACCCCTCGCACTCCACCTGGTACGTCGAGCGCTTCCGGGCCATGGCCGCCCGGGGCGCCGACCTCGCGGGCGAGGCCCGCCTGGTCGACGCCATGCTGCCGCGCGGCTCCCGGGTCCTCGACGCGGGCTGCGGGCCGGGGCGCGTGGGCGCCGAGCTGTTCGCGCGCGGGCACGCCGTGGTGGGCGTCGACGTGGACCCCGTCCTGATCGACGCCGCGCGGACCGACCACCCGGGACCCGACTGGCGCGTGGGCGACCTCGCGGAGCTCGACCTGCCCGCGGAGGGCGTCACCGAGCCGTTCGACCTGATCGTGTGCGCGGGCAACGTCGTGACGTTCCTCGCGTCGGGCACCGAGGTGGAGGTGCTGCGCCGCTTCCGCGCCCACCTCGCGCCCGGCGGTCGCGCCGTCGTGGGCTTCGGCACCGGTCGCGGGTACCCGCCCGAGCAGTTCCTCGCCGACGCCACGGAGGCGGGCCTGCACCTCGACCTCGCGCTCGCCACGTGGGACCTGCGCCCCTGGACCCCGGACGCCGACTTCCTCGTCGCCGTGCTCAGCGACGCGGCGCCCCGGCCGGGCGTGGCCTGAGCCGTGCCGTCCTACCGCGTGACCCTCGCCGTCGGACTCCTGCACCCGGGCGCCGACCCCGAGGCCGTGCTGCCCGCGGCCGCCGCCGCGGCGCGCGCCCTCACGACCGTCGAGGCGTACGACGTCGGCGTCGTCCGTGGCGAGGCGCGCGTCACCGTGCGCTTCCTCGCCGACACGGACGCGTCCGCGCACGGCGTCGCGGACGCCGTGGAGGCGGGCGTGCGGGCCCACGCGGCGACGTCGGGCGGACGCCTGACCCGCCGCTGGGGAGCGCGCTGGCACCCCGCCTGAGCAGCGCCCGACGGCGCGTCGGTACCGTGGGCGCGCTTGAGCGCCCCGGAGACCGCGATCACCGCCGACCTCGTCCGCGAGGCTCTGACGGAGCAGCACCCCGACCTCGCCGGGCTGCCGCTCCGCGAGGTCGCGGGCGGCTGGGGGAACCGGATGTGGCGCCTCGGTGACGACCTGCCCGTGCGGGTGCAGCGCATGGACCCGACGCCGGAGCTCCAGCTCAAGGAGCGGCGGTGGCTGCCCGTGCTCGCCCCGCGCCTGCCGCTCCCCGTCCCTGTGCCCGTGCGGCACGGCGAGCCGTCCGCGCGTCTCCCCCGGCACTGGACGGTCATGGCCTGGGTCCCCGGCGAGCCGCTGGACCACGGGACGATCACCCGGGGCGAGCACGCCGCCGACGCGCTGGCGGGCTTCCTCCGCGCGCTGCACGTCGCGGCACCCGCCGACGCGCCGTCGTCCATGGACCGGGGCGCCCACCCCCGCCGCCCGGCGCACCGGCCCCGGACCCCCGCGTCCGGATCGAGGCGTCGTGCGACGAGGCACCGACGTCCGGCGACCCGCTGCTCCTCGAGCAGCTCGTGCGCAACCTCGTCGAGAACGCCGAGCGCTACAACCTCCGCCACGACGGCTGGGTGCGGGTCACCACGCGGTCGGACGCCGCCGGCGACGCCGTGCTCGAGGTCGTCAACCCCGGTCCGCCCGTCGCTCCCGACGACCTCCCGGGCCTGTTCGAGCCCTTCCGGCGGCTGGGCGGCGAGCGCACCGGCGACGGCGCGGGGAGCGGGCTCGGGCTGTCGATCGTCCGCGCCGTGGTGGACGCCCACGGCGGCTCCGTCACGCTCGCCGCGCGACCCGAGGGCGGCCTCGTCGTGACCGTCCGTCTCCCCGGCGAGGTCTACGACGAGGTCTCGGCGTCTCCGCGTCTCGGATAATGGACATACCCGATGAATCGTCCCGCCTCGGCGCTTTACTGCGGACGGCCGATCAACACTGAGGGGGGATTGATGCGAAAGGTCATGACGGCGGTCATCACTGCCACGCTCGCCGCGGGTGTCGCACTCGGAGCGGCTGGCCCCGCCAGCGCGACGATCAGCTACCCGTCCGTGGGAGGCACGTGGGACCACGGCGCCGACGCCAAGGACGTCTGGTCGCACTACTACCACGGCAGCCGGGTCCACAAGTCCTCGACCTACGGGGAGAACGGGCTCCGCAGCTCTGGTTGGGTCTCCGCGGGGAAGTGGTCGTACCAGTGGGACGAGGTCCGTTGGTTCGGGAACAAGGCGTACTACGACGTCAAGTAGTCCGACTCACGTGCTGCCGAGCGTCCGGACGCCGTCGCTCGGCAGCACGCGGGCCCGCCCGTCCCGACGACCGCAGTGATCGGAGCATCATGTCTCTTCGCAGGTCGACGCGGCGACGCGTCGCCGCGGCGGCTCTCGCCGCCCTCGTCCCGCTCCTTGCCGCGTGCGGCACCCCGGGTTCCGTCGGGTCGAGCGTCGACGACGGGACGGCCGTCGACGTTCCCGCGTTCGACGGCCCCTACGCCGCCGAGTTCACGGCCTTCTACTCCGACGCCGGGTCCGACTTCGCTCGTCAGGCGCTCGCCGACGAGGAGATCACGGACGCGGAGTACGCGGAGATGGAAGAGAAGTTCCGCACGTGCCTCGAGGCGGAGGGCGTGACGTTCTCCGGCTTCGAGCCCGACGGGTCGTACGAGGCCTCGCCCCTGCCGGACGGGAGCGACCCGTACGAGGTCGTGAAGACCTGCGAGCGTGAGTCGGGCGCCGACACGGTCGGGGCGCTGCACGACATCATGGCGTCCAACCCGGACAACCTCGACGTCCCGACGATCATGGCGGAGTGCCTGGTCCGTCGCGAGGTCGTACCGGCGGGCTACGCGGCAGACGACTACCTCACCGACACGGAGGGGCGGTTCTCCGACCTCGCCGCCCTGTCGACCGAGCTCCGCGAGGCGCTGACGTCGTGCTCGAGCGACCCGCTCGGCCTGGCCGGTGAGTGAGGGTCGCAGCCCGGCCACGGTGGGCCTGTGGGTGATCGGCGCACTGACGCTCGTCGCCGTGGGGGTCGTCCTCGGTGCCGCGTGGACGTCCCCGGCCGTTCCCGCAGCCCTTCGACCGCCCGCTCCCATCACCACCTTCGAGGTCCGGTCCGCGACGTTCGACGACGTCCGCTCCGTCCGGCTCGCCGTCGCCCGTGGCGAGGAGTCGGGGCTGGCATCACCCGGTAGCGGTCTGGTCACACGCTTCGACTGCCGTCCCGGCTCGACCATCGAGTCCGGGACCGCGCCGCTCTGGCTCGACGACGCACCGGTCGTCGCGCTCGCGACGACGCTCCCGCTGTGGCGGGACCTTCCGGTCGGCACCGAGGGCAACGACGTGCGGGCGCTGCAGGAGGAGCTGACGCGTCTGGGGCACCCGGTCGAGGCCACTGGAACGCTCGGCACGAAGACCCTGCGGGCAGTCAACGCACTCTTCGACGACCTCGGCGACCCCTCGGCCCTCACCTCCGTCCCGCGATCTCGTCTCCTCTGGATCCCCGAACCTTCGGTCACCGTCGCGGAGTGCTCGGTCACGACAGGGAGCCAGCTCGAGGCCGGAGCGGAGCTCGTCGTGACGCCCGGCACGCTGGCAGGCGTCGCGCTGCGCGACGGCGCGCCGTCCGACCTCGTCGCCGGGGCGCGCACGCTCCGGGTGGACGGGATCGACGTCGCGGTCGAGCCGCAGAACCCGATCACCGACCCAGCACTGCTCGCACAGCTCGACGCTGCGCCCTCGCTCCAGCAGGCAGGCACAGGCGACGAGGCGCCGGTCGGTCAGCTGCGGTTGGCAGAACCGGTCGACGTGTCGGTCGTCCCACCGTCCGCCGTGATCACGGCACCTGACGGGACGACCTGCGTGACCACGGACGCCGTGCCCCACAGGCTGCGGGTCGTCGGGTCCGAGCTCGGGCAGACGTTCGTCCTGTTCGACGGCACCCCGCCGACCGCCGTCGACACGTCGCCCCGACCGGACTCCGCGTGCGCGTGACGGCGAGCGGCCTCGGGCACCACTTCCCCGGGCGCCCCTGGCTCTTCCGCGGGCTCGACCTCGATCTGCGGCCAGGTCGCACCTACGCGCTCACGGGTCCGTCGGGGTCGGGCAAGAGCACCCTGCTCGGCCTGCTCGCCGGGTGGGAGGAGCCCCGCGAGGGCACCGTCGCGCGGGACGGCATCGGGCGGACCGGGTGGGTGTTCCAGAACCCGCACGGGACGCCGCGACGCTCGGCGCTCGACCACGTCGCGCTCCCGCTGCTCGTCCGGGGGCTGCACCCCCGGGAGGCGGAGCGACGAGCCACCGACCTCCTGAGCAGGTTCGGGCTCGACGGCATCGCGCAGCAGCAGTTCCGCCGCCTCTCGGGCGGGGAGGCGCAGCGCCTGATGCTGGCGCGGGCCATCGCGTCCGAACCGGGGCTCCTGCTCGTGGACGAGCCGACCGCGCAGCTCGACCTGCCGACCGCCCGCACCGTCAACGCGTCCCTCGGTGCGCTGCGCTCGCCCGCGACGATCATCGTCGTCGCGACCCACGACGCCGCGACCCGCGACTCCTGCTCGGACCACGTCGACCTGACGCTGGACCCCGCCGCATGAGGCTGCGCTCGATCCTGCGCGAGGCGTGGCGCAACGCTTCCACAGGCACCGCACGCTGCGTCACGCTGGCGCTGGTGCTGATCGGCCTGGTGGTGACCGCGACGGTCGCCGAGATCTCGACCGCAGCGACGCTCGAACAGCAGGCCGCGGACTTCCGGGCGGCGGGTGGGTCGGTCCTCACGATCTCAGCACCGGGCCGGGTCGACGGCGCGCGGTGCGAGTCGTTGCGCGATCTGCCCGGGGTGCACACCGCGGGTGCGCTCACCGTCCGACCGGACGAGTCCGTCACCGCCGTCGCCCTTCCCGGTGCCCCCATGCCCGCCGCGGACGCGAGTCCAGGGTTCCCGGCCGTCGTCGGCGCCACGACCGACGGTGGGCCGGGCCTGATCCTGACCGACGACGCCGTCGCGACGCTCGGCCTCGAGCTCGGCGACCGACTCTCCGCGACGACCGGGACGACTCGCCTCGCGGGCACCTACGCCTACCCTCGCGACGGCCGGAGGGACGGGTACGGCTATCTCGCGGTGAGCGTCACCGGGTACCGCGCACCCTTCGACGAGTGCTGGGTCGAGGCGTGGCCGATGACCACGGAGCTGAACCCCCTCCTCTTCACCGTGCTCCGGCCGGGCGGCGACGCCGACGACGTCCCCCAGGTGCAGCAGCTCAACTCCACGCTGGGTTCCGGGCTCGACGGCGCGGGGCTGTTCCACGATCGCGTCACCCGGTTCGGAGGGCTCCTCGTCGGGCTGATCGCTGCCGTCGTGGCCTTCGTCGCCGTACGGGCTCGCCGGGTGGAGCTCGCCACGGCCCTCCACGACGGGATGCGACGGCGTGACCTGTGGACGATCGTGTCGCTCGAGTCGGTCCTGTGGACCGCTCCGGCGGTAGCGGTCGGGATGGCGCTCTCCCTCGCCTGGTTCGGCCGGGACGGCGACCTGCTGGTCGGCGCGGTCCTCGGTGCGCGCGTGGCCCTGTCCGTGCTGGCGGGTGGCCTGGCAGGCGTCGCCGTCGCCCTGGCCACGACGCGCGAGAAGGACCTGTTCGCCTACGCAAAGGACCGATGACCACACCGACGCCGCACACAACCTACGCAACCGTAGGTTACGGTGGCGTAGTGAACACTCTGGCGACGAGGCCGTGGACCGCCCGCTACGCTCCCGGCGTCCCGACGGACGTCGCGGTGCCCGACGAGCCGGTCACGGCCGCTCTCTACCGCGCGGCCGAGCGCTGGCCGGACCGCGTCGCGGTCGACTTCTTCGGCGCGACCACCACGTACGCACAGCTCGTGGCGCAGGTCGAGCGCGCCGCGAGCGCCCTGCACGACCTCGGCGTCCGGCGCGGCGACCGTGTCGCGCTCGTGCTGCCCAACGCGACCTCGCACGTCGTCGCGTTCTACGCCGTCGAGCGGCTGGGCGGCGTCGTGGTCGAGCACAACCCGACGTACACGGCCGACGAGCTCGCCCACCAGCTCGCCGACTCCGGCGCGAGCGTCGCGGTCGTGTGGACCAAGACGGTCCCGGCCGTGCTCGAGGCGCGCGCCCACGTGCCCGGGCTGCGGCGCGTCGTCGGGCTCGACATCGCGCGCGACCTGCCGCGCGGTAGCCGTCTCGCGCTGCGCCTGCCCGTCGCCCGGGCCCGCGCGCAGCGCGAGGCCCTGCGTTCGCCGCTCCCGGCCGGCGTGCCCGACTGGCACGACCTCGTCCGGCGCGCGCGGGCCCTCCCCCCGGCGCTGCCGCACCCCGCCGCCGACGACGTCGCCCTCCTGCAGTACACCGGCGGCACGACCGGCACCCCGAAGGGCGCGGTCCTCACGCACCGCAACCTCGTCGCCAACGTGGTCCAGGGCCAGGCGTGGGCGTCGTTCGAGGAGGGCGCCGAGACCGTCTACGGCGTGCTGCCCTTCTTCCACGCGTTCGGCCTGACGTTCTGCCTCACCCTGCCCGCGCGCGTCGGCGCGACCCTCGTCGCGTTCCCCAAGTTCGACCCGCAGGCGTTCGTCGCCGCCCAGGCGCGGCGGCCCGCGACGTTCCTGCCCGGCGTCGCGCCCATGTTCGACCGCATCGTCACCGCCGCGGCCGACGCCCCGGGCGCGGGCTCCGACCTCACCTCGATCCGCCTGGCCTTCGCCGGCGCGATGCCCATCACCGCGGAGACGGCGCAGCGCTGGGAGGACGCGACGGGCGGCCTGCTCATCGAGGGCTACGGCATGACCGAGACGTCGCCGATCTCGCTCGGCAACCCGTGCTCCGACGACCGCCGCCCCGGCACGCTCGGGCTCCCGTTCCCCAGCACCGAGATCCGCGTCGTCGACGCCGACGCGCTCGACGCCGGCGACCTGCGCGACGCCGAGCCGTCCGAGCCGTCCGACGACGGCGTGCGCACCGTGCGCGGCGAGCTGCTCGTCCGCGGCCCGCAGGTGTTCCGCGGCTACTGGAACCGTCCCGAGGAGACCGCCCACCAGCTGCTCGACGACGGGTGGCTCCGCACGGGCGACGTCGTGCGCGTGGCCCTCGACGGCCCCGACGCCGGCCTCGTCACGCTCGTCGACCGCATCAAGGAGATGATCGTCACCGGCGGGTTCAAGGTGTACCCGTCGCAGGTCGAGGAGCACCTGCGCGGGATGCCCGGCGTGCGGGACGTCGCCGTCGTGGGCGTGCCGGGCTCCGGCTCCGACGAGCACGTCGCCGCCGTCGTCGTGCTCGACGACGCGGACGACGCCGCCTCGCCCCCGCGCGTCGACCTCGCCGCCGTGCGCGAGTGGGGCGAGAAGCGCCTCGCCCGGTACGCCCTGCCCCGCACGTTCGCCGTCGTGCCGGAGCTGCCGCGGTCCCAGATCGGCAAGGTGCTGCGCCGTGTCGTCCGCGAGGACCTCCTGGGCCGCGACGACGTCGAGCACCACCGCTCCTGACCGCGACGCACACCCGCACGCCGAACGCGCGAGGTAGAGCCCCGGTCCGCCGAGGTAGAGGCATGGTCGCGACCACGCCTCTACCTCGCGCGACCAGGGGTCTACCTCGCGGGACCGGGGCTCGCCCTCGGGGGCCGGGCGCCTGTTCGGCGTGGGGGCGGGGTTCGCCGTAACCTGGCACACGTCGTCGGCGACGTCCGCGACGCAGTCGGGCGGGCACCGGCGCTCTCCCACCCCGTCGCCCCGAGGAGGCCACGTGCCCGAGCCCGTCACCGCTGCCCCCGCACCGGCAGCCGCCGCCCCCCTGCCGCACGTCGTGGTGGTCGGCGCCGGGTTCGCCGGGCTCGCCGTCGTCAAGGGGCTCGCGAAGGCGCCCGTGCGCGTGACGCTCGTGGACCGCCGCGTCTACAACACGTTCCAGCCGCTGCTCTACCAGGTCGCGACGGGCGGCCTGAACCCCGGCGACGTCACCTACTTCCTGCGCGGGCTGCGGCTCAAGCAGAAGAACGTGCGGGTCGTGCACGAGCACCTCGTCGGCATCGACCACGAGGCGCGCCGCATCCGCCTCCTCAACGACGAGTGGGTCGACTACGACTACCTCGTCGTCGCCAACGGCGTCACGGCCAACTTCTTCGGCACCCCGGGCGCCAAGGAGAACTCGTTCCCCATGTACTCGCGGTCCCAGGCCATGAAGATCCGGGACACGCTCTTCATCCGCCTCGAGAAGGCCGCGGCGAACCCCGGCAAGGACGAGGGGCTGCGGGTCGTCGTCGTCGGCGGCGGCGCGACGGGCGTCGAGGTCGCGGGGGCGCTCGCGGAGCTCCGCACCGCGGGGCTGCGGCCCGCCTACCCGGAGATCCACGGCGACGCGTTCGAGGTGAAGATCGTCCAGCGCGGCGGCGAGGTGCTCAAGTCGTTCCACCCGAAGCTGCGCCGGTACGCGGCGGAGGAGCTGCGCCGTCGCGGCGTCGGCCTGCACCTGGGTGCCGGGGTCGCGGAGGTGCTGCCCGACGCCGTCGTCCTCACCGACGGCACGCGCATCCGCTCCGACCTCACGGTGTGGTCGGCGGGGGTCCACCCCCACGAGGAGGTCGACGACTGGGGCCTGCCGCGCGGCGAGGGCGGGCGCGTCGTCGTCGGCGACGACCTCCAGGTCGAGGGCCTGCCGGGCGTGTTCGCGGCGGGCGACATCGCGATCTCGCCCGCCGGGCTGCCGCAGCTCGCGCAGCCCGCGATCCAGTCGGGCGAGCAGGTCGCGCGGAACATCGAGGCGCTTCTCGCCGGGCGCCCGACGACGTCCCTGCGGTACTTCGACAAGGGCACGATGGCGGTCATCGGCCGGCGCGCGGCGATCGCCGAGGTCGTGGGGAGGCTGCGGCTCACGCGCGGCGTCGCGTGGCTCGCGTGGCTGTTCGTCCACATCATGGGGCTCATCGGGCCGCGCAACCGCCTCACGACGCTCGCCGGCCTGGTCACGCGCTACGGCTTCCCGTTCCACCGTCGGCCCATCCCGATCGTCGGCGACGTGCCGACCGTCCGGCCGCCGAAGCGCACCGGCACCGGGCGCCCCTGACGCCCGACGGCAGCCCGCGCGCGGGCCAACCGGGCACCCGTCGCGTACCCTCGATCACGCAAGCAGTTTCAGGGGGCAACCGGGGGCGGTGCAGTGGCAGGACGTATGACGGACCCGTCGGCGATGACGGACCGGACGAGCACCAGGAAGCACGACGACGGGACGCGCGACGCCGCGCGGCCGCGGGTCGTGGGAGCACCGCGACGCGCACGGGCGGTCGTGCTCGCCGTCGTGGCCGTGACCGCGCTCGCCGGGTGCCGCGTGGACGGGCTGCCGGGCGGCCCGGGGAGCCCGTCGCCGTCGCCCACGTCGCAGCCGACGACGACCCCCACCTCCGAGCCGACCGTGGAGCCGACGCCGGACCCGACCGGGGAGCCGACGGGCGGCCCCGGTGAGCCGGGCAGCTCGGACGGGGTCGAGGTCTCGGTCGAGATCGAGCCGGCGTTCTCCATGCCCAACCTCGTCGAGACGCGGCTCAAGCAGGCGCGTGCCGACCTGGAGAAGCGCGGGGCGGTGACGGTCGTCGTCGTCGACGCGCGCGACGCACGGGCCGGCGCCCTGCCCGGTGCGGCCAACGGCTGGACGGTGTGCGCGCAGGACCCGGAGGGCGGGGACCTCGTGCGCGCGTCGCAGACCGTGACGCTCGACGCCGCCCCGAACGCGAAGCAGTGCCCGTGACGCGCCCCTGACCGGGACCCGGCGCACCCGGCCCGGGCCGCCCCGGGTGGCGGCGCGGACGACGGCGGAGGACGGTGGACTCTCATCCTTCACAGACAGGAGTCCGCCGCATGAAGATCGCCCTCGTCGGTGCCCACGGCAAGGTGGGCCGGCTGCTCGTCCCGATCCTCGTCGACCACGACGCGACCGTCACGGGGATCGTGCGCGCCGAGGAACAGCTCCCGCTCGTCCGCCGCCTGGGCGGTGAGCCGCTCCTGCTCGACGTCGAGCACGCCTCGACCGAGGAGATCGCCGCCGCGCTCGACGGGTTCGACGCCGTCGTGTGGTCGGCCGGCGCCGGCGGCGGGGACCCCGAGCGGACGTACGCCGTCGACCGCGACGCCGCCGGCCGCACCATGGATGCCGCCGTCGCGGCCGGGGTGCCGCGCTACGTCATGGTGTCGTGGATCGGGTCGGTGCCCGACCACGGCGTCGACCCCGACTCGAGCTTCTTCGCCTACGCCGACGCCAAGCTCGCCGCCGACGACCACCTGCGCGGCACCGACCTCGACTGGACCGTCCTCGGGCCGGGCACGCTCACCGACGACGACCCGACCGGGGCGATCCGCGTCGTCGGCGACGGCCCGGACGGCCTCGACGGCGCGGACGACGTGCCCGACGGCGCGGCCTCCCGCGTCTCGCGCGCGGACGTCGCGATGGTGGTCGCCCAGGCGCTGCGCACGCC
>VFQP010005171.1_pt1 | contig 11572 bp, 15 predicted proteins | sample 3512351 | NCBI WGS metagenome assembly VFQP01 (sample SAMN10412372, study PRJNA504923) | tailings metagenome | isolation source: Relicate 1 Philex TSF1 revegetated site | place: Philippines: Tuba, Benguet | collected 2017-08-29
ACCGCACTACCCACACGCGCCAGCCTGCCCCCCTGCTCCGCCTGGTCGACGTTGAGCTTGCCGGTGGCAAAGTAGTCGAGGAAGAAGAGGGGCTGCGCGCCCGAGCACACCACGTCGTTCACGCTCATGGCCACCAGGTCGATGCCCACCTGCACGTCGATGCGGGGCGCGTGGTCAGCGAGCAAGCCGTGCGTCAGCAGCTAGCAGGTCGCCAGTTCCTTTGGGGCCACTGGCGTGCGTGCGCCCATCGTGTCCGCGCCCAAGGCGTGCAGGCGCATCCTGCGGCACGCCTCGCACGGCGTGCCGAGGCGAGTCCGGCGAAACTGCGCCCCCAGAGGCTCCGCCGTCACGGGTGCGATGCCACGAGCTGCGGACGCTCGCCGCGACTGACGCTGCGCGACGCCGCGCCTCGTCCTTTGCCCCTGCCGCTGCTGCTTGAAGCGGAGATCCCCCGCGCAGAAGGCGCCCCCGCGTGCATCGAGAGGACCACGCCGCGTCGCACCGCTGCTGACCGAACTATGCTCACCGTGTCGTGCTTGTTGATGTCGAAGGCCAGCTTGAGCTTGGTGCCCACGCCGTCGGTGCCCGAGACCAGGTAGGAATCGCCAAATGGCACGAAGCCGTTGAAGCCGGTGTTCATCGAGGGGTTCATCTTCTTGATGCGGCGCACGAGCTCGTCGCCGGCGTCAATGTCCACGCCAGCCTGCTTGTAGGTGAGGCCCTGGCCGCTGGGCGGGGGAGGCGCGATGGCGCTGGCGCGCACGCTGCTGCGCACGGGCGCCACTGGCACGGGCACGGCGGCGCTGCTGGCCTTGCCGCTCGCCGAGCTGGCCTTGCTGGAGGTGGTGTTCCTGAGCTGCATCTGCATCGTGCGTGCGGCACAAGCGCGACAGCGGGCGGGAAGGAGAAGACGAGAGCGCGCACACGAGCGGGTGCTGGTGACCGGCAACAAGCTGTGAGCGCGTGGGCGGTGGGTCGCGGGGTTCTTGGGGCTGGCGAGGAGGTCGTGCTGCCATGCGCCCGCAACGTGCAGAGGTCAGCACGACGTGCGTGGGCCAGGAAGGCACGCTGGAGATGGTGGCCATGGTGCAGCTGTCGGGATTGCGTGTGAGGAGCAGGCACTGCGGAGCTGTGTCCAGACGTCCGACGATCATCACCGTGCGCCGCGCGGGCGCTTCTTCTTCATCTGGCCACTTTGCCGGCGTGCGCGGCGTGGCCTTGCCTGGATGAGACCTTGTGCTTGTGCTGGTGAGGAGGCCTGCGCAGCACGCGACACTCGCACATATCTCGGTGGGCCGCCGCCAGGCAGCGTGCAGAGCGCACCATCAATCTCAACGCCCTCACCTGCCGTTGCGGTGCTGCTGCGTTGCCTTGCCGTGCTGCTTGCTGCGGTGCGCGCCATGCTGGTGGCCGTTGCCGTCCTCCTCCTGCTGTGCCTCGTCCTCGTCCTCATCATCGTCCGATGCGGCCCTGGCAGGCGCACAGCGGGCAGGCACATCCGCGCACTGCTGTGATTGACACCCCATCCACCCATCCGCTGCTGCAGCTGCTTGCACAGTGCTGTAGGTGCCGTAGCTGGCGTCGCTCAGCACACGCAGGCGTACTCACGGCTCGTCGTCTGAGCAGAGCGCCAGCGGCGCCGTGGTCACAACCGTGCGGGTGCCGTGCTGCTCATACACCGCCACGTTGCTGCCGGGCGCCCCTGCTGCCCCCGTTGCTGCTGCTTCCGCTGCCCGCTCCGCTGGCGCCGCAGCTTGCCCCTTCTTGTGCTTCCTGGCCCCTGCGCCCGCACACGTGCATCGTGTGTCTGGCTCCACGCGCGTCCTGCCTCAGGCAGTGCATTGCTCAATGGGCAAGGCCTGTGCTGCCGTCGTCCACGCACTGCGCTCCACACCTGCGTCCTCCTCCTCGTCGTCGCTGTCGCCCCAGTTGTCCCCCAGCCCCAGCTCCTCTTTGAGCTTGGCGCGCTTCTGCAGAGCGCAGTTATGGCAGAGCGGACACAGAAACTTTTGCAGCAGCTCATGGCTTGCTCCGCATGCCTGCGCATCGTCCACGCCTCCTACCTCTGCCCGCTGCTCCAGCCGCGCCTCCCGCTCCTTCTTCTTGATGATCCTGTGTCAGGCCAACCACGCACTCACAGCGGGGATCCCTGAACGCCAGCACAGCACAGCCCCCCACACGGGGGCGGCATCGCGCCGGAGTGCGCACACGCACGCACTCTTGCGCCTCCTTGCGCCGCTGCTGCTTCCGCTTCCTGAAGCCCGTTATGAAGTCCCTGCGACGGTGGCCACCAGAGGCATGGCGGCACGCTGGCGCGATGGGGACGCGGCGGCTGTGCATGCGCGCGCCCACGGCCCCAGGTTCCGCAGCACTCACTTGTGCTTGGCTGGGTCGAACACGACCTCCACGCCCTTGGACTTGAGCTGCCGCTTGGCGACGTGGTTGAAGGCGCCATCGACGACGCCGTGCGACTGCTGCAGGAGCGCCGCGCGCGTCGGGACGGGCACCAGCAGCTCGTCCGCATGCAGGCTGTGCTGCTGCTGCTGCACGCGGCGGTGTTTCGCCATCGAAGTTCTGCGCGCTTCGCGCTTCTGGAGGACCTAGGGTTGGTCTCCGGGTGAGTGCACGACTCAAGATTCAGCACAACGAGCGACCCTTCCCACACCGTCTTGGTCTTCTCATAGCTCTTCTCGCTCAGGGCCCCACACTGCGTCACATTGGCCCACAACAGCAAGCACGATGAGGAGCACGACGAGCACTTGGCTCAGCCGAGGCAGCCGAGGAGGTCATGGCGTGGCCCCTGCAGCTGCGGCGAGCGTCAATTCTCCGGGGGGCCTCCTGGCTCGCAGGATGCTTCCTGGCCGCACGCTCAACAACCCCAGTGGTGGGAAGCAGCAGCTTGGCGCAGCGCACCGCGCAGCGCAGCGGGTGGGCAGCAGGGCGCTGCACGCGTGCAGAGGTGAGCGCTGCTCGTTTGGAGCACGGTTTGGGCGCGCGTATCCTCCTGCCTTCGTGGACAGCTGGACGGGGCAACTCGCGGCTCTCGATGCTCCTCCGCGCAGCTGCGGCCGACGAGCGCCCGATGAGCACGAGCTCGAGGGCCGAGCACACGCCCATGGCTTTCCACGAGCACGACTTCCACAGGTGCACGGCGCTTGCGGGCGGGGGCGGGGGCGCGAGGAAGGCGCACGTCGAAGGCACGTCCAGCTCGGATGCCGTGCAGAGCGCCCCCCAGAGCGCTCCAGGGAGGAGCGGCGTGCGTGCGTGTGCCTGCAGGGTGCACTTGTGCTCCGCGCCTTACGGCCCCATGAAGCTCTTTGAAGACCGAGGCACCTTTAGCGGTGGGTGTGCGCGGCGCCAACGCGGCGCCAGCGCGACTCACACGCCGCCCGGGCGCCGGAACTGCAGGCCTCCTGCAGGTCCTCAGGAAGGAACCTGACACTGTTGTCCTTGTATGTGCGCTGCGCCCGCAGGCGTGCTGGTGTTCAAGAGGGAGAGCGACGCGCGCTCGAGCGACGACCAGGACGTGCTGGAGGTGAGCGCGCCCCACCTGGCTCCTGGCCCCCACCTGGCGCTGCTCGCTGGGCCAACTCGCCTGAGGCAATGTGGTTGAGCCGGAGGAGTCCCACCCCGAGGAGGATGCGGAGCTGCGGCGCAGCTGGTGCGCGTCGTTTTTGAACGCTGCGACGCACACAACAGGTGTTTGTGGCGGGCGACACGGCGTACAACACGTGGTCGCTGCTCACGCACCGCGTCAGCGACCGGCCCATGGTGCACGAGCTCATGTGGACGGTGCGCGCCTTCGGATGACGATGGGACTGTCCTGGCACCGGTCGCAGCACGTCACGTTGCCTGGCTCCACTCACACCCCACACACACTCCTGCTGCTGCCGCAGCTGCTGGAGAGGGCGCAGCATGGCGGCGACGCCAGCAACTGGGCGCTGCTGCGCGTGGCCATCGTGGAGCTGCGCGCGAACGTCTTCATCGGCCGCCTCTTTTTTGGTGAGCCGCTGCGGACTGGGGCGCAGCCTTGGGTTCCACCGCTGGAGCCGGCAGGTCGCTTGAGCACACAGGACGTGGTGTGCACCTTGGCCCTGTCACGACGCAGGCGACAAGGAGACAGGCGAGGTGCTGTGGGACTGCGACTGCCGCCCCAGCGACGGCGTGTACCTCAGCCTCAGGGTGAGCAGTGCCCCAGCGCCCATAAATACCTTTGCAGGGAAGCGGAGCACTCACGCCACAGGCCGCATCCACCCATGCTGCAAGCGCCCTTTACCCGCGCAGTCCGACTGCCCCTCCTACGTGCACCGGCGCGTGTGGGACCAGGCGGCTATCCCCGTGCGCAGCAGCTCCGTCTACAAGCTGGTGGCCGCCTCCACCCCCTCTGCCGCCTCGTCCTCCTCCTCAGCCGCCTCCGCCGCGCCACCCTCCTCCGCCTCCTCCTCCTCCTCCAGCACCACCACCGCCAGCAGCGCGGCGCCCTCGTACCCCGACTACGTGGTCAAGTCCGGCTCGCCGGGCGGCAGCTTTGACCGCGACGACGACGACAACGACGACGAGCGCCGCCACCACACCGGCGGCCGCCCGGCGGGCGCGGCGGCGGCGGCCGGCGGCAGGGGCGGGCGCGGCGCCGGCGAATGGCAGGGCAAGGCGGCCAACCCGCTGGCCACAACCGAGTCGCTCACCATGGAGGACGTGACGCTCATCCGGTGAGGAGGAGACGGGGGGCCTGGCTGTGGGTGCGCAGTTGGGTGAGAGTCTCAAGCTGACTTATTGACCCGGCGTGTGCGTGCCTTGCCTGGCCAGGCCGGACGACCCTGACGCCGTCAAGCTGCTCAAGCGGCAGCTGCTGGTGGCGGTGGCCGAGGAGAACTACCGCGAGGCGGCGCGCCTGCGCGACCACGCCTGGATGCACCTCTACCGCGACATGCACGTGCTCAGGTGAGGAACGCCGGCGGGCGCTGCGCGCGCCGACGATGGGTGCGTGTGAGGGTTGGGTTGGTCGTGTCTTGGCAGGCGGAGAGCGCGTCGTGCGTGCGCGTGTGTGCGGGTGCGCACGCAGGCTGCGGGGGCGGTACGAGGACGCGCACCGCGTGGAGATGGAGCTCAAGCGGCAGATTGAGGCGGTGGCCAGCGCCACGCAGCTCTGACCCTGGGCGGGGCGTTGAGGCGCGACGCGGCGACGCCCCCTCTCTGGGATGTGAAGAGGGGGGGCGGTCAGGCGGCGTGTGGCGCGACGAGCGGCAGCAGGCTTTTCCTCCTTCTTTGTCTGTCGCGGGCGCAGCGGCCCGGGTGTGGCCGCCACCCGTGAGGTGGGCGGTGGGTGGTGCAGCGGACGGATGGTGGTGGTGCGCTGCGTAGGCAGTCAGCGGAGGGCCAGGTGCGGCGTGGCGCACGTAGCGGCGACCTGGGGTGATTCAGTGACCAGGGTGGCGCGCTCTGCTGGCACGCAGCTGCTTTTCTCCCCTGCTCAGGCCATCCAGGAGGCCCCTTGTTCCTCGTCTGCTCATGACGCGCTGACGCCCGCATGCCACGCCATGCCGGGCGTCAGCGCGGGGGCCCCGATGGTGAGGCCTCGATTTTCCTCGGACGCAGAGAGCGGCAGCGTGGCTGTGTGGGCGTGCTGACTTGAGGGGTGGTTGAGCGCCCGCACCAGGGCAGAGTTGAGCGGCTGGGGCACCATGTACCCCCGTGCAGCGGGTGCGAGAGCTTTGGACGCGCAGGCCATGACATGGCAAGGCAGGAGCGAGAACCCAGGTGGTGGCGGGAGAGAGCTATGACTGCCCGCGGCCTGACCCCTCCATGGACGGACGAATGACGATGCGTGCCGCTGACGCCTCCTGACTCAAGAGAGCCTTAACTGAGCGTTGTGCCTCTCGCGCCACGCCGACAGCGTTTGTGGCCTGACTGCGCTGAGGAGAGAGCTGCTGCCGGCGCCGGCGTGTGAGAGAGAGGCGGACGGGCGTGGTGTGCTCTGGGCGTGTCCGTGCGCACACGCCCGAGTGTGCTCGCTTCTTGCTCCCTGGTTGAGACAGGCGCCCCTGGCCTGCTGGGGGGCGTGTTGGGCTTTTGCGGCTGCTCAAAACGTCAAGCGCACTGCCCCGGAGCCCCTGGTGCAGGGCGCGAGAACTGTTTTTGTGCGCCGCTCCGCAGGCTTGCTCTTGCTGCTGTTACTCTTTGTTCTTTTCCCCCTCTTCTTTGGGTTGAGCGCCGTCCATCTGCCAGGAGGACGGCGCACTGTTGGCGACGATTAGGTGTGCCTGCACAGGTTGGCACGGTGACGTGTTGACGACGAGTTTTGCATTCCTGCCTCTCCCACCCTCCCATCCTGTGCACACCAACAAGGAGCACGCTGCTTTTGCTCGGTTGGTGCACGGGCATGCTGGGTCGTAGGCCAGCAGCAGCACCGGCAACGCGCTGAATCCGGCGCTTTTTGACCGCGCTGTCTTGGCCCCAAACTGGCGCAGCACCAAGACCACCGTGGTGCTGCCGTTGAAGGAGTGTATTTCATTCGCGCCGTCAAGGCCCGCCTGCTTTGTACGATATATATGCCCCTCACGGCGCTGCCAGCTCTCGTGACGGCGACTGTGTTGCAACTGTGTAGACAAGCAGAGACGCGATGGTGATCAAAAGAACGGCAGCGAGGAGCCCCTGCGCCCCTTCTTGCCCTTGCCCTTGCCCCCGGGGCGTCCCGTGCCGCCCAGGCCGCGGACCGGGTTGAGCGCGGCGCGCGTGGACCCCGTGTTGCCGCCGCGCCCCCTGCCCCCGCCGCCCCCGCCGCCCTGCTTCTTGATGGCGCCCCGGTCCAGCCGCAGCTTTCCCGCCGTGAAGCTGCGCCCCAGCTCGTTCAGCCCCCGGTCGCGCGTCCGCTCTGCGGCAGCACAGGAGGAACTCGCGTCATGCGTCGCACCACACCGCGATGGCACACCGTCACACAGGCAAACATCAGGGCCTCACCGTGGTCGAGCTTCTTCTTCTTGCTGAAGCCCTTGCGCTTGACCATGCCCGCCTGCATGGCCTCCTCCAGCTGGCGCGCCTCGCGCGTCTGGCGCGCGGCGGCGATGCCCTTGCCCATGAAGGCGGGCATGCGCGGACCTTTCTCCGCCTTGGCGCCCAGCCGCTGCAGCATGGCCGCCTCCCACTTCTTGCGCTCCTTCTTGTCCAGCGCAGACGCGCCTGCCAGCGTGCACAGATATAACGATACAACGCGGGGCCAGCCACGTGGCAGACTTGAGGGCACGGTCCCCACCACGACACCCGACGAGGTGCCCGCGCGGCGGCGGCACCCCGCCCCCTTCCCAGTTGTCCATTGACCAGCTCCCGCCCGCACCTAGCCGCTCCACCTCGAGCTTGAGCCGCTGGAACTCCTCGGGGGACAGGTGCGCCGCGTCCTCGTCCACCTCGTCGTCCAACCCCCCGCCCCGCCCGCCGGGCCTGCTGCTGCTGGCAGGCGCGTCGTGGACCTTGCTCACCTGCAGCAGCAGCAGGAGAGGGGCAGAAGGGAAGGAGAGTTGGGGCGGTGCGCTGACGACCGCGGCGAAGGCGCCACCGAGCGACCGCGCACCTTGGAGGACATGAACATCTTGCGGTCGTGCCAGGATGCCGCGCTGGAGGGCAGCACGCCCTGCGCCGCCGCACCCGTGCTGCTGGCTCGCTTCTTGCCGGGCGGCGGCAGCACGGGCGCAAACACCTCCTCGATGGCGTCCTTTTCAGGCGCCTTGCGCTTGGCCTTTGACGGTGGCGCTTGCTGCTGCTGCTGTTGCTGTTGCTGCTTGTTGGGCTGTGCTGCCGGTGCTTGGTGCGTGCCAGCGCTGCCGCCACTGCTGCCGTCTCTTCCCGCTTTGCTGCCTGCGCACGCATACACACACACGTCGTCACGGCCTGTGTGCCTGTTTGGCTGCTGGAGACGGCAGCAGCAGTCCCGGGGGCCGCGCACCGGGTGTACGCCGCTTGGCGGCTGTGCGTGGCTTTTGCGCGTCCTCGTCATCGAACATGGACATGAAGCGTTCACCTGCAAACGTGAGCGTGGGACATGCCAGCCTCAGGAGCACCGTGCACGCAGGCGCGCCAAGAAGGTGCGCGCCTCCCAGAGCTCACCCATGGCCTGAAGCCGGCGCAGGGCGTCATCGCCGTCGTGCTGCTGCTGGTGGTCCATCTCGTACTCACCGCCGCTCTCTGTTCTGCTCGTGCTCCTCCCTCGACCGAGGGTTTGCTCGGTGGGAGGAGGAGCGGCGATGCAGCGCTCCCTGCCTGCTGCGCTGTAGACAGGCCCGTGAGCTCACCTCGAGCGCATCGCCGCTTGTCCTTAGACCTGATGCCCACCAATCGCGAGTGAGACGGGGCTGGAGCGCGCTCGATGGTGTCCCATCGGCCCCTGGCGGGGGGCGCTGCGGGTGCAGACAGCGACTCTGGGACCCCCAGGCACCACCACCACGGCGGCAGCAAGCACTCCCCCAGCCCCAAGCACACGCACGGCGGGCCGAACACCACCACGTGGGAGCTCCACGGAGCTGGAGGAGGCCACGCGCAGGGAGGCGGCAAGCGCAGCAGCACGACGGGCAGCAGCACCTTCACGTCCCATTCGCACAGCAGCTCAGGCGACCGGCAGCTGCAGCAGCACGAGCTCAGCGAGCACCTGTTCCCTCGGGCGCACTCCCACCCGCTCCCGGCGCTGCACCCAGCTGCCCGGGCCCTCTGCAGCATTTGCGAGGACTCGGACTTGGGTGAGTTGACGCCGTGGCGACGCCCTGCGCTCCCTGTGTGTGGGGATGCGAGAGGTGATGCCGGCGCGCACTCACGGCAGGTGCTGCGCGCTGCGTGTGCGGCGCAGCTCTCATGTCAGTCGCGGCCGTGGCCGCCATCATCCTCTGCCTGCTCGTCACGCACCTGCGGACGCTCGTCCCAGCCACCCCGCCCCCGGCGCTACAGCAGGTCCACGTCGCAGCCTCAGGCACGCCCAAGCCCGCGCCCGTCCAAGGCGGCCAGGCCTCCAGCACCTCCACAGCAGCCAGCGGCGATGGTGGCGGGCAGCAGGGCGCAGCAGCACCCGGCAGCGCTGACACGACGGCAGCGGCGGCGCGGTCAGAGCCCTGGCGGCCGCTGCGGCAGCCGCTGGTGATCGCGCACCGCGGCCTGTCGGGGCTCTGGCCCGAGCACACGCGGGAGGCGTACCAGGGAGCCATCGACGCAGGTGAGCAGCGGCAGCGGTGGTGGGCCGCACGCGCCTCTCTCTTTGGTGGAGAAGTGGAGGAGTTGCTCTCGCGCGGTGGCGGTGCCTAGTGAGCCCTGAGCACGCCGGCCACCCTGTTCCTGCGCAGGCGCCGACGTGATTGAGTGCGACGTGGTGCTGACGCGGGACCTGGTGCCCATCTGCCGGCACGACCCCGAGCTGAGCGGCAGCACCGACGTGCTGAGCAAGTTTGCGCAGCTCAAGCGCTCGTACGACATTGACGGCGAGCGCGTCACGGGCGTGTTTGCCGCCGACCTCACCATGGAGCAGATCAGGCAGCTCAGGGCGGTGAGCGGCGCGCTGCTCGTCGGTTTGGGGGGGAGGGGGGTTGGGGGCGGGAGGGCCGCAGACACGAGGGAGGGAGGGAGGACAGGAGAGAGGGGGCTCCAGCGACGCGGCCCTGTCGACAGGGCCCATCGTGTGTGCCGTGTGGTGCGTGGGTCTGGCGCCCTGCAGGTGCAGCCATGGCCGTTCCGGGACCAGCAGTACAACGGCAAGCTGCCGCTCGTCACCTTGGATGAGTACCTGGACGTGGCCCTGGTGCGCACATTCGTGCAGTTCAGCTTTTGAAGCGAGAGGCTCTGTGCTGCACGCCTGTCGCTACGAAATCAGTGCCACATTTATTCCACGCGGCCGCAGGCGGCGTCGGCGCCCGCCCGCTCGCCCTCAACGGCCCAGCAGCAGCAGCAGTCAGACAGCGCCCAGTCAGCGCGGCCGGCAGCAGCCAGGGGCCAGCGACGCAGCAGGCACCGGGCGGTGGCCGTGTACGTGGAGACCAAGAGCCCCACGTGGCACAACGCCCTCCCGCACGTGCGGCAGGCCAACACATCCATCGAGGCGCTGGTGCTGGCGGCGCTCGAGCGCAGGGGCTTCCAGGGGCCCATCAACAGCGACCGCTGGCGCGCCAGGCCGGCCTTCCTGCAGGTGCGCGCCTGGATTTGCCTCCGTGGCGAGCGCTGCGTTCCGTGGGCCGTTGCACCCACTCGCCGCAGCGCGTGCTATGCATCCAATGGTGTCGGCGCAGTCGTTTGAGACGGGCAGCCTCCGCGCCCTGTCGCAGCACACGTGCCTGCCGCTCATCCAGCTGGTGGGCGGCAACATGAGGTGAGCACGTTCGCACGCCTGGGCCTCCCTGGTGGGCCGACCGCCCGTCGGCAGCCCCGCGCGGCAGCACGCGGGGCTGCCGGCCTCGCACCGACGTGGCGCGCCGTGCCCCGCGGCGCTGCTGCCGCGCGCAGCGAGGTGCTGCCCGAGGGGCGCACCACGGAGCAGGTGCTGAGCGGCGCGTCGCTGCGGGAGCTGGCGGCCTTTGGCGTGGTGGGCGTGGGCCCGGGCAAGCAGCTGCTGGTGCGCTGGGAGGAGCCGCCGCCGTCGCAGGAGGGCGACAAGCAGGGGCGCCGGCGCGAGCTGCAGCAGGAACAGAAGCAGCAGCAGCAGCAGCAGCAGCAGGCGACTCGTGGGCGGCTCATCAGCTCCGGCGTGGTGGAGCGCCTGCACCAGGAAGGCTTCCAGGTGCGCGCTTTGGCAGGGCACGTGGGCCGAGCGCGTGCGTTCACGGAACTAGTTCTCCGCTCGTCGAGTTTTTACGTGTCGACGCCGCCAGCCGCCTGTGTCCGTGCGTGCGTGGGCGCAGGTGCATCCGTACACGTTGCGGAACGAGGCGCAGTTCGTGCTGCCGGGCCTGGACGGCAACGCCACGCGGGAGCAGGAGCTGCTGCTGCTGCAGCTGGGCGTGGACGGCGCCTTCACCGACTTTTCCGGCACGGTCGTGGGCGTGCTAGACAGGGCGCGGCAAGCGGGCTTCACCTGGGACATGAGCGTGGCCAACCGGCCGGCCACGCGGCCGTGCCCCCAATCGCCGGGGGCCACCACGCCGGCAACGGCTCAGGCGAGGGCGGGGCGCATGGTGCTGGCCTCTGCTGCTGCTCAAGCGAGGGCGGGGCGCAGGATGCTGGCCAGTGGTGCTCGAGCGCGAGCTCTGCGCGGCGGCGCGGCTGGGGCAGGGCTGCGCAACCCGGCGGGCGCCGTCGGCAGCTTGATGCCGTCGTGAATCGTGCTCTCCACATTGAACTTGACGACGTCGTGCATGTCTTGACATTGCTCACGCGGATCACGCATCCGTGCGCGTCACATGCAACAGTGTGCGCCAGCGGCCGCACAGCAGCTGCCAACACGCAGCCATGGAGGAGAGTCCGCACCACACAGCAGCAGCCGCTGCTGCTGCTGAAGAAGAAGCAGACGATGAGGACGCGATGGCCGGCCTCCTGGCCGAGCTGAACCAGCACAGGACCGCGCTGCGCCGCGCGAGCACGCGCGTCGTGCCACACGCGGCGCGCGAGACGC
>VFQP010005172.1_pt1 | contig 11569 bp, 12 predicted proteins | sample 3512351 | NCBI WGS metagenome assembly VFQP01 (sample SAMN10412372, study PRJNA504923) | tailings metagenome | isolation source: Relicate 1 Philex TSF1 revegetated site | place: Philippines: Tuba, Benguet | collected 2017-08-29
CAAGTTATCCAGCACGTTAAAAATTTTCTGCTTGTCGCCGGCCTTGGTCGGCTCCAGCGCGACACCGCTTGAACCGGCATAGGTGACAATCGACACCGTATCGTCGGCCGACAGCGTATCCAGCAGCATCTTGAACGAATTGACCAGTAGCGGCAGTTTATCGGCGCTGTGCATCGACCCCGACGTATCCAACAGGAACACAAGGTTCGATTTCGGCTTGGTCTGTATCTCGTAGCCTTTGACGCCGATGTGGATCAGCTTGTTACCGCTGCGCCACGGGCTGTCGTATACCGCCACGGTGGGCAGGAACGGGGCGCCGCCCGCTTCGGGCACGGCATAGTCGTAATCAAAATAGTTCACCATCTCTTCGATGCGGATCGCGTTTTTCTGGGGCAGCACGCCGTTGTTCAGCGCGCGGCGCACGAAACTGTAGGACGACGTATCGACGTCGATCGAGAAAGTCGATACGGGCTCCGCCTGCACGGCCTTCACGCTGTTTTCTTCAAACGCCTGAAACTGGTCGCGGCCGATGTCTTGATATTGATGCTGGATCATATCCACCGGCGGCTGCGACGGGGCAATCATCATATCCATCTCGGCTTCCATCGGCGCCACAAAACCGGGCATCGCATTCGATACTGGCGCAGCGGCTGGCGGTGCGGACGGTTTTCTCGCTGCACGCTCGCTCATGGGGGCGATTTCGCGCACGACGTTGGATTCTTCTTTGGCCTTTTGAGGTACAGCTGCTCCCATCATCGCAGGCGCGCCCTGCGTGATGGAAGGGGCACCGGCGGCAATATCTTTATCTGCGGACTCAAGCGTGCGCGCGCTACCCGTTTTTTTCCATTCAGCAAGCGGATCACCCTTCTGCGGGGCAGGCATCGCAGCATTTGCCGCAGCTCCCGATTCTTCGGTGGCAAGGGGGATAGCGGAGGCGCCTGCCTGTGCGGCACGTTCGGCTCCAATGCTGTTTTGCTGTTCCAGACGCTGGCGCACATCTTTATCTATGGCGGGCTGTGGCGCAGCAGCTTCGTCCGCGAACAGGCTGCCCGACCCTTCAAGGCTCATGCTGGAAGCATCGATCCTTGTATCATCAACCACCAATTCCGACACCTTCGCATAAAAGAACGGCGTGCCCAGCACAGCGATCAGCGCGCAGGTAGCGACTGCGCCCGTGGTGCCCGATATAACAAAACGTTTCTGCATAATTTTTCTCCTGACATGGCTCAAAATGTTTCCGATGCCTGTCAGACGTTTCGTTTCGGTATTGGCTTGGGTGGTTTTTGACATTTTTTCGTCAAAGGCCGCCATGGCGCGTTCAAGCGCCTGATTTTTCGCGCCTTTCGACGGTTCGGGCGCTTTCAGACGCGAAAGCAGATCTTCAAGCTTTCTGTCATCCATGACGTTTCCCCTTTTGTTTCAAATCCAGCGTGGCGGCGATTTTCTTGCGCGCTTCGGATACGCGCCATGAAACCGTGCCTTCGGGACAATCCAGTATCTCGCCCGCCTCGCGGTGGCTCATGCCGTGCCAGCAGACCAGCACGACAGTTTCGCGCAACGTCTCCGGCAGCTCCGCCACCGCCCGCAGCACGTCTTTGTCTTCCAGCTGGCGTTCGGGGTCGGGCGCGGCCGATATGTATTCGACATCGTCAAACAGCGGCATTTCGCGCGCCCCGCGGCGGTTTTTGGCTTTGTAAAAATCCTTGGCCGCGTTGATGACAATACGGTATAGCCACGTGGTAAAGGCGGCATCAAAGCCAAAGCTGCGAATATTCTGCGCCAGCTTGACCGCGCTTTCCTGCGCGATGTCTTCGGCATCATCCCGATGGCCGCACCATTGCCAAGCGACTTTGAACATCAGCCCATAGTGCCTTTCCACAAGCATGGCAAAGGCCTGACGGTCGCCCGCCTGCGCGTTCCTGACCAGTGTATGGTCATCCTGCTGCATATGCCCTGCCCTTGTTCCTGCCTGTTAGACGACCCTGGCCGTCTCTTCCTTGGTAGATTTTTTAGGGCAGGAAATCAATTACTTAATTTATTACGGGGTAGGCGGCACCTGCGGCGGCATGCCCGGCGTTTCGGCCGGCACCGTGGCCGGCAGATTGGCGGCCAGCCATTTCTGATATTCATCCGCATGTTCAAGTTCTGTCGTCAAACCGCAAAGGCCGGAGAGGAAAACGCCGTCCTGATCCTTGCGCTCCGCAAAGACCAGATAGGCCTTGCCCATGTGAAAGCCGTCGCCCCAGTAAACATTCCGGCGTACCGTCACGGTTTCCCCGTCCGTCACGCCTTTCCATGCCTTGCTGACCAGAAAGCTATAGGACACGTTTTTATCCAGCGCCTCTTCCGCGCCCGGCACGATATTCACATCATCGCGGCGGTCGGCGACCACCACGCCTTCGAATATGGCGGCAGCGCTTTCAAGCGTATGCGCCGTCAATTGCGGCGCGGCGCAGCTGAGGGCATGCGCGGGCGCACCCGACAGCAAAACAAACAAAGCGGTGATGGCAAAAGCGCTGCGAAACATAAAATATCCTCCGTTTGATTGACAGCCCTGCAGGTAGGACGATGCCGCCCCGTGCATCCTTGGGGTCCCTATAAAGAAAAATGCAAAAGGCCCAGCGATTTCATACTGGCATGGCCGCTGCGCGAAATAATCAAATGGTCATGCACCAGAATATCCAGCGCGCGGGCGGCGCGGATAATCTCTTCAGTCATGGTAATATCACTGTCCGACGGCGTCGGATCGCCTGACGGATGATTGTGCACAAGGATCAACGCGGTCGCGCCCAGCTCCAGCGCGCGGCGCACGATTTCGCGGGGGTAGACGGGAGCATGATCCACCGTGCCGATCTGCTGCACTTCGTCGGCAATCAATTCATTCTTGCGGTTTAAAAACAGGATGCGGAAATGTTCGCGCTTTTCATGCGCCATAGCGACATGGCAATAATCCAGCAGCTTTTGCCAAGACCCCAGCACGGGTTTTTTATGTACGTCCGCCACCAGCATGCGCTGCGTCAGGGCGTGCACGGCCTTTAAAAAAATCGCCGCGTTCTCGCCCAGCCCCTTGACGGATTTAAGGTCTTCCAGCGACGCGCCCAGCAGCCCCGCAATACCGCCGAATTCGGCAAGCAATTGCTTGGCCAACGGCTTCACATCGCGGCGCGGAATGATGGCGAACAGGATCATTTCCAAAAGTTCGTAATCTTCGAAGGCGCCCGCGCCCGATTTGGCGAAGCGCCCGCGCAAACGGTCGCGGTGGCCGGCGTGATGCGGTACAGCCGGTTTGGTGGCAGCGACAGCGGATGGCGCTTTACGTTCAGGCATAGGGCGGTTTTGTGTAACCCTTGGGCGAGTTGGTAAAAATCTCGTATCCGGTTTCGGTGACCGCCAAGCTATGTTCGAACTGCGCCGAAAGGCTGCGGTCTTTGGTGACCGCCGTCCAGCCATCGGCCAGAATTTTGGTTTGCCAGCCGCCTGCGTTGATCATCGGCTCGATCGTAAAGAACATGCCGGGCTGCAGCACGGTGCCCGACCCTGCGCGGCCGTAATGCAGCACCGATGGCGGCGCATGGAATACGCGGCCAAGGCCATGGCCGCAGAAATCGCGCACCACGGAAAAACGCTGCGATTCAGCATAGGATTGAATAGCATGGCCGACATCGCCCAACGTCGCGCCCGGCTTCACGGCCTGAATGCCGCGCATCATCGCCTCGTACGTCGCATCGACCAGCAGGCGCGCCTTCACAGGCACATTCTCGCCCGCATAATACATGCGGCTTGTATCGCCGTACCAACCGTCGATGATGACGGTCACGTCGATATTCAGGATATCGCCATCGGCCAGTTTCTTCTCGCTCGGGATGCCATGGCAGACGACGTGGTTGATGGAAATGCACGATGCGTGCTGATAGCCTTTGTACCCGACCGTCGCGGAAATCGCGCCGTGGTCTTTGATGTAATCGTGGATCAGCTTGTCGACCTCTGCCGTTGTCACATCAGGCTTGATGTAATCGGTGATGTAATCCAGCACCTCGGCCGCGAAACGGCCCGCTTTGCGCATGCCGTCAAACGCGGCGGCATCGTGCAGGGGGATACCGGTTTCGATTTCCAGCTCTTCTTCTAAATCCAGATATGTCAAATTCAGTCTCTTTTCTTGGTGGTTCAATATGACATGTAAAATGGCGCCAATTGCCCCAAAAAACAAGCGAAAAGGCGGCAAAACTGCTATAAACAACCCTGTAGAGCCCTATAAAACGCCGCAAAACTCAAGGATATAAAAGCCATGACCGCCCCCTCGCCCACCGCTGCCATTCTTGTGATCGGTAACGAAATCCTCTCCGGCAGCACGCAGGATGCGAATATTTCATACATTGCCAAGCACATGAACCAGCGCGGCATCCGCATCATGGAGGTTCGCGTGGTGCCCGATATCCCCGCCGCCATCATCGCCGCGGTCAACGCGCTGCGGGCGGCCTATACATACGTTTTCACCACCGGCGGCATCGGCCCCACACATGACGACATCACGGCGGATTGCGTGGCCGAAGCCTTCGGCGCAAAAATTGACGTGCGGGACGATGCCCGCGCGCTTTTGCAGGCCTATTACGATGCGCAAGGCGTACCCCTGAACGAAGCACGCCTGCGCATGGCCCGCATTCCCGATGGCGCCACGCTGATCGACAACCCCGTCAGCGCTGCGCCCGGCTTTAAAATCGAAAATGTGTTTGTGATGGCGGGCGTGCCCAAGATCATGCAATCCATGCTGCTGCATGTCGACCAGATGACCGAAGGCGGCGCGCCCGTGCTGGCACGCACCATCGCATGCAACCAGAAAGAAGGCGACGTGGCCTTCACACTCGGCGATATTCAAAAACGCCATGCGGATATTGATATTGGCAGCTACCCCCGCAACGGCAACAACCCGAGCCTGCTGCTGATCCTCCGCGGCACGGACGCGGCGCAGCTGGACGCCGCCGCGGCAGAAGTCGCCGCCATGGTACGCGCGCAGGGCGAAGAGCCGACGATCAGCTGAGCCACAACCGTTGACTAAATATCAAACCGTTTCAAGCCGGGTTTTTGAGCCTGAGCCGGATTTGCGTGAGGCTTATAAATTCCTCCGCGCCACGACCAGAGATCGGGAGATTCATTGGCTAGCGTAGAAATGCCTTTTTCTGAAAGGTAAAAAGCTACCATCATTTTAATTTCGAACATTTTCTCGCGCGCGATATTCAAAATAGATACGCCTGTGGCACGTCCATCATTGTATGGTTGATATTGTGAAAGCCACTTATCTCCACCTGTGACATGCAAGAAATCGTACCCTTGGGCTTTGTATGCTTTCATGCGGTCAAGCAAATCAGAAACCGTGGGGGTTTCGGCAAGATCAATCGATGCGGACTTGATAGATGCCCGATCGAGCATCCCGGAAACTTGCTTGATAAGACCGGCGTCCGCAGATGTAGAGTTATCTATGATAAAAAAATCTGGCGCGTCTTTGCGAACCGAGACCGTCTTAAACAGCCTTCTCAGTTCAGAATTATTCTCGGAGGGGACATTGTCCATACTTGCTGGCCATCTTTTAAGTTAACTGGGAAAAACTTGAGGTGAAATATTACCTATTCTTCATATCATGATCTCTGACCCTGTTTATAAAAACGGCATGCGCGCTATTTTTTTTAGTGTAACACGGTGGATATTATTGGAAAAAGAATTTGCGTGGCCATGAAAAAAAGCCCTTGTAGGACAAGGACTTTTTTGGAGAAGCTTGGTTGCGAGGGCAGGATTTTTACCCGCCGGTTTAAGGGCAGCAGATTAAACGCCAAAACGCCCCATGCCGATACCGCTGGCCGCCAGATAGGCTGGCGACGGGCGCACATCGACCTCGGGTCTTTTGCCTGCCGCGCGGGCTTCCTCGCCAATTTTTTTATAATCTTCGGCGGTGCGGCCGCGTTCATCCTTGGCGGTTGTTTTCGCACCCATGCCAATCAGGGCGGGATAGGCTTTATCAGGGCTGTGCAGCGCAGCCAGCATCAATGCCGTCTGGCCGGCGTGGTTGGTGAAATCGATATGAGCGCCGCGCGACACCAGATGCTTCGCCATATCGGCATGGCCATTGATGCTGGCCGTCATCAGCGCGGTTTGTCCCGCGATGTTGGGCGTATCGATCATGTGGCGGTCGACGCTGGTGTATTTATCGAGCAAACGATCCGCTTCGGCACGGTTATTTTGCGCGGCGGCTTCCGTAAGTTTCCCCGGAACATCGTTGAAGTAATAGGACAGCGATTTTTTAAGACCATCGAACATGTGAAAAATCCTTGGTGTCTACTGAAACATACAGGGTATAATTATACATATAGGCTGTAACGCGCCCAGCATTTCTTGCAAAGACGCATATTATCAATGGCTTGACGGGGCGTATCGTTCCCTTGCCAGGCGATAAAGCGGCCGGATGGCGGGGTTTATGGTTTTCCTGAAAAGGGTTTTTGACTAAACTCCGCCCCATGATTCACGCACAAGGACCTGTTTTAAATGTCGCACGCGCACCACGGCCATACCCACAGCAAAGCAGAACTGATCGCCTATGCCGAGCGACAGGCCGCCGCGCAGCGTCAACGCTGGACATCAACCCGCGCCGAAGCCTATGACGCACTGCTGGATCATGACGCCCCCATCACCGCCTATGCGCTGCTGGAATATCTGTCTGTCCGCCACAAGCGCGACATAAAACCGGCCAGCGTTTACCGCGCGCTCGAAGCGCTTTGCGAAATCGGTGTTGTGGTTAAAATCGAAAGCCTGAACGCCTTTCGTGCCTGCCGCCACCCCAAAGAAGACCACCAGCACGTGTTTCTGGTTTGCGACGGCTGCGGTCATACCGATGAAATCGCCGATCACGGCATTGGCAAAAAACTCACCAGCGACGCCGCCGCCCATGGTTTCCGCACCGCACGCCAGGTGCTGGAGCTGCATGGCAGCTGCCGCGACTGCCAGAAATAAATTTTAAAGTTTTTTATCTTCGCAGGGAAAACTGATGGAGCAAGCGGAGCAGGTATAATCTACCAGCCGCTGTAGGTTATCAATTTCCACCGTGGCGCCCTGCACGCGCAGCCCCGTCTCCTCGCGCAGTTTGGCCAGCGCGCGCGAAAATGTTTCGGGCTGCATGCCCAGACGGTGCGCCACCACCGTTTTATCAAACGGCAGATGCACGCGCACAGGCGATGTTTTTTCTTCACGGCAGAATTTCAGCAAAAAGCAGCCGATGCGCTGCGGCGCGCTTTGCACGGTGCGGTGTTCGATCTCCATATCGCGCTGCATGCGCTGGCGCGTCATATTTTGCACGACTGCCATGCCGAACAAACTGTTGCGCATGATTTCTTCGGCCAGCAGAAAGCGCGGCAGGGTAATGATATCGGCATCTTCGACCACTTCTGCGCCATATGGCATTGGCTCGTGGCCCGACAGGCCGATCTCGCCAAAGAAATTGCCGGTGGTCATGACATCGGTCACGGCCTCGTCCCCCGACATGGTTTCGCGGAAGAGCTTCACCCAGCCCGACAGCACGATATAGATTTTTTCATTCGGCGCTTCGGGCGCGAACAGGACGGTGCCTTTTTTCTCGCGCTTCAGCGTGGCGTATTCGGCGAAGCCCGCAACGACGTCATCCTTGAGCGCGCAAAAAATCGGCTGCGCGTGCAGCTGGCTTTGCAATATCGTTTTCGGGGCTGTCGTCATAACCGCAATCTTTGGATATGGCCTGTAAAGACAGGCGTTTATTTGACTTTAGTCAAGCAGAAACCTTGACCAATGTCAATGATGCGCCCCCTTCGCGCTTGTTACGTTGCGCGCAAGGAACAGAAAGGACATCCCCATGAAAACCAAAATGATTCTTCCCGCGCTGCTGCTGGCCTGCACGGCGCTGATGGCCGCCCCCGCTACGGCAGCCGAGTTTGATGCGCATGACTGGCAATTGCGTCTGCGCGCCATCAACGTCGCGCCCGACGAAGACAGCAGCACATCTCTGGGCGGCAGCGTCCGTGCCGATAATGCCGTTATGCCCGAACTGGACATCACCTATTTCATTAACGAAAACTTTTCGCTGGAGCTGATTTTAGCCACCAGCAAACACGATATGGCGCATGCGAACCCGAACCTTGACCTCGGCTCTGTCTGGGTCTTGCCCCCGACGCTGACGGCGCAATACAGATTTAATAACAAGACTGCCTTCGTCCCCTATGTCGGCGCGGGTATCAACTATACTATCTTCTACGGCGCCGATTCCGGCGCGGCGAACAAGGTGTCGTATGAAAACGGCTTCGGCTATGCCCTGCAGGCCGGTATGGATTATAAACTGGACGATCACTGGAGCCTTAACCTGGACGTCAAAAAAATATTCCTGAATGTCGATGCGCGCGTCACCGGCCCCGCCGCCACAGCGGATGTCGATCTGGACCCTTGGGTCTTCGGCGCGGGTGTGGGGTACCGTTTTTAATACCGCCGGCACGCATACAAAAAAGCCGCCCTTGCGAGGGCGGCTTTTTTCATGATCGCTTACAGTCAGGCAGCCTGCACATGCCGACGCGGCGCCCCTGTGAAATGCGCATCGAAGCGCGACGCCACCACCCGCACCATCTGGCGCACCTCGGGGGGAATCGCAATGCGCGTCTTCTCTACCGTCACCAATCCATCTGCCTGCATATCGGAAAGCCCGGCAAGAACGGTATCAAACACTCCCGCATCGGCGCCATGGCGCAGGGCAACATCCGCAATATCCACATCCAGATAGCACATCAGATCGCTGATGATATCACCGCGCAGACGGTCGTCGGCCGTCAGCGCATAGCCGCGTGCGGCGGGCAGCGCACCTGCCAAAACCGCGTTTGAATATTCGGTGATATTGGCATGATTCTGCACAAATCCCTGCGGCATGCGCCCGATGGACGACAGGCCAAATCCCAGCAGCACGGGGCTGGCATCCGTCGTATAGCCTTGAAAATTCCGCGCGAGCGTGCGGCTGCGCCGCGCATCCAGCATGCTGTCGCCCGCCGCGCAGAAATGATCCAGCCCCACGGCCTGCATGCCGCCTGCAATCAAAATATCTTCGGCACGGCTGAACTGCGCCAGACGCGCGGCGGCATCCGGCAGGTCTTCATCGCGGATCAGCCGCATATGTTTTTTCATCCACGGCACATGCGCATAGCCAAATAGCGCAATACGCTGTGGCGACAGGGATAGCGCCTTGCCGGCCGTATCGGCCACATCATCGATTGTTTGCAGCGGCAGGCCGTACATCAGATCAAAATTCAGGTTTTGAATGTCAAACGCACGCAAACGGTCAACCGCCTTGGCCACCACCTCATATGATTGCATACGGTTAATGGCTTTTTGCACATGCGGGGCAAAATCCTGTACGCCCAGACTGACGCGGTTGACGGCGCATTCGGCATAGGCTTCGCATTTATCATGCGTCATGCCGCGCGGGTCGCCTTCGATCGCAATCCCTGCATTGCTGCGCACATCGAATAGTTTGCGGATTTCGGCCATAATGCGGCGGAAATCATCCGGCTGCAACATCGTGGGCGAACCGCCGCCAAAATGGATATGCGACACCGCCAGACGCTGCGGCACATGCGCCGCGACCTGCTTCATTTCACGCAGCAGCAGCGTCACGTAATCTTCCACCGGCGCATATTTGCGCGTGGCGGTGGTATGGCAACCGCAATACCAGCACATTTCGGTGCAAAACGGCACATGCACGTAAATCGATACAGCCTGCACGGGCGTTAACGTTTGCAGCCAGGCCGTATAATGCGTGTCATCCAACGGCTGAAAATGCGGGGCGGAGGGATAGCTTGTATAACGCGGCACCTGCGCGTTGTAGGCAAGGATCTTGCTTTTCAGGTCGTCGGTCATTATGGGCCCGCCTCTTCGTCGGTTTCGTCATCCTGCAAAATGCGATTGGCGGCGCCTTCGGGGTCGTCGAATTGCCCGCTGCGCAGCGCCCACATAAAAACGACCAGCCATAAACCGCCCATGAACAGCGCGATCGGGATCATATAAGTCAGCACATCCATGTCATTCCCCCTTCAGGCGCAGGGCGTTGCCTACCACCAGCAACGATGACAGCGACATCGACACCGCCGCCACCAGTGGCGTGACCAGCCCCGCCATCGCCAACGGCACGGCAATCGCGTTATACCCAAGCGCAAGGCCAAAACTCTGGCGCACAATCCGCTGCGTCCGCGCCGCCATCGCCAATACTTCGGCAACCGACGAAAGTCCGGCCCGCTGGTACACCACATCGGCGGCGTTTTGCGCGATATCCAGCGCGGACGCGGGAGACATCGAAACCGTGGCACGGCTGAGCGCAGCGGCGTCATTGAGCCCATCCCCCACCATCAGCACGCGGTGGCCCGCGCCGATTTCGGCATCGATCATGTCATGCTTGCGGAGCGGATCGACCCCACCGTGCCACTCCTCTATGCCCAACTGCGCCGCCACCGATGCGGCCACGGCCGGGCGGTCGCCCGACAGCATCACTACGCGATATTTTTTGCGCAAGCCCGCAATCACTGCGGCCGCATCGGCGTGGGGACAGTCGCTGAAGGTCAGTCGCAAGGGCGGCGTGCCGCGCGCAGCGTACCATAGCTCCATCTTGTCATCTTCGGCGTGCGTATCCGCCCCGACGAAAGCGGCCGAGCCGAGACGTTGCCATGTACCATCTGGCTGCGTTACTTCGACACCGCGCCCATCGATTTCCACAGCCTGCGGCGTGGGTGCGGCGGGCATGACAGCGCTCACGGCGCGCGCCAGCGGGTGCGCGCTGGCCGCGGCCAATGCGGCGATACGGCTTTTTATTGGCGCATCCAGATGATCCGGCGCGTCCATGACGATCTGCCCCGTGGTCAAGGTGCCGGTTTTATCAAAGACGATGGTATCGATTTTCTCCAAACGCTCCAGCGCGTCTGCCGATTTCAGCAGCATGCCGCGGCGGAAAAGCCGCCCGCCCGCCATCACCTGCGCCACCGGCACCGCAAGGCCGAGCGCGCAAGGACAAGTGATAATCAAGACCGTGACCGCGCACATCAAGGCAGGCTGAAACCCTGCCGCGCCCGACGCCCACCATCCCAAAAAGGTGACCAGCGCCAGCACATGCACCACGGGCGTATACCAGCGGGCAATACGGTCGGCGATGCGCACATAGGCCGCGCCGCCTTGCTCCGCCCGCTGCATCAGCGAAATGATATCGCCGATCAGGCTGCCCTGCTGTGTTTTATCGATGCGCACCTGAAGCGGCGCGCCCATATTGACCATACCCGCCAACACCGCATCCCCCGCCCGCACGGGGCGCGGCAGGGTTTCGCCCGTAATGGCGGCTGTATCGACGCTGCCCGCCCCCACCGCGGTGCCATCGGCCAGAATTTTTTCACCCTTCGCGACATGCAGCAGCATGCCGGGGGCCAATGCGTCGGACGGAATGCGGCGGATATGTCCGCCATCTTCGATCACGCTGGCCGTGCCCTGCATCACCTGCAGCAAATCAGACGCCGCAGACCGCGCCTGTGCGCGCACC
>VFQP010005173.1_pt1 | contig 11568 bp, 10 predicted proteins | sample 3512351 | NCBI WGS metagenome assembly VFQP01 (sample SAMN10412372, study PRJNA504923) | tailings metagenome | isolation source: Relicate 1 Philex TSF1 revegetated site | place: Philippines: Tuba, Benguet | collected 2017-08-29
ACAAGCTCTCCGCCCTAGTGCTCGCCATCGTGGACAGCGAGCCATTTCGAATGAGAATGAAGGAAGACAAACTCCATGCGGCCAGGTAACAGACTCTCGCGTCGCTCACTCTTGAGAGCCTCGGGCACAGCCATTGCGCTCCCCTTTCTAGACGCGATGACCGCGCCCTTCGCGAAGGCGAGCAGCACTTCGCCCACGCGCATGGCCTTTCTATACGTTCCCAATGGCATCGTGATGGACGAATGGACCCCGCACACTCCTGGAACTGGCCCCGGTGAATGGGCCATCCCCGAACAGCTTCCGCGCATCACAAGCGCAGTCACTCCTTATCGCAAAGACATACTCTTTCTTTCTGGTCTCGATTGCAACGGCGGCCGCGCCCTTGGCGATGGCCCCGGGGACCACGGCCGCGCCGGAGCGGCCTACCTCACCGCGACGCATCCGAAGAAAAGCGCGGGCAAAGACATCCTCGCCGGTACCTCCGTCGATCAGATTGCCGCTGCCAAGATGCAAGGCGTAACGCGCTTCGCCTCGCTAGAGCTCGGCTGCGAAGAAGGCGTCCAAGGCGGCAACTGCGACAACGGCTATAGCTGTACCTACAGCAACACCTTGGCGTGGAAAACACCGACCACGCCCCTGCCGCCTGAAGTCCAACCCCGCGCCGTCTTCGAACGCCTCTTCGGCAGCTTAGATCTCGGTATCGACCCAGCCGAACGTCGCCGCCAAGAGATGTACGAGAAGAGCATTCTCGATGGTGTTCTCGACGATGCCCGACGCCTCCGCGCCTTGCTAGGCGCCTCCGACAAGAGCAAGATCGACGAGTACCTCACGTCGGTCCGCGACATTGAAAGCCGAATCCAGTCCACCGAACGCAGCGCGATCAAGACTGCTTACCCAGTCCCTTCTCCGTCAGTTCCGAGCGACTTCGGCGAGCATGCCCGCTTGATGCTCGACCTCATGGTCCTGGCCTTCCAGTCCGACCTCACGCGCGTCGCTACACTGCTCTTCAGCATTGAACAAAGTCCCCGCGCCTATGGCGCCGAGATTGGTATCCCCGAAGGCCACCACGGCTTAACCCATCACAGCGGCGACAAGGAAAAGATTGAAAAGGTCACGCAGATCAACTGCTACCACATCAAGTCGCTGGTCTATGTATTGGACAAACTGAAGTCCATCCCTGAAGGCGACGGTACGCTTCTCGATCACTCGATGATCGCCTACGGCAGCGGCATCTCGGACGGCAACCTCCACGACCACGGCGACCTGCCGCTCATCGTTGCCGGTTCCGCCAATGGACAGTTAAAGCCCGGTCGCCACATTCGCTACGCCAAGGGCACACCCATGGCCAACCTCTTTGTATCGATGCTAGACCGCATGGGCGTAGAGCCCACCCGCTTTGGCGACAGCAACGGCAAGTTAGACCGCCTCAGCCTATAAGAGCTAGGCCATCTTCTTGGAGTACTCGCGCGTGATGTAGTCGCAGGCGCGCACTGTCAACGCCATCATGGTGAGCGTCGGGTTCTGGCAACCGCTGCCCACCCAGGCCGCGCCGTCGGTGACGAAGATGTTCTCGACGTCGTGGCTTTGGCAGTACTTGTTCAGCACGCCCTTCTTCGGGTCGTTACTCATGCGGGCGGTGCCGATCTCGTGGATACAGAAACCTGGCACGGAGTACTGGCCGGTCTTGTTCACGTTCTTCGCGCCCGCGGCCTCAAGCATTGCCGCCGCTTCATTGCGACCGTCTTCCCAAAGTTTCTTCTCGTTATCGCTCCATTCCATATTGACCTTGAGCGTCGGAATACCCCAGGCGTCGCGCTTCGAATAATCGAGATTGACTTGATTCTCGGGACGGGCGAGGCATTCGCCCCAAAGGCCAATGTTGATGCCGAAGACGCCATTGCGAACGGCGTTCTTATAGTCCTTACCGAAGCCCGGCGCTCCCATCATGAAGCTCGGCGTCGAGCCGCCCTGATAGCCATAGCCGCGGATGAAGCCGTTCGTCATCTTCTCCTTCACGTTGCGGAAGCGAGGGATGTAGATGCCGGTGGGCCGGCGCGGCGCGCCCGCCCATGGCTTGGCCTCGAACATAGGCATCATGCCGCTGGCGCCGCCCTGATAGATGTGATCCATCAGGTACTTGCCCAAAACGCCGGAAGAGTTCGCGATGTTGGAATTCATCAGGAGGCGCGTCGATTCGAGGGTCGAAGCACAAAGGACGAGAACCTTCGCGCGGACGCGCTTCAACTCGCGCGTTTCCTTGTCGATGAACTCAATCCCATCGGCCTTGCCGCCGTCCTTCATCAACACACGCGCGGCCACGGCATTCGTGAAGAGCGTCATGCGGCCTGTCTTCTGCGCGTCGGCGATGGTTGTAAAAGGCGAACTGAAGTAGCTCGTCGTCACGCATCCGCGTTCGCAGGGTCCGCAGTAGTGGCAAGCCTGGCGGCCATTCAATGGCCGGGTCAGAATCGCCGTGCGGCCCATGGTCACCACGCGATTGAACTTCGATTTCACAGCCTCGCGGAGCTTCAACTCCGTGCAGGTAAAGTCCATGGCCGGCTGGAAGATCGAATCAGGCAAGACGTCCAAACCTTCGGCCAAGCCCGAGATGCCGACGTACTTCTCGACCTCTTCGTAGTAAGGCACAAGATCGGAATACTGAATCGGCCAGTCTTCGCCGTAACCATCGTGCGAGGCGGCCTTGAAATCGATGTCGCCCATACGGTAGGACTGACGGCCCCAGCTCAAGCTGCGTCCACCGACGACACGCATGCGGATCCAGTTGAACGGCTTCTCCTGCGTATAGGGATTCTCCAGGTCGTTGACGAACCACTTGTAGTTGTATTCGGTGCAGGCGTAGCACTTGCCTTGAATAGGGCGCTCACGCATCACCTTTGGGCTCATGCCCAAGAAAGGTAACTGCCAAGGATTCGTGTGCTCGGTGTAGTCACGTTTTGAGACCGGGCCACCGGCCTCCAGCAGGGCCACTCTCATTCCCGATTCGGTTAGCTTTTTCGCTGCCCAACCGCCCGTTGCCCCACTGCCCACCACGATCGCGTCGAATTGCTGCGCGGCCTGATTCTGATACGCCATGCAGATACTATATAGGACGACGCCTATGGGTACAGCAAATGGGTAAAGCAGCGGTTTTTATGGGCCTTCCCTTCTTCATGCTGGTCGCCATGGGGGCCGGCTACTATGGCGGCCAATGGATCGATCAGCGCTACGGCACGACCTACGCGAACTTCATCGGCCTCATCCTTGGCTTGGGAATCGGGCTTTACGAAGTCGTCCGGCAGTTGCAGCGTTTCGAGAAGCTCAAAAAGTGATCGAGTTTGAACAGCGCCTCCGGCGCATCCTTGGCATTGAGAGCGCCTTACTCGCCTTGGGCGCCATCATTTTTGGCTTGGTCCGGGGCCTGGATTCCCTTGGCGCCTTTCTCGCCACGGGACTGTTGAGCCTGGGTAGCCTCGTTATTCTCGGAGCAGCCGCGCGCGCGGTCGGCGGAGGCCGTTTCGGGTGGTTCGTGGGGCTGCTTTTCGTCTCGCGGCTGCTGCTGTATGCCTTCGCCTTTTCTGCTATCCTCAAGGTTTATCCGGATCGAGACGCCGAACTGGCCACAGGTCTGCTTTTAAGCGTCGCCGCCATCCTAATCGAAGCGATTTTTACGACCCAACACAATGCACGGACATGAACTCTGGTTCACAACGTTACTGAACCACTACCTTGCCGCTCCGGCCAACGCGATCATTGCTCTCTTCGGCCAGCACGCCCACGACCCGTCCAAGCCCTGGACAAACTTCAACGCGATGCTGCTCTTCAGCCTTCTGATTTTCCTGATCCTGCCTTGGCTGGTACGTGGCAGCTTGAACGCCGAGAAGCCGGGCAAGCTGGGCCAGTTGTTTGAGCTCTTCGTCAACTTCATCAAGGACCACTCGAAAGAAGTCGTCGGCCACGACGGCCCGAAGTATCGCTTCTGGTTCATGACCCTCTTCCTCGGCATCCTGATCATGAACTTGATCGGGCTGGTGCCGACGCTCGAAAGCCCGACGATGTATCCGGCGGTGCCGCTTGGATTCGCGGTCGCCAGCTTCCTCTACTACCAGTACGCGGGTGTGAAGGAGCAAGGCATCCTGGGCCATTTGAAGCACTTCGCGGGCCCCGTTTGGTGGCTGGCGTGGTTCATGTTCCCGCTGGAAATCATTTCTCACTTGATCCGCCCGATGAGCTTGACGATTCGTCTTTACGCGAATATGTTCGCCGGCGAGCAGATCACGATTGCCTTTATTGAACTGACGAAGTTCATCATTCCGGTGGTCTTCATGGGCCTCCATTTCTTCGTCAGCTTCCTGCAGGCTTATATCTTCACCACGCTCTCGATGGCTTACGTCGGTGGCAGCGTGGCTCACGAAGACCATTAGACTTTTTTCGCTCCTTCAGTGTGAGCCCCGCCCGCCCCAGCGGAGCGACGGAACCACCTCCTGATTGAGACTTTCGTTAAGGAGACGCACAACAATGCGTAGCAAATCCATCCTCGTTATGTTCCTTCTGGCCTTCGCCGTTCCCAGCTTCGCGCAGGGCACGACGTCGGGTTCCAGCAACGGTCTCTTACTCCCCGCGTTCGCCATGGCGATCGCCGCGGGTCTTTGCGGCATCGGCCAAGGTAACGCCATCAAGGGCGCCACCGAAGGCATCGCGCGCAACCCCGGCGCGTCGGGCAAGATCACGACGGCGCTGCTCATCGGCCTCGCGCTGATCGAATCGCTCGCGCTGTTGACCTTCTTGAAGGTCGGCTAAGTCTTAGTCCTTTCTAACCGAGGCGGGCATCCTGAAAGGGAAGCCCGCCTTTTCTTTTTCCTTCTCTATGCTCAAGCTCAAAGGCATCATTGCTCCTCTCCCTACGCCCTTCAATCACGAAGGCGATCTCTATACGGCCAAGGTCCGGCACAATGCCGCCAAATGGAACCGCGTTGCGCTCGGCGGCTATCTCGTGGCCTCCGAGTGGGGAGAAGGCTCCTTGCTCGACGCCGAAGAGAAACTCCAGCTTTGGAGTCTAGTGCGCGAAACGGCGGCGGAAGGACGTACCCTCATTGCCGATGTCTCGATGCCCAGCGTCCGCGCGAGCGCTTCATTGGCAAAAGCGGCGGCGGAACTTGGCTACCATGCGGTGCACGCCGCAAGTCCCGCCCACGGCGACGCGGAACTTTACTTCCGTTCGCTTGCCGATCGATCTCCCTTGCCATTATTGGCGCCCGGGAATTTCGAGCACCCCAACATTGTGGACGCGCCCGAAGAACGTATCGACGACCTGAGTGTACACCTGCAGCGCAAGCAGAATTGGGGAGTTTGGATGCTGGCGGCCGCCGCGCCTTATGTGGCCGTAACCATCCAGGAGGCCGTCCAGAAGCGTGAATACGAGGCCGCGGACGATTGGCAGGCCCGGGCAAATAAAGTTGTGCGTCTCGTGAACGAGCGACACGGGATTCCGGGATTGAAGCACGCGCTCGACTTCAACGGTTATTACGGCGGCCCCTGCCGGCTTCCTTACCCTGTGCTGTCGCGCGAAGCGCAGGTGGAAATCGAAGAAGCGTTGCACGGTTTGCGATCCTAGTGGCGATGGCCTTTGATTTGAATCCCGTCGAGCAGCGCGTATTGGGTGCGCTGATCGAAAAAGAAATGGCGACGCCGGACTACTATCCGATGTCCTTGAACGCGCTCGTCAACGCTTGCAACCAGAAGAACAACCGCGAGCCCGTGATGTCCCTGGAAGACTCCGATGTACTGAACGCCATTGAGGCGATGCGGCATTCGGCGCTGGCTTATGAGATCTCCGGGCCACAGCATCGAGTGCCCAAGTACAGCCATGGTTTGGGCGCGAAGTTAAACTTGGGCAATCGTGATCTGGCCGTGCTGAGCGTGCTGCTTTGCCGTGGCCCACAAACGCCCGGCGAGTTGCGCGGCCGCACACAAAGCCTCCATCCTTTTGAGGATTTGGAGAGCGTGCAGATGACGCTGAGCAAGCTCGCCAGCCGCGAGGAACCGCTGGTGAAGGAATTGCCGCGAGCGCCGGGATCGCGTGAGAACCGATGGACGCATCTGTTGGGAGACGTGCCGGAGACGCCAAGCGGCTTCGCCGTCGAGGCAGCCGCACCGCGTCACGACCGGATCGCTGAACTCGAAGAGCGAGTAAAGGCGTTGGAGGACTTCGTGGAGCGACTCAAGGCGCAACTTGGAATCTAAGGTGGTCAAGACGCAGAGGGCGGCGGACGCTTGCGTTGTCCGGGTGCGGGCGTAAGGGGTTGGCTCCGGCTTCAGCAATCTGAGTGGTCATGCTCGAAGCCGCGCTGTCAGGCTGCGACAGTGGAGGACTTCGTACAGCGCATTAAGGGGCAGTTTGGAGTTCAGGGTGGTAAAGCTGTAACCTTCTGCGAACGGCTTGGTTGTTGGGTTGGGCGAGTAAGAGGTTGATGCCAACTTCGGACATCCAGGGGTAGCGGGCGAAAATGCGCTGCCAGATTTCGATGGCCTCTTGCGTGCGGCCCTGCATGGCGCGATAGACGCCCAGGTTCGCTAAAGCTGGATGATTAGGGTCTAGCCTCTGTAGGCGTTCATAGAGTGCGGGGCCATTGCTCAATTGCGCTAGCGCGGCGATGGCGGCGGTGTCGTCCTGCTGCGCGGCCTTTTCGAGACCGTCCTTGCGATTGAACGCCAAGGCCCAGTCACGTTCGCTGGCCTCCGTACCGGGGAAGACTTGCAGCTTGCGTTCGCGTTTCTGGCCGGGTTTGCGCGGGATGGTGTGGTCGGTGTAAGCGACGTGCTCGCCTTCGCGCGTCGCGGTCTTTGGCATGTGGCAGGCGATGCAGTTTTCCTCGCGACGGTGGGCTTGCTTGTGGCATTGCAGGCACGGTTGCGTGGTGGCGGCTACCGCTTCGTGTGGGTTGTGGCACGTCGTGCAGGTTGGCTTGCACTTGGAGATGGCTATCTGCTCGGAGTGGTCGGTGGCGGCGGCCTTCTCCTTGGCGCCGATGAAGGTGGCCACATAGTCCGCCCAGTTCTCGCCGGGTTTGAAGTCCTGCATGCGCCGGCCGAGCCGCTCAACGCGCGCCGCGCCCGTTAGGTGGCATTGCTCGCAAACGCTATCGCGGAGGCGCGGCGTAAGCTTCGATGGGTTCACGATGGCTTTGAGGTTGCCTTTGATGTGCTCGCTGGCGTCGCCGTGGCAGCGCTCGCAAGTGACACCGGGCTCGGCGAAGGGATCCTCCAGTTTGGCTCCGCTGGTATGGCAATGCAGGCAGGGGTATTCGATGGGACGGGCAATGTACTGGGCGTCACTATCTTTGTAGCCGGGCGAAAGCTGCCACTTGCCAGCGCTGCTGTAGTAGGAAACAGGCGCTTGCAAGAGGTGGCTCTCGATCTTATGGACGTAGCTGCGGCCGACATGGCCGGAGCCGATGAACCATTGCAGTTGAATCTCGCGGCCGGCTACCTTGTGACGGAATTGCGGATCTGGGGGCAACGCGTCCGTGCGCCCCGAAGAGAGCGCCATACCGGTCTTCGCGTAGGACTCGACGATCTTGGCATGGCAAGGCAGGCAAGACGACGAAGCCGCCGCGAGAGGACTCGCGGCGGCGACGTATAGGATCAGGTTCAGCCTAGAACTGGAAGCGGAGCGAAAGTTCCACATTCCTGGGTCCCATCTGCTGGCCGGTGAATTGGCCGAAGTTGGGGTCGGTGATGTTCGTGATCAAGCCGCCACGGCCGTGACGGTTGAACGCGTTGATCAGGACGCCACGCAACTGGAAGTTACGCTTCTCGTCGATGGAGAAGGTCTTGTAGATGGCGAAGTCTTCTTGTACGAAGGCTGCGTCGCGGATATTCGGGAGGTAGGGTCCAACCGTACCGAGGCGCTGCACAACGTTCTGGCCACCGGCGAAGACCGGAGGGTTTGTGAAGGCCGCGCGGTTCAGGTAAGTCGTTCCGCCGACAGCACCGCGGAAGTTGATCGGGGCGTCGCCGTTGTTAACGACTGCTTGGCCGGCAACCAGATCGGGGCGGATGGCATTGCCCGTCGGCAGGCTGAGACCGCCCGTGCCGATTGCGACGGGGTTACCCGAACGCATGTTGTGGATACCGGAGAGCTGCCAGCCGCCGATGACGGCGTTGGCGAAGCCCTTCACGTCCACCATCTTGCCCGGACCGATGGGGAGTTCATAGATCCAGGAGAGCTTGAAGACGTGGGGGATGTGATAGTTCGTGATGCTGCGTTCGAGTCCGCGGTTGAAGACATCGGCAACATTTTCCGGATCGATGGCATTATCCGCCAAGCCGATCGACTTCGACCAAGTGTAGGCAGCCATGTAGGTGAGCCCCTTGTTCCCGCGACGCGTGAATTGAAACTGCATCGCGTTGTAGTTTGAAGTTCCGACGGTTGGGAATTGGTTGTTGATACCCGTGAATTGGGGATAAGGACGAAGAGCTTGGAGGTTCGTTCCTGAGAACCCGGGGAACGGCGCCGGGATGGGGCTAGAAGCGTTCCAGGGCCGTGGCAGGAGATCGCCATACTGTTGCACGGCGGTGAAGGGAACGTTGTTCGGCTGGTCGAAGCCACGAGCCATCAAGCGCGTGCCCTTGTTGCCGACGTAGTTCGCCTCAATCACCATGTTGGACGGCAATTGATACTGAATGCCGAAGTTCCAATTCTGAACATAAGGCAAACGGTTTCCATTGGACGGGTAGTAGTCGATACCCTGACCGTTGGCGAGTGACGGGTTCTTATTAGGCAAGGTACCGGCGAAATCGGGGTACGGCTGCGAGAGATTACCAATGGTGTCCTCCGCGAAGCGGACGACGCGAGTATTGTTGTTAATTGCGATGTTGCCGTTAAAGCCAAAGGTGCCGCCAAAGCCAAAGCCATTAGAGATGGCGGGCGTGTTGTTAATACCGTAGCCCCCGCGGAAAACGAGCTTCTCGCTCATGGCGTAGGCAAAGCCCATCTTGGGGGAGAACTGTTTGTAGTAGGTATCTTGGAAGCCCTTGCGACCGAGGTCATCAGCAAACACGAGCGCGCCTGGGCGGTTGCCCGCGACGGGGTTGGGCGTATTGAAATCGATGCCGGACATGCGGCCCGCGACTTCGATCAAGCCACCAACGATACCCCAGCGCATGCCGATGTTCAGGGTCAGCTTGCGAGTAACCTTCCAATCGTCTTGGAAGTAGAAGTCGTTGGTGCGCCAACGATTGCCAAAGTTGGAAGAGACAATGCCACGGCTCGAAGAGGCATACTCGCCAAGCAAGAAGCTGGCGAAGCTATGGCCGGTCTGGTTGATAAAGCCGGGCAGGGCGGTCTGGTTCGGGGAGAAGTTGAAATCACCCGAGCCGGACTTGTTGCGGAAGTTGTAATAGTAGCGGCGGGTTTCCCAGCCGAACTTGAAATTGTGCTTGCCTTGGATGTAAGTGAAGTCGGCTTGCCCGATGGTGGAGCCGTTGAAGCTGCTACCGCGCGAGTTCGAACCGAGGCGGCCATTGGCGCCGAGACCGCCGCCCTGGAAGGGCTGGCCACCGAAGTTCAGGGCTGGGAAGTGAGTTCCAGGAACATTCTGGAGACCGATCTTCGAGGGCCAATCCTGGTCCACGTAGACGCTCTCATTGATGTTGCCAAAGCGGTTGTAGCCGAGGGCGAGGTGGACGAGGAAATTCGGGCTGATCATGAAGTCGTCAGCAAGACGCGCCATGACGCCGGGGGTGTCCTGGTTCTGGTAGACGTTGGTGGGATCTCCCGGAGGCGCTCCCCAGCGGCCGCCGGGTGAGTTATTGCGGACGCGGAAGTTGCGATTCAACATGCCGCTCAAGCGGTGGCCGCCAAGCAGGCCGCCGTCCCCGAAATTGTGATCGCCCTTCCAGGTGAACATGCGCTCGCGAAAGACCGGGCAGCAGGCGCCGAGGGTGGGCGTGTTCCGCAGCATCGTGTCAAACAGAGGATCACTGATCTTAGCGACATCGATGACATTCTTGGCCACCGGGCTGAAGCGGTTGGTGGGGATGATGTTGTTGGGGAAGATGTCGCGGACCCAAGTGTTACCGACTTGGCGGGAAGTGGTGGGATCGTAGATGGCGCCAAAGACGACAGGGCGGCCGGAAGCGTCGGTGCCGACGTTGGTGCCAGAGGCGGAGTTGCCCGTGAAGCCACTGTTAAGCAGGCGCGAGAAGTTACCTTGCTTCATATCGATGGTTGGCAGTTGGATGAAGGCAGTTTGGTTGAAGTCCTTCGTCGTCGTGCGTTCGAAGTTGTGGTAGAAGAAGGTCTTGTTGCGGCCGTCGTAGACTTTGGGGATCACGACAGGGCCACCGATGGAGTAGCCGTAGTTGTGTTGCTTAAAGGGCTGCCGGGGGATTCCGGTGGCGTTGGAGTTGAAGCTGTTGGCGCGGAGAGCGTCGTTCTGGCCGTAATAATATGCCGAGCCGCGGAGTTCATTGGTACCAGACTTGGTGGCGAAGTTCGCCATTGAAGTTTGGCCACCGGAGTATTGGGCGCTCACAGTGCCGGTCTGCAGTTTGAATTCGCTGATGGATTCCGCGGAGGGGCTGAACTCACTGTTGGAGCCACCGGCCAAATCCATACGGCCAACGGAGATACCGTCGATGAGGATTTCGTGGCTGTAGTTCTGACCGCCGTTGATCGAGCCTTGCCAAGTGCTGCCGACCGTGCCGGGGAGCGAGGAGAAGATGAACTGTTGGATCTGGCGACGGCCACCGCCGACGGCGATGGGCCAGGAGTCGAATTCCTTCTTCGAGACGTAGGAACCGATCTCGGCAGTGCCGGCCTCAATGAGCGGAGGATCGGAGGAGATCGTGACCGAGTCGGTGACATTGCCTACTTCGAGGGTGAAGTCCAGGGTCAAGGTTTGGGCAACCGACAAGACGATGTTGTCGCGCACAGCAGACTTGAAGCCGGGGGCGCTAACGGAAATCCTATAGGTGCCGGGGGCGAGATAAGGGGCGCGGTAAACACCGGCGTCCGTAGTCGTGATGCTTTGCTCCACGCCGGTCGCCGGGTTGAGAACCTTCACGGTAGCGCCAACAACACGGGCTCCGGAAGCGTCAACGACTGTTCCATTCAGCGTGCTGCGTTCGCCTTGGGCGAAGAGCATACAGGCTGAGAAGGCGAGACTGATGAAGTATTTCATCGAACTCCTCCACATACAAATACATCTCGGGCGTTCGTTACCTCAGACGCCCAGTGGGAGAATTGTATCACATCTGAAATATTGTTGCTTAATGTTCATAAACGTAAAGGGCCCGCCTTCCGGCGGGCCCAATCGTAATTGAATTCTACTAGCGGCTCTAGCCCTTTGAGAAGATAGCTTTCGAAATGTCGTTGTAAAGCGTGAAGACCACGAGGACGAGCAAGAAGGCGAGGCCGACCTGGAGGACTTTCTCCTTGAGATTCAGGGAGAGATCGCGGCGCCGGATTATTTCGATCAGCAGGACGAGGATCATGCCACCGTCGAGGACGGGGATGGGCAGCAGGTTGAAGATGGCGAGGTTGAGGCTGACCATCGACATTAGGCC
>VFQP010005174.1_pt1 | contig 11567 bp, 12 predicted proteins | sample 3512351 | NCBI WGS metagenome assembly VFQP01 (sample SAMN10412372, study PRJNA504923) | tailings metagenome | isolation source: Relicate 1 Philex TSF1 revegetated site | place: Philippines: Tuba, Benguet | collected 2017-08-29
AGCGAGTCGCAGGTGAGACGACGAGCTGATTGATGCGCGCGTTCAATTGGCGCTGGCTCCCTGCACTGGAAGCCCAGGGAGGGTCAAGCCGTACCGAGATGCGCTCAGCAGGCGCACAAGGCCTCCGTCAACGTGCTCTTGCGCATCTGCAGCGCCAGGAGGTGGCCATCGCGGACCTGAAGCGCCGCGTGGGCGCCCAGAAGGAGCTCATCGCCACGCAGCAGGAGGAGATGCGCGCGCTCAACCGCTCGCTGCGTGACTACCAGCTCGCCGACACGCAGCAGGTGCGCCTCAGCTGGGCATGCACCTCTCTTTGGATTGGCGCTCTCCCGCCGGTGCCCACCGCTGCATGCCGCGGCGCCCGGGGCGCGGTTCCTCGCGTCCTGCTTGTCTCCCGCAGCACCGCCTCCACTCCAAGACGGCCAACAGCTCGGAGCACCAGCTGCGCGCGCTCGCCAACAAGGTGGGGCTGCGGGGCGCAGCGGCGGCATCGACTCTGCTGTGGGTGGCCGCCCGCCGCGGGCCGCCCACCCCGAGCCAACGCCACGCACGCACTCACACGCGGACGCAGATGCGCGAGATGGAGGTGACGCACCACCGGGCGCTGGAGCTGGCCGCGGAGCAGGCTGACAAGCTCCGGCGCGAGCGCACGGCGCTGACCATGGCGCTGGCCGCCGTGGCCACCCAGGCGCTGGGCGGGCCCGAGGGCAGCGCCGAGGACGCCGAGCTGGCGCTGGCCGAGGGCAGCGAGCCCCTGCCCCGCAACCCCAGCGTGTGGAGCAACCTCAAGTACGAGCTGGACGCGCACGGCAACCTGTGCAGCTTTTCCCGCCAAGCGGGCACCGCCACCAAGCCCTTTGACCGGGATGGCGCGCGCGGCGTGGCGGCGCTCACCGCCCAGGTGAGGGCCCCCGCTCCAGCTCGCCCTCTGCCCGCGCTCGCCGCCACGGTCGCTTGGCGCAGCCTCTGAGCATCGTCGGCCTCCAATGGCGCCCGCGCGCCCGGCATGCAGGTGGCGCGGCTGTACCGCCAGCGCGGCTCGCTCAAGGCCAGCGTCAAGGAGCAGCAGCAGCAGCTGGCGCGCCTGCAGTTCATCCTCGACAACATTGACGCAGACTTCACCGTGGTCAGCTCGGTGGTGCGCGCCATGGTGGAGGGCAGCGACGTGCTGCTGGCGCGCTGCGGCCTGCCCAGCGCCACGCACCTGCTGGCCCAGCTCGAGTCCTCAGCGCCACGCAAGGTGAGTTTTTCAAAGCACCTGCTTCAGCCATCCCCCACGCAATGCTTGCCCCAGCATCTCCTCTCTTCGTCCGCACACGCGTGCCGCCTTCCCCGCCCACGCCGTGTGCAGGTGAGCGACCGCCTGCACGTGGTGTGGCAGCTGGTGCAGCACCTCTGCGGCGCGCTCGTCGTGGCCACCCAGGTCGCCGCCGGCGACGCGCCCGCGTCGCAAGAGCCGCTGGCGGCGCTGGCCCGGGTGCAGCAGCTGGCCGGCCACGGCCTGGACGCGCTCGAGAACTACGACCTCGTCCTGGCCAGGGTCAGGCAGGCGCAGCTCGAGGCCAGCGCGCCGCCCTCGCCGCCGCACCGCGGCGGTTCGCCCTCCAGGTGCGCCGCTCTTTGGGCCTGCACGAAGGTCGAGCAGCACACGTGACGACTCGAAAGCAAGCCTGGGGCAGCGCGCTGGCCCACCACGCAGAACTGAGCGCTGCGACGTGTGTCCGTGCGCACAGGTCGCGCACCCGCAGCCCCGTCGCTTCGCGCGGGCTGCCCGCCGGCTCGCCCACGCAGCTGCTGCGCGCGCACGGGCCCACCTCGCCCAAGTCGCCCAACGGCGTCTACGCCGGCCGCCTGCGCTCGCTCGGCCAGCCTCCGTCGCGGGAGGCCAGCGGAGCGACCGCCTCGTCGCCCAGCCGCGCCGGCCACCACCCGCTGCACGGTGCTGTGGACGCCGAGGCCGCGCAAGAGCCGTCGAGCGCGTCGCTTGGCAGGGCGCCGGGCGCGCACGCCGCTCCCGCCGTCGCAGCCAAGGCCGCTCCCCCACTCGCCAAGGAGCCGTCGGCAGCAGCGCCTCCCGGCCCCGCCAAGGCCACGCCGCCACTCGCCAAGGAGCCGTCCGTGGGTGCACCCAAGGGCGTCGCCGCCTCGCCCAGCGAGCCCAAGGCCGGTGGCAACGGCGCTGTGCCCGCGCACAAGGCTGACGACAGCGCGGCTGCGGCCCAGGCAAGCAAGCACAGCAAGGGCGGGGACAAGGCGCCCGCCACGCACGAGCAGCCCGCGGCGCCTCAGGAGGCCAAAGCCGCCCAACCCACTCAGGACCCAGCCGTGTCGGAGCCGCCGCCGGCTGCCCCAGAGCCAGCTCCGGCCGGGGAGGCGCCTGCCGACGAGATCTCGGCCCCTGCGGCTGAGGAGCCGCCACCGCCAGCCGAGGACCCCGCGCCAGGCGCCGATGCCGAGCCTGTGGAGGACCCCGCCCCCGTCCCGGGCGCTGCGCCGCTGGCAGAGCCTGGCCCAGAGGCGGAAGCCACCCCCGTCGAGGACAGTGCGCCAGTGGACGAGGCGCCGCCAGCTGTCGAGGAGCCGCCTCCAGCTGAGGAGCCCGCTCCCGTTGCTGATGCCGAGCCCGTCGAGGAGCCCGCTCCCGTGGCCAGCGACGAGGCACCACAGGAGCCCAGCCCGGTCGACGCCCCCGCCCCCGTCGAGGAGAGCACACCTGTGGACGACGCGCAGCCAGCTCCGGAGGAGCCGGCGGCGGCGGACGAGCCCGCCCCTGTAGCCGATGCCGCGCCCGTCGAGGACGCCGCCCCCGTCGCGGCGCCTGACGAGCCGCTGGAGGAGCCCGTCCCAGTGGAAGCAGCCGCGCCGATTGAGGAGAGTGCGCCGGTGGAGGAGGCGGCACCGGCTGAGGAGGAGCCGGCGGCGGCTGACGAGCCTGCCCCAGGCGCCGACGCCGCCGCGACGCCTGACGAGCCGGTGGAGGAGCCCGTCGCCCCGGCCGACGACGTGGCGCCCGCCCAGGAGGAGGAGCCGGCGGAGGAGGCTGCGGCGGAGGCTGTGCCGGAGGACGAGCTTGTGGCGGTGGACGCCCCCGCTGCTGAGGAAGCAGCGCCGGGGTCGGAGGTGAGAGAACAGGGCGCCTGTGGGAGTTGCCCTGCAGGACTGGCGTGGGGCAAGTGTTCCTCACAGTGCCCTGTGCTGTGAGGCGCTGTGTGTGCGTGTCCACAGGACGACGACGACATGAACGCGCCTGCCGACGAGTTTGAGCCCATCACGGGCGACGAGTAGGGCCAGCACCTTGGGCCACTCAGCACCTGACAATAGCCGCCTGCCCACCTCCGCCAGCTGTCCTTCACATGCTTGCTTTAGCTGCCCGCGCTAGCCAGGGGCGCGTTGCGGAAACGCGCCAAACGAGTAGCGAGAGGCTGAGACTTTGCTGAAAGGCAACAAATTCTTGGTGGTGTGTGTGCGTGATCTCTGACTGCGTGCTGCAAAGGCTGGCGATTGCCCGGACGTCCCGACGCACCACCAGCGTTGCACGCGCTGGACGGTGACGCAAGACCCACTCGTCAAGCAAGCCCTCAACCTGGCCATCCACTTGCAAGGGGAGTGAGGATCCCTTCGCGCCTGTCCAGGTACCCGCAGCAGCAGCGTGCCTGCCTGTCTTTAGAAGATGCCGCGGCCCAGGAACCCCCGGTCGACGCGGCTCCAGGCGGCGCGCCTGCCTCCCTCTAGAGGATGCTGCGGCCCAGGAAGCCACGGTCGGCGCGGTTGGGCCGGCTCCACGGCAGCCCGGGGGACGGCGCCGGCGGCGACGCGTCCTGCTGCTGCTGCGGCGGCGGCTGGGGCGCCGCCACAGCCTGGGCCGCCTGCACACGGGCCGCCTGCGTACGCACGCACACGCACAGCCCACCCACAGAGCAGCGCCAGTGGGTCAAGCCCCGCTGTCAAGCGAGCCGGGCGGCGGCGCCGGCAGCGGTATTCCACTCCACTCACCGCGTCGCCGGCCTTGGAGGCCGTCACGGCGCGCGCCGGCTTGCCAAACAGCTGGTCCCTGCGGCCAGGTGGCGCGGGCGCCGGCGCTGTGCGCGCTGGAGACCGCAGCCACAGCCGTGCACGCGCACGCAAAAGGCACACCCTGCGCCGCAGCTTTGCTGTTCCGCCGCTCGCGGCCTGCAGTCGGGTGACACTCTGGCCTGGGCTGGTGCCTAATCTGCCTCGCTGCTGATCCTTCCTGCATGATGCGGGCGGTGGCCCGTTCCGTTGATGCAAGATGCACACACACACCCTCTCCGTCCTGGCAGGCGCCCGCGAGCGGCTAGCTACTGCGTGAGCACCCTGGCGGGCAAGCTGGCGCACGCACTCGTACGACTGGGAGAAGCCCGTGGCCACGATGGTGACGGAAATGTACCCGTCGTGCTGGTCGTCCACCACGGCGCCAAAGATGATGTTGGCGGCGGGGTCGGCCAGCGACGTCACCACCTCGCTCACACGGTTCACCTGCGTATGGTCACGACCAAGGGGCGGAGAGAGGGAAGCGCAGCATCAGTCGGTCGTGCGCGCGGGAGGGAGACGTCGGCCCACGGGCATGAGCACGTTGACGCGCGGGCGCCAGCGCCGCCAGTCGCGCGACGCACGCCGAGCCCAGTCGGCGGCGCGCACGACGGAATCTAGCCTCCGCGCCGCACCGCACCGGTGCCTCTGCGCAGCTGCAGGCCCATCCACCCGCCCGCCCACGCACCCACGTCGGCCAGGGTGAGTTCCTTCCCCTCCTGCACGGCTTCTTCGCCTCCACGCCAACCCACCTCTCCCGTACTGCTGGTCCGTGCTGCGTGCCACGGGCAATGGCCCGTTCCGTCGACGCAAGGTGTGCACACCACACCCACCCACCTCGGCCGGCATGAGGCCCTGAGCCCCCCTCCCCGTCCCCCTCCTCGCCCGCACCCACCCACCCACGCACGCACCTCGGCCAGGGTCAGGTCCTTGCCGCCCGTGATGTTGTACACGATGCCCGTGGCGCGCTCAATCGAGCGCTGGATCAGCGGCGCCGCCGTGGCGCTGGACGCTGCCGCCTCGGCGCGGTTGGGCCCGCTGGCCACGCCCACGCCCAGCATGGCCGTGCCGCTGTTGCTCATGATGGCCTTGACGTCGGCAAAGTCCACGTTGATGAGGCCGGGCACCGTGATGATGTCCGAGATGCCCTGCGTTTGGCGCACGCCCAGCGGCACACACGCGTCCACGCATGGGCGCCACCAGATCGCGGCGGCGGCGGCGCTGACGAGGACGTCAAGTCCGATCCGAGGCCCCCTGCGCCGACGAGCTGTGGTAGACGCGAGGCGCCGGGCGTCGTGCCCAACCCTAGCCGAACCCTACCTGCACGCCCTGCCTGAGCACGTCGTCGGCGAGCCCAAAGGCGTCCTGCAGCGCCGTGCTGTCGGTGGCCACGTCCAGCAGGCGGTCGTTGGGGATGACGATGACGCAGTCGACGGCGGCGCGCAGCTCCTCAATGCCCTGCGCCGCCTGCGTGGCGCGCCGCCGCCCCTCGAAGCTAAAGGGGTACGTCACCACCGCCACCGTCAGGATGCCTGCGGCCAGGGCAAGCGGACGCACACGGGTGGCGTGTCTGAGCGCCTGCGCCTTGCCTCGCGGGCTGATGCACTGCGAGGCATCGGATGCGCCCGGTAGCTGGGCTCTGGCCTCGCCGAGGTGTCAGAACACAGCTGCAGGGCGAGCCCTGAGCAGCACCCAGCGCTGCCCGCATCATCCCGCCTGCCCTCACCCATGTCCTTGGAGATCTTGGCCACGACGGGCGCCGCGCCCGTGCCCGTGCCGCCGCCCATGCCCGCCGTGATGAAGACCAGGTCGGCACCCTGGGCAAGACGACCAACCCCCAAACAGCAAGTCGTCAAGTCGCTGGCGGGCGGGGGCCAGCGCCCGCCCAGCACCGCCGACCGCGCTCCGACGCGATGTGCCCAGGCGTGCTTTTAGGGGCAAAAAGGAGACCTCGAGAATTCTAGTCACCTGCACCATCTTCTTGAGCGCCTCCTGCGACTCTAGGGCCGCCTGCTGGCCCTGCGCCGGGTTGCCGCCGCAGCCCAGGCCGCGCGTGAGCTCGGTGCCAATCTGCACCTTGTTGAGCGCCACGTGGTTGGAGAGCGCCTGCGCGTCCGTGTTGACGGCCCAGAACTCCACGCCCTGCGAATGCGGTGCATGAGGAGCGAGGGCAGGGCGTCCCCGTTCGAACCTCGGCTGCCGGCAAGGCCTCTGCCGCACTTGTTCAGCAGCTAGCGCAGCGCAGGTCCGCGTGGTGCTCTCCGTCGTTATGCTGCATGCTTGCGGCTGGCGTTGCTACCCGTCAGCGGGCAGGCGCAGCGGGGGGGGGGGTACGAAATTCGTACGCATGCGGCCGCCCGTCTGCGCGAAGCAGAAGCAGCTCACCTGCAGGCCGCTGTCGATCATGCGGTTGAGCGCGTTGTTGCCGCCGCCGCCCACGCCGATGACCTTGATGCGTGCCTCGCCGCCCACGGGCGTGTAGGCGCCCAGCGGCATGCTCTGGAGCATCATGTACTTGGCACGGGGCGGCGGGCCCACGCGGGCGCGCGGCGCAGTGCCGGTGAAGAGGCTGGGGCGCTGGCCCTGGCTGAGCAACCCGCTGGGCTGCTGCTGCGAGGAGGGGAGGGGCATGCCTTGCGCGGGGGAGGGCGCCGGCGATCGCGGCGGCGCAGCCGTGCTGGCCCGGTAGGCCGTGCTGCTCCCGTTGGAGCACAAGCGGCGAGACATTGACGAGGAAGAGCTTGCCGTGTGCATTTTCCCTGCTGCTCCTGCGAAGTTTGAAAGTCGCAGAGCCACGCTCAGACGCTCAGGAGACCCCTTGGGAGCGCGTGTGACGCCGAGCCTGCTTAGAGCGCGTCCCTCACCTCAAGGGCGCTGAACGGCCTCAGCGAGCTCGCCTCCTTGGCAAGCGTGGCCGCCGCAAGCGAGCTGTCGCTGGTCCTGGCCTGGATCAGCAACGGAGGAGAGGTGCCAAACGCCGAGAGTTCGACGACAAACCTTTTGTCGTCAGTTGCTGCTGTGAGTGCGGTCTCAGCTGCTGCTTTGCTCCGTCCGCGTGCATGGTGGAGGTCGGAGGCGCAGGTCACGACAGCAACTTGCAGCTTTTGCTTGGGGCATCCAACGGCAGCAAAGAGCGGTCTCGATCAATCAAGCAGGCAACCTTGACGCCGCACTGCGCTGGGGAAGCCCACGCACGCACACCGTGCGGGTGGGCGCCAGCCGTGCGCAGCCTGTCTTCAGCCTGTTCTTCGTGCAAATGATCATACCCACCACAGCACCGGGGTGAAGAAAGAGCAAGCCGTCCCGCCTTGCGCGAATCCCCATGTCGTCCGAATCACACTCACGCACAGACGCCCTGCCGTCAGGGGGAACCAGCTGCGTCAAGCCCGCGCGCGCGCCACTGCAGCAACTCACGCCAAGTCTGGAGTGGTCCCGTACACACTGCGGCAACACACTGCGCAGCAGCAGTCGGGCTCGCGGCACGTGCCCGCAGCACAACGGCACTTGAAGGGATGAGAGTGAAAGGGCACGCTGCGGTTGCTGCGGCGTGCGACGCTCGAGCTGCGCAGAGGAAAATGGGGGAGGGAGCGTACAACAACGTCGTCCAGCCACTGGGCGACAACCAGAGGCGTCCGTCCGGTCCAGTCCACACACAGCGGCGCTGTCGCCTGGCCCCGTCAACAATTGCGCGTCATGTGCAGCGCCTCGTCCTCGCATGGCGGCGGCCGCAGGGCAGGTGCCTGAATTGCGAAAGGGAATATCCTTCTCATCATCCTCGACGCCGCGACAGCACGCGCACATGCACACACGTGGACACACACGAGCCCCACCAGGTGGACGACGCCCACTGACAGAGGGGGGAACAGAATGTGGGCAAAGCAGATGCCACCGGCCAGGCGAGCACACGCTCCGAGAGGGAGAGGATGGCCTCCGCATACAACCGTTCCGCAAAGTCCGCCCACGCACAACGAAGGCACAGCAGCCACGCCGAGACACCGCGACTGCGCCCGTCTCCTCTTTTGGCTTCCACCACTAGCGCAACAAGAAGAGGGCGCGCACGTGACACACTAATGGGCATCTCAGTCCGGCGAGAGAGGGGCGAGCAGCGCGCCTGCGCACCACGGCAGCCTGCGTGAGCAGCGGCTGCAGGCTCCGGCGGCTCCCTGAGCAAGCCTCTTCAGGCTCCCGCAGGCCCAGCTGCTCTCCCCTGGCAAGCACGCTATTTGACTGTGGCTGCACCTCAACTCCCAATGTGACCCCTCCTGACTCTGGTCTCCCCGGTACAATAATGGTACATGGCGGCCGCAGCAGCAGCAGACCCCCGCACCGCGCACCACCCGCCACCTCTCTCGCGCACAGCACAGCACAACACCAACCTCCGCCGCGCCACGGGCGCTCGTGGCAAGTGGTGAGCCGCCCGTCCCACATGCAAACGCAGCAGCCGCTTTTACGGCACTCTGCAGCTCTCTCTCTCTCTCTGTGTCCACAGGCGGAGGCGGCAGGCGGCCTCCAGCCCTCGGTCGTGGTGTCTGCCCGGCAGGCGACGCAGCGTTGTGCGGAGTCCGCCGTCGCGGGGGTGGGTGGCTGCGCAAAACAACTTGGGAGGGGGCCGGGAAAAGAAAAAGAGACACCGCCGCCGCTCAGCTCCGGGACACGACGCAGGAAAACCGCCCCTGGCAGCGGGACGACGCGAGCCGCCACCCCTCGTGAGGTCGTCATCACATGATGCTCGTGCTCGCGGTCCGTACACAGATTACACCGAGACCCCGCTGGCAAGGTCTGCGCGTTACCGCCATCGCGTGCGCCGGATGGCGTCCCGAATCCAAACCTCATCGCCGGTACAGGTACACGAGGGGTGTGTGCTCTGGGGGCGAGATGTACATGGAGGAGAGGGGGAGGCGCCCCGCGCAGGCTCCTCACTCAACATCGACGCGGCGCTGTTCCCGCAACCATCACAAACGCAAACGCTGCGCTGAGAGCTCGGAGGGCGCACCCGAGGCAAAAGACGCAGGCCGTGTCGCCGGCGGCGGCGCACGCACGTGCACGCGCACGGGAGCGGCCGGCGACGTAAGCACCGGGAGGGGAGGCACGCTTCCGAGGCGTCCATGGAGGAGGAGAGAAGCCATGGCACGTGCACCGCGGGACGCGCACCGGTGGCGGCACATGCCACGATTCGAGATCCGGGGTCGCCGCCGCGGGCCGACGGCCGCGGAGGCGCCGGCCCCCCTGCGCCCCGCAACCACTGTTCACGGCCAGGGCCGCGGGCCACGCGGCGATTGACTACTCGACGCTCCGCCTGCCGCCCGCGCACCACCAGCTAGACCACACCGCGCGGCCCGCCTCCCTCGAGGGCAGAGGGCAGGGCGCCGCGCCTTGCGATACGACGCCAGAAGAGAGCCCGCTGCATACTAGAGAGTGTCGCAAAAAGAGAGCCACGCCGACGACTGCGAGTAGTGTGGCAAGGAGAGGAACCACAACACATGGGCGTGGGCGGCGCTGCGCGTGCCCCGCGCCGTCGCTGCGCGCACACCACCACCAGCGTTCAGTTGCTAGCCGAAAAGAAGCGACCGACCCGGAACGGTAGCATCTCTAGCGATCAGCCATGGCGAGTGAAAGGATGCGCAGCCATGGGCGCCGCAGCCGCAGCAAAACCGCCCGCCGCGGCCGCGACGCCGCCGGTCCGACCGAGCGCCAGGGGACGGGCGCCCGCGCCGCAAGCGGCCGCCGCCGGCTCATCAGTGCTGCGCGCCCTGCTGCTGCGCCTTGCGCCGGCTCCACAGGCGGTTGTTGAGGCGCTTGTTCAGGTAAGCCGGCATGTACTCGACGTTGGAGAGGTCTGCGTGCAGGGCCACGCGCAGCAACAGCCACGGCACGGAAAGCAACCGTCGGCGTGGCATCGCGGAGGGGGAAACGGCGCGTGAGCACTGGAGGGCGCAACGCGGCGCCCTCACGGTCAGGCTCCTCCCCAAAGCTCAAGCAGGCCGCCGCACCTGTGGCCTCGAGCAGCTGCAGCTCCTCCAGCACGTCCGCCTCGCTCAGCTCCGACAGCTGGCCCAGCACCTGCGCGTTTCCAAACGCGGCGCGCCAGCGCGCAAACGTCACGTCGCACGCGCAGCCTCCAGCGCCGCCCGCGACTGGCGCACGCACGCCGCTGAGCTGCGGCGCCGCCACCCTCTCAGTGCCGAGCTTCCCTGGGAGTCAGCCCCTCCCCTGTGCGCGCCCACGCACCTTGACCACGCCGGCGTCAAAGTGCTTCCAGTCCATGTAGGTGCAGCGCGACACGAGCTCCTCCAGCCGCGACAGCACCTGCGCACGCGCGCAGTCAGCCCGCGCGCACGCCATCTCTTCTCGCGGTCAGGCAGGCCGCACAGTCGGCCTGGCAACGCAGCAGCCGGGAAAGCCGCCCGGACGCGGGCGCCCGCTGCGCGCGTGCCATGGCGCTCACCCGCGGCGGCAGCTTCTGCAGCATGCTCTTGCCAGAGCCGGGCAGCGACCCACGCATGCCGCCGCCCATGGCGGGAGGGCTGAAGGGCCCGCCCAGGCTGTCGGCTGCGCAGCAAGAGAGAGAGGCGCGCAAAGCACGACATCGCGTTGAGTGACGCACAGCTGCCAGAGCACGTGAGCTCTCCGCGACTGCGCCGCCACCTTGGCACAGCGCGGCGGCTCGGCAAAACCCACCGCGCGCACCGCCGGGGCTCACCGTGGTGCAGGAAGCCGGCCGTGGTGCTCAGGTGCTGCAGGCCGGCCTGCAGCTCGGGCAGCGACAGCGCGCGCAGCAGCGACACCGGGTCCTCGTCCAGCGTCTGCAGGCGCCGCTGCGACGCAATGATCTGCGCCAGCACGGCGTCGTCCAGCTCCTCGGGCTGCGCATGTGCAAGCGCCATGCAAGCACCAGGACACGCGCTGCGAGTCGCTCCAGTGCGCTCCGCTCGGGCGCCAGGGAAAGACAAGAGAGATCGCAGAACAGCGCAGCAGCGCCGCGCGGCCGAGCTCTCTCGTGGAGCGAGAGGGCAAAGTGGCCAAGAGAGGGCGGGAGGTCACCAGCCCCGCACAGCCGCACCTTGATGCCCGGGGTGGCGGCCATGAGCTGCTGCACGTCCGCCCGCAGCCGCGGCGACAGCCGCGTCCACAGCCTGCCGCCGCCGGCGCCGGCGCCGCCGCCCACGCAGCCCGCCGCCATGGCCGCCGCCGCCGCCGCCGCCACGGCGTTGCCCGCCGCGCCAGCCTGCAGCAGCGACGACAGCGCCGCCAGCGCCCGGTTGTTGAGCAGGCCCGCCGCCGCCGCCGCCGCCGCCACCTGCTGCTGCTGCTGCTGCTGCTGCTGCAGCGCCGCCGCCGCCATGGACCGCGCCGCTGCCGCCATCATCGCCGGCCCGCTCGCCGCCCCGCCCATGCCCTGCATCGCCGCCACGTCGTGCGCCGCCGCCGCCGCCGCCGCCGCAAACGGGTTGCCGCCCAGCGCGCCGCCGGCCGGCGGGCTGCCCAGCCCTCCCAGCGCGCCGCCGGAGGGGCTCCCT
>VFQP010005175.1_pt1 | contig 11567 bp, 9 predicted proteins | sample 3512351 | NCBI WGS metagenome assembly VFQP01 (sample SAMN10412372, study PRJNA504923) | tailings metagenome | isolation source: Relicate 1 Philex TSF1 revegetated site | place: Philippines: Tuba, Benguet | collected 2017-08-29
GCCTCCGCGAGGATCGAGAGATAGAATGGCACCCGAACGACGAAGTTGTTGGCGATGAGTTGCTCGATTGCCCCGCGCATCGTGCCGACCCCTTCGGCATCGTCGTCCATGCACGCCACCGCGCCCTCGTAGAAACGGCGGACCGGTTGCCAGATCGCGATTTCACGCAGTGTGAGATTGTGGGCAAGCGCCGCAACGTGCTGCCGCGCAATTTCGGATTCGCCTGACCAGAAGGCGATGGGAAGCGCAGCCTGCGCAAGAGCGTTGGAATGCGAGACGAGATGGTCGCGCGCGATGCTGCTGTCGAGCGCATCCCGAAGCGCCACCGCCGCCTCGCCGCCATCCCCGGCAACCCAGGCCGTAATTGCCAACGCCACCCGGATCGACGCGAACCGATCCATGTGGAACCGGGCCGCGCCAGACAGGGTGGCGGCGGGCGCGTGATCGCGCGCAAGCCGCTTCAATGCATCGTTGGCATGCCCGACATCGCCGCTGTAGAACACAGCCGTCAGCCTGACGCGCTCGCCATCGGCCGCTACGTCCTGCCGGCCGGCGGCGAGCTCGGCAAACTGCGTCAGCGTCGCGATCGCGCGCCTGTGCCGTCCCGTAAAGCTTTGCAGTATGCCGAGACCCCACAATGCGCGGAACTGGTAGTCGACATTGTCGATCTGCCGGGCAAGCTGGTTGGCCTCCGCCCACGCGGCATCGGCTTCGGGCCCGAGGCGATCGGAGAAGTTGAGACCCGAGGCGTAGGATGCGATGAGCTTCATCCTGACGGCGGGGTCGCAGCGCGACAGGGCTTCGACGCATTCGAGCGCCCGTTCGACCCGTCGGCGGCTTTCCGCGACGGTCGACAGTTCATCCCAAAGCGGAATGGCGGCGCTCGTGAGGCGAACGCCGACCTCGTGTTCGTGACCGTCGCTTAGAGCCCAGTCGATCGCCTTGCGCAGGTCGTTCATGCGCGGTTCGTAGGCGGTCGTCCATTCCTTCCTGGGCCGCCACTGCCACTCTGCCTCGGCCTGCTCGAACAGCCGTAGGAGATAGTGCGCGTGACGCGATCGCGCATCGGCCGCCTCTCCGGCCTCCTCGAGCCGTTCGGCAGCGAAGCTGCACGTGCTGTCGAGCAGGCGATAGCGTCGTCCGCTCGCGTCGTGCGTGGTCGACAAAAGCGATTTCGCGGCCAGGCTCTCGACGCCTACCGTAATCTCCTCGATGCTCCGGCCGACGTTGCCGGCCACGCCGATGACATCGGCGAGAGAGATACCTGCCGAGAACACCGACAGGAGGCGCAGGAGCCGGGCCTCATCCTTGGACAGGAGCTGGTAGCTCCAATCCAATGTCGCCAGCAGCGTCTGGTGCCTATGCGCAGTTTGGCCGGAAGTGGCTACAAGCGGCGCGAAACTGTCCTTCAACAGGCCCAGCAATGCCGCCGGCTGCAAGACCGACAGCCTGGACGCGGCAAGTTCGATCGCAAGCGCTATTCCGTCGAGCCGGCGGCATATCGCCGATATCGCTGGAAAATCGGCATCGTCGCACCGGTAGCCATATGCCGCCTGCGCCCGATTGACGAAAAGCTGAACCGCTGGAAAGGTCATGGCCTCGGTTCGGCTTTCGCCTTTCCGCTCGCCCGGGTATGGCAGCGGCGACAGGCGGTAGACGCTCTCGGATCGCGCCCGCAGCGCCTCCCGGCTCGTGGCTACCACGTGCAGAGCTGGAAGAGCGAGCGTCAGGTGCTCCGCGATCGCCGAAGCGGTGCTCAGAACATGTTCGCAATTGTCGAGCAGCAGCAGCACTTCGCGATCGCGCAGCGTCTCCACGATGCCGGCAAGCATGTTCGTCCATTTGCCGCCGACGCCAAGTGACGCCGCAATGGTGGTGTCTACGAGTTGCGGATCCCCAATCGTGGCAAGATCGACAAAGCAAACGCCGCCGCTAAACCGGTCAAGCAGGTGTCGCGCCAGGGCGACAGCCAATGTCGTCTTGCCCACTCCGGCAGGCCCCACGATTGTAAGAAGCCTGGTGTCGGGAATTCTCGCGGCCAAGTCCGCAACAGCCGCATCGCGACCGACGACCTCGGCGAGTTGAGGCAACTCCCGCCCCGGCGCGGCGGTCGTATCGGGGCCGGCCTGCCGCTCGCCCCCATAAACACGCAACGGCGCCACGAAGCGATAACCCCGGCCGCTCACCGTGGCGATGCACGACAGTCCGTCCGCCGTTCGCGAAAGCGCACGGCGCAACGCCGCGATGTTGACCTTGAGGTTGGCTTCATGAACGAAGGTGTCGGGCCAGACGAAGCTCATCAACTGGTCCTTGCCTACGACTTGCCCCGCATGGATGACGAGCAGGTGGAGCAGATCGAGCGCCCGGCCCCCGACCCGCAGCGGCTTGTCGCCGAGCGTCAGCAGTTGCCGGTCGGGAGTGAACCGGTACTCACCGAAACAGTATGTCTTGCCGTCTAATCTGCCTGACCGTTCCATTTAAACACGAACGACTCCGTCACGAACGCGGTTTGCAACTTGCGGCCCACTGGATCCGCAAGAGGTTATTCAACTTCACCTCACGCGAGCATTGTCGTCCGCAAGTGTAGACTTTTCTTGCCTGTGCGCCATCCGTTCATGCCGGCGCGGCAGGCGGGTCAGAATTTACCTCTTTTAACTGCTCGGCTCGAGCCTTCGCTGCTAGTGACGTTGGTACGGCGCGAGGCTGCGGCGTGATCCCGAATGAATCGTCATCAGGACAAGGAGAACATCATGACCCAGCATGTCTTGTTCATCGTCACCAACGCGGCCGTGATCGGTCCGCACAATCGCAAGACCGGCTTCTTCTTCGCCGAGGTCGCCCATCCCTTCGACGTGCTCGACAAGGCCGGAATCGCGATCGAGTTCGCATCGCCTGCCGGCGGGTGGACGCCTTACGACGCCTATGACGAAAAAGATCCTGCCCAGAAGGAATTCCTCCAGAGCAAGGCGTTTCGCCGATTGAACCACAGCCGCAAGCTCTCCGAAGTGGACGCGGCGGACTACGACGCCATCCTGATGCCCGGCGGTCTCGGACCGATGGTCGACATTGCGCGCAATCCGCAAGTGCAGCAGGCGGTCGTGCGATCGTGGAGCACCGGCAAGCTCGTGACGGCCGTCTGCCACGGTCCGTGCTCGCTTTTGGGCGTGGATCTCGGCGACGGCGTTCCGTTTGTGCGCGGCAAGAAGCTCACGGCCTTCTCGAGAAAGGAGGAGTACGACTACGCGCGCGAAGACGTGGCTTACGAACTTGAGGACGCGCTGCGGGCCGAGGGTGCCGATTACTCGTCGACCGACAACTGGCAGCCAAAGGTCGTCGTCGATGGCCGCCTCATCACCGGACAGAACCCCGCGTCGGCGGGACCGTTGGCGAAGGAGCTTCTCGCGGCCCTGAAGAAGGTTGCGTAAGGCTGAAAGGTCCCAGGCGGAAAATGCAGTGGCGCCGGCCACGGCGACGCAAGTCGAGCTACAGTGAGTACCGGCCTCGGGCCTTGGTCGGCGCTTATGGAACGGGCATGCCAGCCTGTATCGCATCGAGGACGGCGCGCAGCTTAGGCGCGGCAAGGTCTAGGAAAAGCCGCATCTTCAGCGGCAGCCGGCCACGCGCGGCATGGACGAGGTGGACCGGCGTCGCCGGCATCTCCCAAGCCTCCAGGACGGGCGTCAGGCGGCCGGCTTGGATCGCCTCGGCTACCTGGTACTGCAGGAGGCGCGCGATGCCGAAGCCGCGGGTGGCCGCGTCAAGCGCTGCTTCGGCCAAGCTCACCGAAAAACGCGTGTTGACCGGCACCTCGACGACGCCCTGACCCGATGCATGGAACCGCCATCTCGGCGACGAGAATGGTGCGTCGAACGTGATGCAGGGCAGGTCGCGCAGCATTTCGGGCGTGGATGGAACGCCATGAACCTCCAGAAACCTTGGACTCGCACAGACGACCGTACGCAACTGACCGATCCGCGTTGCGATCATCGAACTGTCGGGCAAGGGGCCGATCCGCACTGCCATGTCGACGTGGTCCTCGACCAGCGGAATGTTCCTGTCGAGCAGCAGCAGCCTCACCCCGATCCGGGAGTGAAGCTGCAGAAATTCCTCCACGATCGGCATCACGTGGCGCCGGCCAAAGAAGATTGGCGCGGTGATTACCAATTCGCCTCTCGGTTCGGCGTATTCTCCGGCCGCGTTCTTCTCGGCCTCATCGAGATCGCCAAGGATGCGGCGCGCCGCTGCCACATAGGCAGTGCCGGCCTCGGTGAGCGAAACCTGCCGGGTAGTTCGGACCAGGAGCTTGGCGCCGAGGCGGTCCTCAAGGTCGGTGATACGTCGGGCCACCGTCGTCACCGGCATGCGCAACGCGCGACCCGCGGCTGAGAACCCGCCTCTGTCAACCGCGGCCAGCAGGACCACCATAGAGTCGAACCGGTCCATGCAATCTCACCGGAAAACGGAAAAGTGAATGTCAATTCTAGCTCATTAAACCAGTAACTGGAATGGACTACATCAAGGCCGTCAGTGGAGAAGACGATGTCCTACGGATTTCTCGATATCGCGATCACGCCGTCGGTCCGTGAGGCGCAGAAGCAGATGGGCGCCGACGGGATATGGACCGACTTCAAGGGCCACCGGGAGTTCGACCGGTTCTCGGCCAGCGAGGCGGCGTTCATCGAGCAGCGGGACAGCTTTTACATCGCAACCGTTTCAGAGACGGGGTGGCCCTACGTCCAACATCGTGGCGGACCCCGAGGCTTCCTGAAGCTGATCGACGACAAGACGCTGGCATTCGCGGATTATCGCGGCAACCGCCAGTACATCAGCACCGGCAACCTGGCCGCCGACGACCGCGCCTGCCTCATCCTGATGGACTATCCGAACCGCGCGCGCATGAAAGTGTACGCCCGCGTCGAGATCGTCGCCCTCGACGACAATCCGGCGCTTGCCGCGCGCGTGATGGTCGAAGGTTACAACGCCAAGCCGGAACGCATCTACGTGCTGCACCTCGAAACGTTCGACTGGAATTGCGCCCAGCACATCAAGCCGCGTTTCACCGAAGAGGAGATCGATCGCGCGATGCAGCCGATCCGGCTCAGGCTGGAAGCGCTCGAAACCGAGAATGCGGCACTCAAGGCGCGTCTGCGTCAACATGAAACGAGTGCGGAGCCTTCCCGCACCTAGGCAAAGCGCGGCGCGCCAATCGTGGGCCGCGTCGCTGTCGGCGCGCGCCTTACGTGTGCTTGCGTCCGCCTGACTTGCGGAACCACGCATCGGGATATGGATACCACCACTCCTGTATCGACGGCTTATGGTCGATGACGACCATCTTCGAGCGGCGGAAGGCGTCCAGTCCCTGGCGGCCGAGCTCGCGGCCGATGCCCGAGGCCTTCCAGCCGCCGAAGGGCAGCGCATCGTTGTCGATCAGCGGATTGTTGACCCAGACCATGCCGGCTTCGAGCCGCTCCGACGCCTCCATCGCCTCGGCGAGGTCGGTGGTGAAGATCGATGCGCCGAGCCCGAACGGGCTGTCATTGGCAAGCCGGATCGCTTCGTCGAAATCGTTCACCCGACAGATCGCGGCGACCGGCCCGAAACACTCCTCGCGGCAGATCGCCATGTCGGGCGTCACCCCGGTCAGGATCGTCGGCTCGTAGAACCACCCGACATTGTGCGCGGGTGGGACGCGCCCGCCCACAACCGCTTTTGCGCCGTTGGCGACGGCGTCGTCGACCAGCCGCATCACCTTGGCGCGCGCCGCCTCGCTGACCAGCGGACCGATCTCGGTCTCGCCCATGCCGTTGCCGATCCGCAGCGCCCTCGTCTTCTCGGCGAACAGATCGACGAAACGGTCGTGCACGGAATCGACAACGAAGAAGCGCTCCGCCGAGGTGCAGACCTGGCCCGACAGGTGAAACGCGGCGGTGACGCTGCCGGCGGCGGCAACATCCAGCGGCGCGTGCGCGCTGACGATCAACGGATCGCTGCCGCCGGCCTCGATGACGCAGGGCTTGGTGCGCTCCGCGCAGGCGACCGCGACGCGGCGTCCGGCAGCCACCGAACCGGTAAAGGCGACCGCATGGGTGCGATCCGACTCGACAAGCGCCCTGCCCGTCTCCGCGCCGCCCGGCAGGCATGACACAAGGCCCTCCGGCAGGGACAGGAATACGCGCATGTATTCCAGCGTCGAGAGCGTCGTCGCCTCGGCCGGCTTGACGACGCAGGCGTTGCCCGTCGCAAGCGATGCCGCGACCGTCCAGCACATGAGCAGGATCGGGAAATTGTAGGGCATGATGTGCACCGACACGCCGTAGGGCTCGTAGCGCGCATACTGGAACGAGCCGGCCTGGGTGGTGCCGGCGATCTTGCCCGCCTCGTCACGCGCCATCTCGGCATAGTACCGGAAGACCGGCGCGCAATTGGCGATCTCGCCGATAGCCTCGGGATAGGGCTTGCCCATCTCGCGCACCATCAGCTCGGCGCAGCGCGTGAAGTCCGCAGCCTCGATGGCATTGGCCACACCGTGCAGATATCTGGCGCGCGTCTTGGCGTCGAGCGCCTTCCAGGACTTCTGCGCGCTGGCGGCCGCGGTCAGCGCCGCGTCGATCTCGGCATCGGTTGCAGCCGCGATGGCGCCGACAGTCTCGAGCGTCGCCGGATCGATCACCGGGCGCTCTGGACCGGCCATCCGGCGATAGGACGGATTGACGAAGAAGGCCGGCGTGTGGGGTGCAAATTCCATGCTGCGGCCTCAGCGGATCATGTAGACCTTCTTCACCGTCTCGTGGACGGTACATACGCCCTTCCAGTCCTGCGGAAAGAAGGCCGCAGTGTCCGGCACGATCTCGATCACCTCGCCGGATTCGTGCACGTAGGTGCAGCGTCCCTCCAGGAAATGACAGAACTCGTCGCGCGTTACGTGGCAGTTCCATTTGCCCGGGGTGCAGACCCAAAGGCCGCACTCCGACCGCCCCTCCGGGCCCTTGTGCAGCAGCTTGCCCGATGTATGCGACTGCCCCTCGATCATGGTGGGGATGACGCCCCAGTCCACGAGATCGGTCTGGGCGAGCGGCTTCTTCATCACAGGTGTCGTCGTCATTGTCATGTCCTTCGTTGCCGGCTCGTCCTCGGCCAGAATGTAAACGTTGCGCATCGTGTCGTGGACGGTGCATTCGCCTGTCCAGCCGGCTGGAAACATCACGACGGTCCCGGCGTCCACCGCAACGACCTCGCCGCCGTCGGATCGATAGGTCGCGCGGCCGGAGACGAAATGGCAAAGCTCGTCGCGCGGGATGGACAGCCGCCAGCGGCCTTCGGTGCAGACCCAGACGCCGACTTCAGGTCGGTTGCCCGGCCCCTTGTGCACCAGCCTGCCGGTCGAGCGCGACACGCCTTCGATGGCATCGGCCTGCACGCCCCAGTCGACCAGGTCGAGCCGGGTCGACGCTTCGTAGAGGTGCGGCGCCGAGGATGTCACAGCAGCGCTTCCAGCAGGTCGGCGGCCTTTTCGGGACCATTCTGCGACTGCATGTGCTTGGACGTTGCTGCGAGCTTCGCCTTGATGGCCGGATCTGCGATGCAGGCATCGAGCTTGGCGAGCAGATCGGCCTCGGTCCAGTCGTAGCGCGGCATCTTGAAGCCGTGCCCGGTTTCCTGCACGCGGGTGGCGTTGTCGTGGCCGTCCCATACATAGGGCATGATGATCGCCGGCTTGCCAAAGAACAGACATTCGGTGAACGAGTTGTTGCCGCCGTGATGGATGACGGCATCGACCTGCGGGATGACAGAAGGTTGCGGGAACCAGCCCTCGACGATGACATTGGGCGGCACCTCGGAATAGTGGTCCTTGTAGCCGCCGACGTTGACCAGCGCGCGATAGCGCGAATTGCCGATGGCGGCGATGATGCGCTTCAGAAGCTCCGTGTCGCCGGCGCCGAGTGAGCCGAACGAGACGTAAACCAGCGGCCCGTCATTGTTCTTCGCGAAGGTCGGCACCTGGTAGGCAGCCTCCTTGCGCACGCAGCCCTCGAGGTACTGGAACTGCTGGGGGTCGAGCGGATGGCGCCGCTTGAACTTCACCGGTTCCGGATAGAGCAGCAGGTTGAGATAGGGCGAGGCCTCGAAGAACTGGCCGATCGGATAAGGCGTCTCGCCCGTCGTTTTCAGGAAGGCATTGAAGTCGTCGTGGATCGGCTTGATGACCGTGTTGAAGCGGTCGCGATAGGCTGCGTGACAGGCATGGTCGTCTTCTCCGCAGCCCGAAAGGTGCGGCGGGATATCCTCGTCCTCGATCTCGTTCTCCGAACAGGAGATGACGCGCACCCACGGAGCGCCGAACTGCTTGATCGCGGGGAACAGGATCACGTTGTCGACGCAGATCACGTCCGGCTTGATCCTGGCCAGGACGCCCGGCAAATCCTTTTGCGCCCATTTCGCGCTGTCCACGATCGCCGTCCAGCAGTCCTTCACGTAGTTGTCGATCTGGTCGTATGGCGACTTGCGGAAATTCGGGATGTGCCCGTTGATGAAGTCTTCCCAGAACTTCGCCATCTTCTCCGGCGGCATCGGTTCGGACAGGTTCACCGGGTGCGCCTCGAAGCCATAGCCCTTGTAGACATCCACGAAGCCGGGATCGGACAGGAACACCGCCTTGTGGCCGCGCGCCTCGACGGCCTGCGCGATGCCGACCGAATTCAGCGCCGGCCCGTAGGCCGCCTCGGGAAAGAACGCGATCGTCTTCTTCGACATAGATGCCTCCGGTGTCTCAATTCCTGAATATGCGCGTGTCGGCCGCCGACCAGCCGAGCTCGACCGCGTCGCCGACGTTCAGCCGCCGTCTGTCGGCGGTGTCCGCCGTGACGCGGACGAGGAACGGTCTCTCGGCAAGCGGCGTGCGCACGTGAAGCTGCAGGTCCAGGCCGTGATAGGCGAGCGCAACGACCGTGCCGGCCACGCGGTTTACCGCGCCGGCGTCGGGAAAAAGGGCGATCCGCTCGGGCCGGATCGCGGCGAGCGCGGGCTGGCCGGCGGCCATTCCGGGCGGAAGCACGCCGGCAATTGACGTGCCGTCCGCGGCGCGCACACCAGCCTCGGCGGCGACGCCCGCGCAGAAATTCATCACGCCGATGAAGCCGGCCACGAAGGCATCGGCCGGATGCTCGTAAACCTCATGCGGAGTGTCGCATTGCAGCAGCCGCCCGTCCTTCAGAACCGCCATGCGATCGGCCATGACCAGCGCCTCCTCCTGGTCGTGGGTCACGACGACGAAGGTGATGCCCACCTCGTGCTGCAGCCGCTTCAGCTCGATCTGCATTTCGCCGCGCAGCTTCTTGTCGAGCGCGCCGAGCGGCTCGTCGAGCAGCAGCACGCGAGGCCGCTTGACCAGCGCGCGGGCAAGCGCGACGCGCTGCTTCTGGCCGCCCGAAAGCTGATCCGGCTTGCGCTCGGCAAGCGCTGTCAGCTGCGTCGTCGCCAACATCTCGTCAACGCGACGGCGGATCTCGGATGCCGGCAGGCGCTCCATCTCCAGCCCGTAGGAGATGTTCGCGCGCACTGTCATGTGCGGAAACAGCGCGTAGGACTGGAACATCAGATTGACAGGCCTGCGGTTGGGCGGCACGCGCGAAACGTCGGCGCCGTCGAGCAGGATTCGGCCGCCGGTCGGCGTCTCGAAGCCGGCGAGCATCCTCAGCAGCGTGGTCTTGCCGCAGCCGGAAGGGCCGAGCAGCGCGAAAAACTCGTTCTCGCGGATCAACAGCGACACACCGTCCACAGCCGTCAGCCGGCCGAAATTCTTGACAACGGCTTCGATGTCGAGGACGGCGCGGCTCATTGTCCGACCATCCCGCGATTCAGCCGCTGCGAGATCGTCAGCGCGATCACGCTGACGGCCATGACGATTGTCGCCAGCGCATTGATCTCAGGCGTGATGCCGAAGCGGATCATCGAATAGATCTGCATTGGCAGCGTCGTCGAGGCGCGGCCTGCGCCCGCTGTGAAGAAGGCGATGATGAATTCGTCGACGGAGAGCGTGAAGGCGAGCAGCGCGCCGGCGATGACAGCCGGCAGGATGACCGGCAGCGTGACGCGCCGGAATGTCGTGAAGCCGGACGCGCCGAGGTCGGAGGAGGCCTCGGTGATCGACCAGTCGAACGACTTCAGCCGGGCGCGCACGACGGCGCAGACGAATGCGAGATTGAACACGACATGGGCGAGCACGATGGTGTGCAACCCCATGGTGACGTTCAGCATGGAGAAGAACGACAGCAGCGCGACGGCAAGCACGATGTCGGGGATGATCATCGGCGCGAAGACCAGCGCTTCCAGCGCGGAGCCGCGTTTGCGGCGGGTTTCGACGCCGATGGCCAGCAGCGTGCCGAGCAGCGTCGCGATGACGGTCGACGCGACCGCTACGATCAGCGTGTTCAGCGCTGCCGAGAGGATGTCTCGGTTGCCGGCGAGCGAGACATACCACTTGGTCGAGAAGCCGGACCAGACGGTTGGCAGTCCGCCCTCGTTGAAGGAGAGCGCGACCAGCACGGCGATCGGTACGTAGAGAAAGGCGAAGACCAGCACCAGGACGGTCGTGCCGGAGCGCCGCGCTGCCGCAGAACGTTCGGCCATCTAGGTCTCCTCCCTGACGGGAGCCGTCCGCGTTGAGGCGCGGTCGGATGCGAAGCCCTGGACGAAGAGAAGGAGCATCATGATCGCGATCAGCACCATCGACAGCGCTGCGCCGAACGGCCAGTCATTGGCGGTGAGGAACTGGTCGTAGACCAGATTGCCGATCATCTGGAAGCGGCCGCCGCCGAGCAGCGCCGGCGTCACGAAATTGCCGATCGACAGCACGAAGACGAACACCGCGCCGGCGGCGATGCCGGGCAGCGTGAGCGGCAGCGTGATGCGCCGGAAGGTGGTGAAGGCCGAACCGCCGAGATCGCGCGAGGCTTCCGCCAGCTCGGGATTGAGCCGCGACAGCGGCGCGTAGCAGGCGAGGATGACGAAGGGCAGATAGTTGTAGACGAGGCCGGCGATGACCGCGCCTTCGGTGTAGAGCATCGACGGCGGTTCGCCGGTATAGCCCGACCAGCGCAGGAACTGCGTGATCAGCCCCTCCCGATTGAGAAGCACGATCCATGCATAGGTGCGGATGAGGTAGTTCGACCAGAACGGCAGCACGGCGAAGAACAGCAGGATCGGCTGCAGCGAGCGCCTGGCGGACGCGATGGCGTAGGCCGCCGCGTAGCCGATCACCACGGCGATCAGCGTCGCGGTGCCTGCGATGCGGGCCGACTTGAGGAAAATGCCGGCATAGAGCGGGTCGAACACCTTCGCGAAATTCTCGAACGTGAAGGTGTAGTCCACGCCGCCATAGATGCCGCGTTGGAAGAAGGCGAGCGCCAGCACCAGCCCGCAGGGCACGACCATGAGCCCGACAAGCCAGGCCAGCGCCGGCGCCATGAGCAAGGCGGGGCGGGTACCGCTCGCAATCATGCTCCGCCCCCTGCCCCAACAGACGCGGCTACTGAGCCGCCTTTATCTCGCTGACGATGCGCGAGTATTCC
>VFQP010005176.1_pt1 | contig 11566 bp, 8 predicted proteins | sample 3512351 | NCBI WGS metagenome assembly VFQP01 (sample SAMN10412372, study PRJNA504923) | tailings metagenome | isolation source: Relicate 1 Philex TSF1 revegetated site | place: Philippines: Tuba, Benguet | collected 2017-08-29
GTGACCGTCCTTCACCATCTGAAACAAACTGAATATCATACGTAAGTATTCTCTTCCCATTCAACACAGCATGCAATTTCTTCGCCTCTAGTGATTGCAATCTATAAATACAATAGATCCGGCCATTCTCAATTCGGTACTTTGGCGAAGGGGCTGCGGAGATTGCCGTATCCGGGGAATGCATCCCGGTGCTGTCTGTTGCTAAAACAGGTCGGGGTGTTTCGTAAAGAAAAAAATCCTTCACCCGTTCATTGATGGCCAGTTCAACCTGTACAACCCTGTCTTTTCTGGATACTTTCAACCATCCGGATACGGGTTTAACATCAGTGATGGAGAAAGAATAAAATGCAGGATAATAAAATGGGAACTGATAAAACTGGGATAACGAAGGAGTCCTCGCCAGCAGCGACCATTGTTGATCCATCGGATAATGATCATTGAAAAACTGGACCGGGTCGGTAAAAAAGAAGAACTCATTATAGGCTTTCGTGTAGGTGGTTACATCCTGGTCGGTATATCCGCTGGCCCATGTAGCATCGATCAGCTTCCACGAACCATCTACCTCAACTGCATTCCAGGCATGCGTACGTTGCGTTTGCGAACCAATGGGATCTGAAGCCCACCGGATATAGCCGGTGATCATCATACAGTTGATCCCCGCCCGGTCGCAAAGGCTTTTAAATAGACGGGCATATCCGTCACACAGCGCCAGCTTTGTACGTAACACCTGTTCTATGATGCGTTCATTGTATTCCTGCCTGACACCGGCAGCACCCGCGGTGAGTGAAAGCTCCCAAAGACCCTCATATGGCCCTTTGGCATTATGATACCCCTTTGTATCATACGCAATATGCTCGGTGATCCACCTGAAAACAGACCGAACTTTTTCCGCATCTTTTTTATAAGGAGATGTAAGCTCTTTCGCTAATGAATCCGGATTTGTTTTGTCTATTGTCTTCACCCTGTTATCGATCATGGCAAACCTGTCAGCCTTCGGCTGTGCAGTGAGCTCACGAACTGGCAGTAAAAAGAACAGCCACATCACTATCTTCATACTGTAAAAATTACATCCGAAGATGAATTTTCCAAATATTGATAGCAGGCCTGCCAGGGACTGTTCGTTCAGATTTAAGGATGTTTTATTTAATAACAACCACACTTTCTCAAGCACCGTTGAAGCATGATTCTATAATGACGTATAACTCACTCGCAGATCTTCCATGAGAGCCTGCTATATTTTCTCTCGAAATAAACCCTTATCCTGTTTTAACTGATCCTGAAAGAGGTTCGCCCCCTGGATTTTTATTAAAAAGATACTCACTTAGAGAATGGAGTGCTGTTCCCGGATCAACAGGGCCAGACCGCCAGGTGTGGTAATACCTCCAACGCGAAAACCGAATCTTCGTTTATCCATCCACTCATATATCGCTCGACTAATTCTGCTTATTTTAAACTCCCCTTTTATCGCGCATTGCAGCGCATTATCATTTAAAAAAAGACACCTTCGAAATTTCCTCGCGGTGATCTTCAACGAGTCATTTTGACATTCTAAAATTTGACAAAGTCAACCTCAATAACGGTCAGAAATTAACCGGGAAAACAGTAATTTTCTATCGGCTTCTTGGTTGTCGTTAGTTCGTCTCTTGGTCGTCCTTAGCCCGTCTTATCTTCGAGTGGAAATGGCGACTCGATTTGACAATTGTTAAGTTGTAAAGAGTCTGTTACCACGAAGTGAAAACCTGATATCGTGTCGCGTCTCCCATTGCAAAAGGAAGAGTTTGTATTTTGAAATACAAAAAAGATGACTGGGAAATGGATTGTAATTACGGTTTAAATTGGTCAGCGGTCATCCACCAATCAATCGAACTTTCCAGCGCCGGGAACTTCTCATCCCCATGCGCGCAAGGAGTCTCTAACTTCATTTTCAGTTATGCCTGTATGCCGGCAAAATTCAGCGATAGTGACGAAGTGGTGTTTGCTTTTCCCAAGCTCTTTGCGGATTTGCTGAAGAAGGATTTGCGCAGAACGTTTGCTCAGGCCAGTGAGGTTTTCAACGTCTTTGGGAACGATGACGATTCGTTGTGGTATGTTTGGCTTAAAGGTCATTTTCAATTCGAATTGCGAGACAATTATACGCCCGTTATTAGAGCAATCGAAAATGCTATGTCGCATTTGGCGTGATTTGACGTAATTGGCGTGATTTGTCGCAATTGGCGTGATTTGTCGCATCTGAGAATTAGTATTGAAGCATATGCTATTGTTATTTTCATTATTGCTTGCTGAGCTATTGTATTAAGAAAAGGGTATTGACTTTATATCCCCTGGAATGTTTCCGGTGAAAACACGGGGGCACAATGTTTTTTCACCGGAAACAAGCCATTGTTTAAGATTTGATCTAAAATGAGGCTTAGATTAATTTCTCTTTTTTAGTTTAGATCAACATCATCTCTGCATTCCTGAAATTGTCGGATTGGGATCGATAAACTGTAATTTTTATAGCCCTCCACAAAGTGCAGATAGCAACTAAATAAGGCACTGTTTATCTAACAATACAAAAAAGAATACTATGACCGGAAGAAACATTTTTCTTTTTGCTATGACCGTCAGTTTGGTCGTGTTAATTTTATTTATCGGTGATAATTGGAATAAAGGAAAGATGCTATTGATGATTTTAACAGGCATTGCATTTTGGATGTTGATGGTGAAAAGATATTGGTCAGCGAAGAAAAGAAGCGATGATCATGCTGGATGAGTGAATCTGCCTACACAATTAATTTGATACTTATTTGCAGACTACTTATATCCATCCGAACGGAAGGAACCGAGTTTTCATATGCAAACGAGAAATCTTCATGCGCGAAAGTGGCTGCGCCAGATGTCCAGACATTTTTACAGAAGTTTTGCCGGTGTTTATTCCATAAGCTATAAATTAGTTGGATGAAACCGCTTGCAAAAAAAGCTTATGGATCTATCCCACATTTACCAGGCTCAAGACTTGGAACCGGAGAGTATTGTATTACAGAAGGACAGGCTAAGATCGCAACAGAATGTGCGCGAGATGAATATGATCGAATAATTGTACAAAAGAAACTTGATGGCTCAAATGTCGCGGTTGCTAAGAAAGAGGGAAAGATAATAGCCCTCAACCGCGCAGGTTACCTTGCGAGCAGTTCTAAATATCGTCAACACATTGTATTTGATGCGTTCGTTAGAATGAATGAAGTACGATTCAGCGAATTGTTGAACGAGGGGGAACGGGTTTGTGGAGAGTGGTTGATGCAAGCCCATGGAACAATTTATAAGCTTTCCCACGAACCTTTTGTTCCTTTTGATATCATTCGCGATGACCAAAGAGTGCTAACCGACGAAGTGTATGCACGGGTAAGAACGTATGACTTTTCTCCTCCGAATATGGTAAATGATGGGAAACCCATGTCTATCCAGGCAGCTATGGCCGCACTTAGTGAAAGTGGACATGGTGCAGTAGATTCGGTCGAAGGCGCTATTTGGCGAGTCGAACGAAAAGGCAAGGTGGAGTTCCTCGCAAAATACGTAAAGCATGATAAAATTGATGGTCAGTATTTGCCTGAAATAACGGGGCATTCTGAGATATGGAATATGCCTTTGACTCCTTATGCGTTCAGCTAAATAGAACACTTAACAAGTGACTTCGTGATTAATTACAAACAAAAGCTACATTTTCACCTCTAAGTTTCCATCCAGTCCCTCACTCAAAAATGTTGAAAATAAGAACGCAAATTCATGTACTGATTCCTGGCTGCCAATCACATTTAGGGGATTCCGTGCACATAAACGTGCGCCATCCGGTAAATAAAGTGCGCGAAACAGTTTTGTAAAGAGTAAATACTGTCTCGCGAACATCTATGAACGTATAGCGCACGTGAATTCCGTGAACATTGACCACCTTCGGGTCATGAATCGTCGCGCATCAATCATACTGACCCAGGCCGTTACGTTCGTTTTCATTACTCTCTTATTATACACGGCACTCGATAAGCTTCAGCATCTCGAGCGTTTTCGTTTTACACTCGAAGCGTCTCCGTGGTTAGCTTTCGTACATCGTCCACTCGCGGTAATGGTTCCGTTGGTGGAGATAGCCATTGCACTTTTGTTGACATTTCTGCGCACGCAACGTTTCGGTTTGGGTCTTTCTGCGTTTCTCATGGGCGCATTTACGGTATATGTTGCTGCGATGTTAGTGTTCGCGCCTAAGCTTCCATGTGGTTGTGGGGGCATCATCAATACTTTATCCTGGAAAGCGCATTTGGTCATCAATGGCACTTTAACACTTTTGGCCACACTCGCGTGGCATCAATATCCGAAAATCGAACGAGCTGTCAGCATATCCCCGGAAGAATATGAAAAACGATTCATACGGGCAGGAGAAGCCGAACACCTGTGACTTAGTAGGCACTTTATTCAATTTAAATTCAAAAAAATGAAAAGAATGTTTCCTGCACTTGCAGCGGTGGCCATTGCCATCAGCATGAGCGCTTTTACTATTGCTTCCGAGAACAGTGGCAAGAAGACTGATTTGCATTGGTTTGAGTACAATGAGTCTACCGGCGCACTTGGCACATATCTCGGTGAAGGTGACCGGTCAGCATTCACGTCTACTCCCTGCAATAAAACGTCAGGGGTCGAATGCCGTCGTGGTTATGCGGACCAGGATCTGCAAAATCCCGCGATGCCACAGCAAGGCGTGATCAACGTCGACGATAACGATTCAGATATCTATCGCGATTAATCAATCCAAAGCAGCAGCATTTAAATGTTGCTGCTTTTTTTACGGATTACCAGTACCGGTACCTTTCGCTTACCGGACTTTAGATTGAATCCATGCAATTTGAATACCTTCTGCAACGCACGGATATCTTTCGCTTCAATTACTTCAATCGGTATACTGAAATTTACAGCAGCTTTATACTTTACCTCATTGACGAATGGCAATGGAGAAGCAGCACGCACAAAAGATTCAAAATTTGACAGGATCCGTGTAAAAGGATAGTGTCTGAACTGCAATATGGTGGCGGTGTCCATCATAAGAGGATGCTCGCCTGTAGCAAAACGCTCCCCATTATTGGATGCGAACTTCTGCGGCTCCTGAGCTGCTAATACCCAACAATCGCGGTATTGCATCTCTACCCGGGCGGTCAGATCGAACTGCCGGGAAAGGTCTTCCCTCATATAATCCCATATTAAATGAGCTTTGTTATCAGGTACTTTGATTTCATACGTGTACTTGTGATTAATACGCCAGTTTTCGTCCACGTCCTCCCCTGTGGGAGCAAAGAATAAGGAACGAAGACTATCCGGTATATCTATCGTCACATCAGTAAAAGGGTGTTGCCGGTCCTTCTGATAGGCACGGTTGTACAAAGTGATAACTTGTGTACCGGGGATCAGGAGGCGGGTTGCAGGCTTTCGCTCAAGTGGACCGACCGGATTCAACAGATCGATTTGAAACGCATGATGAAAGAAATAGGAATAGCTCACTACACTATCGACCCATCGTCCATTTCCTTCAGCAATGAGTGGTTTGCTATTGTCATAATCTTCGATAAAAACGTTAGGTTTAAAGGTCAACGGTTTTCCGGTTATGAAACGCCGAAGATTATCAGCACTGGCATGTTCTACAGAAGCCGCATACCGAACCGTATGCGAACTGTCTAACCAAAGATCTCCGAGCATTCTTAGCCTGTTATGCAGGTCGACTTCGCCAGTGAGCATCGGCGTACTCTGCGGCCGGTGAACTTTTTTAAATTTTCGAAAGAAAGAGTCTACAGCACCCGGGGACTCGGGATTGATCATAAGGATTTGAAGGGAGTCACCGAACTGTTGTTGTAAACTGTCCAGCTTTGGAAACTCCGCAATACAACCTTTGCAAGAGAAGGTCCACATATGGATCAATAGCGGCTTGCCGGCGAATGCTGATAGCCTGACAGAGGACTCAGGATAATTAAGTACAGACCGAAACTCCAGGTCGGCAGGCCATTGTGTGCCTGCATGGAGGCCTTGTGCGTTACTATTGATTACAACAATTGCAAGAAAACAAAGAAGATAAAAACGGATACGCATAAAATAGTTTTAATACCCTGGATTTTGATTCAGGTAAACATTGGTTTGTAAGTCACGAAAAGGAATAGGATAAAGAGCATCGGTTGGTTGCCAGTGATTTCCTTTTAAAGCGGAGAGAACGGCATCAGCCCTTGCGGATCGCTTAAGGTCGAACCACCGGTGACCTCCTTCTGTAAAGAGTTCCCAACGACGCTCCTGATAAATGGCTTCCAGCAAAGCATCAGGTTGGGTAAGGGACAGGACAGGTAAGCCAGCCCGGAGATGAACGGTATTCAGATCATCGAGCGCGGCAGTCAGCTCCTGCTCATGTACGCGAGCTTCGGAACGAATGAGCAACAATTCTGTCAGGCGAAATACGATGTTATGCTCAATTCCCTGCGTTGAAGAGAACAGTTTATACTTGAACGGATAGACGTAGGTTGTACCGTTCATGGTTAAAGTTTGTAACCATTGTGCACGCCGTTGATCAGCAGGACTGAAGCTGGTCCATAAATCATCCGTAAGACTAAAACCTGGAACAAGCGATGCATTTACGGGCACGAAAAGTAAACCTTGTGAAGTATTGACCGCCGGAATGGCTGATACCAGTTGCCAAATGGTTTCGCGGCTGGAGGGGCCGAATACCTGCGTCAGGGGTACCATTGCAAAGCCGCCCTGTTGAATTACCTCAGTAGCTATGGCAGATGCAAGCGGCCACTTTTCCTGGTACAGGTAAACCCGGGCGAGAAGCGCTTTTGCAGCCCAGCGCCCGGGCCGGGTTTTTCGAGAGTTAATCTGCGGGGGAAGCAGTGCGATTGCTTCATTCAAGTCTCTTTCAACCTGTTTATAAACACTATCAACAGAAGATCGTGGTAGCAGCGCGTTGCTACGATATTCTTTGGAAAGAGGTAGAGGCACAGGGCCGAACAGGTTAGTCAAATGGAAGTAGAGATAAGCCCTCAGGAAATAAGCTTCGCCCCGCAGCTGATCACGCACAGCTGTACTCAGCGAAGAAGAGCGTTCAACGCCATCCAATATCGCTGTGCAATGATAGATCAGCTGATAACTGGATTGCCAGAGATCGTTGAGCATACCTACCTGGTTTGAGGTAATGGCGTTAATCAATAGAGCGTCATAATCTTCGTTAGGGCTGGTATGGTAGATCTCATCAGCTGATAAGCCGGTATAAACTGAAAGGCCAGCGTTTCCCAGTGATAAATGGTTGCGCATGATCTGCGCATAAGCACCCGCCATGGCTGATAGCGCTGTTCCGTCGGCGGTGAACACGGCTTCATCGGAAAGTTGATCTCTTGGCGGAGCTATATCTACGAATTTGCGGCAGCTCATAAGAGCCGCTGCTGGCATCAAGGCAAGAAGAAAATATCTTAAAGATTTATACATACAATACAGTTTTAGAATTGAAGTTGAATACCACAGGCAAGTGTCCGCAGCGGCGGAAGCCTGAAGAATCGTTGAGTCTCGGGATCGCTGCCTTTAAAGCCGGTAAACGTGAGCACGTTCTGGGCCTGCACAAAGACTTTGCTGCGCTGCAGATGCAGAGTGCGGGTCCAACGGGCAGGGATGGTATATGAGATGGCAATATTCTTCAACCGCACGAAAGAAGCATCACTATACATTCCCGAAGAGAAGAGCAACCGGCTGGATGCCTGGGCTGAGGGTCGTCCATTGACTGCGTTGAAACGCTGGATGTTGGTGATATCCCCCTCTGTCTGCCAACGATCGAGTACCAGAATTGGTTGGTTCACGTTGCGACCAGGCAGCCGGGCGGTGGAATATTCACTGAGATAATTGAGTCCTGTCTGATGGCGGAACTCGAAAAAGATTGAACAGGATAATTCACCATAACTAAAGTCCTGCCCCAGGCCACCATAAAATTTAGGATCGAGATTACCAATAACCTGGTAATCCGGAGAACTGATTAGTCCATCTTTGTTTACGTCTTCAAACTGGTAAACACCGGTAGCAGGGTCTACCCCCAGCATCCGGTAGCGGCGAAGAACGGATAAGGGTTCTCCTTCTACATACTGGTTGGAATAGCTGGAGTAAGGTAATTCGGGAAATGAGAGCAGTTTGTTACGGGGTATTGTGAGGTTTCCGAAGATCGTCCAACTGAAGCGTCCCTTTGTAACAGGTGTTGCCCGTAGCTCTACTTCCACACCGGTATTCTGCACGAGAGCGTCGAGATTCTGAATTACGTCAGGAAAGCCGGCCTGCGACGCCAGTGGATAAGCGACCAATTGGTTATCACTGCGGTTACGGAACCAGGCTACGCTGAGGAACAACCCGTCACGAAAGAAACCAAGCTCAATGGCAGCTTCCAGTTTTTTGTTGACTTCCCAGTGTTGATTTGGGTTGTAAAGACGCGTAGGCATGAGCCCCGCAACATTGTCGTACAAATTAGGAGTACCCGACCAACTGGAGAGATACTGGTAGTCTGTAAGCTGATCATTTCCGGAGCTGCCGTAACTGGCTCTTATTTTCCCGAAGCTTAAGCTGATCCTTTCTGCGAAACCGGCTAAGGTCTTATTGAAGATCCAACCAGCACCGATTGAACCGAAGTTTGCAAAACGGTTCTCGGGGCCGAAACGGGAGGATCCGTCGCGACGAGCGCTGAGGGAAATCAGGTATTCCTGTTGCCAGTCGTATTGAATGCGGCCGAAGATAGCACCATACCGATATAGCGTGTATCCATTGCGATTGATCACACTACGGGCCTGGTAAATTGACCGTAGTAATGCATCGGTCGAAAAGCCTGAAGCCTGTTGCGTGCTTTGTTGATTGATCGTGGATTGCCAACTTGCCCCCGCCAATGCTGTAATGCGTCCCCATGAAAATGAACCAGTGTATTCCAGCTGTGGTTCAATGATCCAGCTGCGAAGTTGCCGCTGTCCGAAATTGGAGTATCCCACGGGATTATTAGCCGGATTCTGTGCTACGATGGGAACAAGCGATTCTTCATCAGCCATAATCGTATTGTAGCCACCCGTAAGTTTCGCTGTAAGACCGGGAATGACACGATACTGCAGCAGGGCGTTTGTGCTTAGCTGTTCGCTCTGAGATGTATAATGGGACATGATATGGGCAAGCGGATTGGAGAAAGTAACGCCGTTTTCCTGCCAATTGAGTTGACCTGAAGGCGTGAATAATGGCGGTGCATTGGGTGGCAGATTGATATGCTGTGTCAGGTCGTTGACAGAGTTATTCGTCTCAACCATTCCATAGTTCACCGAAAAGTTGCCAAGGAACCGCTGATCTGTTGACCGGTGCTGCAATTGCAAATTTCCTGCACCCCGGCGTAAGTAGAGTTCTCCAGGAAATACACTGCCTTCATCATGATAGCCAAGACTGAACAGGAAGCTTGTTTGCGCTGATCCGCCGCTTACGGAAGCCTGTGCAATATTTGTACGTGCAGTGCCGCCAATCAACAGGTCTTTGAAGTCAGTATAGCGGGTGGTATCCCACACGCGGAGGTCTGCGGCATTGCTATTGGTCATTGAAGCGCCATCATTGGCAAACGCTTCTTTGCGCATAGCAATATATTGCTGGGTATTGAGAAGATCCATTAACCGGGTGATACGGCTCCAGCTGGTGGTGAAGGAAACATTTGCACGCACCGCTCCGGTATTCCCGGACCGGGTGGTGATGAGAATTACTCCATTGGCTCCACGGCTACCATAGATCGCCGTAGCGTCTGCGTCCTTCAGCACTTCGATGCTTTCGATATCAGCCGGGTTAATGTTCACGAGCGGGCTTAAGCCAGTCGCCACTTCAGCAGCTGTGCCGGGGTTGCCCATTGCGGATGGCAATTGGTTCAGGATTCCGTTACCTGCGGCAAGAGGAACTCCATTCAAAATGAAAAGAGGCTGTGATCCCTGAGCAATAGAGTTTCTTCCCCGGATCTGTACTTTAATGGTTGAGCCGGCCACTCCGCTGCTCTGTGTAACTTCCAAACCGGCGACGCGGCCCTGCAATGCAGAGAGAACGTTTGTAACGGGTTGACGTTCGATAGTGACAGCGGAAACTTTCGCGATGTTACCGACGCTGAGGCGACGGGTGGTCTTACCATATCCCATCACAATGGTTTCACCAAGACTACCGACCTGATGGATCATGGTGATCGACGTCTCACCCGGCGCTTTCAGGGAAAACTCCTGTGTGAGGAGTTCGGCCCGTGAACAGATTACCGTTACAAAACCGGAGTCGACGGCCAGCCTGAAATGACCAGCAGCGTCAGTTGTCGTATGTAGGGTCGAGCCTTTGACCTGCACCGTTACATCCGGTAGAGGTTGCTGTTGTTCATCTGAAATGGTTCCAGACATCGTGATGCTTTTCTTTTGCGTTGGCAGAGACAGGATCGGTTTGGGTTTTACTGTTACGTATTGGCCATCCCGCGTGAAAGCGAATGGTTGATCGGCAAATAATTTTGAAAGTGCCAGGTCAATAGATAACTTCTCCAGTGTGAGTGTAACCGGTTTAGCCTCTTCAATTCCGGCGCTTGTATAAACAAAACGCAGGGATGTTTGTGCTTCAATTGCATTGAATGCAGTTTTGATAGGTGCATTTGTAAGGTGTAGAGAGATGGTCTGTGTCCAGGCTAAACCTGACACAAGCAGGCATGACAGGGTCATGAGGCCGCGCCATTGGCGTTGCCAGGAAAGAAATGTTCGCATGATTTAAGCAGTTTTTAGATGATGACGGGGTTGTCCGAAATCCCCGCTTGCGCATAACAAGGTTGGTTTCACTCGTCAGTGAGAACAGCCATGCTGGGCGCAAAAAGATTTCGTTCCTGCTTTAGGATGGTAATGCGATAGGTGCAGAATCGGTAACGATTACTGTAAGAAGTATGCATTCCGCGGAGAACTTTTGTTCATTCATTCCGCTGAAATATGTTGAACCCATGTGAAGATGTTACCAGATGGGGTTACATCATGATGGCTACATACCCGTCATACTATATCACGTATTTTGAACATTATTGATTAGTCTGAAAGGATGTTTTTTTATCGGAAGTTGGGGGGAAGTGGTCCTCTAAATTTACCCCGAAGGGCTACTGTGTACCAACATCTTTCTTAATGCCGCACTGCGTAAGGTTCCCGCAGATTACGCAGATTTTATCAGTCCTATTATTGAAATGGCAATTGATAAAGTGAAAGTTTCCTTATCAGCATGCGCGGATTACGCAGATCACCGTCTGGTTCAGAAATTAATCTGCGAAATCAGCGCCTTGATCTGCGTAAATTCCATCTAACAACATGAAAAAAAGAGTGTGTCATCCCGGCCGGGCGAAACAAGAAAAGACGTGGGTGCACAGTAGCCCTTCGGAGTAGATTTAGAGGGGCCCTTCGCCCTCCACCATTACGGGAAAAAAGTGAAAAGTCTTATTCTTCATCAGCATTAACTCTTATTAAAAACATACATCTCTGCCATTTATGTCCCTATCGGATCAACATTCGAAAATATCCTCAGG
>VFQP010005177.1_pt1 | contig 11565 bp, 6 predicted proteins | sample 3512351 | NCBI WGS metagenome assembly VFQP01 (sample SAMN10412372, study PRJNA504923) | tailings metagenome | isolation source: Relicate 1 Philex TSF1 revegetated site | place: Philippines: Tuba, Benguet | collected 2017-08-29
GCTACCCCTATTTCAAATCCAACTTTATCTGCAACTCATCAAACTGTTTCTGATCGATCGTCGCCGGGGCATCAAGCATTACATCGCGTCCGCTGTTATTTTTGGGGAATGCAATAAAGTCGCGGATGCTTTCACTTCCACCAAGGATCGAGCAAAGGCGGTCGAAGCCAAAAGCGATGCCTCCGTGTGGCGGTGCGCCATATTCAAATGCGCCAAGCAGGAAGCCGAACTTATGCAGTTGTTCTTCTTTATCCATACCAAGTGCCTCAAACATTTTCTCCTGCAGTTCCCGTTGATAGATCCTGATTGATCCGCCACCGATCTCATTTCCGTTTAACACCATATCATAAGCGTTTGCTTTGATGTTAGCGTACGGATGTTTGAGATATTCTGCAGCATTCGTGATCACCGGGTTGTTTGAGATCATTGTTTCGATATCAGAAGGCTTAGGTGATGTGAATGGATGGTGACGCGCTACCCAGCGGTTTCCGTCTTCATCATATTCGAACAATGGGAAGTCGAGCACCCAAAGTAATTTATATTCATTGTCTTTACGGAGACCAAGTCGCTTACCCATTTCCAGGCGAAGCTCACTGATCGCTTTACGTGTTCTTTCTTCGTTGCCGGCAAGGATCAATACAAGATCACCTTTCTGTGCACCAGCTGCATCTGCAATGGCTTTCAGTCTTTCTTCTGAATAGAATTTTTCAGCGCTGCTCTTATAGGTACCGTCTGCATTCACTTTAATGAATACCAATCCTTTCATGCCGATCTGGGGACGTTTTACCCAATCAGTCAGTTCATCCGTTTGTTTGCGGCTGTATTCGCTGCAACCAGGAACGGCGATAGCAAGTACAGTTTCTGCTTCATCAAAAACTTTGAAGTCGGCGCCATTGACCAAAGCAGCCTGATCTTCTTTATTTACATATACAGAAGATGGTTTTTTGATGTTGAGCAATTGCATGCCGAAGCGGATATCCGGTTTGTCGTTACCATATTGCCACATCGCATCTTCCCAGGTCATGCGTTCAACCTTTTCGTTATAATCGATATTCTTTACTTCTTTGAAGATGGATTTTATCATCCCTTCAAACATGGCAAGGATGTCTTCCTGTTCAACAAAACACATTTCGCAGTCGATCTGCGTGAATTCCGGCTGGCGGTCTGCACGAAGATCTTCATCCCTGAAGCATTTTACGATCTGATAGTAACGGTCATATCCACTAACCATCAGCAATTGCTTAAAGGTCTGAGGTGATTGGGGGAGTGCATAGAATTGTCCCGGGTTCATCCTGGACGGAACCACGAAGTCGCGGGCGCCTTCCGGTGTGCTCTTGATCAGGAATGGCGTTTCAATATCCATGAAGTTATTCGTATGCAGGTAATTACGCGCAGCGCGGTTAACTGCATAGCGCAATTCCAGGTTCTTTTTTACCGCATTTCTTCTCAGGTCGAGGAAACGGTATTTCATGCGGAGGTCATCGCCACCGTCGGTATCATCCTGGATAGTGAAAGGCGGAACCGCCGATTTGTTCAATATTTTGAAAGAGCTAACCACGATCTCAATATCTCCGGTCGGCAACTGTGGGTTTTTGTTGGTCCTTTCCTGCACAGTACCCGTCACCTGCAGCACAAATTCACGTCCTAAAGGGTTTTCTTCCAATTGTTTATTCAGGTCTTCCCCAAAAAGTAACTGGGTGATGCCATACCGGTCACGCAGATCCACAAACGTAATCGCTGCCCCGAGTTTTCGCACGGTTTGTACCCATCCTGCCAGGGTCACTTGCTTTGACGCATCGCTCAATCTTAATTCACCACAGGTGTTTGATCTATACATATATAAAGGTGTATCTCTTAGTTAATAAACTGGGCGCAAAGATAGGAAAGGGGAGCGATGTTCGATGTTGGATGGCCGATGGTCGGGTGAGATTTCTGGCCTGTAAAGTCTGTCATCCCGGTACCGCCTACGCCAAGCTTCAGCAGGCAGGCCGAGAGGAAGACTTTATGAACCGGATAGTTCACCCGACCATCGGCCATCGAACATCGACCATCCAACATGAGAAACATTCTAATTGCAGCCACGCAATCTTCCTCCCTCCACCGCCGTTATCTCTTTGCCGGACGGGTGCCGGCTAACTGCGCAAACCACGATGGTAGTGCGCATCGTAGATTTACGGTCGTGAAATAACTGCTGAATGCTTGCATTTGACGACTTCGTGGACTACATTTACGAATCAACCCGTACGCTATTATGTCATCATTTCTGCGAAAGCTGAATAAGTTATTTGCGCGTGTTCCCACCACCACTTCGGCAGTCACTCCTGCTGAAGAGTTGGAGGTTGATGATGCTACATTTCACGATTATTCCTTTCTTATCGGAAGCGTATTTTCTTACTTCAATGACCTTCCCGCTGAATCAAAAAGAAAATTTGTTACACGGGTCTATCAATTTAAAAATCAAAAGCGGTTTCATTTTATAGGGTTGGAGAAAAATGATGACACGGCGATCTTAGTCAGCTCTTCTGCTATACAGGTGACTTTTGGTTTAAAGAATTATCAGCTCTCTTATTTTAAAGACATTTATATCCTTGCTGATGCCTATCACATGGATAGCGATAATGAATTGTATATCGGCCATGTGGCGCCCGATGGGATCTATCTTTCCTGGAAGCACTTCCTGTATGGTTATTCATACAAGGAAAAACATGATAACATCAATGTGGCTGTGCATGAAATGGCGCATGCGTTGTTACATAACAATTTCTTTGCGCAATATGGCGCAGATCTCCATTTCAGATTGAACTACGAAAAATTCTCTACCAGCACAGGCCAGATCCTTGCAGACGTTATCACCAAAAAGCGAAGCTATCTCCGCAGCTATGCATTCAGCAATATGCATGAGTTCTGGGCAGTAAGTGTGGAAGCATTTTTTGAAAATCCAAAAGGATTAAAAGAAAATATGCCGGAGCTCTATGACGCTTTATGCAGAGTCCTGAACCAGGATCCTGGGACGAGTGCGAAACTGCTCACACAGGAAGGGAAAGCCGCGTAGGCGGATATTTAATAAATGATTTGCGTAAGCTCCCGCAGATTCCGCAGATTTTTCTTTCCTTCTCAATGAATTATTTTGTCGCGTCGCACTTGCTCATATTCGTTGGCGCAGATACGCAGATGACTGTCTGTTTTCGGAAACTAATCCGCGAATCTGCGCTTGATCAGCGTTGATCTGCGGGAACGTACGCCATTCAATCTTTGTTTAACGCCTGCTCAACACCTTCTCAAACCTCTTCACATCCGCATCTTTTGCAATCGGCAGATCATATAATAAATAATCGGTTAGTTGTTTAGCGAAATAGGGGCCAAGTGAGCATCCTTTCGTTCCCATGCCATTTAGAATTCCAACAGAAGGGAATTGAGGATGTGTGCCAACAAATGGTCTTCTTTCCAGCGTGGCAGGTCTTAATGCAGAACGATGTTCAAGGATCCTGTATGGGATTTTTAGCCAGCTCTTCAATGAGTTTTCTGTACTGTCGCGGAATGCCTGCGTTGGTGATGCGTCATCAAATTTCCAGACATAACTCGCGCCGACCCAGAAAAGATCTTTTTCTGCGAGAGGAACAAGGAGTAATGATTTCTTGTAAATATTATGATCCGGTAAACCGGGGATCTCAGCGATCAATGCTTCGCCTTTATTGGGGGCGAACGGCAATTGTTTGAAATAAGGATTGTCGAAACTTGCAGCACCATCGCAGAAAATGATCTTCGATGCTGTGATGTCTCTGTAGTGAATTTTATCCGGCTCTACCTGTAGTTGGGAAATATCAAAATGTTCTTCACGCAGAAAATCAGCCTTTGCAATGATGGATCTCCAGGCGGGAATAATGCTTTCGAGATGTGCTGTATAAACCGGTCTTATCTCACCGCAACCAAATTCAAAGTTGAAGTAGTTGTTGAAGTGATTTTGCTCGGGATAAGGATGAACATACTTATCGCCGGTTTCTATCTTTTGCAGAAAACCTTCCCGCATAAATGGATTAGGGAAGAAGTCGATAATGTTCTTTTGTGAAATGGCCTGTACCGAGAGGTCTGCTCCAAGCTCACTGTACGCTTTCCATGCATAAGGTAATACCTCATCCACCATCCAGACCGTTACAAGCCGGCGGCCTGTAACAGGGTTGATGATCCCAGCGGCAACACGGGATGGGCTATCAGGTTTTGCGTCATCTATCACGATGACTGACTTCCCTTCTTTTTGCAGATAATAGGATAGAAAGGTACCGCAAACGCCCTGACCAATGATGAGATAATCTGTGTTCATATCCCACAAAAATACAGGGATCAGCTCTTCTTCACATAATATTCGCGGTTTGCGTACAATCTCTTTCCTTTTATACGGATCTCTGGTGGCTGCGATTCCTGGTAAGGTTCGTATAAAGTGATCTTATGGATATTGTCGCCAATAGCTCCGGGGATAGAACCGGGGTAGGTGAAGGGGCGATAGCCATCGAGATAGAAGACAAGTGTATCATTGCGGTGAAAATCCTGCGCAAAGAAATAAAGAGAATTTCCGAAATGTGGTTTCAATTGGCTTTTCGCGATTCGTATGGCGCGAATCTTTACCTGCTCGCCAAAGCGGTTCCAGAAATTGATGGATGAGATGGTGGTAAAACGGCTGATCGAATCATCGGCCAGGGTTGTGCTGAACGATTCCCTGTCTGAGTCCGGCACCAACACCAGCCTGCTCTTTTCGATCGACCATTTACCACCAGCGAAATACAACAGGGTTCTGTTCGTATTCGTACTGCCGATCTCTACAGCTTTCTCACCAGGATAGATCCATTGAAAACTACTGTCTGCCTTTAAAACCAGCTGGGCTTCACCACCCGGTGTATGGTATATGCCGCTAACCTGTTTCCCTGCTCCGCAGGAAACAAGCGTGAAAATCGTAACGGCAAGAAGTAATCGAAATAGCATAAAATAAAAATAAGCCAAACGTACAAAACGGTTGGCTTATTTAATACCCTTAAAAGGTACAATTAATATGCCGATTGTGCCTGGTAAGGAGAGAGGTTCAAGAGGTTTAAAAGGTTTGATAGGTTTAAGAGGTTTGATAGGTTTCAGAGGTTTGAGACGTTTAAGAGGTTCAAGAGGTTTAAGAGGTTTGAGAGGTTCAAGAGGTTTGATAGGTTTGAGAGGTTCCAGAGGTACCCTTACGTGAAAAGGTTACGGCAACTTAACGCCGTAACCTTTTCATGTTTAGAGAGTGCCTAACGTCTTGAACCTCTCAAACCTATCAAACCTCTTGAACCTCTCAAACCTATCAAACCTCTTAAACGTCTTGAACCTCTTAAACCTCTCTCCCTACTGCACCGTTACCCTCACCCCCTCACTATGTGCACTGAACTCCGGCGCATACATCGATTGGATCGTGGTTACGCCGTTGCTGAAGTTGCCCGAATGCGTAACGAATAATGAATATTCGAAAACATAGGTTCCTTTCCGGAGATTGTCAAAGAAGAAATTAGTGGCGGCGTCTTTTGTGCTTTCGTAGTAACCGAGGCCATCCTGCCATTTATAACTGCTGAGTACATTCACCGGTTCGAGGGAAGAGGCACGCATATCTTTCATGTGTACATATTCCATATCACGGTCAACGCGGAGCTCGATGCGTACTTTGATCTTATCACCGATCTTCAGTTTGGCGCCATCATTTACCGGCGTCAATACAGGCCCGCGATCAGAATTTGTTTCCACGAACAATTTCTTTTGCAGTTTCAAAGGTGTTTCTGCAGTGGTGATCTTGTCGAGGTTTTCAAAATATTGCCAGTACGCACCACCCCATGAAGGTGCGGTGTTTGTTGTTGCACCGGAAACTTTTACCGTGATATTGCCCATTGCAGGTTTGATATCCTTCTGTGGGATGGTTTTGCTGAAGTAACCCGTACCGGCTTCCAGTTTATTATCTGTTGAACTGATGGTTGTATTGCCCAGCGTGATATTGATCACCGGAGATTCATTCACCCAGTTGGTGCCTTGCAGCAGCAATGCATAGCATGCTTCTGCTGTTGCTTTGGTTGATTCCCATTTATTGGTCTGTTTGTTTTTCAATAACCAGGTGCGGAGATCATCAACGGTTTTTGTGTCTTTGGTGATCTCGCTGAAGGCTTCGATCAGCAAAGCCTGTCGTTCTATGGGAGACTCGTACCACCACCAGCCGCGTCGTGCATCTTTCCAGTACATGCCAAGCTCTTCATTATTGATCGATGTTTCTTTGAGTGATTTAAGGATAGCAACCGGCGTTGCCTTGTCATCCAAACGATGTAATGCAAGCGCCAGCATACCCTGCATGTATTTGTTCTGCGTGGTCCAGCTGAGTGGTAAACGGCTTCTGAAATAGTTGTAGGCTGTTTGTGAAGCCGTCGCTACTTTGTACTCTGGGAAGAAGCTGCGCATATAGAAATACTGGATCGCGCTGTAACCGGGCACATACTTTTTCAGATCAGTTTTGTATTTGATCAGGTTATCATACTCTTCCTTCATCTTCCTGTCGAGATAAGGAAGAGCTGTTTGCAGGATCTGCTTCAGTTTCGTATCCTGCGCAGCAGAGACTCCTTTCAGTTTGCGGAGATGACCGATGCCTGTTACGATATACTGCGTCATATAACGATCATCCGGGCCGCCGCTGAACCATACAAAACCGCCATTGCTGCTTTGTAATTGTTTCAGCTTTTCATACGCATTGTTGAGCTCGCTGCTCATCCGCATCATGTCAAACAGCAATGCGATGTTCTTCTTTTGCTGTGCTTCTGTTTTTGCTTCAAGCACCCACGGCGTTTCTTCCAGGAGGATGGATTTCAGTTCCTGGTTCTTTTGCAGGTTACTCAGCAGAGCTGCCGTGTCTGCATTCTTCCATTGTTCAAATACCTGCTTCATTTTGGGAGCAGCATTCGCAATGGATGTGGCGAGTGAGTTGGCATAATAACGGTTCCATGTCTGCTCTGCACAATCGTATGGATACTCCATCAGGTAAGGCAATGCCTGTACGGCATACCATGCCGGGTTGGAGGTGTATTCGATCGTTAAAGAATGTTGCTGCAGTGTATTGCTGTTGCCGGATTGTTTGAGTTTGTCGAAAGAGAAACTCTTTGTGCCGTTGCCACGCATCGGCAGACTGATGGTTTCTGTCACCAGCATGCGGTTGCTTAATACAGGAAGCATATTTTCTTCGCCATCGCTGAAGCCTTCGGCTTTGGCAACCACTCTCCAGGTCAGCGCTTCAGTATACGAAGCAGGAATATTCAGCGGGAAAAATAACACCGTACTCTGACCAGCCGCAACTTTGAACGGTTTGCTTTTTTCCGTGAGACTGAAAAGAATGTCTACGGGTTGATTGGTTGCTGCATTAAAGAGTTGCAGTTCTGCATTACCGCTGAGTTCTTTTTCAGAAAGGTTCACCACTTTCGCATTGAACACAAGTTTATCGCCTTCGCGCAGGAAGCGTGGTGCGTTTGGCTGCACCATCAGTTCTTTTTGCGTTACGATCTCTTTCTGGCTATAGCCGAAAGCAAGTTCTTTGGTGTGCGCCAGCGCCTGGAATTTCCACTTCGTTAATGCTTCAGGCATGGTGAAGGAGAATTCGATGGCGCCGGAACTGTCGGTTTTGAGATCCGGGAAGAAGAAGGCTGTTTCGTTGAAGTTTTTGCGGGGTTGGTTGCTGTTAGTGTTGCCATCTTTTGTGACAACTTCACCGTGCACAAACATTTCTCCCGTTTGCGAAACTACTGCTCTACTGCTATCTAATGCAACTTCTGCCAATGCTCCAGGGGCAGCTATCGCCTCATCTGCTACAATTTTTGGTGCAGTAAAGTTCATAGATCTCATCATTTGCTTGGCCTTTGCGCCTCGTACATTTCCATATCCAGCAACTATCACATCCCCGAATGAATTAAATATAAACCGGTCATAATCCTTGATCAACGAAGCCCAGCTGTTCTCAACTATGGGCTTCTGCTGAGATTCAACTTTGCTAAATGTATTTCCTTCCCACCTGGTCCAGTTGGCAGAGAATGTCGGCCAGATATACGGAGAGCTCCACACTTCCGAAGCAAACTGATCCAATGATGCATCATACATCCCCGCCAGCATTTCTGCCGCTACCTTTTCATTCTTCATGCCGGAGATCTTTACTTTCCACTGCTCCTGGCTACCCGGTAAAGTTTTATCCCGGTAGGTAGCATACTCTATCTTTAATTCTTTATTTGTCCATGGAACCATTACGCTTTTATAGTCGATGAACACCTGGTTGTGCTTCACAAACGCCCAGCTTACACCAAAGCCTCCACGGTCTGCTTCGGTTGTTTCAAAGCCGATCTTCTTTTTCTCGTCACCCAGTTTCAGGAAGGAGTACTTAAGATTATCTGTGCTTTGATAAGAAGACGATTTATTGATCTGCTGGATCACGAACAAATTATCTGCTGAACTGCTCAGCTCAATATTGGCCTGTTTGCCCGGCTCAACCGATGATGGCTGTGTTGAAGCGAAATAGATAGGCTGTTCAGGTTTTGAAGCTTTTTCATTGTAAAGCGTTACATACTTCACATCTTTTACTTCCTTGCCATCTTTATCTTTTGTGGCAATTTCGATCATATATGAGCCGGCTTGTGAGATCATGCCGTCAAGACTGTAAGGCTTGTCTTCTCTTGTAGAATCCTGCTTTTGCAAAACCGGCTCACCCTTTTCCCAACTTGCTGGATCGTTCTCATCATCATACAGATCATTCGGAAAGAGTTTGAGGTATTCTTCTTTTGTGAACACAAATTGATCAGGTCTTTCCCAAAGCCTGTTACGGATCAAGCGCTTTTCTTCTTTTAAGCGGGAGATCTTTACAGATACAAGAGCAGGTTGAAATTCCCCGTTATTGTTGGTTGTACGGATCCTGATCTTATTCAGACTGTCGGCAGGCATACGTGACGGCACATCCACATCAAGCAATAAAGATTTATAGCTTACCGATACGCTTTTCTCGCCGCTTCTCGTTTCACCATTTATATCCGTGATATCAGCGTATACAACATAATCAAATGCCGGATCCAATTTAGGATCCACTTTCAGATCAGGAATGGCATTAAACTTTACCCTGAATTTTCCTTCAGCATCTGTAGTGGTTTCACCATGCGTGATCTCCATTGGCTCAGCTGGCGGATACCACCAGCGTTTGAACAACCATGGATAGAGATATCTTACCTGTCTTACCACACGATATTTCACCTGTGCGCCATCAATATTATTACCGGCATACGCTTTTGCAATACCCGTTACTTCTATAGAATCATTCACCCGGTACGTACCTTTTAACGGTTCATATTCCACATAGTATTTAGGCCTTTTATATTCTTCCACGCGGAATTGCTCGTACGTTTTCTCCACTACGAGGGTGAAAGACCCTGTCAGTCCCCCGGAAGGCAATTGAAATTTACCGGAGAATGATCCATACTCATTTGTCTTGACTTTTACGGAATCAACTTTTTCGCCGTTAGCATTTTGCAGATAAACCGTAGTGGAATATCCTGACAATATATCTGACAGCTTCTTACTTATGTTTCTTGCTATAACAATGCCCTTGAAGAAGATCGTTTGACCAGGTCTGTAAATACCGCGGTCTTTAAACATGAAAATGCTTGTCTCTTTTTTCTCTTCCGGATTCAGCGCATTCGAATAATAGTAATCCGTTTTGTACTCGTCGATAAAAAGATAGTCGTCCTTCGTTTTTATCTCCAGTGAATAAGTAAAGTTGCTGTTTCTTCTGCTTTCCTGTGTGCCTTGTTTACGGGTAATATGAAAGAATCCGTTTTCATCCGTATTGTAAACAGCACCTTTTGATTTGGAATACTTGTAAGTGTTGTAATCGTAAACCTGTTCCCAAACCTGCACGCTTGCATTACGCAAAGGCTGACCATTATCACGGTTCAAGACAAAATAATCCATGTTATAGTTGATATAACTGATGGATGATACATAGAAGCTTCTTGCAACGATTATGGCTGATTTGTTTTTAAAGCCTTCATCAGAAGAAGCGATCAGGTAATATTCTCCGGACGCAAGAGCATCCAGTTTTACTTCTACATTATGTTGCTGAAGATCTTTTGTATCCGGAAGAGCCTGCTTCCAGGTGCGGATGGATGGAGCTGCCAGTATTGCTTTCCAGTAGCTGTCCTCGTAAGACTTCTCTGCCGCAGCTTTCAGCGCAGCCGTTTGTTTTACCAGGCGGAAATGAACATTGGTAAGATTCCGGTATTCAATTAGTGAACGAAGTGGCTTACCGGGAAGGTTTACCTGCTCGATATTGAATTGAAGGTAAGAACGATTCAATTCAGCCAATAGATTTATGGCATTTACCTTTCCCTCAGATGAATCTTTCTGCGCTACTAATTTCTGCAGGATCTCTTTTGCCTTCACTTTCTGGAAGCGATACGCTGTATCGCCAAATGGCTTGTACTGGTTTCCCTGCTCATTGTAATACTGTGCGACGAGATACCACGCCTGCGAAGCGGCCGGCAGGTTTTCATATTGATGTGCAATATGATTTATTCCGTTGAAATAGTATTCGTCTTTGTCGGGGTGTGTTGATTTTGATCTGACGAACTGATATCGTTGCAGGTCAGCATCGATCAATGCGTCGTGTTTTTTATCATTAAGATGAAAAGCGATCAGGTCCTGGTAGATCAGCAGGGCTTTATGTTGAACCGAAAGGCTGTCGTTTGTTTGAAACTTGCGGTGAATAAAATCAGCTGCCGGATCAAAGGCCGAAGCCTGGTTGATCTCAAATGCATAAGCAGGTTTGTTCACATCCCGTTCATCATTCTCAAAATATCCAAGCGCCTGGAATGCGAGGAGATCGTAAAGGGTAGGGCGGAGATGACGCACGTTGCCTTTCATGATGATCGCGTTGTATCGATCAAGGCTGGTTTGCTGCAACAGCTTTTTATCGGCGAGCGAATTCAGGTAAAGCGCTGTTGTTTTTTTATGAAAGTCTTCCGCTGTCCATGTGGCGATGTCTTCTTTTCTGAAGTCAACTGTCTGAGTACGGTTGTAAATCTGCCAGCGGATTTGCTGATAGTAGTTCCAGTACTTTGTGGCAAGAAGGCTGTTGAGTAAAGCCTTTGTGGCGCCGGTTGTTCCCGGGATTTCTTTTTCTATCTCTGCGATGGAAAGGGTTGTATTGTTCTCACGGGTTTCTTCCTGCAGACTGGTCATATAAATAAGCGCCTTGATCACCTGTGCTTCCTGTTGTTCTTTTTTGGCAAGCTCATAGATCTTCTTTACTTCTGTCAATGCGGAAGCGGGGAGGTTTTTATTAACAAAACCTTCAACCTTTTTCCAGGCGGGATCATAGTTTTTGATGGGTGTCTGACTATTTGAGTTCATGGCAATCAGGCTGAATAAGGCGGCGAATAAGGTTACTAAACTGGATCGCTTCATGGTTAGAGATGAATTTGGGTACAAGTTAGAGAATCTTGTGCAGGGATAGGATGCGGATAAGGTGACGTTTGCATAAATCTTTTAGAG
>VFQP010005178.1_pt1 | contig 11564 bp, 7 predicted proteins | sample 3512351 | NCBI WGS metagenome assembly VFQP01 (sample SAMN10412372, study PRJNA504923) | tailings metagenome | isolation source: Relicate 1 Philex TSF1 revegetated site | place: Philippines: Tuba, Benguet | collected 2017-08-29
CATAACAGCTGCGTCTTTTGGTTTTCTTGCTTCGAATAAATCAGCAACACGTGGCAAGCCCCCTGTGATATCGCGAGTTTTTGTTCGCTCTTGGGGAATACGAGCAATAACGTCACCAACGCCAACAGTTTGACCGTCTGTAAAGTTAATGATCGCGTCTACTGGAAGATAGTATTGTGCCGGAACATTAGTTCCTGCTAGAAAAATTTCATCGCCTGAAGCAGATACTAACTTCACCATCGGTCTTAAATCTCGACCTGCCAAGCTTCCACGTTGTTTAGCATCAATTACTACAATATTACTTAAACCAGTCAATTCATCTGTTTGTCGATTCATGGTGATGCCTTCAATCAAATCAACAAATTTTAATTGACCACCAACCTCAGATATAACTGGATGAGTATGAGGGTCCCAAGTTGCAATAATTTGGCCAGCCTCAACAGGTGAATGATCATGCACAGTCAGGACCGCACCGTACGGTAGCTTATACCTCTCACGCTCTCGTCCAAACTCGTCTTGAACAGTCACTTCCCCAGAGCGCGAGACTGCTACAAGATTACTGTTCTCGTGGGTGACAGTCTTAATGTTATGGAGACGAATGACACCTTTGGTCTTAACTTGAATATTATTAGCCGCTGTTGATCTAGATGCCGCTCCACCAATATGGAATGTACGCATTGTCAACTGTGTTCCAGGCTCACCGATTGACTGAGCCGCAATAATACCGACCGCTTCACCCGTATTGACCAAGTGTCCTCTTGCTAAATCACGCCCGTAGCATTTTGCACATAATCCGTAACGCGTATCACACGAAATGGGTGAACGAACATATATTTGGTCTACACCAAGTTTCTCTAGTCTCTCTACCCATTCCTCATCTAATAGCGTACCAGCTGTAACGACAGGCTCCTTTTCTGAGGGAATGTATACGTCAGTAGCTACAACGCGCCCAAGGACACGCTCATGTAGCGGTTCAACAATATCGCCCCCTTCAATCAGTGGTTGCATAAGGATGCCGTTCTCTGTTTTGCAATCCATCTCTGTGATGACAACATCTTGGGCTACATCCACTAAACGTCGAGTGAGGTAACCTGAGTTAGCCGTTTTTAACGCTGTATCTGCAAGGCCTTTACGGGCTCCATGGGTTGAAATGAAGTATTGAAATACGTTCAAACCTTCTCGGAAATTAGCAGTAATTGGTGTTTCAATAATTGAACCGTCTGGTGCAGACATTAATCCACGCATACCAGCTAGCTGCCTTATCTGTGCTGCAGAACCCCTAGCGCCAGAGTCCGCCATCATAAAGATAGGATTATAAGAATCTTGTGTTCTCGTTTTACCTTCAGCATCGACAACTTCCTCAGTAGCAATATTGGCCATCATCGATTTAGCTACCATTTCACTGGTACGAGACCAAATATCGATGACTTTATTATAGCGTTCGCCGTTTGTAACAAGGCCTGAACGGAATTGAGACTCAATTTCGCGTACTTCGTTATCAGCTTGTTCGATAATTTTTGCTTTGTCTTCAGGTATTTCCATATCTTCTATGCCAATGGATGCCCCTGCTCTCGTTGCATACTTAAATCCTGTATACATCAGTTGATCTGCAAAAATCACTGATTCTTTAAGACCATAGGTACGATAGCAATTGTCTAGAACTTTAGAAATTGCTTTTTTGGTCATGGCCTTATTGATTTGTGAGAAAGACATGCCTTTGGGTAGTATTTCTGACAAAATTGCGCGACCTATCGTGGTATCAACCAGTCGATAACCATTAGAAAGATTATCGGTATCTATCGGCATACGGATTTTAACCTTAGCATGAATTTCAGCAAAACCAGCTTCATACCAGTTTACGGCATCTTGAATACTTGCAAAGACCTTTCCTTCCCCTTTAGCATTAATACGGTCACGAGTTAGATAATACAAACCTAAAACCACGTCCTGACTTGGTACTATAATCGGTTCGCCATTTGCAGGAGATAGGATATTGTTGGTCGACATCATCAATGACCTAGCTTCTAACTGCGCCTCAATGGTTAAAGGAATGTGCACAGCCATCTGATCGCCGTCAAAATCCGCATTATATGCTGTACAAACTAGCGGATGTAGTTGGATCGCTTTTCCTTCAATCAGAACAGGTTCAAAGGCTTGGATACCGAGTCTATGTAATGTTGGTGCGCGGTTAAGTAATACAGGGTGTTCACGAATAACTTCTTCTAAAACATCCCAGACGATTGGCTCTTCACGATCCACCATTTTCTTTGCTGCTTTGATAGTCGTTGCTAATCCGCGAAACTCTAATTTACTGAAAATAAAGGGCTTAAATAACTCAAGTGCCATTTTCTTCGGTAATCCGCATTGGTGCAATCGAAGAGTAGGACCAACGACAATCACAGAACGCCCAGAATAATCGACACGTTTACCCAATAGGTTTTGACGGAATCTACCTTGTTTACCCTTAATCATATCAGCGAGGGATTTTAGAGGTCTTTTGTTTGTACCTGTGATCGCACGACCGCGTCGACCGTTATCGAGTAGAGCATCAACAGATTCTTGAAGCATCCGTTTTTCATTTCGAACGATGATATCAGGTGCATTTAAATCTAAAAGGCGCTTTAGTCGATTATTTCGATTGATCACGCGACGGTATAGGTCATTCAAATCTGAGGTTGCAAAACGACCTCCGTCTAGTGGAACTAGAGGGCGTAAATCAGGAGGTAATACCGGCAGAACACTCATGATCATCCATTCGGGTTTGTTCCCAGAATCATAAAATGCTTCAAGTAATTTTAATCGTTTGGTAATTTTTTTAATTTTAGTTTCAGAGCTTGTAGTTGGTAACTCTTCTCGTAACGATTTGATTTCGTGCTCTAAATCAATTTGACGCAGTAAATCACGAATGGCTTCAGCACCCATGCGTGCATCAAATTCATCACCATATTGCTCCATTGCATCCAAATATGCTTCATCATTCAGTAGCTGACCACGCTCTAGCTCTGTCATACCGGGGTCAACAACTACAAAGGCTTCAAAATACAGTACGCGTTCGATATCACGTAATGTCATATCCAATAATAAGCCTATACGGGAGGGCAACGATTTTAGGAACCATATGTGGGCAACGGGGCTAGCCAGTTCAATATGCCCCATGCGCTCACGTCGTACTTTTGCCAAAGCAAGCTCTACACCGCATTTTTCACAGATGACGCCACGGTGCTTTAGTCTTTTGTATTTTCCACAAAGACATTCATAGTCTTTTACTGGACCAAATGTTTTTGCACAGAATAGTCCGTCTCTCTCTGGCTTAAAAGTTCTGTAATTAATTGTTTCCGGTTTTTTGACTTCACCATAAGACCATGAGCGAATCAACTCGGGCGAGGCTAAGCCAATTTTAATTGCATCAAACTCTTCACTCTGACCTTGTTGTTTGAGCATACCTAACAAATCACCCATCATAGGTGCTTTTGAGATTTGCTCATTGCCTACATTGCGTACTATTGCCACGTTAATGCCTCCAAATGGTCAAATAATCAATCATGTTCTAATTCAATATCGATACCTAATGCCCGAATTTCCTTCAGCAAAACGTTAAAGGACTCAGGCATGCCTGGATCCATACGATGATCACCATCTACAATATTTTTATAGATTTTGGTTCGTCCACCGACGTCATCCGATTTTACTGTGAGCATTTCTTGTAAAGTGTATGCCGCTCCATATGCTTCCAGAGCCCAGACCTCCATCTCCCCGAATCGCTGACCACCAAACTGAGCTTTACCACCGAGTGGTTGCTGTGTGACCAAGCTATAAGACCCAGTTGAACGGGCGTGCATTTTATCATCAACCAAATGGTTAAGCTTCAACATATACATGTAACCAACCGTTACAGGATTATCAAACTCCCTACCTGTACGGCCATCGATAAGTTTAGTTTTACCATCTAGTGGCATTTCAGCCAGCTGCAACATGGCCTTAATCTCAGCTTCACTCGCGCCATCAAACACGGGCGTTGCCATAGGGACGCCTTCACGGAGATTTTCAGCAAGTACTGCTAGCTCTTCATTATTCAAGTAATCTAGGTTAACTCTCTTCACACCATCATGATTATATATTTTATACAAATAGTCTTTAATTTCATTCATATTAGCGTTTCTATCGAGCATTTCCCCGATACGCAAACCCAATCCCTTGGCTGCCAAACCTAAGTGTGTTTCTAGTACCTGACCAATGTTCATACGAGACGGAACGCCCAAAGGATTCAAAACGATATCTACTGGGGTCCCATCTTCAAGATATGGCATATCTTCAACGGGTACTACCATAGAAATAACACCTTTGTTTCCGTGTCTACCAGCCATTTTATCACCAGGTTGTACACGGCGCTTGACGGCGAGATAAACTTTAACAATTTTCAGCACACCAGGCGCCAAATCATCACCTTGAACGATTTTTTTACGGCTATCATTGAAGCGCTTTTCAATTTCTTTAGACAGTGTTTCCAACTGGCGAGATAATTGCTCTAATTGCTGGCTTGACTCTTCTTGTTCTAATCGAATGTCAAACCACTTTTCTCGATTTAGCTTAGAGAGATAATTATCTTCTACTTTTGTACCTGCTTTTAATCCAGATGGCCCACCTGTTGCAGTTTTATTAAGCAATAAATTATAAGCACGCTGGTAAATGTCTTCTTCGCGGATTCGTCGCTCATCTACCAAATCTTTGCGAACACGAGCAAGATGCTCTTCTTCGATTGATTTAGCGCGTGCGTCTTTTTCTAGACCATCTCGCGTAAATACTTGAACGTCAATCACTGTTCCATTCATGCCTGAAGGAACTCGTAATGAAGAGTCTTTTACGTCCGAGGCTTTTTCACCAAAGATAGCGCGTAACAACTTTTCTTCAGGTGTCAATTGCGTTTCGCCTTTTGGGGTAACCTTACCTACCAGAATGTCTCCAGCACTAACTTCTGCACCGATAAATACGACACCAGACTCATCAAGATTCGCCAATGCTGACTCTGAAACACTTGGAATATCTGAAGTTATCTCTTCCGTGCCTAATTTAGTATCTCGGGCAATACAGGTTAGTTCTTCGATGTGAATAGTTGTAAATCGGTCATCTTCAACAATGCGCTTTGATATTAAGATAGAATCTTCAAAGTTGTATCCGTTCCAAGGCATGAAGGCAACCAATAAATTTTGCCCTAGTGCCAATTCACCCATATCTGTACAAGGACCATCTGCAAGAATATCACCTCTGGCAATTTGGTCCCCTTTTTTTACAATCGGTGTTTGGTTAATACATGTATCTTGATTCGAGCGGAAGTACTTGGTTAGATTGTAAATATCTACCCCGGTCTCGCCTGCACTAGTTTCATCATCGTTCACTCGTACTACAATACGCGATGCATCGACTAGATCAATAATTCCGCCGCGTTTTGCAACAACAGATACTCCAGAATCCGAAGCGACTGTTCGTTCCATCCCTGTACCGACAAGAGGTTTTTCCGCACGTAGCGTTGGAACTGCCTGTCTTTGCATGTTAGAGCCCATTAATGCGCGGTTAGCATCGTCGTGCTCTAGGAATGGAATCAATGAAGCGGCTACAGAAACGATCTGCTTTGGAGATATATCCATATAGTTGATTTTATCTGGCGTCGTCAGAGAAAATTCATTTTCATGCCGGCAAGGCACCAAGTCAGCGGTAATATTGCCTTCTTTATCTAAAGGAATATTGGATTGTGCAATGTACTGATCTACTTCTTCAATGGCTGATAAATACTCAATTTCTTCTGTCACGCGACCATTTTCTACTTTACGGCATGGGGTTTCAATAAAACCATAGTCGTTAGTGCGAGCGTACACTGACAAAGAATTTATTAATCCAATATTTGGACCTTCAGGCGTTTCAATTGGACATACGCGACCATAGTGCGTGGTGTGAACGTCTCGCACTTCAAATCCAGCGCGTTCGCGCGTTAAACCACCTGGCCCAAGAGCAGAGACTCGTCGTTTATGTGTTACACCAGACAGCGGGTTGACTTGATCCATAAACTGAGACAACTGGCTAGAGCCAAAAAACTCTTTGATTGCAGCAGAAACCGGCTTAGCATTAATCAGGTCCTGCGGCATCAAATTTTCTGATTCAGCTAAACTAAGACGCTCTTTTACTGCTCTTTCTACGCGAACCAAACCAACTCTGAATTGATTTTCTGTCATTTCGCCGACGCTGCGAACTCGTCGGTTACCTAAATGGTCGATATCATCTACCATTCCTATACCGTTACGAATATCAATCAATACTTTGATGACAGCTAAGATATCTTCTTTGGCTAGTGTGCCAGGACCATCGTCAACTTTACGGCCAACTCGTCGATTAAATTTCATTCGACCAACTGCTGATAAGTCATAGCGCTCTTCTGTAAAGAATAAATTTTTAAATAACGCTTCTGCCGCTTCTTTTGTTGGTGGCTCACCAGGACGCATCATACGATATATTTCGACCAAAGCTTCAAGTTGAGATGTAGTTGGATCTATTCGCAGTGTATCAGATATATAAGATCCATGATCCAAATCATTGGTGTAGATGAGGTCAAATTCATGTACGCCAATTTGTGGCAATTTATCTAGTAATTCAATCGTCACTTCATCATTTGCCTGAGCGAGTTGCTCACCAGTCAATGTATCAATGATAGGACGCGCCAAGACTTTACCTAAGAGATAATCTCTTGGTACGATCAGGTCCTTCATATTATTTTTTTCCATTAACTTGATATGACGCGCTGTTATACGGCGTCCCTGCTCAACAATCAATTCGCCTGATTCTGGAGCGATAATATCAAACGAGGCAATCTCTCCGCGTAGACGAGCAGGCACTAAGTCAATATGAAACTCCCCGTTACGTAGATGACAGAAAGTTTTTTCAAAGAATTCGTTAAGAATAGACTCGGTATCATAACCCAATGCACGTAATAGAATACTTACAGGCAGTTTACGACGTCTATCTATGCGCGCAAAAAGACAATCTTTCGGATCAAACTCAAAATCTAACCATGACCCACGGTAAGGTATAATCCGTGCGGAATACAGTAGTTTTCCTGATGAGTGTGTTTTACCGCGATCATGTTCAAATATAACACCTGGCGAACGGTGCAACTGAGAGACCACGACGCGCTCTGTGCCATTGACCACAAAAGTTCCAACATCAGTCATTAGCGGAATTTCGCCCATGAAAACTTCCTGCTCGCGAATATCTTTAATTGGCTTAGTCTCGCCAGCGGCATCTTTGTCCAGTACAACCAATCGAATTTTAACACGTAGAGGTGCAGAATAAGTAAGGCCTCTTAACTTACATTCACGGACATCAAAAGCATGCTCCCCAAGTGAATAACTCACGTATTCTAAACGGGCATTACCAGAAAAACTTTGAATAGGGAAAACGGATGAAAATGCGGCATGGAGCCCATTACCGAATTTATTTTTTGAAGTGGCGTCTGTTTCGATAAAATCACGATATGATTTGAGCTGTATCTCTAGGAGATTAGGAATCTCCATTTTATCGGCATTCTTACCAAAGCTCTTGCGGAATCGTTTTTTCTCCGCGTGTGAATATTGAGGGTTAGCAACTGCTTTGGCCATAGTAGTTCCTCTATAAAATTAATGTTTTAAATATGGTAAAGATTTAGGTGAGCACTTAACATCCGTTCGAGAAAAATTTTAGCACCCCGAACTCAAACGTATAACCCCTAAAAAACACGTAAACCCAGCCATGACTGCATGGCTGGGTTTACACTAGGATTGTAGCAAATCAACGCAACAAAGCCTAATTTCAAGCACGACTTATTTAACGTCAACAGCTGCGCCAGCTTCTTCAAGACGCTTTTTGATATCAGCTGCTTCAGCTTTTGCAACGCCTTCTTTAATTGTTGAAGGTGTGCCTTCTACTAGGTCTTTTGCTTCTTTCAAACCAAGACCAGTGATTTCACGAACAGCTTTAATCACGTTTACTTTGTTTTCGCCAAAACTTGTCATGACAACGTCAAACTCAGTTTTTTCTTCTACAGCAGCAGCGGCAGCAGCTGGTGCAGCAACCGCAACAGCAGCGGCAGCAGCTGAAACGTTGAAACGCTCTTCCATAGCTTCGATAAGCTCAACAACGTCCATAACAGACATATTAGCGATTGTATCCAGAATTTCTTCTTTTTTTACGGCCATTTCTAGCTCCTAAGTTAAATTTTAATGTTCATTATCGAGTGTTTTTAGCTTGCTTCTTTTTTATCTCGCACTGCCGCGATGGTTCTAACCAACTTAGCATGTGGCTCTGCAAGTGTACGAACAAACTTCTCAACTGGGGCTTTCATCACATACATCAATTTGGCGATCGCTTCATCCCGCGTTGGCAAGCTTGCAACATAATCAAGCTGCTTGGCTGGATAAACTTGACCTCCAACTGAAAGTGCTTTGACTTCCAATTTATCAAAGTTTTTCGAGAACTCTTTTAGCAGGCGGGCAGCATCACTTGGTGCTTCTGTAGACAAAGCAATAAACAATGGCCCAACGAGCTCTTCGCTTAAGCAAGCAAACTCTGTATTTTCAAACGCACGTCTAGCTAAATTGTTTGGCACGACTCTTAGATATACCTTTGATTTACGTGCTTCAGCTCGAAGTTGTGTCATTTGATTAACAGTTAGCCCTCGATAATCAGCAACTACTGCTGAAATAGCCTTTGAAGCAACTGTTGTTACTTCTTCAACCACGGCTTTTTTTGCAGCTAATGTTAACGTCACGTTACTGACCTCCTAGGTTAATCAAATCATTAATGATTTGACAGTTATGGTGGCCGTCTCGTTAATATATTGAGCAATTCAATATAGGAGTCGGTTCACCGTCTGCGCAGGCCGAGATTTACAATTAATCAGAGGATGACACATCCCCTGCATTGATTGTAAAATCAACATTTACGCGCTTGCACCTGCGGTCTTCGACGGCAATAAACGATGTCTATGCCGTGAAATCTTAATTTGTCTCTATGACTTAATATATGAGCTACAAGAAAAAGCATTGTAATTTTTTCAATCACAATGCTTTTAAGCTCAGTACTAGGTTCATGAGCGTTTACGAAATCCTTTTAAAGGGTTGAACATTCTACACGAGAATTGAAGCAGGATCAATAGTTAATCCAGGCCCCATTGTAGAGGATAACGTAATTTTTTTGATATACACACCTTTAGCAGTTGTTGGCTTAGCTTTCTTTAAGTCACCAACTAAAGCAACAATGTTCTCCATCAAATCATCAGATGTAAAATTTAATTTTCCGACTGTGCAATGTACAATTCCATTCTTGTCAGTTTTGTATCTTACCTGGCCAGATTTGATGTCGTTGACCGCGCCTTCAACATTTGTTGTAACTGTACCAACTTTAGGATTTGGCATCATACCTCTTGGCCCCAAAATTTGACCAAGCTGACCAACTATTCGCATAGCATCTGGTGTTGCAATCACCACATCAAAGTTCATTTCACCAGCTTTGATTTTCTCAGCTAAGTCTTCAAAACCAACCAAATCTGCACCGGCTGCTTTAGCTTTATTTGCATTATCACCTTGAGCAAAAACTGCAACACGTACGACTTTTCCAGTTCCTTTCGGAAGCTTTGTAGAACGACGAAGTGCCTGGTCTGGTTTACGTGGATCCAATCCCAGATTTACAGCTATATCTACACCTTCAACGAATTTTTTACTTGCAAATTCCTTAAGTAGAACAATTGCCTCTTCAGCTTTATACACTGCTGTAGATTTAATCTTTTTGCGAATATTTACTGATTTTTTTGTTAATTTAGCCATTTTAAATCACCCCTCACTCAAGATCTTCAATATCAATACCCATACTGCGAGCCGTACCAGCAATGGTACGTACAGCAGCATCAAGATCTGCCGCGGTTAAATCAGGCTCTTTCAGCTTCGCGATTTCTTCGAGTTGAGCGCGACGGAGTGTTGCCACCTTTTTCGTGTGAGGTGTAGCACTGCCACTCTTCAATCCAGCTGCTTTTTTCAGCAATACAGACGCAGGTGGTGTTTTGATGATAAAAGTAAAACTTCTATCGCTATAAACAGTGATTACAACAGGTGTTGGCATGCCTTGCTCAAGATGCTGAGTTGCAGCATTGAACGCTTTGCAAAACTCCATAATATTCACACCACGTTGGCCAAGAGCTGGTCCAACTGGAGGACTTGGATTTGCTTTTCCTGCTTGAATTTGCAGCTTAATATATGCTTCTACTTTTTTAGCCATTTCGACTCCTTTTGGGTATCACGCCTTATACTCATATTTGCAGCCATACTGAAATAACGAGTATTTAGCTTCCCGGTGTTAATAATTACTTCAATTGTTCTGCTCAGCAGCTGAGAGAACGATGACACAGATACAAAAATTATTATTATTTGAGCAATCTAAAACTAGGTTTTTTCAACTTGTCCAAATTCTAGTTCGACAGGTGTTGAGCGACCAAAAATGAGAACCGCAACACGCAATCTATTTTTCTCGTAATTCACTTCTTCAACTACACCGTTAAAATCAACAAATGGGCCTTCTTTGACCCTTACAACTTCACCGGGTTCAAATAGAATTTTGGGTTTAGGTTTACTGACCCCTTCTTCCACTCTTTGCATAATTGCACGGGCTTCTTTATCAGTAATAGGCGTAGGCGTATGGCTCGTTCCGCCAATAAAACCAAGCACGCGTGGAATTGCTCTGACCATGTGCCATGTCTCATCATTCATGACCATGTTTACAAGAACGTATCCAGGAAAAAATTTTCTTGTGCTTTTACGCTTCTGCCCTGCACGCATTTCAACCACTTCTTCAGATGGAACAACCACTTCACCGAACAAATGACTGAGTTGGTGATGTGCTGCACGCGCTGTTATTTCCCGCATGACAAAACCTTCATGTCCTGAGTACGCATGAACGATATACCACTGTTTCGATTTTTGCTCTTCCATCGTCCTCTCAACCTAATTGGGTTATTTTTCCGATAGCCCACATCATTGCAGCGTCTACCCCCCACAACACAAAACCTGTTATGGATACCATCGCGATGACAATAAGTGTTGTTTGCGTTGTTTCTTGCCTTGAAGGCCAGACAACTTTATCTAGCTCGGTCTTAGCCTCTTGAGCAAATGTGAAAACTTGCTTTCCTTTTCTAGTAAAATAGAACAGAACCAAAGCAGGAACTGCCCAGCCTAACCAAGCCAACACAAGAAGCGGCCCAGAAAGGGAAAAAAAGTAAGTTCCTATCATGACAGCCAGTGTAATCACTGCTAGAGCTGCCCAAAGCAATATTTCTTTGAATTTCATATTGAGATGCATTCTATTCAATTTGTTTGGCAGGCCAGGAGGGAATCGAACCCCCAACCTGCGGTTTTGGAGACCGCCACTCTGCCAATTGAGCTACTGGCCTAAATATGAGGCTTACCTAGGCAAGCCTCAATGAAGGATGGATAAAACGATTACTCAATGATTTTTGCAACAACACCAGCACCTACTGTGCGGCCACCTTCACG
>VFQP010005179.1_pt1 | contig 11563 bp, 16 predicted proteins | sample 3512351 | NCBI WGS metagenome assembly VFQP01 (sample SAMN10412372, study PRJNA504923) | tailings metagenome | isolation source: Relicate 1 Philex TSF1 revegetated site | place: Philippines: Tuba, Benguet | collected 2017-08-29
CACACACACACACACACACACACACACACACACACACACACACACACACACACACCACTCCGCACATCACACACATAAAGCAACACCACATCACATTTTGCCCCCCTTTGCTACATACAGCAACACCGCATCACCTCCGTGAGGACCCGGGGGAAGGTGCTGCGGCAGATGCAGAGGTAGATGCCCACCACCACGGGCGTGTTGACCCTCTGTTCACTAGTGAATATTATGATGAGGGGGGGGTCCAGGATGCTGTGCATTATGAGCATTATGATAGGTGCGTGTTGTTGTATGTGGATGTGGATGTGGGTGGGTATGTGGGTGTGTGAATGTGAAGGTGTGTGTGTGAATGCACTACTGTGTGCATATTGTGTATTTTTGTATGATATGTGTGCGTTGTGCATTTCTAGGTGTGTATGTTGTGTGTACAAAGCCAATGTGGTACAATACGAGCACACCATACACCTCCCCAACACACCCACACAGAAACGACTTGTGGCAAGATGAAGAATTTGAGGGGGCCCGTCACTCTGCACAACCGGGCTTTGTGGATGTTGACGCACATGTCATGAGCAACCCTGTTTTTGCCGACCTGGATGGGGATGGTGTGGAGGAGCTTATTGTGGCTGCAAGTTTCTTTTATGACAAGGATTACTACGATGCACCTGTATGTGGTGTGGGTGTGGGGTTGTATTGTGGGTATATTGTGGATGGGTGTGTTGTTGATGATGTGTATTTGTAGGGTATGTGCCTATGTGCTGTATACAAGCAACATGAGTGGTATACACATATGACATACACAAAGACATGCTCCACACACTGCATGTGCACATATACTACAAGCAGACATGACACACATGTCACCCTCACACCGCCCCCAACACACCCCACCACACCCTCACACCACCCCCAACACACCCCACCACACCCTCACACCGCCCCCACCACACCCCACCACACACACAGGCACATGCACACGAAGTAGCAGGCATACAAATTGACAAATACGTAGCAGGTGCAGTGGTGGTATATGACACACAGGGATCACGGTCTCTCAGGTGGAGAACCCACCTTGACCTATCCACTGACCAAACCGTGTTTAGGGCGTATATATATAGCAGTCCTACTATAGCGGACTTGGATGGGGATGGCATGATGGAGATTATAGTGGGCACATCCATGGTGTGTTTTTGTGGGTGGGTGGGTGGGTGGGTGAATGAGTGTGTGTGTTGGGGTGTGTTTGTGTTGTGTGTGTGCATAGGTGTAGCAAGGGTGTATAAAAGGTGTTGTGCATGAGATGTGGATGTACACAGAGCACATACATACTTACTCCTCACATACCCCTCATGTACACACAACCCCTAGTATACTATACAATGATGTGTAGTGCGACCCACACCCAACCCCCCCCACACACCCAACCCCTCACACACACCCAACCCCTCACACACAACCCCTCATGTACACACAACCCCTAGTATGCTATACAATAATGTATAGTGTGACACACACCCAACCCCTCACACACCCACCCCCCCCTCGCACCCTCTCTTTCCTCACCAGGGCTTCCTCTACGTCCTCGACCACAAGGGCAGGTCCCTCCCCGGCTGGCCAATACAACTCGGTGAAATACAAGCACAACCAGTCGTCCTTGACATAAACAACGACGGCTGGCTTGAAGTAGTTATTGTAGATGTGAGAGGCAATGTGGCTGCATTCACACGACTGGGAACTGAGGTGTGGGAACGTCATTTGGCAAGTATGGTCACTCAGGCACCCACTGCGGGGGACATCGATGGGGATGGTGCACTTGAGCTGGTTATGGGCACGGGGAGTGGCCGAATTGTGGCACTGCGTGCGGGTACGGGGGAATTTGTACGCCATTTCCCAGTGGGGGCCCGGGGTAAGATTATGGCCCCTGTGACGGTGGTCAAACTTCAGGATGAGTCGGTTGGTCAACATGTGGTGGTTCCCAGTTTTGATGGGTTGTTGTATATTGTGGATGGTGTGACAGGTGCGTGTGTTTGGGGGGGGGGATTGAGGGTGTGAGAGAGAGTGTTTTGGGATTGTATGTTGGAGGGAATTATGTTGGCGGGTATTGTATGTGATTGTAGGGCATGCTCTCAGATACAAAAACACCACCATGTACAAACACACCACCAGATACACAACATCATATACAAACACACCCCACCACACAAAATCACACCCCTACCCTCTACATGTAACACACCGCAGGGTGCGTTGACACACTTGACATAGGAGAGACAAGCTACGGCATGGTGTTAGTGGATGACCTAGATGATAATGGATACTTAGATCTTGTGATGGTGACCATGAATGGGAATGTGATTGCTATGGACACACGTGCACGATATCAACCACTGAAGACATGGACGTCCCAGGTATAGGGTGATGGGTGGGAGGGGGGTTGGGAATGTGTTTTGTTTCAAGTGAGTGATTTGTATAGGGGTGGGTGTGGGGTGTGGGGATGTGTTTTGTCTGAGGTGAATGATGTGTAGGGGGGGGTGGGGTAGGGGGGAACAGGGTGTTTGTGTGTTGTACACACAGGATGGCGATAATGATGGTGATACTGGTGGATACTGGTGTTGATGGCGATGCTGTACACAACACACACACAGACAAAAAAAAACAACCCCCTACAACACCCACCCACCCACAACAGGTACATGGCATCAACAATTTTGTAGCTCGATATGGCCACGTGGGTGTGTACGCCACCCATGCCACCCGCACCCGACGTGAAATTCGTGGTACATCATTCACTGTGCAGTTTACCATAGTAGACACACGACCCCCTGTGGGTCAGGGGGGACGCAGGCAGGTCAAGGTTGATACAGTAAGGGCGAGTGGGAATGCTGTTATTGCTGGAAGGGGGCCGTACAAGGTGTCTGTCATGCTGCGGGTAAGGATTGGGGGGGCATGCGGGGGGGAGTACGAGTGGGTTTTGTATGGGTGGGTTGTGTATGGGTGGGTGTCAACTTGTGGAAAGCCGGGTTGTAGAAAGCAAGGACACATGTGTGTGTATCCTCATAAATCTACATGGTCCTCCCTCACGGTCCCCAATACAATACACATATATACCCACACACCCAACACATACCCCACCCACACACTGAACACCAGGGAGTGAGTGTGGCAGACATGAAGGCTGGTGATCAACCAGTAGTAGGCCTCACAGACACATACGATGCCCCGGGCACCTATAGCCTAACCATCCCCTGCCCCCGAGCACGTGTGAGTGGCTCTGTGTATGTAGAGATGGTGGATGAGACCGGGGTGGTGTATCATGATGAGTATGCTGTGTCCTTCCACGTGGGCTTTCATCGGCTATTGAAATGGCTGCTTGCTGTTCCGTTTACGGCAATGGCATTGTCGTTGTTGACTATGAAGAATTTGGCAGGGAGGGAAACACAGCTGCCGAGTTACTTGGGGTGAGGAGGAGGTGGGGGGTGTTTTTGGACACGAGGTTGGTTGTTTTTTGTATTTTTTTGATGTACTTTGATCATGTACGTAGTAATTTGATATTGTTTTCATGACATTGCGAAAAGGTAAACAACGTATTTTGTAGCAAAAGCACGTTTGGTGGGGTGTGTGCATCGTTTGATCTGCTGTTTTCCTGTGCAAACGCGCCTCAACATCGTGCATGTGGATTCCTATGGTATCTTGTCGATGCAACACACTCGTTTTGACATGATTATGGGAATATGAGCCACACCAGAGTTATGAGCGCCGTGCAAACCATCGATTCAGCCTTTGACCACGTTTGCAGAGCGCGAACGAAAGCAATCGCCAAAGAACGATAGGTTTTTCGGAACATTACAAAACAACCTCATGTACTTCATGAGGACAACCTTGCCTGCATCAATATGGGCACCCTGTCGCCCATTGCCATCACGACCCATGCTGATTGCACACCACTGTATTGCACACCACTGTCCACGTCACACATGGGCATGCAGGGCCGCTGGTGGAGAGGATGCACTCACACCAGGAGAACAACTGCTGGAGATGACAGAGGTTGGTTGTATGTTGCGCATATGCACATGCAGTGCTCGTGTGTCTCACCCATGTCTACATCATGTACAGCGTGTACGGCAAATGACCCCAGAACAGCAGCAGCAGCTCCTGAACATGATACAGCAGGAACTAGAAGCATCTGGTGTGTGTGGGGGGGGGGTATTGTGTGTGAGGATGATGTATGTTTTTCCCTCATCACAGCCATGTGCATTTGAGTACATGTATGTATACGCACTGCTCACCCATCATGCGCACCCAACACATACACACACACAGGCACCATACCCCCTACCTATGCTGAAAGCACTGCCACCACCGACAACAATGACCTGGATGCTCTATACGACGCCCTCATCAATGAAAACAATGATGATAATAATGATGAAAATAATGAAGATGATGAAAATAATGATAATTATGATGATGGGTGGAGGGAGTTACAACCATGGGAACTCCCAGAAAACATCAAGCAACTGTTCCGAGAAGCGGGATGGGAGGAAGATGCCATAGAAGATGTGGGGAAGAGTGCAGGACCTGGGGATGAGGTGCCTATGCCGTGGAGGAGTGATTTCTATGGGGATTTGGTGGATACAAAACTACCCAAGGCTATGGGGATGGTTGATGGGGAGCCTGCGTATTTTGATGTACGTGGTTGGGTGTGGGTGGGTGTGGGTGGTTGTAGCTGTTATTTTGGTGTATGAATGTATGTGTGTGGATATCTTGTGTGTGGATATCTTGTGCGTGTATGTCACGCGTGTATATGTCATGTGTATATGTACATGTCACTTTTTCAATACCATGCCTGTGAGTTGTTATACAATCATACCGCACAACCATACCATACAATGCTGTACCTCAATCATACTCTCCCCCCTCATCATGACCAGGTACCCTCCTTTCAAGACCAAGCACCACCCTGGGACACACCACCACCACCACCACAACAACAACCAGGCAAAGAACCAACACAAAAACCATCATCCCCATGTATCCCAGACACTCTCCCCGACGAGCAACGAATCCTGTATGTGGACCCACATGGCACCGTCATCCCCAATGACCAATTTGATGATGAACCAATGCCCGACATGGATGCCGAGGAGGGCCCCTCCCCCGGGGAGGTCCCCCTTCCCATACAAGTGAAAGAACGCATGGAGGAGCACCTGCGGGGGTTGGAGAGGGGGGAGCGGGTGGTGTGGGATGAACGATATACGGGATAGGGGGGGGGGGGGTTGATGGTTGGGTGGGGTAGAAACAAACAAACAAACAAACAAAAAACGCAGTATGCATAAACTCGCACCACACATTCACACATACTCACACAGGCTGTGCAACCTGAAGATGGTGAGTCACTGCTCGCACGCATAAACACACTACAAACACGATATGAAGACACGCATTTACCAAAGGCAAAGCGTGCATTTACACTGGAGGAACAGAGGGCAATGGATGAAGCAATGCAGGATGATTTTGACCAACTGATGGCTGTGTATGTGTGTGTTTTTGGGTGTGTATGGGTGTGTATGGGTGTGTATGGGTGTGTATGGGTGTGGATGGGTGTGGATGTGTGTTTTTTTGTGGCGCATGTATGTATTCTTGGGTGTGGATGGGTGTGTGTGTGGTGTGAAGTGGGTACGTGACTGTGTAGATGTGTGTAGATGTGGGTGTGGATATAAAACATACATGTATGCATGCAAGTCCATGTGCGCATATATGCTGGCACACATACACACAATACCAATGCACACACACACAACAGGGAGGATGACACAGGTGATATCAAGGATGTACGTCCAGCACCCAAAGTCGCTCCTCATGTAGAGGACTGGTTCTACCGATGTGATTGGATAACCTACCTGTTGAGGAGGTATGTTTTGTGTGTCTGATTACTGTTTTGTCATGTATGTTGACCGTTGACCATGTTATGTGTTGTTTTGTTGTATGTTGAGCATTCACCGTGTGCAATGTGTTGCTTTGTCATGCATGTTGACCGTTGACCATGCATATGCCATGTATTATGTTGTCATGTATGTTGACCATTGTTGTCTGTATACCATACACCTGTATACCATACACACATCATACATGCATGCATCATACCCACTGTTCACACACACCTAGGCAGCATATTGATGGACATGTGGATGGTCCTGTACGTGCATTGATACAAGCTGACCTAGTCACTGAGGATGTGGTATATCAGGATCAGGCAGTGCAGTTGACAGGAGTGCACAAGTGGCTACAGTACATGAAGGTGTGTGTTTCACATGTTGGGGGTGTGATGTACATGAAGGTGTGTGTTTCATATGGTAGCGGTGTGCTGGGCATGTGTGGGTAATTGGTCAACCACAATGGTCAACTATGTATCTTGCATGAGTAATTGACCCCCCGACACCTCACACACCCTCACACCCACACATATCCACACGCTCACACCTCACCTACCCTCACCCTCACCCCCTCACAGGCGCTTGTTGCAGCGGGTGCTCGTTGTGATGCAGACATATCCACATGTAACAACATGGGAACATCACGACCCATACCTGAGATGGAGGTTGTGGTGGATTACTTCATGCATATACCATGGCCTGTGTGGTACAAGCAGTACATTGTGCATGTGACTGGGAGTGCAATGCCTGCGCAACCAGGTGGGTGGGTGGGTGTGGGCATGGGAAAATGCGTTTGTGTTTGTGTATGTGTTTGTGTGTAAATGTACATACATGTATACATATGTGTATGTATCAAGTCACAGCAACCTTAATGCTCTCTATACTACCATCACCCACGCACCATCACCCACCCACCATCACACAACACAACCACCACGTGATCAAACCCCCACCACCACAGAGGACACCCTCACCATGGTGCATCACTGGCAGCAACAACTACCACCACTACCTGCTACGCCTGTGGGGTACTCATCTTCAGCGGCGTACATAGAGGAGAAGCGGTTTGCATATGATCACAATGCATGGGAGGGGGGGGAGGTGCCGGCATGGACGGGGGATGATGCGTTTTTCACACAGTTGATGGGTGAATTTGGTATGCGGGGAGAAGAGTTGGTGTGAGGAGGTGTTGTGGTGTGGGGAGGTTTGGGTATGTGGGGAGGTGTCGGTGTGTGGTGTTTGTGAAAGTGTGTGTATATTTGACACACAAATTCTTTGCATGCATAAACTTGTGTGCATATAACCACATTTTTGTACTCGTACCTCCTATTCTTACAAACCACATACCACACACATACCACACACATACACACACACCATATACACCACCCCACACAGAATCATCAGCAGCACAGTACCTGTCCAAGCAGCCACAGTTGTCATTCAAACAACGTGACAAACCAGTGCAACACAAACACACATGGTTGTCAGGGGAGTGTTTCACCATTGCGTTGACCACTCGGTATGGCATTGATGTACAAGCAGGCAAGGTATGCGTGTTGTTGAAGGGGTGTGCTGTTTGTATTCCTTGTATTTTTTGTTATTTTACAACAATTCTCGTAGTGTAGGAATGATTCATGTTGTGAAACCACTCATGTGACTCATATGAGTGACTCATGTGACTCATAGGAATGATTCATATTGCAAACATATGACATGTTAGAATCCCAATCACGTGACAACAATCGCACACTTGTTGAGCACTCACCAACCCAACACGCAGGTCAATGAGGTGCAAACAATATGGGGAAATGTGAGTGGGTTCACTGGTGAGTTGACCGACATTTATGACGTGTACCTGGTTGTGAGTGGACTCTACAGGTGTGTGCATGTATACATTTTGTAAAGTGATTGTGTTTTGTATGTGTGCATGTGCATTGATTATGTTTTGTATGTGTACATGCACTGGACATGAAGTCATCAATCATGTTTGACCACGAAACATGGTCCACCATTACACACCAGGTGGAGGTTTGACCATGACGACCAGTTGACCATCCTCCCCACCTACCGCCAACAACATCAACACACTCAAACAATGGCCACACCATCCCCTGATACCCATGTATCCTACACCGATACCCCATCATCATCCCCCCCCCGATCCCCCCCCCGATGGTATCGTCTCTGTCAACGTGCCCGCATAGAGTCTCTGCTCCCCTCCTCCATGCGCAACCGTCGCATGGTGGTGCATCGGCACCCCTGTGTGGTGCAGCCAGGCCGCACAGAGGGGTATGGTGGGCTGACACGCCCGGGGGGGGATCACGTGTTGTTGAGCCCCTGGTTGGTGCAGTTTCAAGAAGAGTATTTGCAAGAGGTGGAGGAGGAGGAGACGCGAGTGCAACGGGAATGGAATATCAACGAGTAGGGGGTGTGGGGAATGGTGGGTGGGATGTGGGGGTGTGGGAAATGCAGCGTTGGTTTCATGTGGTGCTGTTGTTGTTGTTGTTGCATGTGCCTGTTGCTTGCTTGTGTGAATGCTGTTGTTGTAATGATCAACATTGCTATTGTTTCGTCGTTTTCTTTGTGTATTCATTTTTGTTGTGTATACATACATACTGGTGGGTAGGTGGGTATCTGCTGTGCAGCACATTGCATTGTGCTGTTCTATCATATGCTTGCTGTATGATGCCATTCCATGGTCACACACGTTGGGTTAGCACACACCAAGATGACAACAAATACAACGACAATGTAAAAGGATTCAATGCTTATACAAGGACTCTTGTAAGGCGTACATGGTAACTACAAGTCAGGCACACTCATGATGCAAGCATACAACAACCCAGTGGGCCCTGAGCACACACGCACTCTGAAACTCTCTCTCACACACACACACATACCCCAAGGGCCCTTGGTGAAGCATTGGGCAAAGGCACTTGGCAAACATTTGGCTACAAATAATAGCAGCACTATGAGACAATAATGCAACGCAAAAACACACAATTATACGCGAGAACATGCAGGTAAGCGCAAAGACACAGGCAAGAGGAGAAAACACACAGTTGCACACGAAACAGCACAGTTGCAACTATGATGATGATGATGATGTGCATGTGCAGTGTTGCAGGATGGTACGTAGATTGACAGGTAGGCGCACTTGTGTCGATGATTCAGGACCACCAACCTGTGTGTATAGGTGTATATAGGGGTATATAGGGGTATGGGTGTATAGGCGTATAGGGGTATGTGTACAAACAAGGGCATGTACACACACAAAAACAAACACGACCACAAACCCATCACCCTGCACCACACATGCACCCGTTGTATACCCTCACCATACACCCATACCCCCCCCCCCCCCTACACCCACACCTACCCTCACAATCAACCCACACCTACCCTCACACTCAATCCCCCCCCCCCCTTCAACACACACGCACACCGCCCTCAATACACACCTACCCTCACAATCCAGGTACCCTGGAGCACCCTGGGTCGAGTCGCACCCTGTGGGAGCACTGCAAAATCATCCACACCTAGGCTGAATACCACATTGAGGGAGGCGCCTGGTGGTATATGTATACGCTGAAAACCACTGTGTGTTGTGTGTGGGTGTGTGCTGCATTGACCAGTGTGTGTGGTGTGTGTGTGGTGCATTGACCAGTGTGTGGTGCATTAACCAGTATACATGTTCTCCAATGCGTTGACCGCATGATGCGTTGACCGCACGCGTTCACCTACCGTAATGACTTGATTGGCATGTCCAGGTACCCAGGCTGTTGTCGAGCAGCAGAGGCATGTGTGATCATCAACAACACCACAAGATCACTAGCAACAGGACCTGTGAATATTTGAATACGTGACTATTTGAAAATTTGAAGATGATTATTCAGTGTGTGTGTGTGATGGCATGTGTGCATGAGACTCACACTGTCCCATGCTTATAGGACACACAAACACCACCGCATCATGTACAAACACCATCCCATCATCAACACACACACACACGTACCAGTGTTGGTCACTGTGACGTTGACCGTCCATGCGACATGCATCCCTGCTAATGTTGACCGCCGCCCTTCTCCCCCCTGTTGACCATGTTGACCATGCAACAGTGTCCGATGCCTCCCCTCCTCCTGGATGAGACCACCCACACTGTTGAGCATGTCCTGCTGCTGTTGTGCTTGTTGTTGTTGTTGTTGTTGTTGTGCTTGTTGTGCTTGTCTTGTCTGTTGTGTTTGTCCATCATCCTTGCGCTCCCCCTCCCCCTCCTCCTGCTTCACCTCCCCACCGTGCCATGTTACCCCCACCAATGTCATACGCACCAACCGCTGTTTGTATTTGGAATTGCAAGACACCCCCCCACTCCTATTCCCTATCATTCCACCACCACCACCACCCATGCTCACACCACTACTCGTGCTCACAAAACCATCCCCATCACGTCCACCTGATGTGTCCCCCACACCACGCTCCCCCCCACTGTTACCCTTGTAGGGGGCACCCCCTGTAGGGCACCATGCATGTGCTTGTACACTGTTGATATCATACGCAAAGGTGGTGTAGGAGAGACCGTGACCAAAGGGGTACAGGGGCGGTACTTGGAGGAAACGGTAGGTGCGACCAGGCCATGTGCGCATATCCATGGAGTGAAAGTTTGCCTGGTGTGTGTTGAGGGGTGTAGTGGTGTGTGTGTTGAGGGGGGGTGTAGTAGGAACGGTGGTACGTGTGTGTGGTGTGTGCACAGTTTGTTGCAATTAGGTAGGAGTGCGGTGTACGTTGTCATCAGTATGCTACTGTACCTCACCTCCCACCTGCTACCCCCCACACACTCCCCCCCTCTCTCATTCCCCCCCTTCCCACCCCCCCTTTCTCACCCCCCTCCCGTTTCTGACCTGTTGTGTGTAGTTATTGTAATACCACGTCACAGGCACTCGCCCTGCAGGTGCCGCTCGACCAAACAACACATCTGCTATGCCCCCAGCACCTTGTCCTGGCATGCCTGCCGCAAGGATGGCCCCCACACGGGGGTGCTGTTGTAGGCGGCTGATGTCAAGGGGCCCACCATGCAGGAGGATGACTATCACTGCTGCATTGGTGTGTGATGCGACGGCCTGCGGGTGTGTTGGGTGTGTGGTGGGGGTGCGTGGCGGGGGTGGGTGTACATGTCATGTGTCGGTGAAAAAAAGGGGGTAAGGTCTACACAAACACACCCACATGCATACTCTCACACACCCACACACCCACACCACCACACCACCACACACACCTACACCCACACAAATACCCACACCATCACCCACACACACCAGCACTGCATCTTCCTGTACACCAGGCAACACCAGCTGCTGCCTGTCATGTCCCTCGGCTTCATTGCTCACGCTGTACAGGGGCACACTACCAGCAGGCCCCCTGGTGGCCCCCTGGGTGGCCCCTGTGCGGGGGTCCGCCATGACAGAGGCGAGTATGAAAATGCAGAGGGAAGCGTCTTTGCACTTGAGCTCCGACCATACAACTGCATCTATATTTTTTGGGGGGGGGGGGGAGGCGGTTGGGGGAGCGGAGGAGGAGGGGGGCAGTGGGGGTGGGAAAGACACTACACAACAGACATAATACCCAACAGAAAT
>VFQP010005180.1_pt1 | contig 11560 bp, 15 predicted proteins | sample 3512351 | NCBI WGS metagenome assembly VFQP01 (sample SAMN10412372, study PRJNA504923) | tailings metagenome | isolation source: Relicate 1 Philex TSF1 revegetated site | place: Philippines: Tuba, Benguet | collected 2017-08-29
CAACAGCGTCAGCGTGCGCGTCATGGACAGCATGGGCCGCACGCCGCTCAACCTGGCCATCGAGGCAGGCAGCCTTGAGACGGTGCAGGTGCGCCAGCGAGGGCCAGCCTTACTCCCCCCCCCTGTGTGCTGGGCGCTCGCCTGTGAGCGCCCTGCTGCGCAGTGCGCGACTGTAGGACACCCGCATGCTGCCGTGTCGCCCACGTGGCGCGCAGGTCATCCTCAAGCACGACCCGTGCGTGCTGGACATGCCCGACGCGGGCGGCAACGTGGCGCTGCACGCGGCGGCGCGCACGGGCCACGCCGGCATCCTGCGCCACCTGCTGGAGCTCAAGCCAGAGACGCTCGACATGCAGAACCTCGACAGCAGGTGGGCACGCCCTTTCCTTGATCTCACACGCGAGCCGTCTCCCTGCGCCTCTGCGCCGCTCGCGTGGACAGCCGCGGCTCACCGCGGTTTGGGCGCTTCTGCATGTGTGCGTGCCGCGCAGTGAGTACTCGAACGGCAGCTGGATGCTCAAGGGCGAGACGGTGGAGCCGCTGGACAAGACGCCCCTGGCGGTGGCGGTGGCCGAGGGGCATCTCGAGGCGGCCACGCTCCTCCTCGACGCAGGTGCGCCCAATCATGGAGTGTAGGGCGCGCGGCGCCGGGCAGGTCTTTGGCAGTCCTTCGCCACACCTGGCCTGGGCGCAGGCGTGAGAGGGGTGCTGCGTGGGTAGGTGTGGGGGCCGGTTCAAAGCGCTGCGGCGTGCGGCGTGGGGCTGGCCGCAGGCGCCCTGGTGGACCCGGTTGATTACGACAGGCGCACGCCGCTGCTGACGGCGCTGGAGGACGGGGAGGCCGAGCTGGTCAAGCTGCTGCTGGAGCGGGGTGCCAAGGCCAACCAGCCCTCGCAGGACTTTGTGTCGGGGCTGCACCTGCTGGCCACCAGGTGAGCTTCGCCAGAGAGGGTGTGGGGGTGAGGGAGCCCATTTTGGATGAGGCAGCGGTCCAGGGCGGGGCGTGCAGGGCAGAGCGTCGTGGGCTGTGTGGTGCTCGGACGTGTGGCAGGGGCCCGCTGGAGCTGATTGCGCTCCTGGCGTCCAAGGGTGCGGACGTCAAGGCGGTGAACGCAGAGGGGTGGACGCCGCTGCACCTGGCGGCGCGGGCGGGCAAGGTGGACCGGGCGCAGGCGCTGCTGCAGGCGGGCGCCGACGTGGCGGCCGCCAACAAGCAGGTGCGGCGGCGGCGGCGCGAGCGGCGGGATGGCTCAGGCGCGGACATCTTGCGGAGAGGGAGCGCTGACGGCGGCCACGCGGACTCTTGTTGTCGTGCTGCGCAGGGCAACACGGCGCTGCACCTGGCGGCCATCAACTCGCACGTGCCGGTGATCAAGCTGCTGCGGCAGCACGGCGCTTCGGCGGACGCCAAGAACGCGGACGGCAGGACGCCGGCCGACTGCGCAAAGGAAGACGCCGTGCGAGCTGCCGTGCTTGAGGCCGCGCTTTGAAAAAGTCAAACCTTCAACACAGCAGCAGCCCGCACGAGCAGCAGCAGAAAGAAAGGTCACAGCGCAACACACAACACACGGCGACAAGATGGTGCGGAGAGGCTCTCTCTGACGAAAGGGAGCGCGTGCCGAGACCAGCGCGGGCCGCGCTCGCGGCAGCCCCACGACCGAGCGCCATTGGCGCAGCAACTCCTCGCTGCTCTCGCTCGACGGATGAATTGCGCAGGAGCCCGGTCAAGCAGGGCGCTACGCCACGGATGCCGCGCAGTTTGGCAGCGCGATGAACTCCATCGCGCACAGCCAGGCCATGCTCGCAGCCATCCGCGACTACAAGAAGGTCGGTCGTGCTTTCGTTGTCGTGCACAGTGCTCTCGCTGTCTGTGTGCGGCGAGCGGCGCGGGGCACGCGTCCTCCCTCTGGTTCGCGCGGCCTGCACTCGGCAGCTGGGCAGCGCAGAGCGGCAGCAGCAGCACACGCAGGAGGAGACATGAGCAGCAGCACCAGCAGCAGGAGGTGCTGACCTGGCGGATTGTGGGCGCTCCACACGCGTGCGCCCGCTCCGCACCTGCTGCACGTCCCGCTCCTGCCGCAGGAGGTGGACGCCAACTCCAAGGCCAACCAGTCGCAGGGCATCGCTGCCCTCAACGTGAACGACCTGCTGGACGACGCCGAGCTGCAGAAGCTGCACGAGGAGCGCATCGCCAAGCTCAAGTCGGAGCAGGAGAAGCGCGCGGCCATGCAGCGGCAGGGGCACGGCGAGGTGCAGGAAATCACCGAGGGCGAGTTCCTCGAGGTGACCACCAAGACGGACCTCGTGGTCTGCCACTTTTTCCACCGGGACTTTGAACGCTGCAAGATCATGGACAAGCACCTGGCGGTGCTGGCGCGGCGGCACTTCACCACGCGCTTCATCAAGCTCAGCGCGCCGGTGAGCCCAGCGCGCCGTGCCCATGTTCCTCCTGAGGCGGTGCACACCGGAGCACACGCTGCTGCTGGGCCCAGGCTGGCAGCCCCCAGCGGCGCCCAGCACCAGCACCAGCACCTGCCAGGCATCGAGCGCACGTTCCCCCGCACTCTGCGCGCGCTGGTTTGCAGGACTCGCCGTTCTTCACCGTCAAGCTCAACATCAAGACGCTCCCGTGCGTGATCTTTTTCCGCAAGGGCATGGTGGTGGGGCAGGTGGTGGGCTTTGATGGGCTGGGCGGCCTGGACGACTTTGAGACGGCAGAGCTCGAGAACCTCATGGACCAGGCAGAGGTGAGTGGAGAGAGAGGGGCCAAGGTGGGGGCCTGCCCGGCAGGGACCGCGGCGCGAGCGTCCGCTCTGCCTGTATGGGGCGCAGAGGCCTGGCGCAGAGGCGTGCACACAGCGGCCCCTGAGATGAGAGGGCACCATCATGGCGGTTGGACGCACCGCAGGTGATCGAGGAGCCGCTGCGCAACGAGGACGACGAGGAGGAGGCTCGGGCAGCAAAGCCCAGCGCCATCCGCAAGGCCATCCGCACGGTCGAGCGGACAGCAAGCGACGAGGACTCGGACTTTGATTGACTGCATCAAGACTGCTAGCGTGCCATCTGTCTAGAACGTCAGGCAGCTGTTCCTCTCTCTTCTTCTCTTGCAGGAGGTGCCACATGCAGGTGGATTGGAGATCCGCGCCCCTCTCTCACACCGTCTCTCAAGTCTGCCTCTCGCTCACTTCTGAGACAAGCAGATGCGACTCGCTGTGACCATATGCCCTTGCTGGTTGCTTCCCGCGGCGGCAAAAGCAGTACGCACCCGCTCACGCTCCACCTCATCATGGCATGCAGCCGCGGGGGGCAGCGCCCCTCACTCGTCGGTCATGCACCAGCTCGTAGCAGAAACATGAAAAGGTCCCCAGCCTCCACACCTCACTACCACCATGACTGACAAACGACGCGCGTCCGCTCCACCCGCACGAGCATGGGAAACCAAACGCGTGTGGGCACGGAACGCGCACAACGAGCAAGCCCCACGCAGGCAGGCGGGCGGTGACGGCAGTGCATACTCACTCCCTGGGCCCCCCTTCATCACCCGCACAAACTTCAAGGCACACACGCAAGCTGGCGACCAGGGCGTCCGGTATATGCAGGCTTTCCATCATGGCCGAACGCAGCCCAGCATCCCTGGCGAGCACTCGTGCGGCACACGGCACTGGCGCCCCATCCCTGCTCGGGTTGAGGCGCATTAGCCCGTGCGACCACCGCCCTCCCCTCCCTGTCCTGCCCCCCCGCCTCCTCATCCACACGGCACATCAGGCACACAACACCTGTGACGCAGGTGTGGCGCAGGCGACCAATCCGTTTGGGACGAGGAGCGCAAAAGCAAGAGGCGAAGCACACGCGGCCCAGTGCTGAAAAATGGTGTGGTCAGGGGATTTCCTCTCGATGAGTGCAGGTGCAAGCTGCGTGGCACGAGCCTGGCCGGAGCTGGTGCTGCTGCATGCGGGCTGCGGCGCGCGGTCCCCACACCCAGCGCACCGCCACCGCACCCAGCGCAACCAACCAACCGCCACACAACCTACGATCCTGCAGCCCGCAAACGGCCAGTCAGTGCACCCTGCCTGGCGTGCTGCTGAGCGCACGTCATGTTCAGCCTCCCACACCGCAGTCGCACGCAGCAGCAGCCTGCCCGCCCCTGGTGAGTGCCGGGGCTGGAGAACCCACCAGCCCCACCAGCAATCAACAAGGACGGGGAAACAGAGACCTTTTCTGTCTCCGCGACCAAGCACACGCAGCCACCCATGCATCCTCGCGCCCTTTGCCGTGCGCGCAGCGACGCCGCGGCGGGCAGACGCAAACAACCCAGCCGCCAAGCACTCGATCTCATCAGCTTCTTCCCCCTCCCGCGCTGCGACGGCTCTGGCGCGCTGCTGGCGTTGCTGCCTCAGGAGAAGAAGGGCGCGCCGCAGGTGCACGTCTTGCGGTTGCCCATGCAGACGCCCTCGTACGTGGGGTTGCGCTTGGCGAACGAGTGCAGCGGCGGCGCCGCCAGCAGCGCGCGCTGCGCGTTCTGCCAGGCGCCGGGCACCTGGTGCAGCTGGTGGTAGAGGTTGAAGAGGCGCACGCTCTTGACGGCGTCCGTCACGGCGTTGTGCTGCACCTGGTCCTCGGGCAGCTCCCACTGCAGCAGCGTCTTGGCCACCTGGTCCTGCCCAAACACCGTGTAGCTGTTGTACTGCGGGTTCCACACGCGGTACACGCCGGCCAGGTCTGCGACCATCAAGTGAGCACGCGCAGGATTGTGCGCAGGGTATCCAGGGCGCGCTTTGTCCTCACAGCGGTTCCGCGGCTGCGTGCAGAGCGATCTACTGCTGCGAGGCGTGGGGCCTGCGGCGGGCGTGGCTTCTCACCGATGAGGCTGCCAAAGTCGACGCCTTCCTTGAGGCCCAGCCACGACACGTCCTGCCCAATGTTCTGCCCCACCAGCACGGCGTTGCGCGGCAGGTGCTGCCGGAGCAGCCCCAGCGCCATCTCCAGCGGCATGCCGTACGTGTCCAGCAGCTCCTTGGTGAGACCTGCACCAAGCAGCAGCAAACGGCAGCGTGCGCGGCCCGTTTTGCCGCGACGCCTGGGGCACTGCGACCCGTCCCAGAACATGGGTGAGGTGGCGGCCTGGCTCACCCACCTGTGAGCTGCGTGAGGTAGGAGACGACGGGCTGCTTTGGCAGGACGAGGAGGTTGAGGACCACCTGCGCGCCAGGGCCAAAGGGCAGATGACGAGAGCCCGGTGGGCAGCCGTGCCGGCGGCGGGCTGGGGGGCGCCTGGCAGGTGCTGGGCAGGAGGAGGCTGTGATCACGCGTCCAGGGCGTTCACCTGCTCGAACTGGTTGACCAGCGCGATGTGCGCGACGGCGCGGCTGTTGTGGTCGGTGCCCGTCGCCACGCACTCGACGTCAATGCTGAACACGGGCCCCTGGGGCACGGCGATCGCCGGCGGCTGCAACAAAGGCTGCTGCTGTGGCTGCTGCTGTGGTTGTTGTTGCTGCTGCTGCTGGTAGGCTAGCTGCTGGTCCTGCTGCGGAGGGACCTGCTGCTGCTGCTGCTGGGGAGGAGGCGCGTACATGGCTGCGCCAGGGAGCGAGGGCGAGCGAAGGCGAAGGAGGGACGTCGCTCCGCAGCGCCAGCCGCGCCTCTCGCGGCGCTGGCAGGGCGTGTCGAGCAGCAGGTGCCTTGAAAGCTCGCAGGAGAGGTGACACACAGGTCCGCGCTGAGAGTCAGGCGCTTTCGACTTGCTGCCCTGACTCAGCCCGCCGTGGCGTCGCCGCTGGTCGCGCTGGATCGTGGTCGTGGGCGGCATGGCCACACCGGGCTTGGGCCAGAGCTCGGCACAGAGCTCTCAGGCACAAGCAATCTGATGCAGCGCGCGCGCAGATGATCATGACATGACGCAGCTGCCCCTGCAAGGGCCCTGCCCCGGCCGCCACTCCCGCTGACGCGCGCTGAGCGTGCTGCGCTCCGTCAGGCGCCGTCGGCGGCCAGACCGGCGCCAGGCTGCACCCACACGAACTCTTCCACGTAGGCAGACCCGTGCTCCCGCAGCGCCGCCGCCGTGCCCTGCGTGCAGCTGCTGGGGCACGTGTAGACGACGAGCGTCGACCAGTCCAGCGCCGAGGGCGACAGCTCGTCCTGGTTCAGCTCGTTCAGCAGCTGGGGCATGACCTGCGGGCGGCACGGGCGCACGCGGTCGGTGGCTGCCGCGCGCCAGCCCGGCGGCGCTCCTCCTGCCCACCGCCGCCCCCCTCTACGGGTGATCGGCGACGGCGCGCGTACGCACCTGGAACTCGAAGCGGCGGGGCTGCTTGCAGTGCGGGCACGGGGGGATCTGCTCTGGCTTGGGGACGCCGTGCGGGCTGGGCCACAGCGGCCGCGCCCCGGCCTGGAAGCAGTACCGCACGACTTGCTCGGGCGCCAGCTCCATGCGCGCCTGGAACAGCTGCGGCCACCACCGGCAGCGTCAAACCACGCAGGCAGGAGTGGTGACGGGCAGGTGAACTCAGGAGAGAGGAGGGACTCTGCGTTCATTGCGCAGTCTGCGCCGTGCAGCTCCCTGCTTGACCCCTCGGTGAGCCTTGTCTCACCGCAAAGTGCCTCCGCTCCAGCGTGTGCGCCTGCTCCACCTGGTCCAGCACCTCCTCCGGGAGCTCCTCCTCTGTGAGCTCGCCCTCCTCCTCCACGCGCTCCTTGTACTCGTCCAGCAGCCTGCGGTGAACAGGGCCCAAGGAGGTTCCCCCTCGACGGCTTGCGGCGAGCGGCAAGACCTGCGCAAAACGGGGTGCCCGCCTGAACGCCCCCAGCCTCGCAACGTTTGCGGAGCGCCCCACGTGGCAGCTCACTGTTTGACGTTGGCCTCCTCCTCCTCCTCGTCCGGCCGGTCCTCGGGCTCCACCACCAGCTCCCGCTCCGGGTACAAGATGAGCGCGTGCTTGGCGCCTGCCCGGGCCTCGAGCCGCGCGCTGCTGGCGGCGGCGCCGGCCCCCTGCACGCCGTCACCCGCCGCGGCGCCCGACGGAGCGCCCGCCGCAGGCTGCTGCAGGCCCAAGGACGCCAGGCCAGACGTCGCGCCGGCCACGCCCTCAGCGCCGCCGGCGGCGCCGGCGGCGGGAGCGTCTGCGTTGCTGGTGGCGCCGCCGCTTGAGCTGCTGTTCTTCTTGGCCTTCTTGCCGGGGCCTGTGGTCGCCGCCAGCTGCGCCTCTGCCTCCAGCACCCTCCAGGGGTCGCGCTCCAAAGAGCTCTGGACCTGCTCGGCCTGCAACCAGGCGGGCGGCGGCCAGGCACCTCAGGAGGGTCGCTCGCGCACGCCGGCGGCCACCGACGCGTCAGTCAGCGCCCCACCTTGAGCGGAGGTGGCAGCAGGTCCTTGTCGGTGGGAGGGGCGAACGAGTAAAAGTCGTTCTTGCGCGGCAGCTGGCAGCGGAACGCCCGCACCGCGCCCGGGCTCTCAATGTGCTGCCCCTGCGGGGGCCACCGGGCAGCACCGCGCCCGCTCAGCTCGTGCGGGCTGGTGGCGCAGCATCACCACGCAAGTGTGCGCACGCTCACCTGCGGCGTGACAAACACGAACAGGGCGCGGTGGAAGGCCTGCTCGTGCGCCACGTCGTCGTCCAGCGTTGCGTACACCTGCGCGCCCGGCGGCCAGGCTCCTCGTCGATGGGCGCCGTGCACGCCTCGCTCAGGCACAACACGAGCACAAGGGCTCACACGTGTGCACGGCACACCTGCAGCAAGAAGTTGAGGGGCTGTCCCGACGCGCCGCACGTGAGCTGCCGCTGCGAGGGGAGCGCCACGGGGTCGAGCCACGCCTGCGAGGGCATGATGGCACGCCACACGAGGTCCGCCAGTTGGCCCTGGCACGCGCGTGATCACGTGATGCTGATGATGGCTCAACCAGGGAGGCTGATTGTGCGCGAGCCTCCCCCCCGCGGGGCGCACCGGGCGCCCGCCCAGCTTGCTTGGGAACTGGTGCCGCAGCAGCGCCGTGGCGGGCACCTCCATCGTGAAGCCCAGCATGTACTGCGCGCAGCGTGCACCACGGCGGATGCCCACGATGCCTTTGCTGCATCCGCTGCCGCCAGCTCCCGGCCTGCACGGCGACGACGACACGATCGCCGACATGGCGGCGGGACAGGGCGCGCGCCGCGGCACCTCGTTCGTGTCGGAGAACTCGGAGAGCTCATCGTCGTCCTCGGACTCCTGCTCGCCGGGCGCTCCTGCCTTCTGCTCCTCTTCTGCTGCCGTCGGCATCACGACGGTGGGATCTCCTTGCACGCTGCTGCGGGGACGCTGCTGTGCGTTGCTGCTCACGCAGGGGCCACACAACAGGGCAGATCCCACCACAGCGCACGCCGCTCGCACGCACGCGCAAAAATCAAAACCGAAAGACAGCTCGCGTGGGGAAGCGCTCGCCGCTCGGAGGAGGAGGAGGAGGAGGAGGAGGAGGAGGAGGAGGAGGAGGAGGAGGAGGAAGTAGTCACGCTGGCTCGTCCTGGAAGAATATATGGGAGGAAGAAGAATCACACGTCAGCGCTGCTCGCCGCCGGCGGGCACCACCGCGACGCCCACAACGCCCTGTCTCTGCAGCTCTGCGATCTTGGGGATGAAGGCCTCTGCCACCTGCACGACGCAAGCACAGGACAGGCACATCTCTTGCTGCGGCGCGTGCTGCGGTCCTGCGGGTCGTGGCGCTGATGCGGCAGCCCTGGCCTTCCCTGCAGGCCGCCGCAGCCGTGCGTGCTGATGCGGCAGCCCTGGCCTTCCCTGCAGGCCGCCACCGCCGTGCGTGCGGTGCCAGCACCGCTCGGCCCGAAACCCGCCATCGCGGCCACAGGTGCTCGCTCACCTCCTCGTAGACCTCCCGCTTGAACTCCACCACGGACGCGGGGAGCTCGGCGAGAGGCATCCACCGCCAGCTCTTGAACTCCTTGTGCGCCGTGTCAATGTTGATTTCGCTGTCCTCGCCCTCAAACAGCACCTGTGCGCCGCGCGCCAACATGGATCGCAGGGGTCTGCCCACCTGCTGACGCCATGCCTCGTCCGCAGGCGTGCGCGCTACGACAAGACTCACCAGGAACCACCGCTGCGCCTGGCCCCGGAACTTTTCCCAGCCCCCGTGGAGCCGCGCGCGCACCTGCGCACAGTGATCGACGCGTGCGCAGCATTCAGCCGTGGTGCACTGAGGTGTTGGCCCACCACGAGGCGGCGGTGGGCCGACAAAGATGGCACACACACACACACCGTTGTGGGGAACTCGTAAATGAGGTACTTGTCGATCTCGCCGACGACGCGCGCTGTGCGGATGCACGTCTCCTCCTCCAACTCGCGCAGTGCCGCCTGCTCCGGCGCCTCACCCTCGTCCACGCCACCTTGGGGCATCTGCCACGTCTGGCAGCTAGAGTCCGAGCGCTGGGCCGCAAAGACCAAGCCCGTGCGGCGGTCCACGACGCACACGCCCACGTTCCTGCGCACAGGCGGCCGTCTTTGGGCTTTCCCTCTGGCGGTTTGTACACCACCTGCGAGCGTGCTCACTTGTGGCCTGTACCCCTTTGCAGCCTCTCTCGCGGCGGGCGCCGGCGCCGCACGTTTGAAATGCCTGCTCCACCAGCAAGCGCTGCGCTGCTGCTCCCCACAGCGCTGCTGCATGCTGGCCAGCGTGGCCACGCGCGTGTGTGAGGCCAATGGCGCAGCACATTGGCAGAGGGTGTGCGCGCTCGCCCGCGGTCACCTGCGATAGTGCCGTGCGTCAAAGCCTTCGTCCTCCACGCCCTGGGACGGCCCCACTGCGCTGCTGCTGCTGCTGCTGCTGCCGCTGGCTTGCGCAGCGCAGCATCTCCTGCTCCTGGAGGTGGCCCACAGCAGGCACGAGCGAGGTCGGGCTGCCCCGGCGCGCTCGATAGCCCTGGCGGCGCAGCGGCCCGTCGAAGACAACATGCTGGCGGAGTCGTGCACTTTGCGCAGGACCGCAGGCTGCTGCGTGTTCGCGAATCGGCCGCCCCATGCAGGGCTTGATGTTCTGGAGCTCAGCTCACGCTCGCTGCGGTCCACAGCTCTGATACCACAAGATGTCTCTCGTCCTGCGTTCCTCGGTGGCCAGCGTGCGTCCCTCGGTGGCGCGCCCGTCCGCGCGGGCCGTGGTCCGTCCTCGCGTGGTCGTCCGCGCCGAGCCGGTGAGCAGGTCGCCCCTGAGCGCGCCTCGCTGGGCGGCGTGACTGAGCGGCCCCAGCGCAGCCGTGCGTGGCCGGATTCCTGGGGCCAGGGGCGCTCGCAAATCGCGTTTTCTCGCGTCGCGGGCAGGATGATGTTGGTGCTCAGGAGGTTGGGCGCGCCGATCCGAGGGTGCGCGGGCCTCCTGGGCGAGCGGCCTGCCAAGCGCTCAGCGGGCGCGGCAGCACCAGTGGCGTGGCTGGGGCCCGTGCAGCGCGCGCGCGTGCCTGAGCGGGCGGGGATGATGGTGCCTGAGTCGAGCTCGGCACTTGAGCTCGTGCTTGTCTCGCTCGCAGGCCAAGTCCGCCGTGGAGACGGCAATCAAGGAGGCTGAGGAGGCGTGCAAGGACGGCAGCACCAAGGAGTGCGCGGCTGCGTGGGACGCGGTGAGGGGACCGGGGCTCTTCGCAATCTGCGCTTCGCAGGGGAGCAGGAGCCCGCCCGCAGACGCGACGATCCCGCAGCGCAGAGTGGGGAAGCGTTGACGCCCCTCCAGCCTGCCGCACGCCGGGGAGCATCCGGTGGCGCGCCCGTCTCTGATCGTCCTTCCTGGGTGCCACGCGCCGGGCGATGATCGCGCGCAGGTGGAGGAGGTCTCTGCGGCCGCGTCCGACAAGAAGGTCGCCGCCAAGGAGAACTCTGACCCCCTCGAGCAGTTCTGCGAGGGCGACCCCAGCGCCGACGAGTGCCGCGTCTATGGTGAGCAGGATTCTCGAGACCCCCTCGGGAGGCGAGCACAAGCAGCCAGGAAAGCGCAGATACTCGCGATCTGCGCCAGGGCGTGCCTGTTGCTGATGCATGCCTGTGGCCAATGTGCGCCTTGCGCGTCACGCCGCACGCAGACGAGTAAGCGTGCCCCACCACGGGCGGCGGTTGTGTGGGGGACGCGGCGGGCGCGCTCGGTGCTGCCACCTGCTGACATCGGCAGCCAGCCAGCCTTCTGACGGCTGCTGAGGACCAGGGGAGCGGTGCCGGCGCGTGAGGTGGAGCTGGCGGTCGAGCAGCTCAGAGCAGCCGTGACCTTCGGCGATCGGCAGCTGGCGCTCCGCCACATCCCACCAGGAGCCAGCTGGGCTCTGCTCGCTGCTCTTGTGCTGCGCCACGTGTCCGCCCGCCCGCCGCGTGACTTGCGCGTGTGCTGCTTGCCTTGGCCCGTCTGTGGCGCGGCCCCGTTGTACTTCTGCCAGAGAGTCGTCCGGCTGCTTTTTGCCCCCAGGCATGCAACAGATTTTGAGAGACCGTTGGGACGGGTGAGGAGTTGTGTGCGTCAGCTCGGCGCCTTGGGCAGCGCCAGGCCCACTCTCCGGGCAACAGCCTCCACCATCTGCTTGGTGCGCTCGTCCTCCTCCAGGCC
>VFQP010005181.1_pt1 | contig 11560 bp, 10 predicted proteins | sample 3512351 | NCBI WGS metagenome assembly VFQP01 (sample SAMN10412372, study PRJNA504923) | tailings metagenome | isolation source: Relicate 1 Philex TSF1 revegetated site | place: Philippines: Tuba, Benguet | collected 2017-08-29
CCAACCTCCCTTTCCTGCGTTATATGCTCAATATGGACCCCGACGAATACAGTGCGGTAGAAATAAAAGTGACAGGGAAAGATCAGGTGGTGAAGAAAGCATTGCAACAAAGTTTAGGCAATCAATACCTGGTTCAAACCAGGTATGAGCAGAACAAGAGCTTATATGGCGTAATGCAAATGGAGAAATGGGTGATTTATGGTATCCTCACACTCATTCTGGTAGTTGCCGCATTTAATATGATTGGGGCATTAACTATGCTGGTGATCGAAAAACATAAGGATATTGCGGTATTGCAAGCCATGGGCGCCACAGCGGGTAGAATAAAGATGATTTTTATATCAGAAGGGTTGCTATTGGCTGCTGTAGGTACTTTCCTCGGTATGGTGCTGGCTACCCTCATAGGCTGGATACAGCTCACTTTTAAACCCCTCAAGCTGGGAGGCTCTACTTTCATTATTGATTATTACCCCGTTCGCATTATCTGGACCGACTATCTACTGGTAGCTGCTACCGTAGGAGTGATTGCATTGTTGGCTGCATGGATACCGGCCAGAAAAGCAAGTATACAGGCTTTTTCACTACGATAAGGGAGACTTGTCTCTATTCATCTGTTAGTTGCATGCAAAAAAAACCTGAACCACTCAAGGAGTAGTTCAGGTCGTCTATTAAAAGAAATACTTAGCTATTAATAATCACCAAGGGTTTCAGGTAGTTGTGCCAGCGCTTTGGCCAATTGTTCGTCGCTGGGGGCAATACCATGCCATTCGTGGCTGCCTTCCATAAAGTCAACGCCCTTACCCATGGCAGTTTTCATGAGGATACAAATAGGCTTGCCTTGTCCGGTCATGGATTTAGCCTTATCCAGTACCGCTACAACATCATCCATATCATTGCCTTCCATTTCCAGAACAGTCCAGTTAAAGGCCTCAAATTTAGCCTGTAAGCTATCGAGCGACATTACTTTGCTGGTTGGGCCATCAATTTGCTGACCATTCCAGTCAATGGTAGTGATCAGGTTATCTACTTTATGGTGGGCGGCAAACATCACTGCTTCCCAAATCTGACCTTCTTGTAATTCACCATCACCGTGCAGGGAGAATACCAGGTGGTTATCGTTATTCAATTTCTTGGAAAGGGCGGCACCCAATGCCACGCTCAGACCCTGACCCAGAGAACCACTGGCAATACGAATACCAGGCAGGTGCTCATGTGTGGTAGGGTGGCCTTGCAGGCGGGTATTGATTTTACGGAAAGAAGCCAGTTCTTTCACATCAAAATAACCAGAGCGGGCCAGTGCTGAATAGTATACAGGAGAAATATGTCCATTCGACAAGAAGAAAAGATCTTCACCCACACCATCCATTTTGAACTGGCGATCGTGTTTCATGGTATGGAAAAACAATGCAGTCAAAAAATCGGTACAGCCAAGTGAGCCACCTGGGTGACCGCTTTGAACGCCATGTACCATTCTAACAATGTCGCGCCTAATTTGAGTGGCGGTTGATTTCAGGTCCTGTATACTAGCCATAGTTGTTGATTGTGGTTGCGAAGATAAAGTTCAAACCCCAAGTGCGCATAAAAAAGAACCCAATTTTCACGGGTTAATGGGTTATGTCCTCCGAATTTTCCCCATATTCATTAGTTTTGCCCCACTTAAAATTGAGCTATGTCTGAAGAATTGGACCTGATACTTGCCGATGCCGGTGATAGCATGGGTAAGGCTATTACACACCTGGAAACAGAATTGACGAAGATCAGGGCCGGTAAGGCCAATCCTACCATGCTGGATGGGATCGCGGTTGATTATTATGGATCACCCACCCCCATCAATCAGGTAGCGAATGTAAGTGTACTGGATGCCCGTACCATTAGTATTCAGCCCTGGGAAAAACCCATGCTGGCTGCTATTGAGCGTGCCATCATGGCCGCCAATATCGGCATCACCCCACAAAACGATGGTAACCAGATCCGCCTCTTTATGCCTCCCCTTACCGAAGAGCGCAGAAGGGAATTGGTGAAAAAAGCCGCAGGTGAGGGAGAACACTCCAAAGTGGCCATCCGCAATATCCGTCGTGATGCCATTGAGCAGGTAAAAAAACTACAAAAAGACGGACTTAGTGAAGATGCTGCGAAGGATGCTGAAAAAAGTATTCAGGAACTGACTGATAAGTACATTGTTATTGTAGATAAACACCTTGCCCACAAGGAAAAAGAAATGATGTCTGTATAGACTTTGCTAATCAGGAATGCCAGTCGGATCTATTCAGGTCGGCTGGCATTTTTTTATGCTCAGGCATGCCAACATCAGATGGTTATTTCCGGTTCACCAGGTATACACCGGAAAGTATAATGCCCAAACATCCCACCTGCAGCCAGGTAATACTTTCATGATCTAATAGTCCCCATCCCACTGCTACAAAGGGAATACCATAAGTAACAGTAGAAGCGAAGATGGTTCCGGCCCTTTTTACCAGCATATAGAAAATAATGGAAGCAAAAGCTGTTCCCATGATCCCGAGTAAACAAGAGGCACCGGTTGCTGTAAGTACATCTTTGTGTAACAGGTCCAGCTCAAAATATCCAGTAGTATAAAGGATCAGGGAAGAGGGAATGATTAAAAAGGCGAATGCTAGGGCGGCAATATTCAAAGACCCCAATTCACGCATATGTCTGCCCACCATATTCACATTGATCCCATAGAACAGGGTTGCCAGCAGTACAAGTGAAGCGTAGGAAATATTCTTGAAGCTTACATCTTTACCACTTACCATGAGTAAGCAAAGTCCAATAAAACCAATGATCACACCAGTTACTTTGGTTCCGGTAGTTTGTAATTGAAAGAATAGTGCGCCAACCGATATGGCAAATAAAGGCGTAAGGGCATTGAGTATACCAGCCAGTGAACTATCGATTTGGGTTTCTGCCATGCAGAAGAGGTAGGCAGGGAAGAAACTACCTAAAAGCCCTGATAGCATAACCAGTAACCATTTATTGCGGGGAATGGTTCTTAATGCCCTGAATGCAAAAGGCGTAAGTATCAGCCCCGCACTCAACATGCGGATCGAAGCAACCTGATAGGGACTCAATACATGCATACCCTCTTTCATGAGTATGAATGAACTGCCCCAGATGAGGGATAATGCGAGGAAAATCCCCCAATTGATGAGCCTGTCTTTCAAGAAATATTTTTGATAAAGGTAGTATTTTGAAAAGAATACATCTTCCTATCTGCCTGATCTGGCCCGGACGCCCACTATTGCAGAATTCAGATAAAAAAGCATATTTTCATTATACCAAACTAATCAAGCTATGGGAATGTTCAAGGAATTCAAGGAATTTGCCATGAGGGGAAACCTCGTGGATATTGCAGTGGCCTTTGTAATGGGTGCTGCTTTTGGAAAAATCGTCACTTCCTTTGTTGATGGCATTGTGATGCCGATCATTGGAATGCTTACCGGTGGCGTAGATTTTAATGACAAAGTATGGGTGCTCAAAGATGCGGTGGATGCCGTAAAAGATGCCAATGGGGCCATCGTTACAAAAGCTACGGAGGCCGTCACGGTTAAATATGGTGCTTTTCTTACAAATGTGTTCGACTTTGTCATTGTAGCTTTTGCCGTATTCCTGGTGATCAAGGCCATTAATCGACTGAAAGCCAAATCAGAACCCGCTCCGGCACCTGCTGGTCCGTCGGAAACAGAGAAATTACTCGCTGAGATTCGCGATTCTCTGAAAAAAGCAGAATAGACGAAGCTCAATTAAGTGGATAAATATTGGCCCCTTCCGGTATAAATAAGCTGTGAAGGGGCTTTCTTTGCAACAAAGTAAGTACAGTGAATACCTCGAGTTATCAGATTAAATTAGACCAGTTTGAAGGTCCTTTCGACCTGCTACTATTTTTTATAGAGCGGGACGAACTGGATATCTATAATATTCCCATTACCCGTATTATCAATGATTTCCTGGATTTCATACACCAGGGAGAAAAGCTGAATATTGAATTGAGCAGTGAGTTCATCCTGTTTGTATCTACATTGATGCGCATCAAGGCAAGACTCTTACTGCCAAGGAAAGAAATCGATGCTCAGGGTAATGAGATTGATCCTCGTCAGGAATTGATTGATAAGATCCTTGAGTATAAGCGGTTTAAAGAAGCGGCTGCACAAATGGCTGAAATGGAAGCCATGCGTATGCTGATGGTGAAAAGAGGTAACCTGCAAAAGGAACTGGTGAATATTGGTGAAGACGCCTCGGAGGGAACCGAGATCCAAACCATCACCATGTTCAAACTGATGAAGGCGTTTGAAAAAGTGATGCAACGTGTTCACGACAGACAAAACAAGCCTGTGCATACTGTGGTGAAGTATAACTATACCATGGAAGGTAGCCGTGATCATATGCTGGACTTTGTTCGTACTGAACGTACTGTAGCTTTTGAAAAAGTATTTGAAACCTGTAATGATCGCGTTCATGCGATCTTTCTTTTCCTTTCCATTCTTGAACTCACCCAGCAAAAGTTCATGAAACTCATGGTAGGTGAGGGGCGTAATAATTTTATCGTTGAATGGAATGATAAACGTGAAGAGGAAATGCAGGAGGAGGGGCTCACCGAAGAAGACTTCACCAATACCTTTACCGACGAGGAGCCAACACCCACAGAAGAATAGGCTTTCTGGACTTTTGAATATAGGTGCTCAGGGTTTTCAGGAATCCTGCAGCAACTGTAGTACATCCCTGACTATTACAAATTTGATCCGGATGTGTTTCTTGCTCGGGTATGCAAGTATTTGCGTGTAATACGATCGATCTGTCATAGGCATTACTGTTGGAACTATCCAATCCATGTAACTTATAAGCCTTCCCATACATACCGGTGTACCTCATCCCAATCTTATAACGTCCGAAAGAGCTGCATTGTGAACCATTTACATTAGAATACATGACCGTTGGCAGGTATTCAGAGAGGCAGTTGCCATGCGCCACCAATCCAGCCTGTACAATTTTATCATTGTTGATATCATATACGAAGAAACGCTTCTTACCATTATGCAGGGATAGGTCAAGGAGAAAACATATTTGCTGATCTAATCCCTTTTGTTGGGTAAAGCTGGTGATCTCCTTTTTTAAGTATTGAAAACTCTTTTGGATAGCTGAATCCGTATAGCCCTGGGCATAGCGACAGAGGGTGCAACAAAGCAGTAAGCAGATGATTCTCATGAACAGTTTTCATAATGGATGCTAGATCCTGAATTTTGCATAAAAAAAGTGTGATCAGTTTGAGTGATCACACTTTTTTAAGCATTCGTTAGCAATTCCACTATCTTATCCCATGAGCATGGGGCTATGACTGGTTGTTTGCTGACTGGCCATTAGTTGACGTACGGTATCGGCAATACCCTGTGCATCATACCCACATTCGCGGTGTAATTCTTTGGGAGAGCCATGTTCTACAAGTCGGTCAGGTATACCTAATATTTTTACCTCGGCTTTATAGCCATATTGATTCATGAATTCTAAAATAGCAGCGCCAAAGCCTCCTATCACTGTGCCATCTTCAACAGTTACAATTCTATTGTAGCGGCTGAATACTTCGTGTAACAGGTCTTCATCGATTGGTTTCACAAAGCGAAGATCATAGTGTGCGGGATCGATTCCTTCGGTACGTAATTCTCTGATGGCAGCAGTCGCAAAGTTGCCGGGATGTCCAAAACTCAGGATGGCGACATCTCTACCATCTTTGATTTTTCTACCCTTGCCAATGGGTAATTCTTCGAAGGCAGTTTTCCACTCTGGCATCACGCCCTCACCTCTGGGATAACGGATTACAAAGGGATAGCCCGTTTTGTCGAGTTGAGCGGTATACATCAGGTTTCTCAATTCCTGTTCATTCATAGGGGCACTGATCACCATATTGGGAATACAGCGGAAATATGGAATGTCATAACAGCCATGGTGTGTAGGGCCATCTTCTCCTACCAGTCCGGCCCTGTCCAGGCAAAGCACCACTGGTAGTTTTTGAATGGCTACATCATGCACTACCTGGTCATAGGCTCGTTGCATGAAGGAAGAGTAGATATTGCAGAATACCCGCATTCCTTGTGTGGCAAGGCCTGCACTCACGGTTACAGCATGTTGTTCACAAATGCCCACATCAAAGGCACGATGAGGCATTTTCTCCATCATGAATTTGAGTGAGGAACCACTGGGCATAGCAGGTGTTACACCCATCACCTTGTCGTTCATCTCTGCAAGTTCGATCATGGTATGGCCGAATACATCCTGGTATTTGGGTGGTTGGGGTGCGTCGATACGTTTCTTATAGATTTCACCGGTTACTTTATCGAAAAGTCCGGGTGCATGCCATTTGGTTTGGTCTTTTTCAGCCAATGCATAGCCCTTTCCCTTAACAGTAATGATGTGCAACAGCTTGGGGCCGGGTATTTCTTTCAGGTCCTTTAAGGTATCAACCAGCTTGGTGATATTATGTCCGTCGATCGGACCAAAATAACGGATCTTCAGGGCTTCGAACAGGTTACTGCTTTTGCTTACAACTCCTTTTACACTGGCTTCCAGTTTAGAAGCAAGGTCACGGCTCAGGTTCTTTCCAACTGGCAGTTTGCCGAGCAGGTTCCAAACCTCATCACGTACTTTATTATAAGTAGGGGAAGTGCTGATATCTGTCAGGTATTCTTTCAGGGCGCCAACGTTAGGATCGATGCTCATGCAATTATCGTTGAGGATAATGAGCAGGTCGCTATCGGCCACACCAGCATGGTTCATGGCTTCAAAAGCCATACCTGCTGTCATGGAGCCATCTCCAATGATGGCAACCGATTTCCTGTCTTCGCCTTTGTACCGAGCCGCCATGGCCATCCCAAGGGCAGCAGATATGGAAGTAGAAGAGTGTCCAACACCAAAAGTGTCGTATTCGCTTTCAGATCTTTTAGGAAATCCACTCAGCCCTTTGTATTTGCGGTTGGTAACGAACTGATCACGGCGACCTGTGAGGATTTTATGGCCATAAGCCTGGTGACCCACATCCCATACCAATTGATCGTAAGGTGTATTGTACACATAATGAAGGGCTACGCTCAATTCCACCACGCCAAGACTGGCAGCAAAATGTCCGCCATGTACACTAACGACATCAATAATATATTGCCTTAATTCGTCGCAAACCTGGTGTAATTGCTCGCGTGAAAGGGTTTTAAGCTGTTCCGGATCATTGATCGAGTTCAATAATGGTCCTGGTGTTATCTCCATGAAGGCTGGGTTTGAATGGTAAAAGTACGCTATTTATACCTTTTCACAGGCATTCTAACTGGTATCAAACAGTTAAAGCTACCATGTGGTTCGGGGGAGTCAAACTTAAATTTACACCAAATAAGGGCGGTTTTTACCTTTAATCATATTTCGCCTGCCTGTGGCTGATCTTTACCAGTATATTTGTTAGGCATGAGTACTAGTAAATCAACATTGTATTGGTGGTGCCAGTTAGGCGGTTGGCTTTTTTATGGGCTAACCATGGTATTCTTCGCTTTTATCTTTAAGGAGGATATCAGTGAGATTTTCTATAAACGCATCATGGTTACCATTGTCATGGGCCTGGTATTTACCCACCTCCTCCGCGAACTGGTGATCAGAATGGAACTGCGTCCGCCAGTGAGTGTTCAGAACTGGTGGTTATTAACCCTCACCATACTTAGTGTAATTGTTCTTTATAGCCTCAGTAATAGTGCTATTGTTGAATGGCTGGAGTACTACGATTCTGCGATGAAGGCTTCTGTAGCCAAGCGTTTCCTCTCCAATCTCATTTTTGATTCGCCCATGATCCTGGTGTGGGTATCGATCTATTATATTTGGCATTATGTGGAATTGGGTACTAAAAGTGAAATCCAGAAGGTAAAACTCGAAAGCCTGGTGAAGGAACTGGAGCTAAAGACCATCAAATCCCATATTAACCCACATTTCATTTTCAACGCCCTAAATAGCATTCGTGCATTGGTAGATGAGAACCCCAGTCGTGCCAGAACTGCTATCACAGAGTTGAGTAATATCCTGAGAAGCAGTATGCAGGCCGAAAAGCTGGAAACTGTTCCCTTCGAAAAGGAATTGAATATTGTAAAAGATTATCTGGCCCTGGAACATATTCGTTTTGAAGATCGGTTACAGGTGGCTTATGAAATTGATGAAGATACCCTCGATCAGCCTGTGCCGCCCATGATGTTACAAACATTGGTAGAGAATGCCATTAAACATGGTATTGGCAAGCAAAAAGATGGCGGATTCATTAAAGTGATCTCCGATTATCGCGATAATCATCATGAACTGATTATCCAAAATACCGGGCAGTTAAATGGTACATCCGGCAATGGGGAGGGATTTGGTATTAGCAGCACCAGAAACAGGTTGAAGCTATTATTTGGCGGAAAAGCTAACTTTGAGATCAGGGAAGCCGGAAGCAATATGGTGGAAGCCATTGTAAAAATGCCCGTACAACCCGCTTATTCTTAAATTCTATATAATACATTTTTATGGCTATCAAGGCAATCATTATTGATGACGAACGACTTGCCCGCAATGAATTAAAGAAACTATTGCAGGATCATTCCGATATAGAAGTTATTGAGGAGGCTGCCAATGTGGATGATGGTATTGAAAAGATAGAAACACTGAATCCAGATCTGATTTTTCTGGATATTCAGATGCCCGGTAAAACCGGCTTTGATCTGCTCGCAGAAGTAGAAAAAGCACCCAAAGTGATCTTTACTACTGCCTACGATGAGTATGCCATCAAGGCCTTTGAGGTGAATGCATTGGATTATTTACTAAAGCCCATTGAACCTAAACGTCTGGCTGATGCGATTCAAAAGTTACAGGCAGAAATGTTCAAGGAAAGTGCTGGACTGAATGGCATTAATAGAGGTCCGCTTACAGAACAGGATCAGGTATTCGTAAAAGACGGAGAACGTTGCTGGTTTGTAAAACTTGGAGAAATCAGGTTGTTTGAAAGCGTTGGTAACTATGCCAAAGTATTCTTTGGTACCAATAAGCCCCTGATCCTGAAATCACTGAATGCACTGGAAGAAAGGCTCGATGAACGCATGTTCTTCCGCGCCAACCGTAAACATATCATTAACCTTCGTTGGATTGAAAAGATAGAGCCCTATTTTAATGGCGGCTTACTGGTCGATCTGAAGGGCGGTGAAAAGATTGAAGTGAGCAGAAGACAAACCGTTAAGTTCAAGGAAATGATGAGCCTTTAAATTGTATCGATTTTTCACTGAAATATCAGTAACGGTCTTGTGTCTTGCGCAAGACCGTTATCATTATCACGTATGCCACAGGATTGAAAAGAGTATATTTGAAAAGAAATCATCCAATCATTAATCAATCAATATGAAACGTTCATTACTGGCCCTCTCCCTTCTCACAGCCCTGAATGGCTTTTCGCAGAAGCTGGAAGAGATCATTAACATTAAGGAAGTAGAAAGAATCGAGACCATACTGGCTTCCGACGAAATGGAAGGAAGAAGAACTTTTACCAAAGGAATCGATAAAGCTGCTGCTTTTATATCTGATGAGTTTAAAAAGACAGGATTAGCTACCTGGAATAATAGCAGCTCTTATTTGCAGCAGTTTGCAATGGTTCGTCCCAAATTTATCAGTGCAAAAGCCACCGTAAATGGTAAGGAGCTGAATGCCAGTAATGTCATTGTATTTACCTGTAAGCCTGAATTGCAGGTGAATGACCAATCTGGTTATGAAAAGGTGAGCATTGCAGCTGGTGCTAATTTCAATGTTGAAATACGCAAGTATATTAATGCTACCAAGAACTATGTAGTTACCTTGGATACCAGCTTCAGCAAAGACTTTCGTAGCCTAACCAGAATGAAGTCGAATCTCTACAAAAGCGAAAACAACACCATATTCCTGTTGAATACAGAGCAGCCTTCCAGCTTTAGTGTTGATGCCAAACATGAAATTACTGAAATGCCCCTGGCCAATGTGGTAGGTGTAATACCCGGTAAGAGTAAGAAGAATGAGTATGTGATCTTTTCCGGTCACTATGATCACCTGGGTATCATGAGTAAAGACCGTCAGGGAAATGTACTGAAAGATTCTATTTTCAATGGTGCCAATGATGACGCTGCGGGAACAACAGCCATGATGATGTTGGCTAAATATTTCAAAGCGCTTAATAACAATGAGCGTACTTTGGTTTTTGTAGCATTTACTGCCGAGGAAGTTGGTATGTTTGGTTCAACCTATTTCTCTAAACAGTTCAATCCTGATCAGGTAGTTGCTATGTTCAATATTGAAATGATTGGTTCTGAAAGTAAGTGGGGTAAAAATTCTGCATTTATCACTGGTTATGAGAAATCCAATATGGGGGAGCTGTTACAAAAGAGCCTGAAAGGAACAGATTTTACTTTCTATCCAGATCCTTATCCCGATATGCAACTGTTTTATCGTTCGGATAATGCCACGTTGGCGCGACTGGGTGTACCTGCACATACTATTTCTACCACAAAGATCGATAAAGATCCTTACTACCACCAGGCAAGTGACGAAATCGGCACAATCGATCTGGAGAATATGACCAAGATCATTCGTGCTATTGCACTGAGTTCTACCGGTATCGTTAGTGGCAAAGAAACACCTTCAAGGGTGAACCCGACTGAGTTACGATAGTTTAGAGAAATCATAGCGAAGACTATTTATAAAAAAGCCGGAAGTAATAAACTTCCGGCTTTTTTATATTAATCAGGTTACTTCCACGGACAAGGAATTGGATTCGCTCTTTTTTGTGGTGACCGGAAGATGAGGGAGAATTCAAATGTTTTGAGTGGTCCAACAAAATTTCTGCCACTCGACATATTGATATCATAACTAACGCCACCCTGAATATTACCATAAACCAAACCAATATAGGGAATCACAGCTTCGTTTTGGCGATACCAGATGCCAGTATTGAAGATTGTAGGCTGTTCAGCGGTTTCATCGCCAATGAAATGGCCGAGATTGATTCCCATATTATAGGAGTTGATATTCTTTTCAAATGCAAAAATGGTGCTGGCATTGAACACCATTCTGTCTGATACAAAGGTTTGAAAATTAGCACTCAAATTATAGCGGGGTGGATCTAATTGATTGGGATCATTCAGTGCTGAACGAGCCGATCTCACAAAACGATAACCTGCTAAACCCAGATCGAAACTGGATCTTTCAGTCCGGAATGTATAGTTGATGCCAGCAGCTGCTGAATAATAGGGTTTGATGCTATTGAGATAGGTTTCATTAGTGGGCAATGTTCTATTAAATCCCGATGAAGAGAGTTGTTGTGCGAAACTCAGCTGACTGAAATCAATCAGCGTATTGGAATAGGAGCCGGCAAGGCCAACGGCCAGGCTATGCATATCATCCTGATCGAGGCTAATATGAGAGCTGAATGCGAGGTTAAAGGAATTACTTTTGTAAGCACCTCCCAAACCATAATCCTGCAAGAAGAAAATTCCCCCTCCTATATAGTTCTGATCATTGTCTTTTTGCTTGA
>VFQP010005182.1_pt1 | contig 11559 bp, 12 predicted proteins | sample 3512351 | NCBI WGS metagenome assembly VFQP01 (sample SAMN10412372, study PRJNA504923) | tailings metagenome | isolation source: Relicate 1 Philex TSF1 revegetated site | place: Philippines: Tuba, Benguet | collected 2017-08-29
CGCCCGAGCGACGGCGGGCTCAGCGACGACAAAGTGAAAACAGGCACGGCGATGCGCACCTTGATGAGGATGCGCTTGCCCACGACCTGGAACAGGTTCTTGACGCCGTACCTGCAGCATGACAGAGAGCGGGCAGAACGGGCGCCCTCTGAGGCCTGCGGCTGGACAGGGCGATGGGCATTGAGAGAGCGCGGCCCGGCCTCACCTGTCCTCTGGCGCGTCGTTGTATTGGCTGATGCTCCCGACCGCAATCTGTGTGCGGCAATAACGCACGCGGCATACAATGCCAGAGCGTGTGCCGTGGTGGTGGGCCACGCCACTGACAGCAAACTCACAGCGGCCACACAGAGGGCGAGCCGGCGAGGTCAGCAGCAGACCGCCTCACCACGCGCGCGCGCGGGTTGGCCGAGTCCAGGGCCGCCTCCAGCGTCTCACCACCCACGTTGTCGTAGCTGCAGTGCATTCAATTGCCATGCAGATGGAAGAGAGCCCGCCTGAGCTGCCGCTGGCGTCAGGAGGCTACTTGACAGGACATAAGACCTGGAACGCACTAGATGTCGAGGCCTTTGGGAGCCAGGCGGGGCAGCGCCTCCTTGATGTCCTCCGTCTTGTAGTTGGTGGCGGCGTCGTAGCCCACCTCCAGGAGCAGCTTGACCTGCCAGGACAAAAAGGGCCACCGGTCAGCGTGTTTGCCACAACGCCACTTCTTCCCTTGACGCTGCCAAGCGCCCCCCGCCACCTCACCTTGTCGTCGCTGCCGGCCGAGCCCACCACATGGCCCAGCCCATACACGTTCTTCAGCAGCTGGCCCACAATCACGCCCACGGCGCCTGCGCGTGTGCCATCAAAGCCGGCATCCGAATCCCTGTCCCACACCTTGCCTGCCCACCTCCTCATCTCCCGCCCGCCCACGCTCACCCGCGGCGCCGCTGACAAAGGCCGTCTCTCCCGCCTTGGGCTTGGCGACGTGCTCCAGAGAGGCGTACCTGCGAGCCACGCACCCCATGATGGGGCACGCGCCATGTGGCTGCGGGCTCACTCGCCTGCGAGTCCCATGTGACGTGTACCACCTTGCCCACCACGCGTGCGCGCACGATGTACAAGCAGAGGCCCGCCACCCCGCTCCCAGCCTAGCTGGTGGTGGCGAGTCCCACCTACCACCTCGCCCACCAGCGTGCGCGCACGATGTACAAGCAGAGGCCCGCCACCCCGCTCCCAGCCTAGCTGGTGGTGGCGAGTCCCACCTACCACCTCGCCCACCAGCGTGCGCGCACGATGTACAAGCAGAGGCCCGCCACCCCGCTCCCAGCCTAGCTGGTGGTGGCGATGCACGCCCGGCGTGGGTCGCGGCGACGCCCTGACCCCCCCACCGCTCGCACCCTCAGCGCGCCGAGGAAAGCCACTCCCGCTGTGCGGGACTCCGCGCCTGTACACGTCAAGCCTCGCCCTGCTTCACCCACTCACGCCGTGAATCCCGTCAGGCCCAGGGCGCCCAGCCACACGCTCAAGGGCAGGCCCGTGTCCTTGTTCACCTGCCGACAGGGGCATCAGCAAGAAACACCAGCAAAAAGCCGCACTCAAGTCACCTTGCTGCTGCACGGCACGATAGCGCGGGTACGAGCCTGCACGATCGACAGCTGAGCACACAGCTTGCTCAGCACGCTGAGCACGCGAGCGGCGCCCACCCAGGGTACCGCGCAAACGCAAGGTCCCACGGGAAGGAGAAGCGAGGCCACGCGTGCCCGCTTGCCACCCGCCCCACGCGCCTGCTCGTCCAGGCCCGCGCCCACGCCCTGCACAGCTGGTGGCGGCTCAAGACAGGCAGTCAACGACAGCAGCAGCGTCCACGCCCCACCCCAGCCCACGCACCTGCTCGTCCAGGACCAGCAGCGTGGCGTTGGCCTTGACCACCTGCAGACGCTGCCAGCGCAGGTCGATGCTCAGCACGTAGGCGCCCTCCACCAGCGGCGGCTCGTCGTCGTGCCGGGGCGGCGCGTCGGGCAGCGGCGGGCCCACGCGCAGCACGCGCCCCACGCCGCGCCCCTCCACAGGCGTGCCGGGCACCAGGGCGCCAGGCGTCGTCTTGGGCGACTTCATGCGCCCTGCGCGCACGGCCATGACGTGTGCGGGCCAAGGCCGATGAGCTGGCGGCCTGCGCCAGATGTGTCCGGAGGGCCGCTGCGACGAGAGCGTGGGCGCACACTGCCGCCTCATGCAGATTGGGGGTCAGTGCGTGTGTGGAGGAGGCCAGCTGGTGAGCTAATCATCATCGCGGCTAGATGGGCTGGCGGCGTGCGGGGTGCGCCGATGGTGCGCACGCGTTCAGGCCATCACGGGCTGCAGGCGCCCGGCATCCCGACTTGCCTCGGAGGTAGGGGTCAACACTGAGATAAAGCAGCTCGATGAGCACCTCTCCGGCCTGCGGCTCTGGCGGCGCGTCCACTTGTTGAAGCTGGAAGTGGACGCCCTCTTGCGGCAGTCCCACATCGATGGGAGCCACCCAGATCACCGCCGTGTTGTCGAGAGGAGCCATCGCGCTGCTGATTCTGCTCCTGACGCGCGCTGCTCGCACAGCGACACTGGTGATGTGCCGCGGTCGAGATGCAGTGGAAGCTAATCGCGTTGACTGCCGTGCGGTCTGGCATCGCGCGTATGTCTGCATCCCGAATGCACGCTACAACACGCATGCTGTGCGTCTTCATGTGTGTGGGGGTGCCTGCGGCAAGCTTCAACCGCCGAAACTTCACCGTCGCAACCGCCAGCCGTCCCGCCGCCGCCGCTGCCCCAACAACGCCGCACGCGTGCGTCAACCCCCCCCGCGGCGGCGCCGCTCCACCTCCGCCACGTCATACGGCCCCAGCACCCTCTCGGGCGCCGTGGCCTCGTCGAACACCTCGGCCGGCACGCCCGCCTCGAGCGCTGCCTCGCGCAGCGGCCGGCAGGCGCGGTGCGCGGCTTGCGCGACGGCGGCAGCGCGCTCGTAGCCGAGGCGCGGCGCCAGCGCCGTCACCAGCATCAGCGAGCGCTCGGCGTGCGCGCGCACCGCCACGCGGTCCAGCGCCAGGCCGCGCACGCAGCGCGCCTCGAACGAGAGGCAGGCGTCGGCGAGCAGCCGCGAGGAGCGCAGCGCGGCGGCGATCATGACGGGCTTGTAGGCGTTGAGCTGCAGGTGGCCCGACGCGCCGGCCATGGTGATGGGCCCGGCGTGGTGGCCCACCACCTGCGCACGCCGTCGACGCACGCCAGCGGCCCCACCGGGCAGTGGGTGATTCCCCCCGCCAAGTCGCCCGCGCCGCCGCCGTCCGCCGCCCGACGCCCGCCCGTCTCCCCCTCCGTTCCGCGCCAGCCGCCGTCGGCCGCCCGTCTCCCCCTCCGTTCCATATCGCCCAGCGCATGATCCAGTGGTCACCACCCAGGAGCCAAGCGCTCACCTGGCAGCACACCATGCAGAGCATCTCGGCCTGCGTCGGGTTAACCTTGCCCGGCATGATGCTGCAGGACAAGACGCGGCGTGGGGCCGTGCCAATGGCAGCACGCTCTGGCCTGGGCTGGTGCCTACTCCTCCTCGCTGCTGATCCTTGCTGCCACGGCGGGGAACCGCGCCACAGCGCCATGCACGCTGGTGGTTCCCTGAGCTGCGTGACCGCGCGGCGCTGGAAGAAGCAGCGAGTGACCTTTTGCTCACGCGCCTGCTGCCGGGCTCGTTGGCGGGGAGCACCAGCTCGCCCAGGCCGCAGCGGGGGCCGCTGGCCAGCAGGCGCACGTCGTTGGCCACCTGCGCCCGTGCAAACACGTGTGCGAGGGGAGGCAAACGCTGTGACCGCCACTTAACGGGTGTGCCGCGGCAGGCGCACAATGATGCCGGCGCATCACAGCGTGCGTTTCGAAGGCCGTCCACTCGCCCCCGCCGAACCTTGTGCAGTAAGGCGGTCCCCTCTCCCCGCCGAACCTTGTGCAGTGAGATCCTCCCCTGTCCACCGCACCTCACCTTGTGCAGCGAGACGGCCAGCGTGCTGAGGCCTCACCTCACCCTGTCCACCGCACCTCACCTTGTGCAGCGAGACGGCCAGCGTGCTGAGCGCGCCGTGCGCGTGCACCACCGCGTCGTGCGCCGCCTGCGCCTCGAACCGGTCCGCCGCCACGCGGAACGCCAGCGGCGGCGCCACGCCGCCGCCGGCCCCCGCCGCCAGCAGCGCCAGCGCGGCCGCGTCGTCGTCCCGGGGACCGCGCTCGGCCCGCGCCGCCTCGGCCTCATCGCGGCTCAGCCCGTCGCGCGGGCCGCCGGGCCGGTGCTCCTCGGCGAGCAGCTCCGCCACGCGCTCGCCAAAGCCTGCGGCACACGGCGCCCACGGCAAGCGCGAAACCAGCACCGTCGGCTGCTGTGTGTGTGTGCTGCTCGCATGGCGGGGCGGCGAACTCACCGCCGTTGCAAGGCAGCAAGGATCAGCAGCGAGGAAGAGGCAGAGCAGGCGTCACCCTGCTGGTCGCGGCGGGCAGCACAAGCGAAACGAGGCGCGGCGCCCTCATCGGTCGGAGGAGCCAGAGCGCTCCTCACCTCGCCAGCTGTTGAGGCCCGTGCCGACCGCCGTGCCGCCGATGGCCAGCTGCAGCAGGCCAGGCAGGGCGGCGCGCACACGCTCCTGGCCCAGCCGCACCTGCGTGGCAGAACGACAGGCGCCGTGACGACGGTGGACGTGGTGCGTGCAAGGCGTGAGCACAGCGTGTGAGCATACTTGCGGGTGCCAGGGGGGCGGCTTCTCACCTGTGCCGCCCACGCACCGAACTCCTGCCCCACTGTCAGCGGCGTGGCGTCCTGCGGCGGTTGCGACCATGCGTTCAGCCTCATTGCGGAGCGCCTGCACTGACCTCCTCGCCACTGAGGAGCGCCTGCGCTGCCCTCCTCACCGCACTCGGCGCCTCAGCGCCAACCCAGCCTCGCTCACCATGAGGTGCGTGCGCCCCACCTTGACCACGCCCGACCACTCCGCCGCCTTGCGCTCTAGCGCCTCCCCCAGCACGTGCAGCGCCGGCAGCAGCCGGTGAGCCAGCGAGCGCGCCAGCGCCACGTGCATGGCCGTCGGCACCACGTCGTTTGACGACTGCCCCAGGTTGACATGGTCGTTCGGGTGGATGGGCGGGATGGCTGGCGCCGTCGCCGCACCGCCGCCGCCGCTGCCGCTGCTGCCTGGTGCGGGCGTCCCGGTGGAGGCGCTGGCGGCTCCCGACGCGCCGGTCCAAGGTTGTGGATGCTCCTCTTGCGGGTTGCGGGGGGCGCTGTCCGCCGCCCGATCGCGCAGCAGCTGCATGGCCCTGCACGCGAGCGCGTGCGCGCATGCATACCTCGACAACGTGGCGTGCGGGATCTGGTGCCTTGGTCCGCAGCGGCATGAGCGCGTGTTCCCGGGGACCCCCTGGTTGGTGCACCTGTTGGCGATGACCTCGTTGGCGTTCATGTTTGTCTGCGTGCCTGACCCCGTCTGCCTGCCATCCGCCAACCGACGAGCGAGCAGCAGCAATGGCGGCGAGGTGACGCCCCATGCACGCTGGCGAGGCCGGGACAGACACTCCCGTCAAGCGGCCCCCCCTGTCCAGGCGCCCGCGCACCAGATGGGGAGGGGGAAGTGGTCCGCCAGGCGCCCCGACGCCACCTGCGACCAGGAACCGACGTGTCCCCATACCGCGCGAGGGCCCCAGGAAATGTCACGCGCCGCTCCGCTGTACGTGTGGCAGAAGCGTGGCCCCACAGTTACTGCAGCCTTCCGCTCGCGCTGCAAGGCCCAGGGGCCATGCACGAGGTGCGCGCTGTGCTGGCGTCGGCGCAATCCCCTGCGACCGTCCGCAGCGCCCCCCCCCTCGACCCCCGCCGTGTCCCACGCACCTCGCCTGCTGCGGCCATGATGGCCTGGCCCACATCGGGGCTCAGCAGTCCCACCTCCATGTTGGCCTGCAACGCCAAGGGAGGGGCACGCGCGCGTATTGGGCGTGCGTGCACGAGCGTTCGTCCCGCCGCGCACTGCTGCACTGAGGCGGACGCGGACGCTGCCCTGCTCGCGTCCCTGATACATCAGTATCAGCACCGCCGCAAGGGCACGTCCACCTGCCTGCGCGGCGGCGCGCTTGACGTTGCCCAGCGCCATCACCAGCTCGTGGGGCATGCGCTCGGCGTCCGGCTCGCCAATCTTGAAGTTGAGCAGCGCACGCTGCGTCTGCGCGCCCCACAGCCTGCTCGCGGGCACCTCGACCTCGCCCAGGGAGTCGTGCTCCAGCCGGGTCGAGAGGGCGCGCACGTGGCACCGCGCTGGGGTGCGTGCCCCGGCAGAGGCGAGCCGCCGGTGCAGCGCCAGGTGGGCCTCAGCGGCTGCGGCTGCGGTGCGCGTGAGCATGCTGTGCTGATGTGAGCGTGGGGAGTTGGGCGCGGGGTTGGGACGCACGAACCCTATGCGGGCACCCCGCCGCACGGCGCGCACACCACACTCATGAGGCGCTAGAGACCATGGAGCCAGTGCCGAACGCCGGCTCCTCCCCTGGAGGAGGAGCTGGCGACGCCTTGGCTCCGCACCAGGCAGTCTTCCAGTGCGCCGTGTGCCGGGCGCGCGTGGTCATCACCAGCCAGGACGCGCCGGAGCGGCAGGCCCTCTTCGACGCGTCGCGCATCGACGAGTCGTTCGTGGTGCTCGATGGCAACGTGCTGGGCGGAGGTGCGGGGACGCACTCTCCAGGCGGGCCTCTCGGTGCCAGCAGCAGGAGCGTGTGTGCGCGCACGCGCAGCTGCGGCCGCACGACGAGCAAAGCGCATGTGCATGTGGGCATCTGTGGTCCATCTGCAGGGCACCAACAGCCGGCCGGCAACGCGCAGGTGGCGCCGGCGGGGCTCGACAGCAAGCTGCAGGCGCTGGCGCAGCTCTTCGAGATCGCGTCCACCACCATGCAGATGGACCACCCGCTGTGCCTGGACTGCTACGGGCAGGTCAAGGACGAGGTGGAGACGCAGGTCCGTGCCCGTCGTGTGCGCAACACGCTATGGGGCCCTCGAAAAGAGGCATCGCCGTGGGCCAGGGAAGCGTGTCCGGGCTGCGCAGTGGACAAGCTTGCTGGTGGCGTCAGGTGGAGGGCGGTGAGGGCGCCTGGGCTGCCGAAGAGCTCGCCGGGGGTTCACCTCCACACACACTGCCGCGCACTGCGCTGCTTGCTGCAGATCCAGGAGGTGCAGCAGGAGATCAGCAGCTACGCGTCCGCGGTGCAGCTGCTGGAGGCGGGCGCGCAGGCGCCGCTGCCCGAGGCCGAGTTCCAGCGGGAGATGGAGCGGCTGCGGGCGGCGCAGGAGGAGCAGAGGTGCGTGCGCGGTGGCGCGATGGACGAGCAGGAGGGGGACGTGTCCTCATACCGGGTCAGCGGTGGGAGTGCAGAGGCACCGGTCGTGGGGCGGGGAGGTGGGGAGAGACAGCTTTGGTGCGCCCGGCGGGCTGGCACGCGTGGAGCGAAGGCGGTAGGGAGGCGCTGCTTTTCAGCCGCGCGGGCTTGGCGGCGCAGCCACGTGCGAGTGCAATCGTGCAGCGGCGGGCTTTTGGCCCGCACAAAGTCGCTGAGGACCTGCGGCCTCTGAGGCGGCGGCGGCGTGCGGCGGCGTGCGCTGTGGCGCGCAGGCGGCTGGCTCAGGAGGCAGAGGCGGAGCTGCAAGCGGGGCGGCGGGAGCTGCAGGCGCTGCAGGCGGCGGCAGGCGACCTGGACGTGCTCGAGGAAAAGTACTGGTGAGGCCGGGTGGTTGGTGGTAGACGGGTCAGTGAGGTGCACGTGTGCTGTGCGGAGCGGGCGGGCGACCTGGGGACGTGCTCAACGAAAGCACTGTGAGAGGTGCGCGCTGGTGTGACACCGTCCTACGCTTCATCTGCTAGGCCTGGCCGCTCACGCCTGGCGCACGGCCGATCACGGGGGCGCGAGAGCGGCCGCCGGGTGCTGCTGCATCGCCAGGCACAGGGAAAGACACGCTGCTGGCCACCAACGAACCACGTGGCACAGCAGGCGTGGCCCCAAACGCGTCGTCCCTGGCCTGTGCGGTGCTGCGCGGCGCGCTTGGTAACGCCGCAGGCACGACCACAACGCGTTCCTGGCGCGGCTCAAGTCGCACGTGGAGGAGCGCGACGCGCTGCTGGTTCGCATGGCGCACGTGAGCCAGCGCAAGCAGCTGCTGCAGGCCACCAACGTGTACAACGACGCATTCAAGATCTGGTGCGCGCCAGGGTGGTGGCGGGGGCGGGGGCCGGGGGGGGGGGGGGGGCAAATGCAGGTTTTGGTACGGGCCACTTGTGGTGGTGCTCGTGGGGTGGGAGACGCCTTCAAGATCTGGTGCGCGCCATGCTTGCGCAATCACTGTTGGTGCTGGCGGCAAGGGGGGCGGGTGCCTTGACAGGTCTGGTGCACGCTGCGGTGGTGGCGACGGGTGGTGTTGGCGGGGTGCGTCTGGGCGCCGGCGACGCGGGCGGTGCGCAGCAGCGGTGCGGCGGACATGCGTGCAGAGGGGCGGAGTGGCACGATGCGTGTGTCGTGCGGTTGTGTGTGCGCGAGCGCAGGCACGACGGGGCGTTTGCGACCATCAGTGGCTTCCGGCTGGGGCGCACGCCAGAGGTGCCGGTCGAGTGGGACGAGATCAACGCGGCGTGGGGCCAGGCGGTGCTGCTGCTGCACACCATGGCGCAGGTGGGTGCCGCTGGACAGGAGGGAGAGAGCGAGGGAGGGAGGCGGGAAGGGGCTAGGGACACGGGACGAGGGCGGAGGCGCCAGCTGCTGCACACACCGTGGGTGCTCTTGATGCGGCTGGGGGAAACAAGGAGAGCAAGAGGGAAGGCGGCAGGTGTTGCGGGGCTTGTTCGTGTGCACGACCAGGAGGAGGGAGGGGCCGACTGCAAGAGCAATGCGTCCGTGTGGCCGAGCTGCTGGCGAGCTGCTGGCGTGGCGGCGTGTGTGTTTTCGTGTGCGCAGAGCTGCGGCATCAGCTTCACGTCGGCGCGCCTCATCCCCATGGGCAGCCACCCGCGCGTGGCCGACCGCAAGGCCACCTACGACCTCTTTGGGCCGGTGCGCTTGGCTCCTCCTCTGCGTCACCGCGCGTGGGCCTGGGATGCGGTGCCACCCCCAGGGGGGCGCGGGCTGACCGCCACGCACGCTGCCCACGCGGCCACGGCGCGGCAGCCCCTCTCCCGTCGCCCTCGCCCCTGATTGCTTGCGCCCGATTGGTCGCGTTGCCTCTGCTGCTGCTGCCTCCCTTGGTGCCACAGGTGAACAAGCTGTGGAGCAGCAACTACGACCGGGCCATGATTTGCTACCTGCAGTGCCTCAACGAGTTTGGCGAGTACGCCAAGGCCACCGACAAGCGGCTGCCGGGCGACCAGACGTTCCTCGGCTTCCCCTTCCCAATCGACGGCGACAAGGTGCGGCGGCGGCGGCGTTTGGGGCCAGGGCGTGCTGTGTGCGACATGCGCATGCAGCTTTGTGCGCCTCCAGCGCAGGCCCTGTCACCTGCGACGGTGCGCGCGAGATGCTGCGCGGCGTTCAGGTGAACGGGCACACCATCAAGCTGACGCTGAACAAGGACGCGCGGTGGACGAAGGCGCTCAAGTTCATGCTGGCCAACCTGAAAAAGGCGCTGCAGGTGCGTGCTGAGGCGTGGACGACGCCCCTGATTGTGTGCCTCGCCCCCCTGAGGCCTCGAGGCCTTGAGCGATGACGGCAAGCGCACGTGATGCGTTTGTGCGCGCAGTGGACGGTCAAGTATGACGCGGTGATGCGCGAGGTGGACACGCAGCAGCGCATGGCCACGCTGCAGGCTGAGCAGCCCGTCCACCACCGCCTCTAAAAGCTTATCCTTTTCTCTTGATGAGCAAGCGCGAATGCCCTAAAAGTGTGCCTTTGGCCTGTGCGCGAGAACGGCGGCCCCGCACGCGCCAACGAGCAGCATCCAAGGCCTCGCGCAGCGGCGTCGGCTCGTGCGCAGCGTCCGCCGCTTCCCAGGAGCAAACGCCGAAACCCACTTCAGCGAGGAGCGAGTCGCTGCAGCTGGTGGCGCTGCGTCGTTGACGGCCGTCACCAGCTCGTGCGCCTGCACCACGTCGTGGGGCCTGGTGAGCTTTCGCTGGGCAGGCACGGGCTGCTGGGCCCAACAGACGAGCAGCCAGAGGGCGCCACGGCCCAGCAATCCTCATGGCGGCGCGACGAGGCCTCCACGATCGCACTGGCGTGGGCGATGTAGGCGCCTCGCGGCCTCGGCGTCGCACAGGAGGGAAACAACGGGGAGGAGATCGCTGGGCTAGAGGCCCCCTCCTGGGCGCGCACCAGGCACTCGCAACGCCCTGCGGGAACCTCCCACGCGCCGCAGCAAGGGAGCACGCAGCACTCGCAGCCAGGGCGCCGCGTGCCTGGTCGGGCCTCGCGCGACGCACCACCTCTGCTTGCTCGAACGCGCCCTCCCCTTGGGATGTCCGCAGGAGTCGTCGCAGCTGCACACAGGCCCTCTCGAAATGGCGTCGCGCGCAACGCATCAGCTGCGCAGCCCCCCTGCGCTGCCCCTGGGCGTGCCGCACTGAACCAAGAGCCCGCCGCTCGCGCACCTTGCGGCGGCCTCCCCCCAGCGGGCGGCGCAGCAGAGCACCACCCGTAGACCAGCGGCGCTCCTCCTTCTTGAGCAGCTGCGGCGGCGAAGGCGGCGGCGGCGGCGCCTGGCCCAGTGATCACAGCGGCGGCGGGCGCCTCTACGCATGTCGGCCACGCGGCAGGGCAGCGCGGGCGCGGCGGCGGAGAACGGCTGGCGGGTGGCGGCGCAGCAGCAGCCCGCCGACGCGATAGACCTCGTGTCTGACTCGGACTCTGACGACTCGGAGGACGTGTCGGGGTCGGAGCAGGAGGTGAGAGAATGGGGAAGAGGCGCGTGTCAGGGAACGGATGAGGGAGAGGAGGACGTTGCGCTGCCATGGGAGGCAGCGTGGTGGCGATTAGGGATGTGGCGGCAGGGCGTCCTTTGCAGAGGCATCGCGGCACCGGCGGGAGTGCAGCAGCGCTGGGCCGGCTGGCTGGGAATGGAGGCGGGGCTGGGAATGGAGGCGGAGGCGCGCCGGGGGGGCAGAGCGCCCGCGCCGCGATTTGTGCACGCTGCTGCCCTCCACGTGCTGTGCGTGCTGTGCGCGTGCGCCTGCAGGAGGAGCAGACGTGGGTGTCGTGGTTCTGCAGTCTGCGGGGCAACGAGTTCTTCTGCGAGGTGGACGAGGACTACATTGAGGACGACTTCAACCTGAGCGGGCTGTCCAGCCAGGTGCGGGGCGAGGGCGCGGGGGCCAGGGGTCGGGTGGGGCATTGCATTGAGGACGACTTCAACCTGAGCGGGCTGTCCAGCCAGGTGTGCTGCGCGTGTGCGCGGGGCGGGCGCTCCGGCCCCTGCACGGGGCGGGGTGACGGCGCCCCCGCCTGCGGCAGGCCCTGCAGCCAGGCGCGCATCCCGACGCGCTCTTTTGGGGGGGGGGGGCGGGGGCGACACTGCGTGGCACTGTTGGTTCTTCGAACGCGTCAATGTGC
>VFQP010005183.1_pt1 | contig 11559 bp, 11 predicted proteins | sample 3512351 | NCBI WGS metagenome assembly VFQP01 (sample SAMN10412372, study PRJNA504923) | tailings metagenome | isolation source: Relicate 1 Philex TSF1 revegetated site | place: Philippines: Tuba, Benguet | collected 2017-08-29
GGAGAGGGTGGTGTGCGGGCGGGCGGGTGGGCGCGCCTGTCGTGCAGCTCTAGCGTGCAGGCGATGTGGGGGAAGGGCGCAAGGGGAGGCTGGGACGGGCGGGGCATCCTTTTGCTGCCTCTTTGGAACCAACCCACCCCAACTGTGCGCCGCGGCGACGGCGCTTCTCTTGCTCCTGTGCAGGGGCGCGCGCGGCCGTCCATCGCCAAGCTGTACAGCTGGCGGTACGAGGGGCTGGGCGACCTGCCGGCGGTACAGCGGGACGCGGCGTTCCTGCAGGCCAACCCGGGCTTCGCCTACGACTACCAGTTCATCAACGTGCCAGACTTCAGGGGGCAGGTGCGCGCAGCTTTGGAGGGGAGGGATCGAGGCACGACTCATGGTGGGCTGGTGCGTGCTTGACTGGGGGCAACGGCGCACGACTGCCCGGGGCAGGTGCGGTGTTCATTCTTCTTCTGCCGTGCTGTGCACGCCTGGAGTTGTTGCGCTGAGCGCAAACGTGCGTGCGTGCGTCCGTGGGCGCGCCTGGCCCCCGTGCCGCATGGCGAGCGCCAGACACACGCCCTTACCCACGCCCTAAACCGCGGCATGCAGGGCGAGACGGAGCCGACGCCGTACTTCATTCAGAACCTGGGCGAGGCCGAGTACGCCGTGGCCATCTACGCCTTCATGCGCCTCATGGGCTACCCGGCGCACAAGATCAGCATCCTGACCACGTACAACGGGCAGAAGGAGCTTATCAAGGATGTGGTGCGGCAGCGGTGCGCGGCGCACCCGCTGCTGGGGTGGCCCGCCAAGGTGAGGCGCTCTGGGGGCGAGGGGCGGGAGGAGGAGTGGGCTTAAGCCGTGATGCAACAACGGTGCACCGTGCAACTCACACCGGGGCGACGTGTGATGCAGGGCGTGAGCAGCTCTCGATCCGCAGGCGAACGTTTCAGCAAACGTGCGATAAGCAGATGCGGCGCCACCGACCACACACCAGCCCCGAAACCCTAAGCCCTGTCCCGCACGCATGCGTGCGCAGGTGGCGACGGTGGACAAGTACCAGGGTCAGCAGAACGACTACGTGATCCTGTCGCTTGTGCGCTCGCGCATCGTGGGGCACCTGCGCGACGTGCGGCGCCTGGTGGTGGCCATGTCGCGCGCGCGGCTGGGGCTCTACGTGCTGGGCCGGCAGGCGCTCTTTGGCAACTGCTTCGAGCTGCAGCCCACCTTCAAGTGAGCGCGCCTGCCCTTTGGCTGGTTGTGGGTGGGGCGGGATCGGTCGGGCCGCCAGGCGCTGCGTGGCGGCTGCAGCCCGTGGACCTTGGACGGCGTGCGTACCAGCGCGCTGGAGCGCGGAGCGGCGGCTGACGGGGCCACCGAGGCCCCCCCCCAGTTTCCTTGAGCTGTTCGGCCCGTGCTGGCCTGTGCCTGACCCTTGGTGCCCCGACGCGCGCGTGCTGTGCACTCGCAGGCTGCTGCTGCAGCGTCCCGCGCACCTGATGCCTGACCCTTTGTGCCCTCACGCATGCACCCGACACACCCCTGCGTGCACTCGCAGGCTGCTGCTGCAGCGGCCCACGCAGCTGGCGCTGGTCAAGGGGGAGAGCTACGGGCAGTGCGCGCGGCTGCTGACGGACCCGCCGCAGGTGGACGCGGTGCCCGACGTGGACGCCATGCTGGCGCTCGTTTCTCGCATCATCTACGAGCAGGTGAGGCCTCCCCTGGGTGGCTGTTGCGTGCACGGGGCGCATCATCTACGAGCAGGTGAGCTGCGCGCCAGGAGCAATCTTGGCCTGGCCAGGCGGTTTGGAGACCAGATCTCGCGTATCATCTACGCTGACTCCGACCGACGGCCATGACACGCATGACGCCGCACGCCGGGCGGTGCGCAGGAGGCCATCGCGGCCGGCGTGCCCGTCCTGGTGGCGCCTGCCGACGCCGACGCCACAGAGGGCGACGGCGCCGCCGCCGACGGCGCCGCTGCGGCGGCCGCTGGCGGCCAGGCACCCAAGTTCGCGGCGCGCGTGGACGTGGCCAAGAAGGACAGCCCCGGCGGCACGGCGGCGGCGGGCGGCAAGAGGCCCAAGAAGCCGCGGAAGGAGGGCGCCGAGGGCGGCGGCGACGCGGCGCAGCAGAAGGCGGCGCACAAGCGGAGCAAGCGGCAGCGCAAGCAGCCGGCGGGCGGCGCGGCGGCGGCGGAGGAGGGCGAGGGCAAGGCGGCGGAGGGGGAGGAGGAGGAGGCGGAGGGGGACAGCGGCAGCGAGGAGGAGGAGAGCGGCGACGAGGAGGAGGGCGGCGCGGCGGCGGAGGCGGAGGCGGCGGGGGCGGGCGAGGCAGGCGCGCAGCAGCCCATGGAGAGCTGATTGAAGATCGAGTTGACCTCGATTTGGGCGTTGGACGCTTGATGTGTTGGACAGACGTTCTGCTGTGCATCGCGTTCGGACCCTCATGCTGCGTGCTGCGCCCTCAAATGCAAGACCCGCCGGCACAACGCAGCACTGTGAGCAGCCTCGCTGTCGTGTGCCACAGCATGCTGGTGCCGCCCACGCCGGCGGCGCTGCCCACAGATGCGGCGCTGCTGCCCAAGCGGCTGTTCGCCACACCCGGCCCCGCCACCCCTCCATCCAGCGGAGTCCAGGGGGCGTTCCATGCGGCGCAGTCGCTGCTGCTGCAAGTCCCGACCACGACGGCGCCCCCGGCGGTGACGATCCCACTCACGCCGCTGCCGTCTCTGCCCACCGCGCTGACGCCGGGCGGGAGCCTCCGGCCTGCCTCCAGGGCGGCCAGCAGCGCCAAGCCGCAGCAACAGCAGCAGCCGGTGCGCTACGGCGTGACTCCAGGTGTGTGCTCCTGCGTGCTGGATCGCCGCGCTTTGACGGTCAGCAGAGCAACGCGTGGTGGGCCAGTGGAAGCGCTGAGAAGCGCGTGCGGAATCGATCCTCGCAGACGCCGATGACAGCTACTTTGAGCGCTTCGCGCACGGCGCGCACCTGCGACGGTTCGGGCTGCTGGACGGCTACAGCAGCTCGGAGGAGGAGGAGCAGGACGAGGGCGAGCAGGAGGAGGGACAGCAGCAGCAGCAACAACAACAACAGCAGCTACAGCAGCGTAGCGTCTCACTGTCCCCAGCGGCCATGGCGGCGGCGGTGCGCTCCACGCCGCCCATCGCGCAAGTCAGCCCCGTCGAGAGCATGCTGCACCGGCTCACGCTGGAGTGGCAAGGCGTCGCCGAGGTGCGTTTGCCGCGTTTGCACGCACGGCAACAGGGCGCTGGGAGGAGGGGCAGCGGGCACCGTACATCCGTGCCGCGCGCTGTGTGCTCCTGCCGGCCGCAGCAACGGTCGGCGGAGCGCGCGACGCGGCTCCAGGAGGCGCTGCAGGCCGCGGATGAGGACCTGGCGACCGAGCTGCAGCAGATATCGGAGCACGTGCAGCGCCGGCAGGTGCGCGCTTCCCGGGGCGTTGCCCCGCCTGACCTGGGAAGGCAGCCGTGCACAGGACAGACAACCTGAGAGGTGGGGTGGCGGCAGGGCGACGCTTGGCGGTGGCGCCCACCCGCTCTGCCTCCCTCCTCGCCTGCGCAGATGGAGCTGGTGATGGCGGACGTCCGGCAGGCGGAGCAGCAGCAGCAGGTGGGGCCCTCCCCCGGCACCACTCGCAGCACCATCCGTGCAGCCCATGCCTCAACTGAAGCGCTCACCCAAGCCGTTAAACGTGCGAAACTCCCTGCAGGTCCGCAGCGAGAAGCTGCGCGAGCTGCAGCGGCTCCACGACAAGTCGGCCGCCAAGCAGCAGGTTTGTGCACATCACCGGGGCGGGCGCCACGTCTTGCCGTTTGCCGCCCTCGTGCCGTTCCCGCCTGACCGGCCCTGTGTTTAGTGCGGCTGCTCGGCTCGTCCATGCGGTGGTGACCGCCCTGGGAGCAGGAGCAATTGGACAAGCTGGCGGCGGAGCAGGCGGCGCTCAAGAAGAAGCGCGAGGAGGAGGAGGCGCGGCGGCGCAAGGCCGAGCAGGAGGCGGCGGCGGCGCGGGCGGCGGCCGAGGCGGCGGCGCGCGCGGCGGCCGAGCAGAAGCGGCTCGAGGAGGAGGCGGCGAGGCGGCAGCAGCAGGAGGCGGCGGCGGCGGCGGCGGCCAAGGCGCAGCAGCCTGCAGACGTGCGTCCGGCGCTTTGTTTTCCGGGGCCGCGGAGGCTGCTTTGTGTGTGGACGCGTCAGACGTGCGGGGCGCGTCGGGGGCTGACGGGTGGCGCGCTGGTGCGCTGTCGGGTGTGTGGATTTCTGCAGGCGTCGAAGGGCAAGGACGGGCAGGCGGGCGCGGCGGCGGCGGGCTCCAAGGCGAGTTGGCAGTGGCTCCGCGTGACAGTGCGCCTTTGAGGAGCGTCTGGCTCCTGCGCTTGCGCGTGTGCTGGACTCCCGCTCTGTCTCCGGGCGGGGCACGAGTGCCCTGACATGTGGGTGCGAGGCGTGCGGCGCAGGTGACGGCGGCGGCCAAGTGCATGCGCTGCGCGCCGCCGGCGCGCGCGTTCGAGGCCGAGGTGGCCGCGCGCGTGGACGCCATGCACGCCGCCGGCGTCAAGGTGCGGGAGGAGAGGGACAGATGAGTTTGGTCAGGAGAGCAGTTGCGGCCGCGCACGGTTGTAGCCTGAGAGCCACTGGCTCTGCACGCCGCTGCTGTCAGACAACGCTCGCGTGGGCGTGCCGTGGGACGAGGACCCCCAGGCCGCCAGAGGGACGCTGCCAGCGCGCGCCCGAGCACGCCACGGCACAAGACCGCAGTGCAGCGACTGTGGCGCTTTGCTCTGCGGTGCTTGCGCGGCCCGCCGCAGCAACTGATGGAGGACGAGGGGCTCAAGAAGCAGCGGCGCGACATTGAGAAGAAGATGACGGTGCACGTGCAGCAAATCTCCGCCACGCTGGACCAGGTGCGCGGCGCGCCCGGGCGGCCTGTCATGGCAACCCCGCCTCTCTCTGCGCTGTGGTCCACCATGGCCCGCAGCGGTGGCCTGGCCGGGACACGCCAGCTGCGCATCTGCCTCGCCGACGCTGCACGCCAGCTACTGTGCAGGTGGTCGTTCGCGTGTCCGCTCCTGACCAAGCGTAACGTTTGCGTGCGCCTGGTGCTTCCCCCGCATGCCCTGTGGCCAGGTGTCGCGCAAGTGCATGGACGTGCACGGGCTCATCAACGCGCAGACGTCGCCGCCCTGGCGCCACTACGCCATGCTCATGTTTGCCAACAAGGTGAGCGTGTGCCTCCTTGCTGGCGCAAGTTGAGGCAGCTGGGCTGGCAGGTGAACCTTCTGCAGGTGTGAGGCGCGCCAACAAGGTGGGCGTGTGCAGCGCTCGCTTCAAGTGCCGGAGGCGGTCGCTGCGGCGTGCACGGCCGGGCGTGCTTCCATGCAGCGTGCCTCACTTTCAGCGCCGGCCAGGGCCGGGTTGCGCACCACGCCCCGCCCGCCCCTTTCCGCTGCAGTTCTTCAAGCAGTGGGAGCTCGTGATGCTGAGCGTGGCCCCTTCTGCTTCGCCCTATGCGCCCCTGTGTGCTGTGACCTTGTGTGATTCGTGCAGTTTGTCAAGCAGTGGGAGTTGGTGATGCTCAACAACAAGGCGGCCTTCCCCCTCGCCACGGTGCTCGTCAAGGCGAGCCCTACAGCCCAGCAGCGGGGCCCCTTCGCCCCACCATCCCCTGCGCCCGACCCTTGTTATCCAGCAGACTCGACGCGCGGCGCACACACAGCCCAGTCCGGCGCGGCGGAGTTGTGCCTCCACTGAGCGGCCCCTGCTGCGGTCCCCACCCCAAACCCCACCCCTGCAGGTGTCGACCGTGTTCCCCGAGCTCATGGACTTCACGCTCAGCCTCATGCACCGCGAGTGCTGCTTCTCGGTGCCCTGCTGCTTCGTGGCCAAGGACGAGCCCTCGGGCCTGGAGCTCACGCCCACGCAGCTGCGCCGGCTGCTGGGCTACAAGGAGAAGGAGGACGACGCCAAGCCAGGCGCGTGCTTGCGTTTTCGCGCGCCGATCACATCCACCGCGCCCGACACCTGCACCGGTGGCACAGGACCTTTGCCGTGCGCTGCGTGGTCGCCGCCGGACCAGGGCGTGTGTGCAAGCGCTGCGAGCGCGCTGCGTGCTGTGCGCGTGCTGTGCGTGTGCAGGCGTCAAGGTGTACGAGAGCGACGACGAGTTTGTGCGGCGGGTGGAGGGCGTCATGTTCCTCTACGGCGCCATCGTGCAGGTACGCACGTCAGGAGGGCACGGCCGCGCCAGGGTGACCTCCAGCCAAGGGTCCCACTGCGGTCTGGACGGGAGCGGGCAGCGCGCAGAGGCCAGCGCAAGACGACGCTGTCTGACACCGTGCGCTGCCGCGTGCTCGCCGCGAGAAATGGGGCAGGCACCAGGGAGGCCCGCACACGTCGCGGCGAGCGGGTGCCGGGCGGCCAACAAGCAGCACTGCGCGGGCGGTTGCTTGGCGGGGCTGGTGGAGGTTCTCCACCGTGTGCGGTTTCCCTTGGTGGGGCCCGCAGGTGGAGGAGGCGCGCAACCCGCACGGGCTGGACTGGGGCTGGCGGTGGCTGGCGCGCTTCCTCAACGCGCTGCCCGCCACGCGCGCCTCGAGCAAGGCGCTCATCTTCTTCCTCCGCGCCGCCGGCTACGGCCTCTACGGCAGGTGCGCGGCGCGCAGCGAGCAGTCGCCGCTGCGGCGCTGCTCCTGCCTGCTCTTCCTCCCTGGGCGCTGCCCCTGGCGGCGTCGGCCGGCTCTGACGCATCGGCGTGTTGGTGCCGCTCGTTGCGGCTCTCTTGTGCGTGCGTGTGCGTTCGGCGCAGGTTCAAGGGGCAGTTTGTCAAGCTGCTCAAGTGCATGCACGACGAGTTCCTGCCCGAGCTGGCCAAGAGCACCGAGCCCGACGTGCAGGTGTGGAGACGTCGAAGGGCTTTTGCACGGGCTCTGCGGAGCCCACCCTTGGCTCTTCATGGACGCCTGACACCACAGCAGCAGCAGCACCGGCAGCAGCCTCGGCGGGGCAAGGCTGGATCGTGTCTCTCGGACGCTTCTCAGCTGCAGGGGAGCCTGCTGCAGCTGACGCTGTGCGCACACTGCCTTTCCAACGTGCTCTCCTCCCCCAAACACTGCACGCAGTCGGTGCGCACTATGTTGGAGCACTACCTGCACAGCGGCGAGTTCCGGCACGAGCCCGACGGGCGCAACATGCCCAAGATCGACATGTCCTCCTTCGAGCGCGCGTGAACCCAGTCCCGCTCTTCCTCCTCCTCCTCCTCTTCTTCTTCTTCTTTCCCACGCTGTGCTGCCCCAGCGCCTGTTGCCCCCCATTCATCCGGACTTGCTCCTAGGCACACCATATCGTGCATGCGCTGACCGGGCAAGGCAGCAGAACAACGGTTGCAGCAACGCGTGGGGCATGAGAGGCGGCAGCGGAGAGGAGGAAGGAAACAAGCAGCCCACCCGTAGCGCCTGCCGCGTCAGGCAAGTCGCCCCCATTGCCGCCGCGCCGCCCTCGACCCCGCCCTGGGGCACAAAATCGGGCGGGGCCGGAAAACGGGCGTGGCAGCGGCTCCGTGAGGCTGCAGGCTGCGCGCTGGCGGGCGCCTCGTGATGAGCCGCATATGTGGTCCCCTGGCTGGCTGGTGCCCTGCTCCGTCCTGGTCCAGGTGCGGCGGGTGCGGTGAGCCTGCCCGCCCTCAGGTCGCCTCTCCAGCTGCCGCCATCCCCACAACCACACGCTGCTGCCGCCGCCGCCGCTGCCTCAAAAAGGCTGCTGGCGTAGTACACGGATGCTGCTGAAGCTCTCAGGCGGGGTCAAGACGCGTGCGCGGTGCTCAGTTGGCGGCGGCGGCGACCGCCGCGGCGGCCAGGGCGCTGCGGCGAGGCTTGCCCTTGTACGCCGCGAGCCGGCGCTCCCTGCGGCTCTGCTGCCCCTCCGCTGGCTTTGTGACGTGCGTGGCCTCGATGGCAGCCTTGGCGCGGGCGTGGTCGAGAGGGTAGACGTGCACCTGCACCGCATGTTGGCGCCATGGCACGCATGCGCTGGTGACGCCCTGCTGCTGCTGCTGCTGCACGCAGCTGCTTCAGCTCGTGCCGGCCTCCCGAGAAACCCCGCCAGAGCGCCGCTCACCGCCGGGCGGTCCTTTGTCTTCTTGTCGAAGATGACGATGCCCTCGACGGTGGAGAAGAGCGTGTGGTCCTTGCCCAGCTCCGTGTTGGTGCCGGCGTGCCACTGCGCGCGGGGGCACCGAGGTCGAGCCGCAGCAGCCACACGATGAGCCCCACGGCCCAGCCCGCGCGGATGCGCCCAGCGGCGCCGCCAACGCTGAAGACGCCAGCGTTCGTCTGCCGTGGGGCTGCGGGCGGGCCCTGGCTCTGCGGGGTGCCTCGCCCTGGTACTGCTCCTCACCTTGGTGCCCACTTGGCGAACGATGATGCCTCCCGCCTTGACGGGCTGGCCGCCAAACACCTTGACGCCACGGCGCTTGGCGATGGAGTCGCGGCCGTTCTTGGTCGAGCCCGATCCCTTCTTCTGGGCGTTCTCCACCACCAGCGTGCGCCGCGAGACAACAGGCGCCACGGGCACAGCCGCGCGCCGCGCGGCCACCAGCGGCGTGCCGCACAGGGCCGACCTCGATGCTGCCAACATTCTCGCTGCTTGCTTGGGGCCTTGCGGCGCGAGTCGAGTTGCACCGCATGGACGCGCAAAGCTCCCAGTGGGGGCATCAACTTGCACAGACTCCGCAACGCAGCAACGGCGTCCAGCAAGATTATGCCAGGGCGCTCCAGGGCAACGTCAACATCTCGTAGCTCGGCGGGAGGGCTCCTCCTGGCTGGGACACATGCTCGGCCCGCTCTGCAGCAGCGTAGCGCTCAGGTGACGCCCCAGGGCTCCTGCGCCGCCTTGGGGGGCAGCTGCAGCGCTGTGGCTGCCAAGGAGGAGCTCAGATGGCGCCCGACGGCTCGGCCGCCGCCGTCTTGGGCGGCAGCTGCACGGGCTTGGCGGCCGGCTCCTGGGCCACGGGCGCCGCGGGCACCTTCTTGCCTGGGCCGGGCACGATCTCCTCGAGGTCCACGCCTGCGCGAGGTGCAGGGCGAGAGGAAGGAGCCACGGCTCAACCGTGGCCACCGCTCAACCAATGGTCCACATGGCAGCACAGCCCCACACGCAGCAGCACTCACAGGCGGGCCCCTGGATGACCTTGCCGTGTGCGTCAAACTGGCTCCCGTGGCAGCAGCAATCGAAAGTGCTGCTGTTGGGGTTCCAGCTCACGAGGCACGCCCTGCAGCAACACCACACGCAGCCGGGTGCGTCATTGCCACAGCGTGCGCGTGCGACACGACCCCAGCAGTGCGCTCCAGCGTCGCTCACATGTGGGTGCAGAGGGCGCTCATCTTGTGCAGCGTGCCGTCGGGGTCCCTGCGGAGCAGCACGAGCACAGCGGCGGCCAGCTCGCACCGCACCCCCGCCAGGCCCTTGGCTGCCCTTGTGCGGCCATCCCTGTGCAGCCAGATTGCGCCGAAGACCCCCGCCAGGCCCCGGCTGCCCCTGTTCGAGCGTCGCTCACCTGTAGGCAGCGACCTTGAAAGCGCCCTCCTGCACCACCGCGCCCTCGCCTGCGCGGGCACATCACGACCACGTTGCCGCTGGCGCTTCAACACCACGGCACCATCTGGGTGAAGCCGCAGAATGCGTGGCTGCGCAAGCAAACCGGCAGCAGAGGTCTCGCCTCCACACCGTACCAGGAGGCAGGTCGGGCAGGTCGTACTCGGGCGCCACGACGTGCTTGACGTCAGAGAGGCTGCGCGGCGCCACCACGGCGGCGTAGCCGCTCACCGTCGCCAGCGCCTCGCTGCCCACGCCCTGAGAGAAGTAGAGCAACGACAGGGACAAAGGAAAAAGATGCGACAGGGCGTGGAGCAGCCCCGGCGACCAAGCATCACGCGGCCGAGGTTGCGCACGTGGATGGTGGAGGGCGCCAGCAGCGTGTTCACGCGGGACGGCGAGTAGAGGTGGCTCCAGGGGTTGGGCCGCCCGGTGATGGCGTCGCTCAGCACCATGGCGGCAATGGCGCTGCCTGCATGCGTTTGCGAAAGGCACCCGCACCAGCACCAAAGCGTGCTCACGCGCGGCCCTGCGATGGCTGCGAAGACGTCGAAGCAACGCAAGCAGGCCGCGCGCGCACCCGTCATGCCCTGCCCGCTGTCGCCGGTGATGATGTAGCGCTTGACGTGCGGGCGGTCAGCGGGCAGCGCCGGCAGGCTGGCCAGGTTGGGCAGCACGGGCGCCGGCGCGCCCTCAGCGCCCGCCACCACGTTGCTGGCCACGCCCGCCACCGACCCGGCGGCGCCCGGCAGGTTGAGCGGGTTGAGCGGGTCCAGCCCGTACAGGCCCAGCTCGTCCGCCGGCTCGTACACCTGCACGCAATGTGTCACAGGCCCTGCAGGTGGCGGCCTGGCGAGCGCCTGCGTGCGTGTCCTCTGGTGTGACGTTTGGTGGCGCTCCTGGGCGAGCCCCGAGCGAGGCGCGCGCACCTGGCCGCTCCACTTGAAGAGCACCTCTTGCGTCTGGGGGAAGCGCGAGCGCAGGTACTCCTCGAGGCCGCGCCACACGTCCGTGTAGAGCGAGGCGCTCTGGCCCGTCAGGTGGTCCCCGCCGCCAATCTGCGCTTGCGCGGGTGGGGCGGCCGCGAAGCGCGCGCCGTGACAACGAATGGTCGCGCGCAGACGAGGAGGAAAGGAACGTGATGGCCGGCGCGCACCAGGATCAGGTCCGTCTTGTCGTCGAAGGGTTGCGTGCGGATCTGCGGCCAGAGGCGGGTTAGGGGCGTGCGTGAGTGTCGTAGACGCTGCAGCGGTCGCGGGCGCAGCAAACGCAGCGAGCGTCGTCGCTCACGTAGCGGTAGATCTCCTCGGCCGTCCACCACTGGGCGCGCTCCACGGCTCCTGCGGTCGTGGCGAGGTAGCGTTTGCTGTCGGCGACACGTTCGTCATCGCGTCGAGGCCCCTCAAGGCGACCGCACAGCCCGCACTCACCCTTGGGGATGGCGCAGACGAGCATGTAGGTGCGCCACGCTTCTTGGCGCGCATGCACCGCCACGTTGTGCGTGAAGGGCGAGTTGGTGGCCAGCACGATGGCCTCGCGCGCCGTGACCATCCCTCCCGTCTCGGCCGGCACCTGCGGCGCGATCGACCACAAGCCGCGCCGAGAGCACGCGCCGCTCTCTCCAGCAAACGCGACGCACAGCCACGCACACGGGGCGCGCGAGTGCAATCGCTCCACGCGCCTTGCCGTCGGCCGTCAGGTTCTTGCGCAGCACGGGGCTCCCCTCAAACAGCTTGACGCCGTACTTCTTCGTCAGCACCTGCACGAGCCAGGGCACACACCCGGTGGCGCCGCCGTCTACAAGGGGCACGAGAGCGACTAGCGGCGCCGTCTTTTGAGCTGAGCGGGGGCTTGCGCCTTACCGTGGCGAGCCCGTTGAGGAACTTGAGCGGGTGGAAGTCGGCGCTGCGAGGCACGTCACGTCACGCGGCACTCTGGCAACCACGTCATGGCCCCCGAGGGCAGCGAC
>VFQP010005184.1_pt1 | contig 11557 bp, 10 predicted proteins | sample 3512351 | NCBI WGS metagenome assembly VFQP01 (sample SAMN10412372, study PRJNA504923) | tailings metagenome | isolation source: Relicate 1 Philex TSF1 revegetated site | place: Philippines: Tuba, Benguet | collected 2017-08-29
TTGGGGCCTGCATGGACCCAAAGCATGCATGCACACGTCGCGTGAGAACCACCTTGTGTGCCACATCTGCCTCACACACGCACACACGTGCAGCATACCCGCTGCATACCCGCTTGACGTTGGTGTTGCTCGCCCCAACTTACTACTGACCGCGTCGTCTCGTGCTTGCTTGGCGCTGGGACTCCACCCTTGCTCCCTGAGTGCAGTGCCAGATGCGACTTGCCAGATGCCAGATGCGCCTTGAGCCCCTGTCCTTGCGAGGCTCCCATGGCCTCCTTCTTCGTCCTTCTTTGCTCTTGGTGCCTTGCTGGGACTGTGTTGGGGGCGGCGGCCGATTTGGGGGGGTGGCGGATGGTCGTGATTGTGAGCTGACGGCAGACGGGGGAGAGCGGGGGTCGATGAGGGGGGACGTTGAGTGGGATGGCGGGGGGCGCTGCGTTTACGATGGAGTTCTGCTCCGCGCTGCCACGCGCGTTGCAACGTGTGACACCTGTGCAGAGCCACGACTGCTTCCGCGCGCTTGCCCGTTCAGTCAGCGCGCCCAGTCCCAGCCACGAACGGGTGCGCCAGCGCCTGCGCCGCCGTGGGGCGCGCCTCTGGCGCGTACGCAAGCATGGGCCCCAGGAACGCCAGCGCCTCCTCGGCCTGCGCCTCGCCCAGGTGAGGACACTCCAGCCGTAGACGCTCCCGCAGCGGGAGCAGCGCCGCCGCCGCCGCCACCCTGCTGCTGCTGCTACTGCCGCTCCCCCCCTGGTGCCGGCGCGCCGCACCCTCCTCCCGGTCCCGCGGCGCCTCCGCCGAGCCTCCACGCCCCGCCCACGGCAACCACGACGGCGGCGCGCCCCACGGCTGCGGCCGCGCGGCGGGCGTTGGAGCGCCGCGCGGTGCGGCGTCCCCCGCCGCGGGCCCCGGCCGGGTGGCCGTCGCGGCGGCCGTCGCGGCCCGCCGCGCGTCCAACAGCACGCAGGCGGCAGAGGGGTGGTGGTCGAGCCGGGAGCCTCCCTCAGGGTCCAGGCACGCCACGGCAGGCTCCAGCGTGGCGCGGCGCAGCAGCTGCGCCAGGGCCACACGCACACGTGGCAGCGCAGCGTCAAAGCACACACTTCTTGCGCAGGTGGCCTTGTGGCCGACTTGCGGGTGCGAGAGAGCAGGCTGTACCAGATGTCCACAACTTGACGCACACTCCAGGCATGTGATCAGGCGCACCTGGGCGTCCACGGGCCACAGCACGTGCACCATGTGCCACAGGTGCAGGTCCTCCTCCTCCAGCGCCTCAACAGGCAAGCACCCGCCGGACTCCTTGCGACCGCCCCCGCCGCCCTCGGTCCCGCCGCCGCCCGTCGCCGCCGCGCCCCACCCACCCTGCCCCACCAGGGACGCCAGCGCCAGCGGGCGCGGCGCCGCCCACCGCGCCTCCTGCTGCGCCCAACCGGCCGCCGCGCGCTGCCACCACACCGCCGCCAGACGCGCCCACCCGTCGTCGTCGTGCCACCCGCCCCACCCTTGCTGCCGCCCCGCGTCAGCTGTCCCACCAACCGCCAGCTGCCCTGCCGCCCAGACACCACCAAGCCGCTGAACTGCCGCCACCTGAGTTGCCATCTCTGGTGTGGAACTGGTGTGGAGCAGGAGGACGGCGCCGCGCCGGCCGCCGCCCCCGCCCCCGCCACCACCTGCCAGCGAGAAATCTAAGCCCGAGGCCGGTGCAGGGGCGCAGGAAAGCGGCGGCGCGCCCCCTGCCCCTCGGCCCCAGGTTCGCCGTGGCTGAGGAGGGCCCCCTCCTCCTGCGCCCGCCGCCCCGCCCGGAGGCACTGACCCGGCGGCTTGGTGCAGCGACAGCAGCTGCCTGCACCGCGCCGCGTCCAGCAGCTTGCGTCCTGCAGCAACAACAAGCGGCAGCATGCCCCTGCACGTCAAGTTTGCACCATCCCCGGCGCCGCTCGAGCCCGACGAACACGCACGGGCATAGCTGCCCGCCCGCGACGCTGCCTCTGGCTTGCCAGAGCTCTGCCTCTGCGTGTCTCCTGCAGCCGTGGAGCCCATCAGACCCGCGCGGCACACATCATCTGATCTGCCCGGCAGCAGTTGGGACTCAGGGCCCCGCTTGTCCCGCTTGCAGGGCCCCGCTTGCAGGGCCCCGCTTGTCATCAAATGCGTCGCCTCCAACACGTACGCGCGCGCACGCACGCACGCACGCACGCACGCACCCGAAAGCGCCTCGTAAACGACGCACGCCGCCGACCAAACGTCATTCGCCGGGTGTGCCCACGCCGCCGCCGCCTCCCTGCCCAGCCTGCGCCCGCTGGACCCCACCTCCGCCGCATCACCACCACCGCCACCCAGGCGCGTCGCTGCTGGTCCCACCACGCCGCCGGGCGGCGGCAGCAGCCCCAGCAGGTCCTCAGGCGGAGCGTACGCTAGGGTCTGCATGACGGCCAGCGCGCCGGAGCCGCCGCCGCCGCCACCGCCGCCGCCCCACCAGCCCCCGCTCTCCGCGGGCTGCCGCCGCTGCTGGCCCAACGCGGCGGAGAGGGGAGGGCCCGCCGGGCCACCCGCCGTGGTGAGCGGGACTCGGCAGGCGTTGCCAAAGTCCGCCAGCTTCCACTGCGCGCCTGGGTGGGCCGCCGCTGCGGCGCCGCTCCCGTTTGCGCCGGGGTTGGCGGCGTCGGCGGCGCCTAGAAGCGCAGGCGTTGCGGAGGTGGGTGAGCGCGGGCCCGCCGCCCTCGCCCGCAGCAGGTTGCCTGGCTTGACGTCCCGGTGCACCCACCCGCGGCTGCGCACACGTGACGCACGAGGTGTGAGCGGGTGATGCGTGGGCAGCCCCCCCCCTCCCGGCGAAGGGTGGGATGCTGGGACACAAAGCAGCAGATGACACGTGAGCACTGCAACCTGTGTGTGTGGTGCAGGGCCAGCAGGAGGTCCCGGGCCAGCGCCCGCACGTCGTCGATCGGCAGCGGCGTGCCCGGCGACGCCACGTCTGCAGCGCTGCCGCTCAACGTCGCCAGGCCTCCGACCTTGCTGCGCTGCGGCGGCTGCAGCGCATCCCGCAGTGAGTCCCCAAGCCGCTCCAGCACCAGGCAGTGCACCGCGGCCGGTGCCTTGGCCGTCGCGGGCGTGGCCCCGCAGGGCACCGGGTGCGCGAAGGCGTCGAGGAGCCGCACCACGCGAGACTCCTCATGCTGTGGCGGTGTGTCATGGCCTGGTGAGGACTGTGCTGCCTGCTGCTGCTGCTGCAGGTCCAGCAGCGCCTCGGCTTCTGTGAAGAGGCAGCGGGTGGCCGCCTCGCTGCCCAGCATGGACACCTGAGCGGGGACGCCCGCGAGGAGCAAGAGGTTGCGATACATCACGCTTGGGTGGCTGGCGTGGAGGACAGGCTCGTGTGGCGGACACACCTTGACGGCGACAGCTGCCGGCGGCCGGGCGGACGACGCGCTCCAGACCGAGGAGAGAGGGCTCCATCCCAGCAGGCGCTTGAGCCTGTACTCTCCGTGCTTGAGCCACGTGCCTGGACGCACGCCCCGGCTGGCCTCTGCGCGGGGGAGCCACCCAACGAGGAGCGCGTGATGGCGATCGGCACGGCGCAAAGGCGCACGATTGTGCCAGCACCAACTCACCAGCGCTCTCCGCCAGCGACCTGCCGTCCATCGCTGTCTATGTGACGCGCTTTGTGCGCGTCACAAGGTCCTGGTCAACATCATCACGGAAGGGGGCGCAGGACCCTCGCACGAGGGGCGAGTGGTGGGCGCTGCGCTGAAGCGCCGGTGCCACATCCGGCGCGCAGGAGGCTGGGAAGGGTGCGTCGCTGTACTGGGATCCTGTGGCCCTCTGTGGCCGCTGCGTCCAGCGATGTGTGGCTTGGCTGCGGGCTGCGAGGCGCTGCGGTGGGTCGGGCCGCAGGTCACGGGGCCAGAGGCGAACGGACTCCGTGGTGCGTACCCAATTTGCAGTTGACGATGCAGTGCGTGCACTGAGCGTGCACTGAGTGAGAGGAAGGGTGCAGAGGACCTGGTGCAGCGGCGGCATATACAATAGAGCTCTGGACAGCAGAAGTTCCGTGTGGCAAACAGGGTTTCCAAGGGGTGCGCTGCATGCGTTGGCGGCGAATTCGCGTCGGGGCCGGTCAGTGCGGCGGCCAGCTGCAGTGGCGCACAGCCTTGGCGAGCAGGCCGATGCACCCGGCGCCCTCGAGCGTGACGCCCAGCCACCTGTGCCATGAGTGTGGCAGGAGGACACGTGCGCACGATGAGGCGCTGCTCCGGGAGCTTGTGTGCTTCCCCCAGTTTCCCACACTCGACGCACGACCCGCCGCGCACTCACATGCCGAGCGGCGACGACAGCGACGACAGCATGAGCAGGATGCCCACCACGATGAGCCCCAGCAGCGCCTGCGGCCCAGCAGCACACGCGGGCGACGAACGCCTCTTGCACCTGTGCGCGCCCGACCAGCCCCCGGCAGCTGCAGGCGGCGGCGCATCGCGCCCTCCATGCCCCGCCCCGCTCCGCGCACTCACAAACTCGTCCCTCAGCGCGTGCAGCACGTCCACCAGGCGCTGGAACTGGGGGTGGAACAGGAAGGCCGGCGCCACCGTGTTGGACCTCTCACCTGCGCGCACACCATGCAGGAAGCGCGCTTGCGACCCTGTGCCAGGGACCCCGGCTGCAATCAAGGACACCACGGCGCTCTGCACGCACGCCCAGCAACGCTGCCCTGGTGCCCGCAAAGGCGCACCTTGGCACTCGAGCACCTCGACCAGCTGGCCCAGCGGCCAGTAACGCGGCACCGGGCTGATCCACGCGCCGTGCGCCGTCTGCACGTAGCGTACCGCCGAGCCGCCCAGCACCCACAGCGCCGACCCTGTGTGCGCCGCCGCCCGCGACGCTTCGGCCGCCGGCGGCGCCGCCCGCCCCGCCGCGGTGCCCGCCTCGCCGTCGCCGTCCCTTGCGGCGGCCCCAGCGTGGCCAGGTGAGGCGGAGGAGGCTGACAGCTGCGGGCCGAGCACGATGCCCACGTCGCCGCCCAGGTGCAGTGGGTGGTCGGGGACGGCGGCGAGGGCGCGTGGGTCGGTCAGCACGTCCCAGGCGGTGCGCACCACCAGCGTCACGTGGTGCTGGCCCGTTACAGAGTCTGCGTCGTCCCAGTCGGGGTAGCCGAGAGGGTGCTGCTGCTGCACTGCGCCCGCGGTCGCAGAGGGCAGGCGCTCCGCGCCGCCGCCACCCACGTGGTGGTGGTGGTGGTCGGCGCCCTGCAGTGCTGGCTCTGGAAGCGAGTGAATGTGCGGGGGCTGCTGCTGTGGTGGCAGTGGTGCTGGTGCTGCTGCTGGGGAGGTGGGAGGCGGCGATGGTTGGCAGCCCGCGGGCTGGGCGGGCTGCGCGCTGCCGCTGATGGGCGCCGTGCGCGGCGTGCCGTTGGGCGTGGCCTGGCACGAAGACAGCCCAGCAGGTCTCCTGCGGAGGGCGTTTGCAGCAGCACCGCGCGGGGCGGGCGGTGGGTGGCCCAAGGTTCGCCTGAACGGTGAGCCGATCACTTCGTGTGGACAAAGCAAGCTCAACACGCAGTCGCAATGACGTGCGAGGCCAATGGTTGCACCAGGTGGTTGCTCGCTCACCTGTAGCGCAGCGTGGCCAGGCCCGGCAGGCACGGCGTGCCCGTTCCGTCCCATTGGTGGCAGGCAGCCGCCACTGGCGTTGATGGGCTGGTGGCCACGAGGCGGGCTCCTGGAGCCGGCGCGAGCGCGATGCTGACGAAGGAGACGGCGGCGTCAGCGGCGCAATGGCCGCCCGTGAAGGTGCCCACAGCGGCGCTTGCGCGCCCGCCGCCTGAGCTCTCGTTTGCTGTGCCAAAGGGCTGTCGCTGGTGCACGAGGGAGGCCTGCTGCTGCTGCGCGTGGCGCTCCGGTGTGCTGTCACCGGCGGCGGTGCACCGGAGGGGAGCGAGGGGCGAGTGGTGGGCTCTGTGGCGCAGGGCCGCTGCCGCATCCGGCGCGCAGGAGGCTGGGAAGGGTGCATCGCTGCCTGTTGTGCTGGTATCCTGTGGCCTTCCGTGGCCGCTGCGTCCAGCGATGTGTGGCTTGGCGGCGGGCTGCGAGGCGCGGTGGGCCCCACGCGTAGAGGGCGCGGTCACTTCCGCAGAGAGGCCAGACGCAGACAGGGCCGGGACCGCCAGCACCGTGCTGCTGTTGAAGCTGCTGCTGCTGCTGCAGTCCGGAGCTGCTGGCGCTGGCGCGCTGGCCGCTTGGCTGAGGGCCGCTTGTGATGGTGCTTCCGCGAGGAGGAGCCCTCCCGCGCCTGTCATTTCTCCCCACCGCGCGCGTGCTTGACGCCGAGTCTGATGAATTTTCGTGCTAAAGCTCTACGTGCGCGGTCGATGCCGGTCGGCAAGACTCCAAGTCAGCCCTGGACCAGGTCTCTCGAGCACAGGGAGGGAACGGCGGCGCAAAACGCGCTCTGCACTGATCCTCGTCGACAGCTTTTCGGCGACGCCTCGAGGAGAAGCTCTTCTTGACTGACGATGGAGCCGACGCCCGACGGGCGCGACCCCTGCGCCTCGGCTGACGATCGGTGGCTCGATTGCGTCGAAGCACTCGATGAGGACCCTGCGGAGGCCATGGAGCAGAGCGAGGTGCTGCGCACTTTGGGGCGGAGCTCTGCCGCACCCTGCGCGTCGGGGGGCGCGCGCACCCCTTCAACCATCTGCACGCGTGGCCCACTCCTCATGGCGCGCAGGCCGAGTCTTACGCAGACGCGGCAGACGACCACCCGCTGCAAGGAGGGTGGCCTCTGCAAGGAGACGGCGACGCGCCCGCAGCGGAGGTCGTGCGGCAGGGCGGCAGCGCGGCGCGGCGGCGGCGGCCCCGCATCAGCCGCCAGCACCTGCTAGAGCTGCTGGAGGGGCGCAGCGCCCTGCGGCCGGGGGCAGGCGGAGCTGGAGGGCGGGCGGACGCCGCCTCCGCCGCGGCGCAGGGCCTGCTGCCCCTGCGCGTGCTGGTGCTGCGCGACAAGCTCTCCTTTGCGCTGGGGCAGACGCTGCTCTGGTGCGTGCTTGCTTTGGGGGCCGAGGGCACACGGGAGCAGGATTTGCTGGCGATCAGTGGCGCGCGCATGCACGCGCCTGGCTGGCCACTTTTCCCGCCCTGCCAGGTGCTGCGCCTTTTGGCTGGGCAGCTCGCCGGCGACCTTTCACCAGCTGTGGACTGGCGTCAGCGTGCTGCTGCTGGGCGTGCGCGTCGTGCTCTACCGGCGCCGCAAGTGGTGGGTGTGAGGCGCCGCCGCCAGGGTGGGCCTCGAGGTGCATTGCTGGGCTGTTCCTGCTGCCGCCTGGTCGCGCAAGGTGGCCCATCGCACCACTGGATGCCTGCAGGCACTACATGCTCTTGGATTTGTGCTACGCCTGCAACCTCATGGTGCTGGCGCACGCCTGGGTGTGGCCCGCGTCGCCCTGCCTCGCCCGCGCGGCTTTTGCGTTCAACGCCGGGCCGCTCACCACGAGCGTCCTGGCCTTCCGCAACAGCCTCGTGCCCCACGACATCGACAAGGCATGTGCAACTCACACGTGTGCTGCCCTGAGCAAACGGTGGATCCTCCGCCAGCGCCCCGCCCTCACAGCGTCTTGTGCCATGCCGCGCGTGCCAACCGCAGGTGACGTCGCTCTTCATGCATTTGGCGCCGGCGTGCCTGTCCTGGGCGCTCAGGTGGCACGCGGCGGGCGGCGCCGCAGCGCGGCGCTTCGGCGACGCCTACGCCGGCCCCGCGGGGCTGCGGGAGCTGGTCGGCCTACCGCTGGGCCTGTACGCCGCCTGGGTGCGCGTTTTTGTCCCTTCCTCAGCATCGCCTCCTCCTTGGCAGGAACACCACAGCGCCGCCACCAGTGAGGCTGGCAAAGTGCCGTGAACGCTTGGCCGTCGGCGCAGGCGTGCGTGCATTACCTCACGATCTTTGGCATCGCGGCCGAACGCATCAAGCGCAAGGGCTCCGTCACGCTCTACACGTACTGCACCACGTGAGCGAGCGACGACAGGTGCTGTGCCGTTTGACAACCCAGATTCATCAGCATCGAGGCACGTGTGACGTCGTGCCGCGTGTGCCACACGGTCGCACGTGCATGCGCAGGCGGCGGCGGGGCGCCTTCGCCGCCATCTCGCGCCGGGTGCCGCCCCGCGCCCAGCCGCTTGTGTACCTCCTGCTGCACCTGACCTTCTGCACCGCCAGCCTGGTGGTGGCCTGGGCCTGCTGGCGCTGGCGCGCGCTGCACACGGCGCAGCTGCTCGCCGTCGTCTCGCTCGCCATCTTCAATGGGGCCGGCGTCTACGTCGACGCCGCGGCGGGCCTGGCGACGGCGGAGCGCGGCGGCGGCACGCCCGCTGACACGGTGCCCGCGTCGCCCACTTCTGCCTCTGTCGGTGGCCGCGGCAAACACATTGGATGAATCAGGATTCGGTTGCAGTTCGCTGTCGTGGACTGGTCGACAGTGGCGTGCGGGGATCGAAGCGCACGAGTTCGCAGAGGTCAGGGGCCAAAATCGCGACGTGACGCCAGCAGCGCAGCCCTCAGTTCCAGGTGAAGGAGGGCTTGGGCGGGAAGGTGCAGCCTGACCGCTGGATGATGACGCTGGCGGCGTAGTTGCCTGCGCGCGCAACCAGTGGGCACAGCACCCCCGTTACCACACCTCCTCGCTCCCAGCAGACGCCGCAACAAAGCACGTGCGCCAGGGGTCCGCCCGACCTCACCCGCGCGGCAGCACTCGGCCACGTCCTTGCCGACTGCCAGCTGGCTCAGGAAGCCGCCCACAAAGGCGTCGCCGGCGCCGTTGGTGTCGACGATCTTGTCGGCTGGCACCTGGAGGCATGAGGTGCAAGCAATGGAGGAGGGAGGTGGTGAGTCAGGGCGCGGCAGGCCCCTTGAGGCGCCCGTAACCCCCCTAACCCCCAAGGGGCTTGATCTGAGCGGGGGCGCGTCCTGGCGTGCATGTGAGCCGGCCGCTGCAGGACAGCCCAGTGCAGCGCGACCCCTGATGCTGGGAGTGCGCCGTCACCTTGGGCACGGCGTAAAGCGTGGTGCGGCCGCCCGTCGCCACAATGGTGGGCTGCGAGCCCTGGGTGATGACCACCACGCGCGCGCGCGCGCCGTTGGCCTTGGGCAGCCGCGAGATCTGCGCGCGCAAAAGCAGGCGGCGACGGAAGCACGCACATGGAATTGGCCCCGCACGACCAACCCTAGGGCGAGCGGGTACGGCGCTGCAGTGCTCTGGTGCGGCCGCACTCACGCGGCGCGCCACGTCCTCCAGGTCCTCCTTGGGCCAACCCTCGCTCTCGGCAAACGCAGCCGCCTCAATCTGCAGGCAGGCAGGCAGCAGCACCACTGGCGTCACCTTTGCTCACGTCCACGCGTGTGCCCGCAGGCGCCCGACGCACAGGGCACGCTGCACACAGGCGCTTGCGTGCTGCGGCCCGCGTGCGCGGCGGCTGCCAAGGAGAGCGTGCGGAGGGAGCAGGACAGGGGGCGCACCTCGTTGCCAAAGAGGAAGTCGATGAAGGGCAGCGTGTCTGTGAGCACCTTCTTGAAGGGGGGCACTTGCACGATGAAGGGCGCCGACAGGTTCTGCACGTCATACATGCATGTGCCGCACGCAGGCGCGTCATGCCTGTACAAGGTTGCTGCACACCCACGCACTGCACTGGGTGCCGCTGTGCCGGTGTGCTCCATGGTGCGTCGGCCCGCCCAGCACATGGCAGGAGCCTGAGCCCCAGCTTTCCCTCCTGCTGCTCCGCCACATCCCTGTCCCTGTCGCAAGCTCAGCCCCCGCCCAAGGGCGCTCGCACCATGGCGTAGATCTTGTCGTTGTCGGCCACGTGCTTGGACACGAGCGCAATGGACTCTGGCGACACGGTGATGAAGAAGCCGGTGCAGTAGACGATGCGCGCGCGCTCCACCAGCTCAAAGTTCTTCTGCACAAAGTCCACCTGTGCGCGCTCGGGAGTGCGGGAGCAGCACCGCCCCAGTTGACCCTTCGCCTCGCCAGAGGCTCCACCGCATACCCTGCCCACCTCGCGTGCGGCTCGGGTTGCGCCATTGGATCAGTGCGCTGCGTGGCAGAGGGCCTTCAAGGCCTCACCTTGAAGTTGTTGGCGGCGGCAAGGTTGGCCACCAGCGAGCGCTCAATGCCCGTGATGCACACGGCACACGTGCCCGTCGCCGTGCTGCTGTCCACCTGGTAGCGCACCTGCGGGGACCGTAAACACCAGCAGAGCAGCTGCGGCGTTGATGCTTCGCCCCGCCGAGGCCCTGCACCACCCCCCCGAGCGCGCTCACGTTGACGCCATCGCGGCTGGCCGTCTCAGTCATGCGCTTGCCGAACTCGTCGTCGCCGATGCACCCCATGTAGCTGGTGGCGTGCGGCACCTGTAGCATCCACTGCGCCACGCGCGTGCTGTTCTGGCCGGCGCCGCCGGCAATGTACTCCACGCCGGGCAGAGCGGCCAGCTCCTGCGCAGCGGGTAGGACCAGCCGCGCAATTGCACCGTGCAGGCGCTGTTTGGCACGCTGCATCGGCCGTGGCAGAGGCCCCGGCAGATCTGAGGTGAGCAGGTGAGCACACCACCGGCGGCGGAGCGCTGAGCAGAGCAGCGCAAAGCAGCCCCTCTGCGCCACACCTTGTACATGGGGAGGTGCTTCTCCTCGGCCAGGATCTGGTTCGCCGGCTTGAGCTGCGGGCGCGAGTCGGGGGAGCGAAGCCGAAGATCCTTACCCTCTTGGCGGGACGCCTCAGCAGCTCAGCAGCCACGCGCCGGCCATCGGCCACATTGGCATCGCCGAGCTGAAGTCACTGGAGCACGCACTTCGTACTTGTCCATGAAGGCCTGGTCCACCGTGCTCGAGACATCGAGCAGCGGGTTGCCCAGGCACAAGATGACGCCTTCCAACGACATGTTGTGGTGCTGCTGCTTGTGTGTGAGTGTTGATGGCCCACGCAAGACTGCTCTTCAGCTGTACCTGAGCCGCACGCTGCGGACCACGCTGCGGACCGCGCTGCGCGTTTGATTCGAGCCGTCGACAGCAACTCACTCGCTTGCAGAAGCCCCACCCGCCCTCACGCCGAGCCACGAGCCGAGCAACCCACGCGGCGCCCCACCACCACCAGGAGCACGCGCCCGCCGCGCCGTCAGCCCCGGCAGCCCCGACGGCGGCTCTGCCGTGCCCTCGTCCAGCAGCCCGCCCCGCTTGCTGGCCACCGCGCCGCGCCGCCCGCCCCACCATCCACCGCCTCCTCCCCGCCGCAGCAACAAGGGCAGGCACGAAGCGCAGCGCACGCCCCGCCGGCCCCCCTTGCCGTCCGAGCCGTCGTCATCGCCACCCTGCAGCTCCTCCCCGCTGGCGCCCCCAAAGCACGCGGCCGCGCAGCGCCGGGGCAGCAAGGCCGCCGCCGCCTGGCCCGGCCACATCCTCCCCGCCTCGTGCCGGGTCATGACCAAAGCCGTCTCCGTGGGCGCCGCCACAGCCGCCTGGGTGAGCTGGCTGGCGGCTGCGCCGGGCGCCGGGGCTGTGGGCTTGCTCCGGCGTGCCTTGA
>VFQP010005185.1_pt1 | contig 11552 bp, 12 predicted proteins | sample 3512351 | NCBI WGS metagenome assembly VFQP01 (sample SAMN10412372, study PRJNA504923) | tailings metagenome | isolation source: Relicate 1 Philex TSF1 revegetated site | place: Philippines: Tuba, Benguet | collected 2017-08-29
ATATCTGCCTCCTTTCGGGTAGTATGGCGTCACACACAAAATTCTGAACACCCTCAAGATGTCTGGAAGATTGGCGATGTACTGCTCTTCAATTCTCCATTAGCCATTATCCCGGAAGAAATGCGCGCCAGGCAGACCGCCGCGCGCGCCTATTACGCTGCCTTCCATCTCTTGCTCGATTCTCTTCGAGTAAGGCAGAACAGACCGGACTACCAGGTTGGACATTCTGCGCTGTCACAATGGTTCCGAACAGCGAAATCGAAAGAGCTTCAGCTGATCGGCGAGTTGATTGAAGACGCACGAGTGCTGCGCGTGGACTGTGACTATCACCTCGATCAGACGGTCGGAAAGCAACAAGTGTCAACTTTGCGCGCTGAGCTACAGCGGGAGATCATCTCCCAAAGGGCCAAGATCGTAGTTTGGGTAGCAAACGAACAGAACCCGCCGCCGGTTCATCGCACTGGCATGGGAGAGACGTAGTGAATTGAATCGCCCCGGGTTTGCAGGAGACTCCTTTTCGTGAGAAACTGGAGTCATGGTCAAACGAACACGGTTTTCCCCAGAGGTGCGTGAGCGGGCGGTGCGGATGGTGTATGAGCACGCCAGCGAGCATCCGTCCGAATGGGCGGCGATCACCTCGATCGCGTCCAAGATCGGCTGCTCAGCCCAGACACTGCGTACGTGGATCAAGCGCCGCGCCGTCGACCGCGGCGAGCGGCCCGGCGTCAGCATGGAGGAACAGGCGCGCGTCAAAGCGCTGGAGCGGGAAGTGAAGGAGCTGCGCCGCGCGAATGAAATCCTGCGCAAGGCGTCCGCGTATTTTGCCCAGGCGGAGCTCGACCGCCGCGGGACGTGATGGTGGCGTTCATCGATGCCGAACGTGACGCCTACGGAGTCGAGCCGATCTGTCGGGTGCTGCAGGTCGCTCCGTCGTGGTACTATGCGCTCAAGGCTCGCGCGGTCGACCCCACCAAGGTCCCGGCGCGCGCGCAGCGCGATACCGCGCTGCGTGCCGCGATCGCGCGGGTGTGGCACGCCAACAAGCGCGTATACGGCGCGAAGAAGGTGTGGAAGGTGCTGCGGCGGGAAGGCACCGCCGTCGCTCGGTGTACGGTCGCGCGCCTCATGCAGGCGGACGGGCAGCGGGGCGTCGTCCGCGGGCGGCGCCTCCGCACGACCATCCCCGACGAGAAGGCGGAGCGGCCGCGCGATCTGGTGCAACGCGACTTCACCGCGACCCGACCCAATCAGCTCTGGGTCTCCGACCTCACCTACGTCGCGACGTGGCGCGGCTTCGTGTACGTCGCCTTCGTGATCGACGTGTTCTCGCGCCGCATTGTCGGCTGGCGCGTGAGCACCTCGCTGCGCAGTGACCTGGCGCTGGATGCCCTGGGACAAGCGCTGTACGATCGGTCCCTCGAGGGGCCGCTCGTTCATCACAGCGATAGGGGCGTTCAATATTTGTCCATTCGGTACACCGAACGCCTCGCGGACGCGGGCATCGAGCCGTCGGTCGGCAGTCGCGGCGATTCGTATGACAACGCGCTGGCCGAGACGATCATCGGGCTGTTCAAAACGGAAGTGATTCATCGAGACGGGCCGTGGCGCGGACCGGATGACGTCGAGATGGCGACCTTGGAATGGGTCAGCTGGTTCAACACGATTCGCTTGCTAGAGCCACTCGGGTACTTGCCACCGGCCGAGTTTGAAGCGCAGTATCTGCAGCAGGTGATCTCGGCGGACTTCGTCGCCGAGGCACTCAAGTAAACCAGTCTCCTCGAATCCCGGGGCGATTCACCCGCTCGATCACCCTCAATAGACAATGCGCTTCAAAGTCCTCGTACCTAATGAACTAACGCGGCCACAGTCTGCGCTCGACTTCGTCGATTCGCTTCGGGAATACGAAGACTCGCCTGATGTGACCTTTGATTTCCGTAATCTGCGATTCGCAAGACCGTTTGCGACTTTGGTGACTGCTAACGGAGTACGGCGTTTCGTGAAAGAGCGGCTCAACCGTGGCCTCGAAACGAAGGTTGATCTTCGAGGAATTAGGCTTGGGCAAACGACCTCAGCGGTCAGCTACCTTGGACATGTCGGCTTCTTTGAATACGTCGGCATCGGCTTCGGAAATGCTCCCGGCAATGCCCGTGGAAGTTCGAAGTACCTCCCGTTGACCGTTATCAGACGAGCCGAACTCAGCCCATCGGTTAAGGGCGAGCCGATGCAATCCCAAGTGACGAAGAGATGTCGGCACCTCGCCTCAATGCTGCTGCAAGACGACTCTGAACAGGACGTTCTTGAGTACTGCTTTCGCGAGATCGTCCGAAATGTCTTTGAACATTCTGGTGCAGATCAGTGCACCCTAATGGCACAATGTTATGGGGCAAATCAGGTGGAGATTGCCATCGCAGACGCAGGTGTTGGCATTCACGAAACGCTTGGAAGTGTGCACAACCTTTCCTCTGCCTCCGACTCCGTTAAGGCTGCTCTCGAACCGGGCATTACACGGGTGACAGGCGAGCAGTCCGGTACCCCTTGGGACAATACTGGCTTCGGTCTTTACGTTGTCTCACAGCTTGGGATCGCAGCCGGTTCCTTCACGATTGTGAGTAGTGGCGTGTGCCTGACAAGGACGGAATCGAGCGACACCCTCTACTGGACATCAATGCACGGAACAACAGTACGGCTGCTGGTAAACGTTGACAACGCAGAGTATTTCGCCAACCGGCTACAGCAAATTGTTGATCGAGGCGAAACGCTTGCATCCCTAGATACGCGATCACGCCGTCCTGCTTCGCTAAGCACCCGAAGGATGGAGTAGGTCTTTCCACCCTTGTGGACCAGCGATGGAGGCTGCGTGTTGCTGAGCTTCATCGGCGACGCTTCGGAATCTTTCGCTTGAAATCGCAGCTTGGGTATCCGGTGCATCCCATGAATGCCCCATAAGGCCCCTTTACTCGGCGGAGCGACTTACCGCACTTGGGACACGGCTGAAGGTGCGGCGGGGCTTCGTAGCGATCAACCTGAAAGGACGCGGGGACAACCGTTTGCTCACCCAAAGAGGCCCGCAGCATTGACTGAAGTTCGTCAAGTTCGATGATGCGAATCGGTAAGGGGGAACGAGTGAGCCATGCCTTCGCAGAGCTTGAAACGGTGCCAGTAGTGACAACGATTCCCTCATCAAAGCCGTCTGCGGTCATTGCGCCAAGAAGTTCGCGTAGCACTGGCTCACCGACACCACGCTGCACTCGCTTGCACTGTACGGCGATCTTTCGACCCGCAGAGTGCATGATCACGTCAACACCGCCGTCTCTCGTCGCCTGAGTAAGCGTCACGGATGCCCCCCTTGAGCGAAACAGGTCAGCGACCAAACGCTCGAACGCTGTAGGATGCATCTCCTGCAAGTAGGACGGTAGCCGAGTCTTCGCTGCCCATTCTGCGAAGTGATCTTCCCGTGTCTTGATACGAGGCTTTGCCGCTTCAGCTACGCTGCAATCGGGGCACAAGCGATAGTCACGACTTGCACCAAGCACTCCGTGGCCGCACCTAGCTTCAGCCCGAGCCTTCTCTTGAAGTCGCTCTTTCTCCTTTCTTTCCCTGTAATCAGTGACGAAGACAAAGGCGTAAAGTGTAGCAATACCAAGGAGAATGACCGTCCACCCAATACCGCTGTACTCGCCCATCACCTGAGTCAGATACATTGCAACAAATGCAAGTATCAAGACAAATGCACAGCCACCACCGCTTCGTGATGCCATTTGGTCATTTGCTCCGTTCCGCAGTCATGCTATCCATCACGCAATGCCCCGCCGAAAGTAGTCTCGGGTTTCTTCATCGGTGCAGTACACAAAGCAGCCCTTCATGCCCCGAGTCATCAACGTTCGATAGGTATTCTTGATGATCAGGTCAGCCTCCGAAGCTGCACGATCAGGGTCAACCTTCGCGAACGATTTGAGGCCGTGCAGTGACTTGTCCTGAGATGCACGGGCAGTAGGGACCGTAGCGACTCGACCATCGCGCACGATCAAGTCGGGACCGATGATAACGCCGACGTAGTCAAGTTCGAGTCCCTGACAGGTATGAATGCAGCCGACCTCATTGATGGAGTCTTCAGCAATGATCCAGAGGCTCCCGTCCTTGTCGAGATTCCAGCGGCGTCTATAGTCCGCACCGATGGAGATGTCGAAAGCGGAGGGATTCTTCTTGCTTAACCACGGCCAGCAATACCCTGCCACCACGCGAGCCTTGTTACCTGAGTTCCGCTCTTCGATCTCTCGGTGCAGTTCACTAGGCGAATCGTAGACGCGGAAGTCATACTCGGAGGTGTTCAGGGTCGTGTTAGCCGTCTCCCGAATGTCTAGGGTATGGTCGAGCCACGCGAGATAGCCATCAGAACCACTACAGCGAAATTGAGAAGCTAGGACGTGTTGCTCGACGCTGGCTCCACGCGAACTGGCGAATTCACGGATAGCAGTGGCTGATCCGATATCCTTCAGGGTGACTCGCTGATCCTCATCGAGGAAGAAGACACAACACTTCGCCGACGCAATGATCTCTTTGATCTGGTTCTCACCCTCATTCCCGTAGAAGCCCGACTTCTCGTTCAGTCGGTGAGCTTCATCCACAATGAGAACATCGTAGCTATCGACGGGAATGTCCCGAAACGAGCCGGAGCCGCTGAACAGGCTTTCGTATTTGGACTTGGTCAGACTTCCTGTGAGCTTCGCCTGAAACACCGCTCTCGGGGCTGCGTTTCGTGAAACGTACTTACAGACCAGTCCTTCGGAGATCAGCTTGACCAGTAAATTCACAGCGAGCACCGACTTGCCTGTGCCGGGTCCGCCTTCCACAAGGACAACCTTCGGGTTCGCAGAAGACGCCGCCCTGGCGGCGGCTACCGCAGCTTCGTAGACCGTCTTCTGCTCGTCGATCAGCACGAACTCGGGGTTACCCTTCATCAACGCAGCGAGACTGTCCGCAAGTGCCTTAGAGGGACGAATCTTGCCGTTCTCGATCTCCCTCAGAATGCCGCTGCGATCACCATTCTTCACATGTTGTCTGATGAACTCGCGAAGCCTTGCCTTTTCCTCTTCGCCCTTCAGAAACAGTGGTGCCCTTTCCAGATAGCTACGGTAGAACGGAGAATCGATCTGGCCATCCCTGACGTAGTTGTGTAGGTAGGCGCAAGGCCGTAGCGATATCCCACCTCTGTAGACGGCCTCATTAAAGCCTTCGAGCAAGGTGGCGTAGGACCATGCCTGATAGGATGGATGCACCGTTTCGCGGTTTCCACCTCCCACGAACGTAGAGACGACAGCATCCTTGCTGGTAGCAGTGGCAGTTTCCCACTGTTTGAGTTCAACGATGACCGCGTTCTTCGTGTCGCGATCATCGTGGCCAGTGAGCGTCACGTCGATCCGCTTCGAACTCTGCGGGATGTGGAACTCAATCGCGACTCCGACATCCTGAGCGATTCCGTCATCGCGGAGAACACTGGCCATTCGAGCGAGAGATTCCCGCCATGATCGAAGCTCGTTGGTTGCAACTCCACGCCCTGTGATCGCCTTGAAGCGGCGGTGGATCACATCGTCGATTTCACGCTCGTCGATGTCCGAAAGGAACTGACGCTTGTCCGCAGAGTAGACGATCACCGGTAATCTCTTGGCTAATGCGGTTCAGGAGTCGCTGGTCGCGAGAAGGCCGGACTTAGGCGGGAACACTATGATCACTCAGGGTCGAACTCGGTGTACTTCCGAGCAGAACCCTTCGCCCGCTCAACAGGGTACTTTGCCTCGTTCTTGAGTAGCTTTTGGCGAATTGACTGTGACACATCTATCCCCGCTGCGTTCGCAAACAGCAGTGCGTAGATCAAGATGTCCGCAACCTCTTCGCTGATCCGTTCTAGCTGGCCATCGTCGGAGAGTCCGCTGGCCACTTGCTCATCAGACTTCCACAGCAACGTCTCTTGAAGTTCCGCTGCTTCGATCGAGAGTGCTGCCGCAAGATTCCTCGGTGAGTGGAACTGCTTCCAGTCTCGCGCATCTCGAAACGCAAGAATCTCGGCGGTTAAAGCATTGAGGGAGTCAGGGCGGCTTTCCGACATCTGCATCCACCTCAGTTATTGCCGTCTGTCCACACATACCAGCCCTTCAAGCCAAGTACGCTCGCCCACTCGTCGATCCAGTCGAACTCTTCGCCCGGCTTCCAGTTTACGGCGCTGGCTTTCCAAGACTCGTAGAGTCGCTTTGACGTGGCGAAGTTATCGCTTCGCTTGAATCGCGATGCGATATCAGTTCGACGGGGGTACTGGTCTTCGAACCACAGAGCAAATGCACCGTTCATAGCATTGCTTGCCCTGTAGATGATACGAGAGGTCGAGTTCGCAATGGTTCGATCCTCCACGATTTTAACTGCAACGCGAAGCTGTCGCTCAACGGCAAAGAACCACAACTCGCGGAACTCCGGATGTTCGCGGAGCATGGTCGTCTCGATCAGTAGATCGATGGGGAAGTTGTAAAGCTGACTGTTAATCCCGTCGATCCAGTGCCGTCCCATCTCTGATTGTTCGAGCGGTGACATTCCGAGCTTGCCAAGTCGCGCAAGGTCAGAAGCAATGGCACGTTGCGCGAGGGCAAAGGACTCAGGAGAACTCGCAAACCACTTGTTCACACCGGCACGTCTGGCGAGCGAAGCAAGCCGAGCATGTTCGAGTTCATGGCGCACCTGATGGACCCGCTCGACACCAGCACCGTGGTTTATGAGCACTCGATGGAACGGTCGTCCATAAACCCAACCGAGTTCGATCTTTGCAAGGATTCCCCTTAGGGTAGAGTCCTCGACTCGAACGGGCAGTCCCCCGAGACTCGCCACCTCTTCTTCGACTGCGCTAAGCATGGCCTCAGCACGATTCCCGCATTCGTGGGCTGCGATGCTCGATAGCTGAACAAGCAATCCCTGACTTGCATCCCATACTTCGGGTGCCGCTGACCGCTCCCTCAGTGTACCGAGCGCACGATCAAGCGCACCAATCGCCTCAGGCAGCACCGCGACATCCCGACGATTCGCGAGCGTCAAGGCGAGTCCGTACCAAGCGTTAGCGTAGTCCGGATCAAGCTCGACAGCCTCACGGAAGACCCGCAAAGCCTCATCAGGCTCTCCGGCCTTCGACAGCATGGCGCCAATATTGGTCATCGCGTACACGTTCCGATTCAGTTCGAGCGAGCGACGGTATAGTGCGATGGCTCGATCAACCTTTCCTCGGCGAGCGTACAGGTTACCGAGTAGTGTCAGCGAGTCAGGATCGAGTGGGTCGATGGCAAGACTCTTGAGAAGGGAGTCTTCGGAGTCATCCCACGACTCAACAACGAGATGGGCCTGTCCTAGCGCACGCCAATACTTCGCTACCTCTGGCCACCGTGCAACGAGTTCCGCCAAGTCTTCAATGGCACCGGTGACATCACCGCGTTCCGCTCTTCGGGTCGCCTTTCCGAATCGCTTCTCTGCATCAGCAAAGTCGCGATTGCTCGGCGGGGAGAACCGAAGCGTGATGATCGCGTTACGGGCTGGCTCACCCGCTTGATGATCTATTGACGCATCAACCCAAGGCCCCATGAAGTCGAATTCGTGGGCCACCGCTCTCGCCAATTTTTCGCGATCCCACACGTTGCCGTCAAACGCTTGGAGGACGGCAAGTTGGAATCGCAGTTGGAGATCACCTACACGGACGCTGGCGGAGGAATCAGGCACGGAAAGTCTTTTGTTGCTTGCGGTTGGAGGCACGGCGTTTCAGTCGATGCTCGATCAAGATAGCATCATGGACGGACAGTCGGCGTTGGAACGAGTCGGCGGGCGTTCGCTGCCACTGAATTGAGGTGCTTGCTGGCTCTATTCGCCGCCCCAAAGTCTCCGCAGTACGCAAGCCATACATCGGCGAGGAATTCCGCCTCTTCGCGGGAGTTACACGCGATAGGGGCACTTCCATCGCCTAGGTCGAGCAGGATGAAGATTCTTGGCGTAGGGGTCATGTGGCGACGATACGTGGAGGCGTCACCCCTCTGTCATCGCCCTGCGGAGTTCGGCGATTCTGCACCCGACAATCACATCCGGCTCAATTTCCAATCCCCTCGAAACTCCCACCACCTAAAAGAACAAAGCCCACTCGCTAGAGTGGGCTAAGTTCTTGAAAAACAAGCGGATGGGGGGGGGATTCGACCCCCCGAGACGCGTTAACGCCAACACGCTTTCCAGGTGCGTGCAGATCCGGCAGCCGAGCTTCCCGGGAAGATCCTGCCGAACAAGTGGCCCGCCGGAGCGCTGTTCAATCTCCGTCTGCTTCTCCCGAAGCGTGTTAAGAATGGCGAGGTTCTTCGCTTCGCCGCTAGGCAAGCGCATGAACACATCGACCATACCATTGGCCTTCGTTGGGCCGGCACTCAGTGAGAAGTCACTGCGCCCGATTCCCACAGAGTTCAAGTGATCGGTGGCGGTGTAGCGGCCGGCGAGCAGCTGGGTGCGGGACTTGGATCGCTCGATGGTCTGCGCCCAGAACTTCGGGAAGATCTCCTGCCGTTCGCCGACGACCTTCCGCTTCTCGCGCCCGCTCGCCCGCAGCTTCACTTCGAAGTCGGTGGCCTCCGGCAAGGGGAGGATTTGCGTCGCGTCGATAAGGATGTCGGTATCTAGCCGATAGGGCCGTAGTCGGATGCACCGAATGTCCAGGTCGTGTTGGTTGAGCCACAGCACCGTTGTCGTGAGCTCGGTGGAGAAATCGGCGGCCACGAGGACGATGCGCACTTCTGTCGGGAGCTCGTGCTCTTCTTCCACGGCCGATCCGAGGAATCCCATGATCTCGCTGCGCGCCGCATCGACCTCCGTGCCATGCGTCCGCGCGTGGGCCTCCACGACCTGCGCCATGATCATGCTCGAAACCATTGCGGCGTATCGCACCGGCTGCAGGTCCACGTGCCCGCCGTCCTCGGTTCTCTTGATCTCGACAGCCACCACGCTCGCGTCGCGACTGAGGCACAGCAACTCGATACGCCGATTGCTGTCCCCTCATTCGCCGTACTCCTCGGCGATCACGACTAGGTCGTCTCCAAGGGGCGCGACGTCGCGGCGTAGGAGGCGCTGCAGGTCCTTCCGCTCAAGCAGACTCTCTGCGGCGAAGGAAGTGCGCGGGACGACCTCTCGAGCATATCTCGGGCGGCCGAACGGAATGTGCGTAGCGGTTCTGACCAACGCGACTATGGGGAGAGCGATACCGCGGAACACCTAGTGATGTTTGCGACTCGACAAGATCGCTCGATCTGAAAGGCGCAACAATGGCAGTGTGTTGCATACGAGCGGTCAAACCTGGGGTGGTTCCCCTACCCTCCCCCTTGGAAGGCACCACGCCCTCCCGGGCCGACGCGGCTTGCCCCTGCAGCAGTGACGCTCACATGATCGCCAACTCCTTCGCGACCTGGCAGGCCGTCAACGTCATGCGTGATGCCCTGATCCGGTACGAGAGCATGTTTGCCCCGCTATCGGCACAGATCGACGGCGCGCTCTTTTGCCGGGCCCTGCTGGCTCAGATTGACGGGGTCTTGGCATCCGCCTTGGAACAGCCCGTCACCTTGGAGAAGGCCGCCAAGCTTTCCGGTTACTCCTCGGAGCACCTACGCCGCCTCATTCGCGAGGGCCAATTGGCAACATATCGGGCAGAGGGTGAAAGGAAGCACCGGGTGCTCCCGAGCGAAGTACCGAAGCGCCATCGCGGGGCACGCTCGAATACACCCGCAGCGGAATCAACGTCTTCCGGCGACGTGGTCCCCCACCCATCAGCGCCCCCCGCACTGGCGCTTCCGAGGTTCGGCACCTACGATCCGAATGCCGATGCTCGCTCGGTTCTGGCGCGCGTGCGTGGAGGGTAAGTCTGATGTCCACCACGAGCACCACACCGTTCAAGATCACCGTGCAGGTCCGCCGCGAGTGGCGACTGAGCGAGAGGGGCTGCTGGTCCGCCTCGTTCACCGCCCACGGCAAGACCCTGCGCATTCAGCAGCGGAAGGCCGGCGCGACGTTCGAGCGGGTCTATGGCACTCCGGAATCTTGGGGCTCGCTCCAGACGACGGATCGGGAAGAGGCCGAGGAACGCGGCAAGGCGTTCCTGCGCGCGCTGGTTCTGGCGCAGGCCGAGCCCCCGACGCCGACGCCGACGCCCAACTCGACGAACTCGCCGTTCACGCCGCCCGTCCCCAACACCGGAGGTCTCACCCTCGGCCAACTGTGGCGCCTGTATTCCGAAAGCGCAAAGTTCGCGAGGAACAAACCCCATACTCAGGAAGGCGACCGTAGCCGCATTCGCGCGCTGCTGGCGGGGCTGGGCGAGCACCAGTTGATCGCTCAACTCGATACGGAGCGCGTGACGCAGTACCTGCTCGACCGGGAGCAGGGCAAGATCGCGTACGAGCGCCCCGCGGCGACCGCAGCGGGAGGCGTGAAACCGCATCAGGCCAAACCGGTGGGCAAGCGTAGCCAGCAGGCGGATGTTCGTTTGCTGACGACGATGATCAACTGGGCACTCGATACACGAGGTCCTGATGGCCGGTACCTGCTCGACGTGAAGCCGATGCGCGGTTTCAAGGCGCCCCGGGAGACGAGCCCCGAGCGTCCGGTGGCCACGCATGAGCGGTACGAGGCGACGATGCAGTCGCTGAAGGAACTGGCCGAGGAGGAAACGGAGGCGAAGGCCAAGCATCTATGGCTCGCCATCCGGTTCGCACTCATGCTCGTGACCTTCACCGGCCGTCGCATCGGCGCAGTGCTGAAGATGCGTTGGTCGGACGTGGACGTCTCCGACGGCAAGTTCCTGGAGCACGCGCTGCGTTTCCGGCGCGAGAACGACAAGAAGGACAAGGACCGGCACATCCCGTACGTCGAGCAACTCGAGGCCATCTTTGCCGAGGCCAAACAGTCACTCGGGGGTGACGGCGACGATCCGATCTTCGGACAGATGCACGACCGCAAGAAGCCGCTCGCGGCGGACGGCATTCGCAAGCGCTTACTGGAGGCCGAAGCTCGGGCGGGGCAGCCGAAGCTGAAGCGGGGGCTCTGGCACCCGTACCGGCGGAAGTGGGCCTCGGAGCGCCGGCACCTGCCGGTGAAGGACGTGATGGAGGCGGGCGGGTGGGACGACTACCAGACCTTCCTCAACTGCTATACGATCACCACGCCGGCCACGGTGGCGGCGGTCATCAACAGCCCGCTGCGGCTCGCGAAGGACGGGACGCTGCACGCCCCCTCGCCGGAGCTCAAGTCGGCGGCGGGCGAGAACACACCGGGGAACACGCTGGCCCGTGGGGCGCTCCGCCTCGTGAGCTGACGCCACGGTAGGACCCTAGCACGAACCTAGTACGACCCTAGCGCGACCCTAGCAGCATCCTAGCTAAGCCCTAGCAGGGGCCTAGCAACGAAAAAGCCGCATCCCGTAAGTGCTTACGGAACACGGCTTTATCGGATTGCCCCTCCTGGGGTCGAACCAGGAACCTTCTGATCCAGAGTCAGACGCTCTG
>VFQP010005186.1_pt1 | contig 11552 bp, 5 predicted proteins | sample 3512351 | NCBI WGS metagenome assembly VFQP01 (sample SAMN10412372, study PRJNA504923) | tailings metagenome | isolation source: Relicate 1 Philex TSF1 revegetated site | place: Philippines: Tuba, Benguet | collected 2017-08-29
GTGGGGGCCTGGCCGGATTGGCGGAGCCAATGGGCGGCGACGGTGGCCGAACGCGAAACGCCGAGGGCGCAGCAGATGAGAGTGGGGCGCGGGGCGTGGTTGATGGCTTCGATGGCGGATTGGATTTGTGGCGCTTGCTTGGGGCCGAAGTCGATGAAGGGGATGTTGCAGGCGCCGGGGAGGCTGAGTTCGGCGGTGCAGTCAATGATGGAGGCGAAGTTTTTTTGTTCGGCTTTGGTGGGGAAGCGGCCCAGGAAGACGCCTGGGGCGATTTCGTTGTGGGCGGGGAGGTTGCGATACCAGAGGCGCGTGTTGAGCCAAGCGCCGAGCTCGTAAGGCCACATCCAGAAGGGCATTCTGCCATGGCGCTTGCCGAGCCAATGGGGATCGCCTGTGTAATAGGCGGCGGCAACTAACGATAGTGAGAAGCTGGGCCAGAGGAGCAGCCACTGCTTCCACTGGAAGGTGGCGGCGAGGAAGGCGATGCTGGCGCTGAGATAGATGAGGGTGAATTTATTGGGTTTGTGGAAGGGGATGGCGGCGATGGTGAGGAGGCCGGCCCATGCCCCGAGGGGCAAGTCGAGGAGGTGGTGTTGGTGGGTGGTCCAGGTGGAGAGCGCGGCGAGGGTGAGCCAGGCGGCCCAGATGGTTCTGCCGGGAACGTCTTTGTAGATTTGCCAGAGAAGGACGGCTAGGCTGACGTGGAGGGAGGGGGCTTGGTTGAAGGGTTTGTCGAAGGCGTAGAGGTGTTCGAAGAGGGTGGCTTCCCAGCCGCTGAGGGGCTGGGGTTCGTAGGTGAAGCGGAGGGGAAAGGCGAAGAAGCAAGCGACGGAAAAGATTTGGATGGTGAGGAGGCGGTGGGCGTGGAGAGTCAGTTTATCTTTTGTCTTGCAAAGGAATAGCGAAACGCCGTAGAAGAGGTCGGTAGACCAGTAGGGGAGTATGGTCCAGGCGAGGAAGGGGACTTGGTGTTCCCAAGAGAAAGCAATGTTCGGGACGTGGGGGAGCGAGGCGGCGTAGGCGTTGGCCGCGTAGTAGGTGAGGAAGAAAAAGGGGCCGAGGAAGGCTAGCCACAAAACGGGGCGAAGAAGCATCGAAGGCTGGAAATTGGCCGAACCTCACGATGATACAATGCTGGCGAAATGAATAAAGGTTTATGGGCGGCGCTGCTTCTACCTGCCGCGCTTTTTGCCCAAGCGAACGTAACGATATTCGGCACGGTGACGGATTCGACCGGGGCCATGGTGCCACAGGCGGAAATTACGGTAAGCCTGCCGGAAACGAATTTTACGCGGAGTACGCGAAGCGACGCGGCGGGGAATTTTACATTACCGGCCTTGCCCAATGGGACGTTTACGCTGCGGGCCACGGCGACGGGTTTCCGGAGCTATGTGGAGAAGGACATTGTGACGCAAGTGGGGGAGAACCGGAGGGTCGAGGTTCGCTTGGAAGTGGGGAACGTGGCGGAATCGATCGAAGTGGTGGCGGAGACGCAGCAAGTGGAAACGCGCAGCGGTGCGATAAGAGAGGTGGTGGATTCCAAGCGGATTGTGGAACTGCCTTTGAATGGGCGGAATCCCCTGCAGCTTCAGCAACTGGTGCCGGGCGTGGGGGCGCGACTGGCGGCAGACCAAGGGCAGAATGGAACGCTGTCCATCAATGGATCGCGGGGGAACTCCAACAACTACCAGTTGGACGGCGGGGACAATCATGATCCGTATTTCAATTCACCGGCAATCTTTCCCTCGCCGGATGCACTGGACGAATTCTCCATTCAGACCAACGCTTATGGCGCCGATAAAGGGCGGAACGCCGGGGCGTTCATGACGGCGGTAACCAAGAGCGGCACCAATCAGTTTCGCGGCACGCTTTTCGAGTTCGTGCGCAACGAGAAGTTCAACGCGCGGAACTTTTTCGCCAACGATGTGCCGCCCTTCAAGAGAAACCAGTTCGGAGGGACCTTGGGTGGGCCGATTATCCGGAACAAGACGTTTTTCTTCTTCTCCTGGCAACGCACGTATCAGCGCAGCGCGGCGGGCGCGTTGACAGCGACGAGCTTGAATGCTGCGCAAAGGAGCGGCGATTTCTCGGCGCGTACGGCAGCGCTGCGAGACCCACAAGGGGGTACATTTCCTGGGAATCGTATTCCGGCGAGCCGATTGAACGCTCCGGCGCAAAAATTCTTGAGCGCGATGGTGCCGCTGCCGAACCGGGAGAACAACCTGCTCAGTACATCGAGTGGAGAGGTGCAAGACGACGATCAATGGATTGGAAAACTCGATCATAATTTTTCCACCAATCATCAGTTGAGCGGACGCATTCTGCGCAACATGAACGCGCGCGACGAGGCAACGGGGAATCTACCCGGGTTTTTCGCTCGCATCGATTACCAGAATTGGAACCTGAGCGTAACGGACACCTACATCCTGTCGCCGACGAAGTTGAATTCGTTTACCTTCTCTTATCAATCCATCGATCGCAGACAGATTCCCATCGTGCCGGGGAATCAGAATTGGTCGGACTTCGGCGCGGGATTCACGCGAGCGTTCCCCGGCGAGAGCGTCGCGTCGATGCATACGCAAGTGGATGGCTACTTCAATGCGTTTTCGCGCTTCCCACTGAATCACTTCCGGGACAACTATCAGTTTTCGAACACATTCAGTTGGACGCGCGGCGCGCATGTGATCAAAGTGGGTGGCGACTTCCGCCGTTCCTATCTCGACCTGCAAGAGCTATTCCGGGGCGATCCGTTCTTGCGTTTTCAGAATACGTTCACGGGCGATGCGGCGGCCGATTTGCTATTGGGGCTGCCGGGACAATACGAACAGATCGCGGAGACTTCAAACAAACCGCGCGTGAATGAACTGGGCGCGTTTATTCAGGACGATTGGCGGGTCTCACAACGGCTGACCTTAAACCTGGGGATGCGTTGGGACCCTTGGTTTCCGTTTACCGATGAGTTGAATAAGTTTTCGCGGGTGCAAATTGGCGCGCGGAGCACGGTGTACCCGAACGCGCCGGCGAATATCGTTTTCCCCGGCGATCCGGGAACGACTTCGAGCTTGCTGCAGACACGCTGGAACAATTGGGGTCCTCGATTTGGCTTCGCCTTGGATCCAACGGGCAAAGGGAGGTCCAGCATTCGAGGCGGTTACGGTGTCTTTTATTCGCAGATACGGCAGCAAGCGAACAACCAGATCGCAAACAATCAACCGTTCTCCTTGAAGCTGACGGTGAACAATCCAACTGGTGGGGTGAATTCTCCCTACCTGGGAATCGGCAATCCCTTCCCCTTCACGGCGCCGCAGAGCGAGCAGGAGAAGTTAGCTTACCGCTATGTGCTGCCGCTGCAGATGAGCCAGTACAACGCGAATATGCGGAATGGCGTGGCGCAGCAATGGAATTTGAGCTTGCAGCATCAGGTGGCTGGGTATGTGCTGAACGCGGCGTACGTTGGGTCCAAGGGAAATCATCTTTTCATGAGCGCGGAGGCGAACCCGGGAGTATTCGGGTTACCGGGCAACTTGAATCAGCGGCGGCCTCTGGCTCCGACTTTTTCGAATGTCGCGGACTATTCCAGCCGTGGCAATTCGATTTATCATTCGATGCAACTGGGGATTAACCGCAGGTTGTCGAAAGGGCTGACGATTCTCGGGAACTACACCTGGTCCAAGCTGATCGACGATTCCTCCTCGGACGGCGATCTTCCCGCCAATCCCTTTAATTTCCGAAACGAACGCGGGCGCAGCGATCTGGACATCGCACATCGCTTCGTCGCAAGCTACGTATGGGATTTGCCCAACTTTGCCGGGCAGCCCGGCGTTGTGCGTCATGTTTTCGGCAATTGGAGCACGAACGGCATTGTGACGCTGGAAACCGGAACGCCGATCAACTTCACTTCCGGGCGCGACAATTCTGGAAGCGGTACAAACCAAGACCGGGCGGATCTGGTGGGCAATCCGTTCCTCGACACGGGACGGCCGCGCGGCGAACAAGTGTCGCGCTATTTCAATACGGGGGCATTCGCTACGAATGCGGCCGGCACCTTCGGTACAGTGGGACGTAACGTCATGTCCGGCCCTGGGCTCATCAACTTCGACTTTGGGTTGGTGAAGAATATTCCGTTCACCGAGCGCATCCGCTTGCAGTTTCGCGCCGAGGTGTTCAACGCGACCAATCGCGTGAATTTGGCCAATCCGAATACGAATCAGAGCAGTCCCCAATTCGGGCTTATTACAAGCGCGGGTTCTCCGCGCGTCAGCCAGTTGGCGCTTAAGTTGAGCTTTTAACTCGTTCGGCCAGGGAGACGGTGAAAAGGCCCTCTGGGGCGATGCGCTGCCCGATTTTCCGGAAGCCTGCGCTGGCGACGAGTTCGTCGAGTTCGGCTTGGGTGCGGCGGCGCATGATCCAGGGTTGGCCTTGGCGGTGGCTGGTTAACGCTCTTGCGATGAACTCGAGTTGTGGGTGCCAGGGTTGGCCTGTGTATAAAAGCAGGCCGCCTTGGTCTACCGTTTTGGCGAGGCCGTTGAGGGCGATGTTGATTTGGTGGTTATCGGGGAAGAGCTCGAAGAGGCCGGAGACGATGGCGAGGGTGCGGGTGTTGGGTTCCGTGTAGGAAGTGGGGCAGAAGGCGTCGGCTTGTTCGAACTTGAGATCGATGCCTTTCGATTTGGCGAGGGATTGGCCTTGGGTTACATTGTTGGGGTCGAAGTCTCTCAAGAGAATGCTGTCGGCTCTTGGGAGGGCTTCGATCACGTAGCGGCCGTGGCCGGCGGCAATGTCGATGATGTTGACGGGCATGTTTTGTGTGCGGAGTTTTTGGGCGGCACGGTGGAGGAGTTCTTCGATGAGCTGTTTGCGGACGCGGATGCCGGCCCAGCCGGGGGCGTCCAGGTAGATGCGGTCGATGATGGTTCCGATAAGGGGAAAGCCGGTGGCTTGGTTGCGGTAGACGTAGTCAAGGGAGGCACCGGAGTCGTAGCCGGTGTCGCCGCCGAGCTTGATGCCGCCGGAGAGGCGGCCGATGGTGTTGAGGAAGAGTTTGCTGGCAGCAAAGGTAAGGGCCTTGATGGGATCGGCGGGGCGCTTGAGGCTTTCGTATTCGGTTTTGGTGAAACCGGATTTGTCGGCGTCCTTGAGCGAGGGCAGGGGAGGGAAGTCTTTCTGGAGGAATTCGCGGATCGAGGCGATGGGAAGGTGACGGTCCTTTTCGCCGAGGATGTCGTGATAAAAGCCGGGGAAGGTCTTGGTTTCCTTGACGGCGCTGCCTAGGCGGCTCAAGAAGTTCAAGGGGACGCTGTTGTGGATGACCCAGTCACTGCCGCTTAAGAGGACTTGGGTGGGCACGCGGATGGCGGCGGCATCGTCAACTAAGCGTTCGGCCATGCGGTAGAGGCCGAGGAGAACGCGGACCGATATTGGGCGTTTGATGAGAGGGTCTGTCGAGTAGGAGACGATGCGTTCGGGGTCGTGCGTGAGCGCTTTGCCTTTGACGTAGGACATGACGAAGAAGTCGCCGGCGATTTTGTGCCAGAGGCCGAGGAAGAAGCGTGCGAAGGGGACGTAGAGTTTGACTTTGAAAGCGGGGGCGGCGAGGACGAGGGCACGGATGTTGGGGGCGTAGTCGTGAACCCAGGCGGCGGCGAAAACGGCGCCGAGGCTTTGGGCGACGACGTTGATGTTTTGTTCTTCGAGGTTATGTTCGCGTCGTATGTGGCGGACCCATTCGTCGAGGTCCTGGACGAAGGTGGACATCGTTGTTTTGCTGTCCTGCTGGCCTTTCGAGCGACCGTGGGCGCGGGCGTCCCAGGCGAAGACTTGGTGGTGAGGGAGGTTTAACTCGGTGGCGACGTGGGCCATGCGGCCGGAATGTTCGTGGCCACGGTGGAGGAGGATTACCGCTTGGCCGTTGGGTTCGGCGGAGGGTAGCCAGTGGCGATAGAAGATCTCGACGCCGTCGTGGGTGACAAAGTTTCGCTCGATTGGCTGCGATACACTCATGAACTGCCCATGATACTCTTCCTCTTTCTCGCTATGTCACTGGTTATCGATGCACAGGACCCGCGCGCCGAAGATCGCAAGGCGCTTCTGAAGATTCTCGACGAGGTGCAGGCGGGGATTAATACGCAGAATGTCGAGGGGATTCTGAAGCAGATGGATCCGGGGGCGACGGTGACCTGGTGGAACGGCGAGGTATCGCATGGGGAGAAAGAGATTCGCGCTTATTACCAGAAGATGATGAAGGACGAGGGGCGGATTCTGGACCGGATGACCGTGAACGCGAAGTTGGATGGGCATGCGCGATTCTTGGGAGATGGGTCGATTGCGATCGCCGACGGGAGCAGCGAGGATGAGTTTTTCCCGAAGATTCGCGGGCCGTTTAAGCTTAATTCGCGATGGAGTTCGACGGTGGCGAAGATCGATGGGCAATGGAAGATCGTGAACATGCATCTGTCGGCGAATGTGTTTACGAATTCGCTGATGGCGGAAGCGTTGCGTTCGGCGCTCTATGTGGGGGTGGGCGCGTTGTTGGTGGGCGCCCTGGTCGGTTGGTTTGTGCGGCGGTGGATGGCGAGTTAGTGCTTATGGGCCGCTTTCTTGGGAGCGGCTGGAGGATCGGAATAGCCGATGAGAACTTCGTTGGCCATGACTTCGCCATTGGGGAGCCTTGAGCCAGCGACGCCGATTTTGATTCCCGTTTTCACGGCGTCCTTCGTGGAAGCTTTCGAGTTCGCTTCGAATTTTGTCTTGCTGGAGTAGTTGATCTTGAGTGTCCCAGTCTTCGTCTTCAGTTGGAATCCATTATCGGCGACGGCTGTAACCTCACCGATAAAGGCGTTGGCGCCATGGAGGCGGGCTTCATGGGCGAAGCTTAGGCTGGAGGCGAGCAGGGCGATTGCAAAGACGTTTCGCAAGCGATTCATAGAGATTGATCCTTTGGGGTTTGTGGAATGAGGGGTCGGCCAACGGCAAGATAGACCGCCGGCACCACGAGCATGTTTAAGGCTGTGGATGAAATGAGGCCAAAGAGAATGACCATGGCCATGGGGGCTTGGATTTCGCTGCCGGCTTGACCGGCTCCGCGGGCGATGGGGATGAGAGCGAGGCCGGCTGCAAGGGCGGTCATGAGGATGGGGGCTAGACGTTCCCTTGCGCCGCGAGTTACGGCTTCGCGAAGTTCCGTGACGCCTTCCTGGTCGATCAGGTGGCGAAAGTGGGCAATGAGCATGATGCCGTTGCGGGTGGCGATGCCGAAGAGGGTGATGAAACCGATGATGGACGCGACGCTGAGGATGCCGCCGCTAAAGTAGACTCCGGCCACGCCGCCAGCGAGCGCGAGGGGTAAATTTAGCATGATGATGAGGGCGTCGCGGGTGGAATGGAAGGCGGTGGCGAGGATGAGCAGGATGCCGACAATGACGAGCCCGCTGAGAAGGGTGAGGCGTTGGGTGGCTTCCGCTTCGCTTTCGAATTGACCGCCGTATTCGACGCGGTAACCGGAAGGGAGTTTTACGGACGCGGCGACCGTGGATTGGATGTCCTGAACGACGCCGCGCAGGTCACGCCCGGCGACATTGCATTGAACTACGATCTTGCGCTGCACGTTTTCACGGCTGATGAAGTTGGGGCCGCGGTCTTCGTAAATGGTAGCGACGCTTGCTAGGGGGGCCTTGGCGCCGCTGGGGCTGTCTATGAGGGTTTGTTTGATTTTGTCGAGATCGTGGAGGTCTTCAGGGGCGTGGCGGAGGACCAGAGGAAATGTGAGTTGGCCTTCGAGGATTTGGTTGCGTTCTTCGCCGACGAAGGCGGCGCCTACTTGGGCGGCTACGTTGCCGGGTTGGAGCCCGAAGCGGGCGGCGTCCTCCGGGCGGGCGACGACGCGGACGAGCGGTATGTCGGTCTGTTGTTCGGTAGTGAGATCGACGACACCAGATATGGGTGTAATGGTGGCTTGGACCTGGCGCGCGAGGGAGCGGAGCATGGCGAGGTCGTCTCCGAAGATTTTGATCGCTATGTTGGCGCGGGTGCCGGAGAGCATGTGATCGATACGGTGGGAGATGGGTTGGCCGATGGTGACGTTCATGCCTGGCAGAAGCGTGACGCGCTCGCGAATTTCGGCGAGGATTTCGTGTTTGGGACGGTCTTTCATTTTGAGAGTGACGTCGAGTTCGGCGGATTCAACGCCTTGCACGTGTTCATCGAGTTCCGCGCGTCCGGTGCGGCGGGCTGTGGAGATGACTTCGGGAACGCTTAAGAGAATGCGTTCGAGGCCGCGGCCGAGGTTGTCGGAATCGGTGAGACTGGTCCCGGGTAGTGTGACTGCGCTGATGGTGAGAGTGCCTTCGTTAAACTCGGGCAGGAAGGCGCGGCCCATGTGGGATAGCGCGTAGGTGGAATAGAGGATAAGGCAGAAGGAGCAAAGGGAGAGGAGGATGGGGTGGCGGAGCGTCCAGCCGAGGATGGGTTCATAGACTCGCTTAAGCAGGCGGACAGTTACGGGCTCGGCGTCCGGAACGCGGTGAAGGAATAGTGAGCAAAGAGCGGGGGTGACGGTAAGCGCGACGATAAGCGAGGCGAGGAGGCTGACGACATAGGCAAGGCCCAATGGGGCGAGGAGGCGGCCTTCGACGCTGGAAAGGGCGAAGAGGGGCAGGAAGACGAGGATGACGATGGCGGTGGCGAAGACGACGGAGCCGCGGATTTCGCGGCTGGCCTGGTAGACGACTTCGAGAAGCGGCTGGCGTTCCGAGTCCGTTTTGGCGGCGTTTTCGCGCAGGCGGCGCATGACGTTTTCAACGTCGATGATGGCGTCGTCAACGAGTTCGCCGATGGCGATGGCGAGGCCCCCGAGGCTCATGCTGTTTATGGTGAAGCCGAGCCAACTCATGGTGATGATGGCGGTGACGACCGAGAGCGGGATGGCGAGCAAGGTGATGACGGCGGCGCGGAAGTTCATCAGGAAGAGCACGACGACGATGACTACGAGGAAGGCGCCGTCGCGGAGGGCCGTGGCGAGGTTGGCGAGGGCGCGCTCGATGAAGTCCGATTGGCGGAAGACATGTTTGTCGATCTTCATGCCGATAGGAAGGTTGGCTTGGATTTCGTCAAGAGTGGCGTCGAGGCGGCGCATGAGTTCGAGAGTGTTGGCGCCGGGTTGTTTTTGGATGCCAAGGATGACAGCGGGGCGGGCGTTGTGGGAGCCCTCGCCGCGCTTGAGGGCGGGGCCGATGCGGACTTCGGCGACGTCACGGATGAAGATGGGGCGGCTGTTACGTGAGGTGATCACGATCTGGCCGATGCCTTCAACGCTGGCCGCGCGACCGACGCCTTGGATGAGATACTCTTGGCCGCCAGCTACACGGAAGCCGGCAGAGGCGTTTTGGGTGCCCTCGCTTAAGGCGCGGCGCACTTCGTCGAGGGAGACGGCGTACTCGCGCATGAGTTGCGGGGAGACCAGGACCTGATATTGCTTCTGGTCGCCACCGGTGGGGATGACTTGGGCAACACCGGGGACGGCGAGGATGCGCCGGCGGAGGACGGTGTCCGCGGTGGTGCGGAGGTCCATCGGTGTGTGCCGGTCACTCTCGAGGGCGAGAAAGAGGATTTCGCCCATGATGGACGAAATGGGCGCGAGGTAGGGAGCGCGCACGTTGGCTGGTAGCGAGGCGAGGGCAAGTTTTTCGTTGACGATTTGCCGGGCGCGGTGGATCTCCTGTCCCCAATCGAATTCCACCCAAATGACGGCGACGCCGACGGCAGTAGCGGAGCGAACGCGGCGGACGCCGGGCGCGCCGTTTATGGAGGATTCGAGGGGGAAGGTGACGAGGGTTTCCATTTCGGTGGGAACCATGCCGGGGGCCTCGACAAGGATTGTGACAGTGGGGGCGGTGAGGTCTGGGAGGACGTCAAGTGGAATCCGGCGCGCGGTGATGGCGCCCCAGACCAAGAGGACCGCGGCGAAGAAGAGAACCACGGCGCGATTGTGAAGAGACCAACGAATTAGGAAGTCGAACATGAGGAGTGAGCTTTCCTAGTGGACATGGCCGTGGGCCGGGACCTGGTTGGACATCGAGGCGAGGCGGATGAGGTGCGCACCTTTGGTGACGACTCGTTCACCGGGGTTGACTCCTTCGAGGGCTTGGACGAGGCCGCCGGAGCGTTGGCCTAATTTGACTGGGCGTCGCAGGAAAGATTCGCCGCCGAGTTGGATGAAGACGATGGGGCGGCCGCCGTCGTCGACAATGGCGGATTCTGGAATGGCGGGGGCTAGCGCGCCGGATTCGAAGAGGAGGCGGACGTAGACGGTTTGGTTGATGGCTACGAGTCGCGCGCGGTTGTCGAGGCGATAGATGACGGGGAAGGTGCGTGAGGGAGCGTCGACGACGCGGCCGATGGTTACGAGATCGGTGAGGCGGCGCGGTTGTTCTTGGCCAGGGATTTCGAGTTCGGCGCCGCTTAGAGCTTTCATGCGCGGGAACTCGGATTCGGGCACGATGGCAGAAACATAGACGCTATCGAGGTCGACGATTTGGAAGAGGGTGTCGCCGGCTTTGACGTTGGATCCGGGAGACGTTTTGACGGCGTCGAGTATGCCGGAGATGGGGGCTTTGATGGCGAAAGAGTTGGCGCCGAGGTTGGCGTTGCGGGAGGCGTCGTACTGGGCGAGGCGGGCCTCGGCGGCTTGGAGGCGGGCTTCGGCGGTGGCGAAAGTTGCGCCGGCTTCATCGAGGCGCTTGGCGGGGACGGCGCCAGACTTCGAGAGACGTTCGGCGCGGTCGCGATCCTTGCGCGCGAGTTGGAGCAGGGCTTGCGCTTCGTTGCGGGCGAACTCGAGGCCCGCGAGGTCGTTGGGGTTACTGACCGGGAGCAGGACGCGGGCGAGGATTTGGCCGGCCTCGATGCGCGAGCCGATGGCTGGGACGCGATCGAGGATGAGGCGGCCATCGAAGGGGGCGTCTACTTCGGCGTAGCCGCCGGAGCGGGGTGTTACTTCCGCGGGGATGCGGAGGCTGGCGCTGAGAGCTTTGTCTTCTACGACGGCGGTGGCGAAGTCGAGAGTCCATTGTTGTTCTTTGAGGAAGGCGATACGTTCGATGCCGTCTTCTTCATGTTCATGCAGCGCGGCGGCCTTGTTGGCGGCTACAAGAACGAGGCCGAGGTCGTGGTTGTCGGTGAGGCCTTCTCCAGAGTATGAGATCGAGAGACGGACCTCGCCGGCGCGAGACGGTTTGACGTCAACGCCGAAGATGCCGGGGCGGGAGGGTGCTTCGACGCGGAAGGATTGTGGCGCGGCGCCTTCCAACTCGAGGCGAACTTCGGCGGCGCCTTTGGTGACGGCCTTGAAGTTGTCCAAGCGCGTGAAGTGGATGGCGAAGCGACTGGTCTCGCCGGCGACCAGCGGCGGGTACTCAACGAATAGTTCCGTTTGTGTGGTCCAATTCGTGGCGACTTCGGGATGGCCTTCGGGTTCTTGCGCGCTTGTGGTGGCCTGTGGTGGCGGCACCTTCTGGCAAGCGGCAAAAAGAGTTAGTAAGAGAAGAGTGGGGAGCGGT
>VFQP010005187.1_pt1 | contig 11552 bp, 9 predicted proteins | sample 3512351 | NCBI WGS metagenome assembly VFQP01 (sample SAMN10412372, study PRJNA504923) | tailings metagenome | isolation source: Relicate 1 Philex TSF1 revegetated site | place: Philippines: Tuba, Benguet | collected 2017-08-29
TCCGCGCTCAAGAAGCGCGAAGGGAACCCTTGTCTCTGCAGCGCCTGCGCGGCTGCGGCTCACCGTTGCGTTCCACACGAACAGGTTGTCCTCGGACGCTGGGCTCGCGCTGCAGCCCTGCGCACGCGCAAGGACGAGAGGGGTACCAGAGCACGAGTGGAAGCGCTCCCCTCGCAGCGTCCCCCGCTCGCGAATCCGCGCCATACAGTCCCTCCGTCCGCTCGCGCCCGCTGCGCACCCGCGCGCTGCCTCCGAGGAATCCCCCTGCAGGAGCGTCTTGGGCAACGAGAACACGACAAAAGACCATCCAGACGACCCCCGCGCACCTCGGGAGGCTCCTGCTTGATTGACCTGAGGTCACTGAGCAGCCGGAGCATCGCGGGGCTCGTCGCCATCCTGGGAGGCTGTGCGTGAGCTGTGGACGAGTCGAGTCTGGGGCTCCGAGTCTGGCTGGCAAAGTCCGACGACGACGGACGAGTGTGCTGCTGCTGGGCTGCGAGACTACGCTGCACGACGAGGCTCTGCTGCGGGGTGCGCTCTGTTCTTCGCCATGTGCCAACACTCCCAAACAGGGCGAACCCCATGCCGGATTGCCTGCAGCAGCAGCAAGCACGACCTGCGCCGCTCCATGTCTCTCAAGGGCAAGCAAGGCGGAGCAGGTCCTCAGGGAGGCGGCAAGGGGAGGCAGGGGGGAACTTTGAGGGTCACGATCGCACGCACGCCTGCGCAAACGCTAACAGCCTGCTCGTCCTCATCATCCCAGTTCCTGGCCGTAGCAGCAGTCCCTGGGTGCCTAGGTCTCCTGGAGCAACCGCCTGCCACGCTGCTACCTCGTCTCCCTCGCTTGTCGATCGCGCGCCCCTCGCTACGCAAACGACCCAATCAGCCTGCCGCTCCACCCGCGTTGATGAAGCTCAGGCAGGCAAAGTCTCACGGAATCTCCCCCCCAAAGGCCCCTCGTTAGCACTAAAACCACCTGCAAAAACCGGGGCGTGCGCGCCCCGCGAGGGCGGCTACAATCTCATCTCAGCGCACGCGGTGCCCTCCGCCCAGGCTCCACGGCCCACTCTGCTGCTGCTGCTGCTGCTGCTGCATCTGCATCTGCTGCATCTGCTGCTGCTGCTGCAGCGCCTGCACCTGCTGCTGCAGGTCCGCCGGCAGCTGCACCTGATGCGCCGAGCGAGACAGCGCCTGCTGCGGCGCAGCGCCCGCTGCCGGCGCCGCCACACCGCCGCCCCCGCCCACCGTGCTCATCACGTGCTGCGCCCACATGGCGTCCGCGCCGCGGGCTGCGCCGCCGCCGCTGGCCCGGTGCCCCAGCCCCCCCGGGCCCATGTGCGCCATCCCCGCGCCCCCGTGCTGCGCCTTGCTCATGGCCCTGCCGCCCGCCAAAGGGCCCAGGTGCTCCCAAGGCGACGCGCCCACGTGGTGCGCCAGCCCCGCGGCGCCGCCACTTGCCTCCATGAACGCGCCGCCATACGAGGCGGCTGACGAGGCGTGCGCGCGCCCCACCGCCGCCGCCGCCGCCGCAGCTGCCGCCGCCGCAGCCACCTGCTGCTGCAGGCCCCGCGCCGCTGCGACAGCCTGCATCATCTGCTGCTGCTGCTGCTGCTGCAGGTGGTGCGCCGCAGCGCCGGCGACAAAGCCATTCGCGCCCACCCACCCGACATTCGCCTTGGCGCCCACCCCGTGCTGCTGCTGCTGCTGGGCGTGCTTTGCACCGCCGCCGCCCGCGCCCCAGCCCGCCAGCGGCGCCACCTCCGCCTCCAGCGACGCCGGCAGCAGCGAGGCCGGCAGCAGCGACGCCACGTCCACCGGAAGCTCAAACTGCCCGCCGCCCGCCAGGCTGTTGCCGCCCGACCACGGCGCAGCCGCCGACGAGAGCGTCGACGACACGCCCGAAGCCAGCGTGGTGGCGGCCGTCGACGCCGTCGGCGTGGGCGAGTAGGCCGACGCCGGTCCCAGCACGCCCATGAACGGCAAGGGCGACGCCACAGCCGCGTGCGCGTGCGCCTGCGCCGCTGCGTCGCCCGCCGATGACGAGGCCGACGAGCAGCCCACCTCGCCGCCGCCCAGCAGCGAGGTGCCGCCGCCGCCGCCGCCGCCGCCGTGCGCCGCGTCGTGCGCGGCGGCGGGCTGCAGCTGCGCCCACGCGTCCACGCCGGCACCCGGCGGCGGCGGCGTCGAGCTCCAGATGCTGTAGCCCGCCGCCGACGGCTGCATCAGGCCCATGCCCAACCCGCCCTGCGGCGCGCCGGCCGCCACGCCCGCCGGCTTGAGCCCGCCAAACGCCGCCGCCGCGCCGCCGCCGCTGCCGCCGCCGCCAAAGCCCGCCGCCGCCGCAGCAGCAGCAGCGCCGCCAAAGTGCAGCAGCGGCGCGGCCTTGCCACGCGCCCCGCCGCCGCTGCCGGCGGCGTGCGGGTGCAGGCTGCCGCTGCTGGCCGCGCTGGCCTGCCGCTGCAGCAGGTCGCCCCCGCCGGCGGCCAGCCGCGAGGGGCTCGCGGCGCCCGTGCCGGCGCCGCCGGCGCCGCCACCGCCAGTGGCCGCCGGCGCCGTGTGCGACGACGAGGTGACCGAGGGCGTCGGCGAGTCCTGCTCCAGCAGCGTGATGATAGACTGGATGTGGTCGCTGGCGGGCTCGGCCGCCGCCGTGCTGGGCGGCGTCAGCGGCGCCGTGGGCGAGAGCAGCCCGCGGCTGCCCGCCGGCGAGGTCCGCCCACTCGTCAGGTCCTGCTGCTGCTGCTGCTGCTGCTGCAGCGCGCGGAGCAGCGGCGTGTCGGCAAACGGGTGGAAGCCGGCGGCGCTGCTGTGCTGCGCCACCTGCTGCACTGCGCCGCCCAGGCTCAGGAGCGCCTGGACGCTGTGCTGCTGCTGCGGTTGCGGCTGCTGCGGCGGTAGCGGTGCCGGCAAAGCCTGGCCGTGCCCACGCAGAGGCTGCTGCTCGTGCGCGGTGGGCCAGGGGGCAGGTGCGGTGGCGGCTGGCGCGTGCTGCTGCTGCTGCTGCTGCTGCTTGAGGTGCGCCGCGTGGTTGCTGGGCTGCGCCGCTGCCGCTGCCGCTGCGCCGGGGTGGCGTTGCAGCTGTTCCGGCGTGGCGGGGAGGTGCGGGGAGGCCAGGGCGGCCTGTGTCCCCGGCGCGTGCTGCGGCGCCGTGGGCGCGTTGCCGTGGCCGCTCGCCGGCTGCTGCACGGCGGGCGCCGCGTGGTGGGCGGCTCCGCGGGCGCCGGCGGCGCGAGGCGCGGCGTTGCCGAGCGCCGATGTGCTCTGCGGTGTGGGCCACACAGGGCCGGGCGCGGCGCCCTTGGCGCCCGCCTGCAGCACAGGCGGGTGCGCGGCAGCTGCGGCGGCGGCGGCTGCTGCTGCGGCTGCCGCGCTGCTGCGGGCGCTGCTGCCCGCCGCCAGCGCCTGCGACGTGAACTTGGGCGCGTGCTTGTTGACCGGGCGAGGCGCAGAGATGGTGGCGGTGTGTGCCGCGTTGGGCGCGGCGGGCGGCTGGGAGGAGGGCGCGGGCGCCGGTGGCTTGGCAGCAGCGGACGGCGCCGCCGCGGGCCCGCCGGCGCGCGCTGCGCCCGCCGCAGCGGCGGCGCCGCTCCGCGCGGCGGTCGCGGTCTGCACTGCCGCAGCCAGTGGCGTTGCCTTGACAGGCGATGCTGCGGGGGGTGGCGCGGCGTCCACGGCCGCAGCGCTGCCGGGCGGGCGCCGCACGCCGTTGCGCGTGGCGGTGGCGGGTGCCTTGGCGCCCGCCGCTGCTGCCGCTGCTGCCGCTGGCGGCGCCTGCGCCTGCTGCCGCGCGGCCGCCTGCGCCTGCGCCTTGCCGGCGGGCGACGGCGGAGCTGCGGCGGCGGCGGCGGGCGCCGGCTTGGCGGCGGCGGCCGCCGCCTGCTGCTGCGCCTTGGCGCGCTCGGCCTCTTGCCGCGCCTGGGCCTCGCGGAGGCTGGCCTCCTGCGCCAGGCGGATGGCTTCGGCCTCGCGCTTGGCCTCTAGCGCCTCCAACTCCTTGCGCCTGCGTGGGTGTGCACGCAAGCCATGGCAACCACGCAGCGAGTGAGGCCGCTGGCCCAAAGTCGACTCTCCCTTGCAGCGTCAGGGCGTGGAGGGATGAAGGAGGGAAGGTAGAATGGCGTGGCGCACCTGCGCTCCAGCTCGGCCTCAATGGCCAGCTCGCGCGCGCGCTTGGCCTCGGCCATGCGCCGCCGCTCCTCCTCTGCAGCCTGCCGCCGCGCCTCTGCCTCAGCCTCGCGCGCCTGCGAGCCACACCCAAGGGCGCGCGCGCACACGTCAACCTCGCGCCACCCCCCCCGTCGCTGTTCCCCTGCGCAAGCACAGGCGTGCGGGCTGGCGAGGGGCGGCGGGGCGGCGGAGGGCGCCTCACCTGCCGCTCGGCCTCCTCCTTGGCTTTGCGCTCGCGCTCCCGCTCGGCCTGCTTCTGTTTCTTGGAGAGCTTGCCGGCGCCGCCACCAGCCGCCGCCGCGCCCTGGCTCGCCGCGCCCGCCGCCGCGCCGCCGCCGGCGTCGCCGGCGGGGCCGGCGGCGGCGGCCGCGCCGGACGCCTGCTGCTCCTGCTCGAGCTCCTGCAGCAGCGACAGCGAGGCCTGCTCCTGCGCCATGCGGGCGGCGCTCTCGATGCGCCTGCACATGGGGCAAACACGCCAGGCCGGCGCGCGTCTCTCTCTCCTCAGCGCCGCCTGGACAGCTCTTTCCGGTCCCAAGCCCGCCCCGTCACAAGCCAGAGCGCAAGTGGCTTGGCGCGCGGTGCAGCCATCCCTGGCAGGTGGGCAGACGCAAAGGCTGAGGACCCAGCGCACCTGCGCATGAGCTCCATGGCGTGCTGCCCCAGCGCCATGCCCAGGTCCATGCACGAGTGCTCCAGCAGCTTGGCGCGGATCTTGTCCAGCTCGTCGTACCACCCGCGCACCTGTTGGTAGGGAGCGGCAAGGAGGAGCCCTTGCCAGGCGCACTTCTGGAACCCAGCGCGAGGCTAGAATCTTGCGATGCGATGCGATACGGCTAATTCCGTCCGAAAAACGCACCTGGGCCTCGTACTCATCCGCCAGGGACTTGGCCCACGACGTCGCCTGCACACGACACACACGCACGCACAAGCACACACTCAGTGTGTGGTCATCCCCTCGCCCACCGCCAAGTGGCCCCGCAGCGGCGTGGATACGTGCACTGCGCGACGCAGGCGGCCTGCCCGGACGCCAGTGGCCGCTGCTCGGGCAGAGCGGCGCGGACGAAAGCCGGAAGCGCGCCTGCCCCTCACGCCCTCCCCCTCACCTTGAGGAAGAGCTCGTAGTGGCGTGTTTTGGCGTGCGGCGAGTACTGGTCTTGGAAGCTCTTGACGGCCTCGCTCACCCACATGAGGCGGTACATGAGCACCTCGAGCCGCTGCTTGTGCCAGTCCTCCAGCGTCAGCGGCTGCCCAGCCACCACGGCGCCCTCGGCCGCCGCCGGCTTGGCGCGCGGCTGCGGCGCCTCGGCGGTGCCCGAGGGAGAGGAGGACGAGGGGGGGTCGGGGAGGGGCTGGGCGGGTGTGGCGGCGGCTGAGGGCGGCGAGCCGGGCGCTGCGGGCGCGTGCTGCGACGAGGTGGAGGAGGCGGGCGTGGCGCCCTGCGCCGGCACGCCGGCGGCAGCGGCGGCGGCGGGGCTGGCGAAGGCCGGCGTGGCCGGCGGCACGGGGCTGCCGGCGGCGGCGGCGGCCGCCGCCGCCGCCGCCGCCACGGCGGCCGCCTGCTGCTGCTGCTGCTGCAGCTGCAGCGCCGGCGGCATGGGCACGTCGAGCTGCGCGCAGATGTCGTCGAGCTGCTTGCGGCGCGTGCTGTGCTGCCGCAGCTGGTCGCGGACGGAGCGCAGGTCGCGGTCCGACTCGAGCAGGCGGTCGGCCCACTTGGCGCGGCTTGCCTCCTCGGCGTTGATGCGCTCGGTCAGCGACAGCAGGCGCTGGCCAACGTCGTGCAGCCGCTCGCGGTGCTCCGCCTGCAGGCGCACGCACAGCGTTCACGCGATGCACAAGCTGCCGGCACCGCGCACGAAGCAAAGCGCCGCGTCTGCGCTGAGCCAGACGGCGCGCGCAGTCGTCGGTGCGAGCGGCTGTGGAGGGAGGAGGAGAAAGGCGCACCTCCTTGGTGGCCTTGTCCAGCAGGTCGCGCTTGCGGTGCGCCGCCGGGCCCTCGGCCAGCAACCGCTGCCGCTCGGCCTCCGTCTCCCGCACCTCGGCACGGTGCTGCACACGCACACGCGCACACACCACACCAACGCCGCACACACGTCCAGAGGGCGATCCTCAGGCACCTCTGCATTCGCTTGCCCTGCAAGAACCAAAACGGGCGAGAGAAAGGGGGTGTGTGGTGGGGGGCCGGGTGCGCACCTTGCGGAGCGCCTCCTCGGCGGCGGCGCGCGCGCGCGTGGCCTCCTCGACCTCTGCCGCCAGCATGGCCTCCACCAGCATGAGCGCCGACAGCTCGCGGTCCAGCAGCGCGCGCGCGTAGCGCTGCGAGGGCTCGCCGGCCAACGCCGGGTAGCGGCGCACCACGTCCACCGCCGCCTGCAGCAGCCACCGCCCACCCACCAAACAGCAAGCTTCACGAGTGCGTTGCTCCGCTGGGGTGCGTGCCGCGCGTGGGTGATGCGTGTGTGGAGTGCATGCGGGAGGTGTCCCCAGGGAGAAAACCGCGCCGCCCGTGAGGCAACTTTTGCGGCGGAGCGAACAATGCCCTGGGGGTGCGTTGCTGTCGGGCAAGCATCTGGCCACGCGTGGGTTGCGCGGTCCCATCACATGGTAAAAGTCAAGCCCGTTGATGAGGGTGCAGGTGCTCTTATTGTGGCGGACGTGCACACAACGGGGGTGCCAGTGTGACGGTCTAGCCGAGTGAGGCACCGCACCCGTGCCGCGTGCGCAGAAATGCGGTTTGTGATATGATCATCTGCTTGCCAGAGACGGCTCTATCAGATGTAAAGCTCAACACACAAGGCCAAACCAGAGACCGCGTTGGACGCGGCGAATGTGGAGCGCCACAGGCAGGGTGGGACGGCAGAAGAGCGACGCGGAGGCACTCACCTCACACAGGTTGAGCCGCGGGTGCTCGGCCATGACGTGCGCGATGGCGCTGCTCAGGTCCATGGTCGTCGACGCGCCGAGTCCGCCGCCGCCGCCGCCGCCGGGCGCGGGCGCGCCGTCCTTGCCAGCGGCGGGCGACGCGGCGGCGTCGCTGCCGCCGGCGCTGCTGCGGGGGCTGCCAGCGGCAGCGGCGGGTGGGGAGTCGCCGGGAGCGGGCGTGGCCGTCGCCGCCGCCGCCGCCGCCGCTTGCTGCTGCTGCTGCTGGTGGCTGGCCATGAGCACGTCGAGGAACTCCGACGCCTCCTCGGCGTGGCAGTGGCGCGCCTCCTCCTCAATGTGCCTCACCTGCGGCAGCACCAGGTGAGCCGCGCAGCGAGGGATGCCCGTGTGTGTGGACTCCTCCCTGGCTCCGCGTGCTTTTTGTTGTGCGTGGCGGTTGTTGTGCTTGATGGAGAGAGAGTGCGTGCAGTTCCGAAGGTGTCCCCAGGGAGAAAACCGCGCCGCCCGTGAGGCAACCTCTGCGGCGGAGCGAACAATGCCCTGGGGGTGCGTTGCTGTCGGGCAAGCATCTGGCCACGCGTGGGTTGCGCAGCCCCATCACATGGTAAAAGTCAAGCCCGTTGATGAGGGTGCGGGTGCTCTCTGGTGATGCGGACGTGCACGATGCGCCGCGAGCGGCGGCACAGCGCTGCGTGGGCGCTGTCCACAGAAGCAGAAAAGTAGCAACGCACGCACAACAGCACGGACCGCATACGCACCATGGCGAACTGCGCCCTGGCTCCCTTGCGCAGCTCCTCCAGCCGCGCGCGCTGGTCCAGCACCGCCTGAAGCGACCGCCACCCGTACGCCAGGTCGTCGTACAGGTCGAGCAGCGCCGCCGCCCGCTCGCGGCCGCCCAGGAACTCGCGGTGCCGCAGCAGCAGCTCGGCGGCGCGGCTGTTGACCACGCGCCCGTACACCCACTGCAGCAGCCGCCGCGCGCCCTGCTCCTCCTGCCGCTGCAGCGCGCCGCCGGGCGGCGCGCGGCCGCCGCCGCGGGGCGGCTTGGCGTGCGCGCCGGGCGCCGGCGTCGCGGCATCGGCGGCATGCTCGAGCAGGTGGGACGCCCACCAGCTGCTCGTGACGAGCCACGGCTGGTTCTCCAGCTCGGCGGCGCGGCCGCTGCACACGCATGTTCGCACCAGCGCCACAACGACAAGGCAACGCTCGATTTGCCCTCCATCACACTTCCCACACCCCTGCTGGTCAGAACGATTCGTGTGTCAGACACGACGAGACGACGTGAGCTCATGCGCGCGCACCTGTTGGCGTCGCCGGCCTGCCCTTCGAGCTGCAGTCCCGCCAGCACCAAGAGGTCGTCGATGCTCAGCGCGTCCTGCCGCCGCCGGCCCTGCGCCGCCGCCGCCGCCGCCGCGCCGCCGGCGCTGGCGGCGCGCCGGTGCTGCTGCTGCTGCTGCAGCTGCAGCGTGCCGGCCTTGCCCTGCGCGGCCGCCTCCTCGCCGTCCTCGCGCGCCCACACGTCGGCGATGAAGCCGTGCAGCGGCGACATGGCGGGGATCCACACCTCGAAGAGAGGCGGCGGCCGCGCGTCGTGCTCGTCGTCCTCCTCCTCCTCCTCTTCCTCGTCCTCCTCCTCCTCCTCATCGGCATCCTCCTCATCGTCCTCCTCCCCCTCCTCCTCCTCGTCCGTTTCCCCCTCGATGTACTCGTCCTCGTCCTCCTCGTCGTCGTCCTCCTCCTCCTCGTCGCCATCCAGCCCGCCGTCGTCAATCTCCACATCCGCGTCGTCGGCGTCCTCGTCCTCCTCCTCCTCCTCGCCGCCGTCCGGAGACCACGCCCCGGCGCCACGCCGCCCGCCGCCGCGCGCGGCCCGCCCCGCACCGCGGTGCTGCTGCCGCCCGCCGCCTGCCGCCGCCGCCGCCGAGGTGGCCTCGGCGTGCTGCCGCACCAGGTACACGAGCACCATGTGCAGGTCGGTGAGCGGCAGCCCGCGCAGCGCGGAGCGCAGCGCCTCGGGCCGCTGGTACACGCACGAGGGCTGCGCCAGGAACTCGTCGTGCGGCTGCGGCTGCGGCGCGCCGGGTGCCGCAGCAGCAGCGGCGGGTGCCGCGGACCCGTCGGGGTCGCCGGCGGGTGGCTGGGCTTGCTGGCGCGTGAGCAGAGCGCTGCGGGCGGCGGCGCGAGCAGGGTGGGCCGTTGAGGGACGCGCCAAGCATGCTGCCTTGCTCCCCAGAGCGGGCTTTCCCAGTGAGCGAGCGCTCCCCCAGAGACTGCCCCAAGTGGCCCACCTGAGCTTGCGGTCGGTGAAGTGCATGACGCTCCCCAGTGCCAGGTCGCCCACCGGCGCGCTGGCGGCGAAGATGTCGCGCATGCGGTGCATGATCTCGTCCACCAGCAGCAGCGTCTGCTGCGCCTGCGCCCCACACTCGCACAGCAGCACGCCCTTTGTCAGAACCCCCAATCGATCCCTTCCAAACAAAAGAAACCTCCCTCACCTCTCCGTCCTTGCCCGCCAGCAGCAATGCCCCATCCAGACCCCAGGGGCCCCCGCCGGGCGCCTGGCCCGCTGCGCCGCCCTCCGCCGACTCCTGCCCGCTGCCATCCTGGCCCGCGCCGCCCGCGCCGCCGCCCTCGCGCTGCTGCCCGCCGCCGCCAGGCGCAGCCGCCGCGCCGCCGCCCGCGCTTGGGTGCAGCCCGCCCGGCCAACCGCCACCGGGCGGCGGAGGCGGCTGCTGCTGCTGCTGCTGCTGCTGCTGCTGAGTCTGGTAGAGGTGGTGGTGCGGCGCGGGCGGCGGCAGCGCCAGCCACGCTGCCGCGCCCGACAGGCCCGGCGCCTTGGCCGCGTGCGCGGCGGAGGGGGAGGACGACGCCGGCGGGGAGTCCCAGTGACGGCCCGACGCGTGCTCGGGCCGGGCGTGTGACGTCTTGGGCGTGGCTGGCCCGTCCAGCCTGCGCAAAACGCAAGCGACCCAGGTCACGTTCGAACAAGAGGGCTATCTTGTGGGCCCAGTTCGCACCACCGGGCCAAGTGGATCAGTCGGGGGCAACGCACTCACTGGTCGAGCTCCTCGGCGCTGGTGAAGCTGTCGCGCGTGCTGATGAAGTCCGAGCCCGTCTCTGACCACCGGTGGTGCTCGCGCGGCGCGTGCGCCGGCGCGCCCGCCCTGCCCGGCGGCGGCGCCTGCGCCTGCGCCTGCTTGGGCCCTGCTGCCGGCGCGCCCGCCGCCGCCGGTGCGTGCAAGGCCGGCGCAGCGGCGGTGGCGGCGGCGGCGGCGGCGCGGCTGGCGTGCACCGAGGGCGCGCGGGGGTAGACGCGCTCGTACACCTTGGCGGCGTCCGGCGCGCTGCGGTTGTGCGGGAGAAAGGGCACCAGCGACATGCTGAGGAACCTTGATTGTGAACGGGCCAGCTACAAACGCACGGCCGTGATGTCCCGGGCGAGCAGGCGCGAAGCGGAGAAAGACGAGCGGGCGTGGGCGGGCGCACCTGGCGAGCTCCTGCTTGAAGCAGCGGGCGCACAGGCAGTGGCCCGGCGCCGTGAGGCTGCTGTAGTACATGCCCACCACCTCGAGCTGGCACTTGCCACACATGACGTACTTGCCCCCCTGCACCCGCATGGCAGCAGCAGCAGCAGCACGTCAGCACCACTGCGTGAGCTGGCAACACCGCAAAGCGCGCTGGTGCGGCGGCTGGTGTGGCTGCTGCTCGCTGAGCAGATGCACGCAAGAGGGCGCACCTGCATGGCCACGTCCTCGTGCGCCACCTCGACGTGCTGCAGGAAGTCCTTGGCGCTGGTGAACTTGTGCTCGCAGACGGTGCACGTCCACACGCACGTGCTGTGCACGCCCTGCTCCTGCAGCATCACCAACCCCTCGCACACCTCCTCCATCACCTCCTGCCCAGCCTCGGCCCTCATGCCTGCGGCACGCAGGCACGCAAACAGACACGCACGACGCGGCGTTTTTCGTCTCGTCCGCCCTCACGGGACGTCAGCACCGCCGGCATGTGCAGAGGGAGGAAAGGAGAGCGCGGCGCTCACGTTGCAGCACGGGCAGGAGCGGCACGCGCAGCAGCTCCTCTCGCTGCTCGGGCGCCAGCGAGCACCAAAAGGCCTCCACGTCGGTGTAGCGCTCCTGGCGCGTGCGCTCGCCGCGGGCGCCGGCGCCGCCGCGCGGCGCGCCAGAGGCGGCCGACTTGCCCAGCCGCGCGCGCCGCCGCGCCGCCGCTGCACCCTGCGCCGCGCTGCCGCCCGAGAGCCCGGCCGGTGCGGACGCCGCGCCGGCGCCGCCGTGCCCGCCCACCAAGTCCTGCGGCCGCACACGGCCGCAGCCACGAACAGCCTCGCGTTTTGCGCGTGCGTGACGTGACGACTGCTGCGGTTGCGCTGCCCCGCTCTCACAGGCCTCTTGAGGCACCTCACCTTGTCCCACTCCCAGTCGCGCTCCTCAAACAGCGGCTGCGGCGCCAGGACCTGCTGCTGCTGCTGCTGCTGCTGCTGC